>Ga0180434_10008615_pt1 | contig 11231 bp, 7 predicted proteins | sample SS_ome_7_FD_132453 | JGI IMG/M metagenome (GOLD analysis project Ga0180434, IMG submission 132453) | Hypersaline lake sediment archaeal communities from the Salton Sea, California, USA - SS_1_D_2 metaG | ecosystem: Environmental > Aquatic > Non-marine Saline and Alkaline > Hypersaline > Sediment... | reverse complement strand
TCAAAGGAGCACACCAGGTTACTCTTTATTTTCACCTGGTTGTTATGGGAAGTCTCTTGATATACATTGCTGTCGTTGAACTGTTCGGAGCCAATCTCAGCCCGTACGGGGACCGTTATGCTTATCTGTCTTCTCTGCGGTATATATTTTACGGGATCACCATTGTGGTCATCTTTGCTATAAGAAGGGTCAACAGCCTGTTCAAGTTAAGACCTGTCAGAGGAAGAGCGGACAGAACCGTTAAAAGAATGATGACTCTGAACATCATCACTTCTCTGCTGTGTGAGATCCCGGGACTGCTGGGACTGGTTTACTTCCTGATGAAAGGGATCAAAAAGGACTTTTATTACCTTATCATTCTTTCAGGTGTTCTTATGCTTTTGTATTTTCCAAGGTATTCCAGGTGGAAGCCTCTGATCGAGACCGGAGAGTTGGATTGAAGCTCAAATTCTTAGGGGCAGCCCGCCAGGTTACGGGCTCCTGCTATCTTCTGGAAGCCGGAGGGCTGAATATTTTAGTGGACTGCGGGATGTACCAGGAAAGAAAATTTCTTGAAAGAAATTGGAACCCTTTTGCCGTCTATCCCGGGTCTGTGGATTATGTTTTACTGACCCACTGCCACCTGGACCATTCAGGCCTTATCCCGAAGTTCGTCAAGGAAGGATTTTCAGGAAAGATTTTCATGACTTCCGCAACGCGGGACCTTTTAGAAATAATGCTTCTTGACTCAGCAAAGATCCAGGAAGAAGATGCTGAGTACAAGAGAAAAAGACACGAGAGAGAAGGAAGAAAAGGGCCTCATCCTGAAGTGCCTCTCTATAAAGCCAAAGATGCCCGGAATTCATTCAAAGTGTGCTCGAGTATTGACTATGCGTCGCCTTTTTCTCTGAACAGACATGTGACGGTCACTTTTCATGATGCAGGCCATATTGTGGGTTCTTCCATGGTGGAGGTCATTATTAAAGAAAACGGAGGCAGAGAGAAAATCATATTTTCCGGGGATATAGGTCAGCGGAACAAACCTATTGTGAAGGATCCGTCTGTTTTTCAGCAGGCTGATTATGTGGTCATGGAATCTACCTACGGAGACAGAGAGCACAAGGATCCGGGCCCTCCGCAGACTTTGATATCAAAGATCATCAACGATGCGTACTCGGCCGGAGGAAAGGTGATCATACCGACATTTGCCGTGGAGAGAGCTCAGGATTTGTTGTTTTATTTATCAAAGCTCGTACGAAAAAATGAGATTCCTTTTCTTAAGATATTTCTAGACAGCCCCATGGCCGTCAATGTGACAGACGTATTTCGGAAACACAAAGAGTGTTATGACAAACAGACCTTAAAACTCATACAGGACAATGAGCCTCCTTTTAAATTTCCCGGTCTTAAGCTCGTGAGAACCAGGGAGCAGTCCAAAGCCATCAATGATATCAAAGGCCCCTGCATCATCATGGCCGGTTCGGGAATGTGTACAGGCGGGAGGATCAAACACCATCTTGTCCACAACATCTCAAAGCCTGAAAACACGGTTCTTTTCGTGGGATATCAAGCCTCGGGAACTTTAGGGAGGCATATTGTTAATGGAGAAAAACAGGTAAGGATACACGGGAGATACAGGGAAGTCAGAGCCCGTATTGAATATATGGACAGCCTGTCAGCGCATGCAGACAGAAAAGCGCTTTTGAAATGGATCGGAAACCTTGATGCGCCTCCGAAAAAGATTTTTTTGACCCATGGGGAAGAGGAAGCTTCTTTGAGCCTTCAGCAGGCTGTCGAGAAAAAGGAATGGCCTGTGGTTGTGCCCAAGTACCGACAAAACTTTATACTGGATCATTCATAAAATCATTTTATTCATATCTCAGGCTGTCGGCCGGATTTGCCAGGGCCGCCTTCACCGCTTGAAAGCTGACCGTAAACATGGTGACTACAAGAGCGGCTGCTGCCGCCAAGAGAAAAAGAGGCAGTCCGAGAGTCATCCGGAAGGGGTAATTGTTGAGCCAGTTCCGTAGTGCAAAGTAGGCGATAGGCCAGGCAATGACATTAGCCAAAAGAACCCACAAAAAGAACTGCTTTGTCAAAAGCAGTACGACCCGTAAAGCTGAGGCACCGAGTGTTTTTCGGATTCCAATTTCCTTGGTTTTCTGCTCAGCCAAAAACGCTGACAGACCCAGCAGGCCAAGACAGGAGATGAAAATGGCGATCAGGGCTAAAGTGCGAAATATTTTACCGGCCAGGATCTCCGGGCCGTAATCAAGCTCAAAGAGCTCGTCGAGAAAATGGTATTCAAAGGGGAATCCCGTTGAAAACTTCTTCCAGGCCGCTTCGATGCCGCTGATAGCTTCCCTGCGATCACCGGGCCTGATCCTGATCAGAACCAAGCTGTAGAAATCAGCATCGAGCAGGAGCACCACTGGTTCAAGACCAAAGTTCAATGGAAGAGAATGGAAGTCTTTGACGACTCCTATGATTGTTCCCGTAGAATCTTCGTTAAGAGAAAACGGTTTTCCGATGGGATCCTTCAGGTTCATCGCTTCGATGGCTTTTTCATTGAGAATAAAATTGGATTCGTCTGCAGGGAATTCTCTCGAAAACTTTCGTCCTTGAACGATTTTTATGCCCAGAAGGTCCAGCGTATCGTAATCGACAGGAATATAGCCAAAGGCAACACTATCACCGGGCTCCATGCCTTGCCATCGAATCCCTCTTGTGATGGCAGACATTTCTCCCGGAGGCTGGAAAGTCCTGGCTACGGCAGCTACATCAGGATTCTGGAGAAGTTCGTTCCTGAAAGCTTCATAATTCTTCTGAAGCTCTCCGTTCATCCTCATAAAGAGCACGCCGTGCTTATTAAAACCATGATCTCTTGCCCTGATGTACCGGAGCTGTTTCTCAATGCCTCCCATGCCGACAAGAAGAATAATGGACAAAGAGACCTGTATAACCACCAGAGTCTTCCGGAAGGACGCTTTCTTCCCGGCACGGTCGAAGCCGTTGCGCAAAGCTCGAACCGGCTTGAAAGAGGACATCACAAGCGCCGGATAAACACCTGCAGCTAAACCTGTAAACACGGTTATAAGGAGAATTCCCAGTAGGAAGCCGGGGCTTAATAAGTCAGTAAAGGCAATTGTTTTCCCCGTGAGGTCATGAAAAACGCCTCCCAGCATGTGGATGAGCAGGAGAGATATGCCGAGCGCTATCAACGTAAAGAGCACTGATTCTAAAAAGAACTGCCAGGCGATCTGCATTCTCCGCGCGCCCACCGCTTTTCTCAAACCGACCTCTTTTGCCCGCCGCTCTGATCGGGCAGTAGAGAGGTTGATGTAATTGATACAGGCGATGACCAGAATGAAGATGGCGACTATAGAGAAGATGCGGACAAATTTCATGCCCTCTTCGCTCCCGTCTGAGGAATACAAATGGATATCCCCGAGAGGCTGCAGAACTAACGAAATTTGTTCTTTGGGGAGCTGTTCCTGTATGAGCCCGGATAATTTTTTCTCTAACTCCACAGACACAGAACCGTCTTGAAGAAGAACAAATGTAGAGGGATAGTGGTCACCCCAAGAGGATAATGATTCCGGATCGATCATGCTGGAGATCGGAACGAAAAGGTCGAAGCGGATGTCTGAGTCAGGAGGAATATCCTCTATCACACCCTTGACGACAAAATCTTTTTCATGGTCAAGGGTCAGAATTTTTCCAAGAGGATCTTCCGTGCCAAAATATTTATGAGCCGTACTTTCAGTCAGGACGATGGCACCCGGTTCGGCCATGGCTTTTTCCGGGTCACCTTCAATCGAGGGAAAGGTGAAGACCTTGAAAAAAGATGAGTCCACCAGACATACGCGGTTCTCGTAAAAAACACTGTCTTCTTTGTCGCTGAAACTGATGAGGGCTCTTATGCGCTGGAACCCGGTCGCATCAATGACCTCAGCACAGTTTTCCCTGGCGGCACGAGCCAAAGCATAGGGAGTTGACGAGTTGTACTGTGTTTCACTGCCGATTTGATATTTTTTGTTGACCCTGAACAGAAGATCGGCGTTTTCATGAAAGCGGTTGGTTCCCAGTTCATCATGTACCCAGAAGAAGATCAGAAACGAGACAGTCATTCCAAGGGCAAGGCCCACAGTGTTGATGAAGGAATAGGCCTTCTGTTTTTTCATCTTGCGCACAGCGATCTTCAAGTGGCTCCAGGCAAAAGCAGGAAGAAGCCGGGCTGGATTCCAGGCAGACCCATAGAATCTCAAACGCCGCACTTTACCATACTCGGCTTCGAGGGATTCAAATGATTCCGTGTCTTTAACAGCCTTTTGGAAAGCAGTGGCTTCATCAAGCCCCTCTTTCAAGAGCCTGTCAATCTCATCTCTGATATGGGATTCGAGCTCTGCTATGTCGGGCTCCTCCATATTCTGACTCCTGAAGAGACTTTTTTTCCAATCACGAATGGCTTTTTCCAGTTCGAACATTTTTATTTCTCCTTAATAAAGAGGTGTTGAGCTCAGTCCAATGACGGCAGGGGTTTCCACAATGTATCGAGCGCTTTGGTAACCGACTGCCACTGACGGCGTTCGAAATCGAGTTCCCTGTGTCCCTTTTCAGTGATCCTGTAGTATCGGCGAAGCCTCCCCCCATCCGACATCTTCCACTGGGAGACGAGAAATCCTTCTTTTTCCATGCGGTGAAGGACGGGATAGAGCATTTTGTCCGACCATTCAAGGCTGCCTCCGGAAATATCCTTGACCTTCTGAATGATCTGGTATCCGTAGTCTTCTCCTCTTATAAGAATAGAGAGGATAATAGGTTTTGTGGATGCCGCGACGAGTGCTTTTTCTATCATTATGTACTCCTTGATACAGGATATCCTACACTAAAGGGTATGCAAGAAATATGCCATTCCGATTTGGATTCAGTTTGCCCGGCATCTCCTATAAAAGGATTCGCTGGCAAAGGATCTCCTGTCCGTTTTTGAACATTTTGTGTCCCTATCCGGACATAAATCAGAATGGATTTTATAGCCTGCATTATTCACAAGTCGAGGTTACTGCAGATGCGAGGCACAGGGTGCGAAGCTGTGGTCCTTCACCGCGAGTACCCTGTAACAAAGCAGATGATGTGAGATCGGCTTGCCTTAATGGTAAAAAAATGGCGATTAAAATGAAAGTAAAAACAAACAAAAACATTTCAGTTGTCATTTTTTTTAGAAGCATGTATATCCTTGAAATCAAAAGAAAAAAATACTCATCGCCATTTTTTTATGAATAGGTCAGGATAATTAGCCAGCTTTTAAATAAAAGTGTTTATCATACACAAATTTAAAGTTTGATATTTGTGATTTACGGCTATAAAATATAAAAAAAATTCATAGAAGAGGTCAACAATGAGCAAGAAAGGTTATTTTACCGGGGATATCCCCAGAAGAAAGTTTCTTGAATTAAGCCTCAAAGGAGGAGCTGCTCTGGTTGCCGTGCCTTCTCTGATGAGTCTGGTTTCCTGTAAAGGAACCCCGTCAGGAGAAGCGGTCTTGACTCTTGAAAAAGATGTTCTCAACAGGACCATCCGGAAAGCCCTTGAGAGAGGAGGGGAGTTCGCTGATGTCTATATCGAACACCGGATCTCCCGTGAGGTACTGCTTGAAGAGAACAAATTCAAGAGCGGTGTTTTCGGGATCAGCCAGGGCGCGGGAGTCAGGGTCATATCAGGTGATAAAACAGGATTTGCTTACACAGACGAAGTCACAGAAGAAAAATTATTGAATGCCGCTCAGGTGGCGTCCTATGTGGCGGCAGGAACAAAAGCAGTCCAGCCGGTCAATGCCGAATCTGAGAAAAGGCCTTCCTATATCACAATCGAAGTCCCTCTTAAACAGGTGGCAGACCAGAAAAGACTGGATGTTATGAGCAGTGCTCATCAAGCAGCGCTTGATTATGACCCGAAGATAAAGATGGTCAGCGTGAGCTATTATGATGAAGTAAGAGGCCGGACCATTGCGAACAGTGAGGGTGTTTACTTAACAGATGAGCTTCCCCTTATGTTTTTTATTGTCCAGACACTGGGTGTGGGAAACAACACAAGGCATATGGGAAGAGAGAGACTCAGCAAGCACATGGGTTTTGAGATGTTTGATAAGTACAAGCCCGAAGATGTGGCTCGAACCGCAGCCAGGGAATCAGTAGCTATGCTGGAAGCCGAAGACTGCCCGGCAGGTATGATGGATGTGGTGATTGAGAATGGATGGGGAGGCGTTTTGGTCCATGAGGCTGTGGGCCATCCTCTTGAGGCAGATAATATAGCCAGAGAGATCGGTGCCTTCACCGGGAAATTAGGCCAAAAAGTGGCCAGTGACGTTTTTACTATGGTGGACGACGGAAGCCTTTCCAATATGAGGGGAACCACTAATTTTGATGATGAAGGCACGCAGATGAAGAGGAATGTTTTGATTCACAACGGAGTTCTGGAAAAGTACATGACCGATATCCTTTCTGCCAAGCAGATCCAGATGGAAAGAACCGGAAACGGACGGAGGGAGACCTTTCGTGACATCCCAATTCCCAGAATGACCAATACTTTTATTGAAAAGGGAAGCGATAAACCGGATGATATCCTGAGTTCCACAACGAAGGGGCTGTATGTGCAGAGTATAAGCGGCGGAAGTGTGAATCCCACAACCGGCGTTTTCAATTTTACATGCCGGGAAGCCTATCTCATTGAAAACGGCAAGAAAACCGTTCCTGTTAAAGGCGCGACATTGATAGGGAACTGCCTGGATATCATTTCAAATATCGATGCGGTGGGAGATGACCTTGGCTTCGGGCCGGGCATATGCGGTAAGGGCGGCCAGTCCTGTGAAGTATCAGCCGGTCAGCCAACGGTACGGATCCGCAGCATTAATGTGGGCGGAACCCGTTCAAGGAGTTAACAATGGAAAATAAAGAATTAGCCAAAAGCTTAGTCAAAAAGTGCTTGGATAAAGGAGCCGACTCCTCAGAGGTTTTCATTGAATCCTCAAGAGACCTGAGTATAGAAGTAAGAAACGGAGAAGTGGAAACCGTACAGGAAGCTTCTTCAAACGGTGTGGGCTTCCGTGTGTTGAAAAATGGAGCCATGGCTTTTTCCTACAGTAATGACCTGTCAGAAAAAGCTCTTGAGGACACCATAAGCCGAGCTGTGGGTTTTGCCGGGTCCACCACTCCGGCTGAAAACAATGTTCTTCCCTCTGAAAAGGGAGAAACTGAGGTCAAAAGCCTGTTTGACCCGGATTTAAGTAAAGTGACCATGGACCGGAAGATCACTATGGCCAAAAAGGTCGAAGAACTGGCCATGAGGGATAAGAGGATCACAAAAAGCGGGGGTTCGGGTTTTGCAGAGTCAGAGACCGAGGTCTTTCTGGCAAATTCAAACGGCCTTTCCAAGTCTTTTAAGACTAGCGTGTGCAACTTCGGTGTCTATGTAGTGGCTGAGAAAGGAGAGCAGAAATCATCCGGGGGAGAGTACTGCAGCCGAAGATTTTTCAGCGACCTTAAACCCGCAGAAGAAGTGGCTGAAAAAGCAGCCAGGGATGCCTATGAGATGCTGGACCCGAAAATGGTCAAAACTCAAAAAGCCGATGTCGTGTTTGATACGGATGTTTCCAGAGCCATCCTGGGCGGTATACTGTCTGCTGTCAATGGAGAGAGAGTGCTTCAGGGAGCCAGCTTTCTCAGAGATATGATAGATAAAAAAATCGGTTCAGAACTCATCACTCTAGTTGATGACGGCACGCTTGCCAAGGGTCTGGGAAGCCAGCCGTTTGACGGAGAAGGAGTGCCCACACAGAAAAGGATCATTGTTGAAAACGGGGTGCTTAAGGGGTTTATGTACAATACGATTGTGGCGAAAAGGGCTGGAAAAACCAGCACTGGAAATGCGAGCAGGGGAAACTATAGGTCTATCCCGGGAATAGGGCCCCATAACTTCTTTATGGCTAACGGAGAGACACCGCCGCAGGAAATCATCAAAGCGACCGAAAAAGGACTGTGGCTTAAAGGAGTGACCGGATACGGAATCAATCCGGTGAGCGGTCATTTCAGCGGGGGAGCCTCCGGGTTCTGGATTGAAAACGGGAAGGTTGTTTTCCCGGTGAAAGGGCTGACCATTGCAGGAACCGCATTTGACATGCTGAACGGTCTTGATATGCTTGGAAACGACCTTGACATGAACAGGGGATTCACCGCTCCTACATTCAGGATAAAGAACATTCAGATCGGAGGAGAGTGACGACAAAGAAGCTTTTTTTTATAAATTGTCATGGCGAGGAACAGAGTGACGAAGCCATCTCAAATACTTACAAAGAACCTTGGGATTGCCGCACTCCCTAACGGTCGTTCGCAATGACATCCTCGGCCCTCTCTCCTCTGTGAGGAACCATGCCCGCTCGCCTCCGGATGACTTCAGAACCAGCACGCCTGGTTGATTAAAATAGGATGGGGCATAATAACGAAAAGAGCCGGTGCAATATCTGAATTTTAAAGGATGATGTGACATGAAACTCAAAAATTACTTTATTTTGTTTGGGGTGCTGGTTTTAATGGCGGGATGTGTGTCCAATCAAAGGGCGACCGTAAAAGAGTCAGAAGAGGTCATCACCACATATCCTTTTTCAGGGCCTGACCCAGTCCCCATTCTTATCCGTTCCAGTCTGTGGGGAAGAGGGGCCAGGCTGTACCCTTATTCTTTTTTTGATGAATTCAGCACTGAGCCTGAGGAGAAAACCTGGAAAGTGGTGCGCATGGAAAATCCTTATGTATCTGTGGAAGTGCTTCCTCAGGTAGGGGGAAAGGTCTGGGGCGCTGTGGATAAAGAAACCGGGCTTGAGTTTATCTATAAAAATCATGTGCTCAAATTCAGGGAGATCGCGCTGAGAGGCCCCTGGACATCAGGCGGGATTGAGTTCAATTTCGGCATCGTGGGCCACACGCCTTCCGGGGCTCATCCTGTTGATTATGTCACAAGAAAAAATCCGGACGGAAGCGTGAGCTGTATCATTGGGGCCATGGACCTTCCTTCCAGGACTTTCTGGAGGATAGATATCAAAGTACCGGAAAAAGGAGCTTATTTTGAGACAAACTCCTTCTGGTACAATCCGTCTCCATTCAACCAATCCTATTATGCCTGGTCAAACGCGGCTGTTAAAGCCAGTGATGACCTTCAGTATGTTTTCCCGGGCAATGTCCATATCGCTCATAATTATTCGGAACCGATCGAGTCCTGGCCTATTGACAGCAGAGGGAGAGATCTGTCCTGGTACAGGAACAATGACTTCGGCGGCTCCAAAAGCTATTTCACAGTGGGTGAATACGAAGAGTTTTTTGGAGGATACTGGCATGATGATGCCTTCGGATTCGGGCACTGGGCTCTTTATGATGATATGCCGGGGCACAAAGTGTGGATCTGGGCTTTATCCGCGAGGGTATGATATGGGAAGACCTGCTTACAGATACGGACGGACAGTACAGCGAACCCCAGGCCGGACGCTTCTTCAATCAGAATGACCACGGTTTTTTTTCTCCTGCCCAGTCAGACAAATGGAAGGAGCTCTGGTTTCCCTATCATGAGATCGGCCCTATGGATAAGGCTTCCTCCATAGGAGTGCTGAATGTGAACTGGGATCAAGGTCTGGAAGTGGCTTTTTTTTCCATAAAGAGTGTGGATGATGATATGGTGGTTTTTAAGGGCGAGGAAGAGATTTTCAGAAAGCATCTGCGGCTGGAACCGGCCCGGATTTTTGAGCACAGGATCCAGGGGCTGGAATATTCAGAGGATATCCTGATTAAAATTGGGGATGACCTTATTTACTCCTGTGATCCGCGTTCCAATGATTTGAAAAAACCCATGGATTTTCATAACTACGAAGATGAAGATCTTGAAGCTCTGTTTCTTCAGGCGGAACAGTTCAACAAACAGCGCAATTATTTTGCAGCCCTTGAGAAATATCTGGAAGTGTTAGAAAAAGCCCCTCTCCATACCCGGGCTTTGACAAGGACTGCGGAGCTTTACTGCCGGAGGGGGGAGGATGAAAAGGCGCTGGCGTTTGTTGAAAAGGCATTGAAAAACGTCATGTATGACCCTGATGCCCATTTTATTTATGGGATATTGTGCCGGAGAGCCGGGAATCTTACGGATGCCAAAGAAGCATTCGCCTGGGCCTCACGGTCATTGAAATGGAGGTCTGCCGCGTACGGAAAAACAGCCGAGATATACATGTTGGAAAAAAGATATGAAAGGGCGCTGGATTATTCTCTCAAATCCCTGGATTACAACCGGACCAATATGAATGCTTATCAGGTGAGGTGTGCTGCATACAGAAAATCAGGGCAGGTCAAAAAAGCGGAACAGGTGATCAAGGAGATACGGGAGATAGACCCTTTAAGTCATTTTGCTCGGTATGAAACCTTTCTTTTAAAGCAAACACAAAAGAATTTGGATGATTTTCAATCCATGCTCCTCTGTGAGTACAAAGAGGAGGCCTATCTCGAACTGGCTCTTTATTATCTCCAAATAGGCCTTGAGGAAGAAGGTGCCCGTATCCTTGATTTGGTCTCTGATTACCCCACAGCCTGTTACTGGATGGCTTATATATGGAGGCAGAAAACCCCGAAAAAAAGCAAAGCTTATCTGGATAAAGCATTCTCTTTAATGCCTGATCTTGTTTTTCCTTTTAGAGAGGAGAGCATAAAGGTGTTTCAATGGGCTGCTTCCCTGAGGCCGGATGATTGGAGGGCTAAATATTATTTAAGCCTTATCTACTGGTCCAAAGCCCGGACCGATGAAAGCCTGGCGCTTCTTAAAGACTGCGGGGAGCCTGATTTTGCTCCCTTTTTCTTTGTGAGGGGATATCTTCTCAAAGAACAGGATATGGATGCAGCACAGGCTGACTATGAAAAGGCTGTCCGTGTGCAGGAGGATTCCTGGAGAAACTGGTACAGATTGACCCAATTTTATAATGAGAACAATAGACGTAAAAAAGCTTTGACCGCAGCAGAAAACGCGTTTGAGAGATTCCCCGCTCGAGTGCCGGTCAGAGTGGAATATGTAAAAGCTCTGATGAACGAACAGAATTATGAAAAAGCAGCCTCTCTCCTGGATGAAACCATTGCTCTCCCTTATGAGGGGGCTACTGGAGCGCACCGGTTGTTTGTGGAGTGTCATATCAATATCGCCCTGGGGTATATGGAAAAAGGCGACTATGAGAAAGC
>Ga0180434_10008613_pt1 | contig 11233 bp, 6 predicted proteins | sample SS_ome_7_FD_132453 | JGI IMG/M metagenome (GOLD analysis project Ga0180434, IMG submission 132453) | Hypersaline lake sediment archaeal communities from the Salton Sea, California, USA - SS_1_D_2 metaG | ecosystem: Environmental > Aquatic > Non-marine Saline and Alkaline > Hypersaline > Sediment... | reverse complement strand
GGTCGTAGTTGGGGTCGTTGGGGTCGTTCGCCCCCGGCGGATAGTATGGCAGCAGGATGCTGGGGTCAAACGGTATCCGCGCAATCATCACCTTCATCCCCCGTATCTGGTCGGCGTGCACGAATGCGGTGGGCACGATTGTGTCGGTTGGGTAAAAGGTGCTCGCGCCGGGCCTGGTCTGATTGCTAAGCATCACTTCCCCCATCCACGGCGGGAAGGGCGACGGGAGAATAGGGATAGTGAGAATCCCCAGCTCGCCCTCCGTGAAATCCTCTTCGTGGCCCTCAGCAGGAACCGGCTGCACTTTGAAGCCTTCGTCGGGCCCGGGAAGCTGGCCGGTGTCAAATGACCAATATCGGGAGTCGTTCGGGTCCTGGGTGAAAGGATACTCGTTTTCGTCGGAGTCGATTCCCAGGACGTTGGTTACCCAGTCCGGGTATCTAAAGATGGCGATCTCAGCACGGGACCCGTAGTAAAGGCCGTCGAGCGATGGATTCATAATGCCATCGCTGGGATATTCCAGCGGTGGCTGGAGCGGTGTCCACGTATGCGTGAACGGATCGAGCGGATTGCCTTCAGGATCCGTCAGGCCGCTTACGGTCAGGCTGTATTCCTGATCGGTCGGCTTCCGCGTCTGGACAAAGAAGTCACGCCATGAATAGGGCGGATAGGCGGGCAGTACGTTGTCCACCGGAAGCGGGCTGGAGTCGTTGCCGATTATGCTCCAGTTTCCCGGATCGAGAGCGGAGCCCGGATCGATGTCCTCCGGGAACCTCGCTACGAACATTGTCGATGTAATATGCTTCAGGCTTTCAAGCTCGGACACAGTTGCACCTTGGAGCTAAACGGACCACTACGAGTATACCGCGCGCTGAAGCAGTCCGCAACGCGAATCGCCCGGCTGCTGCATAAAACCCCGATATTTCTGATGGTTGCTTTTGGCTTTTTCCTCTGAGCCTGAGTCTTACGCGGCGTATCGTTCCCATATCCCCGAATCTCAGGTTGAGCTCCAATTGAACGCGGACGAAGCGCCGGTTCCGCTGTGCTAGAATACGCGGCGGAGGGCAGCTTCTATGGCTTACATTATTCTAATCGCGCTCGGCGTTCTCGTTGGCGCTCTAGCGGGCATCGTCGGCCTTGGCGGAGGCTTCGTCGTCGTGCCGCTTCTGAGATACTGCTACGGCTACACGCAGACTATGGCGCAGGGCACGAGCCTGGCGATGCTATTGCCGCCCATCGGCATCCTGGCGGCGTGGCAGTACTGGAAGGCCGGCCAGATAAATATTACGGTGGCTATGCTGCTGGCGGCGGGCTTTCTGGTCGGCGGGTATATCGGGGGCGCGTTTGCGGTGAAGCTGCCCGCGCTGACGCTCCAGCGCGCATTTGGGGCGTTTTTTCTGCTCGTTTCGCTCAGGATGCTGATAGGGAAGTAGCTCGGTTCTTATTGCGCATGCGGCTTTTTGATGTATAATTGTATAAGTTTCGGGGATATAGCTCAGTGGTAGAGCGTTCGGTTCGCATCCGAAAGGCCGGGGGTTCGAATCCCCCTATCTCCATAGTATGGAGCAGCGCTATCGCTGCCCGTGCGGTGGCGAGATTAGCTGCCAGCGTTATTGTGGTGGCATTAGTAAGCCGCCGCGAGGCCGCTTATGGAATTAGGACGAAACACGACAAACGAGGGCTCAAGGCACGTTGCGCCTGTCGTCTCGAAGGACGCCTCCAAAGAGCTGGAATTGCGGATTGCCCGCTTCGCGATGACGGTGAAGAGGATGTGCGTCGATGCTGAAATCGATTCGGGCGTAGGGCAGGTCATCAGAGAGCATCTGCTCCACTACAGCACCGCTGCTAAGGAGAATACGAGGCTGGCGTTCGCGGCCAAGAGCAAAGCCAAGAGACGGCAGCTCCTGGACGAAGCCAGACAGCAGGTTTACATGGTCCTCCACTGGCTCGGGCAGTTTGACAGTTCAGGCGATCTCGTATCAAACGGCGCTAGAACCTGCCAGGTATCGGGAACCGGCATTGCGATGGATCTCGCTGCGATGCTCGGCGAGGCCGGGGAACGAGTAATCGAAGCAGAAGCGGAAAGCGAGCGGGAAGCGCTTCGCAACAGGCAACTGAGCGATATTTAGGCAAACACCAGACTCTTGGAAGCAAGAGAAGGTGTGCGATATCCGTTGCGTGGGAGACTCCTTGCTGGCAGCCGCGATGAAGATCCCAGCCGTAACCCGGTCCGGCAATTGCCCGCGGCGAGCTTTACGGAAGTCACGCTGTGGGGTATAATGCAGTTGCCTCAAGGAATCCTCCCTTGGTAAGGTCTTGCCCTGGAATCGCCACCGGCGGTCGTAACAATTTCCAGAAAATATATTGCGTTCGCCGATAGGCGAATGACTGAGGTGCACTAGCTATGGTTAAAACTCGCAGCCGCGAAGAACTTGAATCGCTGACGGTCGCGCAACTGAGAAAGCTGGCTAAAGACGCTGGCTTGAAGAACTACACCAAGATGCGTAAAGGTGAGCTTATCGAGCAGCTATCGCATCCACAGGAAGAGCATCCGCGGCGAGTAGTCGCGCAGTTTGAGTCTTTGCCCGCTAACGTGGATCTGGAAGCGAACGGCGTTCGAAGCAAGACACCAGCGGAGACGGGCTTATCCCTTGGCCTGAGCGGGAACTCAAGTCGTCCTCCGGTCCGTCCGGACTCCAACTTCAACTCCCGCGTCGAGACAGCCCGTGGAGTTGGGGGCACAGCTCCCCGCCGACCGCTGAAAGAAGAGATGATGCGTGCGCGCGGCTCCCGTGCCCGGACGCACAGCGCCAGGCCAGAAAAGAAAGTCGAGATGATCAGGCCTCCCGCCAGGGAGGCAGCTTCTCCGGTCAAGGAGGATCATGATACCCGGCGCCGCGAGTCTAGATCATCGAAGAGACGCGACAGGGGACAGGAACAGCACGACGCCCCGTCAATGCAAAACGACCTTGACCAGTCCTACTTCCAGAAGGGCGTGCTCGACATTGTGTCCGACAGCAACTACGGTTTCATCCGGCAGCGTGCTTTCCACATGGGCTCGGACGATATCTACATTTCCATGTCGCAAATTAAGAAATTCAGTCTGCGTACTGGCGACGTGGTTAGCGGGTACGTCCGCCCGCCGCGCGATGGCGAGCGTTATCCGAGTATGGTTAAGATCGAGGCGATCAACGACCGCCCGCCCGACGAGACCCGGAACCGTGTCGCGTTCGAAACCCTTACTCCCGTTTACCCCGACCACCGCTTATTCCTGGAAAGCGACCCCAAGGACGCTTCCACCCGGTTGATAGACCTCTTCGCGCCGGTTGGCCTCGGAACCCGAGGCATCATCGTCGCCAAGCCCAAGGCAGGCAAGACGATAATGCTCAAGAAAATCGCCAACTCCATCGCGCAGAACCACCCGGACGTTGACCTTATCGCGGTTTTGATCGACGAGCGGCCTGAGGAGGTCACCGACTTCGAGCGCACTATCAAGGGCGAAGTCATTTCCTCCACCTTTGATGAGAAGCCGGAACACCACATCCAGGTTGCGGAGATGGTGATAGAGTACGCCAAGCGCAAGGTTGAGATAGGCCGCAACGTGGTTATCCTGCTGGATTCGCTCACGCGCATGGCGCGAGCGTACAACCTCACCTGCCCGCCGTCCGGCAAGACACTATCCGGCGGATTGGATCCGAATTCGCTTTACAAGCCCAAGAATTTCCTCGGCGCCGCGCGCAACATGGAAGACGGCGGCTCGCTGACAATTTTAGCCACCGCGCTGATCGAGACCGGCTCACGCCTGGACGACATCATCTTCGAGGAGTTCAAGGGCACAGCTAACATGGAGCTACACCTGTCGCGCGAACTCGCCGACAAGCGCATCTTCCCGGCCATCGACATTATGCGGAGCGGCACCCGCCACGAAGAGCTGCTCTACAACGCGGACGAGCTGGATGTCGTCTGGCGTTTGCGCAAAATGGTCTCCGATATGGAAGAAGCGGAGCGGATGAACCGCCTGATTACCAAGCTGCTCCAGACCAAAGGCAATATCGAACTGCTGTTCCAGATACGGAAAGCTACCGAGTAGGCTCCGCGGCGATTCGGAAATCTCGCTGCTGCACGCTAAGCTATTCGCTTACGAGTAAGCGCGCAAATCGCACCGCAACTAGACCGTGCTGTATACTTCGCGTATGCAGGAGATACCGGTAAAGACGCGGAATCGGGAGGAGATGGTGGATATCACGCGCGAGGTAGCCTCCGCAGTCGCCCAAAGCGGCGTGAAGGACGGGGTGTGCCATCTCAATTGCCTTCATACGACGGCCGCTATCACAATCAACGAGAATGCCGATCCGGACGTGAAAGCGGACCTTCTGATGGCGCTGCGCAATGTCGTCCAGGACGAATGGCCCTACGCCCACGCGGAAGGCAACAGCCCGTCGCACGTGAAGTCCTCGCTTGTAGGCGCGTCACTCGCTATTCCCATCTCGAACGGAAAGGTCGTTTTAGGTACCTGGCAAGGGATTATTTTTTGCGAGTTCGATGGCCCGCGTTCAAGGCGGGTAACGGTTACAATCGTTGGCGCGTAGAGTTACGACTATGAACGAGCAGCCGGCCAATCCGTACACGCGACTCAAAGAGCTTCTGGAGCTGAAGCGCACCGGTAAGCTCACATTTGAACAGTCGCGCGAGCTGCTCTCGCTGCACGAACGGGCATCGGCGGACCTGTCGCTAGCGAGCCGGGTTGAAGCGGCGGAACAAGCTTCGCTAAAAGCGCTGGTTGCGGAGAGCTTCAACGAGGCTTACGGCTCGCTGCCGTTTTACCGTCGCCCGCCGCTGGAATTTCTACGTGTGTTCTACAGCGAGACGCCCCGCGTGCTCTACAAGTACCGGCTGTATTTCTGGCTCATTCTGCTGACATTGCTAATCTCAGCGGCTGGCGGCACCTTGAGCGTTCTTTCCGGCGACGACTACACTCCAAAGCTCGTATTCGGGACAGAGCTGGTGGAATTTTTCCAGAGCACTGTGGAAAGCGACGGCAGCTGGGCGTTGGCGGCGGACATTCCAGCACCAGTCAGGCCGGTAGCCGGCGCAGAGATTATGTTCCGGAACATATCGATTGCCCTGGTCTCCTTTATCGTGGGAATCCTGCTGGCGTACTTAACGCTTTTCATCATATTCACCAACGGTTATCTGCTGGGCTACATTTCCGCCCTTTACATTTACAGCGGCGTGCTGATGGACAAGACAGAACTGGGATGGTACTTCGTCGCCGGGGTCGCGCCGCACGGCGTGCTGGAGATACCTGCCATACTCCTGGCGGCTACTGCGGGACTTACGGTGGGCGCTTCGTGGATGTTCCCGGGCCGGCGCACGCGCAAGGCCGCACTTGCCGAAACCGCGCGCGAGGTGCTTCTCCTGGTCGGTGCAGCGGCTCTACTGCTAGTGGCTGCAGGCTTGATTGAAGCGTTCTTCACACCGCTGGGTGACGCTATCATCGTTGATCGTATGTTCTCGCTTCTAACCGAGCGGATGCAGATTTACGTCGGCAAGATCGTGTTCAGCGTGCTTCTGCTTGCAACGTTCATCCAGTGGCTGTCAGGCGGCTGGGTCGAAGCGCGGCAGGCAGAGTTAGCATCGCGGGAAAAACGGTTAGAATAGGGCTTGCCTGAGGGCTTGCCCGCCTGTGGAGGGCTTGCCCGCCTATGGAGGGCTTGCCCGCCTGCGGAGGGGTGGCCGAGTGGACGAAGGCGGTGGTCTTGAAAACCACTGAGCAGCAATGCTCCGGGGGTTCGAATCCCTCCCCCTCCGTATCGGAGCTTCTCGGTAATGAGAGTTCTGCTTTACGTTATCAGGTCCCGACCAACCTCCAAGAGGTATGTGGGAGTAACTAACGACCTTAAGCGGAGGCTGAAAGAGCACGCGCTGCGAAGAACGAAGGGTGGCTAGGTACTGGGAGAACTTCGACTAGTCCTGGTTGAGGAGTTCCAAGATTACGGGGCAGCAAGGGAACGGGAGAAGTTCCTAAAGAGTGGGAAGGGCAGGAAGTGGCTGGACGAAAATGTTATGACCGGGGCTGGCCCAAGGCGAGTAAAGCCGCGCCCCAAGGGGGCTTGCGTGCCTTTGGCGCGTTCGAATCCGCCTGCGGCGGATAAATCCCTCCCCCTCCGTGATTCTGCGGTCTAGCCTAGCGCTTATTAATGACAGTCAATGGTGAGCTTCCAGAGAAAGCGCAGGGGCACAGCCTTTTATATTGAGTTAGTCCGCTCCCAGCACCTCGCGCACCTTTCGCGCAAGGATATCGGCGGTGAAGGGCTTGGGGAGGAAAGCCACTCCGGGATCCTCGGCCACCTGGCGGACAGTAGCATCGTCGGCGTAGCCGGAAATAAACAGCACCTTCATTTCGGGCCGTGCCGATTTCAGGCGTTCCGCCAATTCGGGGCCGTCGAAGTCCGGCAGGATGACATCGGACACCAGCAGGTGAATCGGCGTTTCGTGTTTGTCGCTTATCTTCAGCACTCCCTCGCTGCTGCTCGCCTCCAGCGTGCTGTAGCCGTTGCTCTGGAGGATGCGGCACACGATATCCCTGACTATCCTGTCGTCTTCCACCACCAGCACGGTCTCGGAGCCGTAGGTCGACTCGGGGGAAACCACTTCAGTCTTAGCGACTTCGGCGGGATCTTCCACCCGGGGCAGGTAGATGCTAAAGGTGGAGCCGCCGCCGAGCTCGGTGAAGACAGTCATGCTGCCCCCGCTCTGCTTGACGATGCCGTAAGCGGTTGAAAGCCCCATGCCCAGCCCCTCTCCTTTCTTCTTGGTGCTGAAAAACGGCTCGAAAATCCGGGATAGAGTCTCGTCGTCCATCCCCACGCCGGTATCGCTCACTGCAAGCATCACATAAGAGCCCGGCTCCACGCCCGGATGCTCCCGGGTGTACTTCTCGTCCAGTTCCACGTTCCTCGTCTCAATGCCGAGCCTGCCACCCTCGGGCATCGCCTCGCGGGCGTTGATAGCGAGGTTCATTATCACCTGCTCCATTCGGGCCGGATCCGCCTTCACCCGCCCGGTGTCGGCCGCAACGTGCGTGACCAGCTCGATGTCTTCGCCGATAACGCGCATCAGCATTTCGCGCATGCCGGTTACCAGATCGCCGAGTTCAAACACGCGGGGCTGCATCACCTGCTTGCGGCTGAACGCCTGGAGATGGCCCGTGAGCAGGGCGGCCCTTTCCCCCGCGCTCTTTATCACTTCAATCTCCCTGCGCATGGGATCCTGCTCGTCCATCGCAGCAAGCAGAAGGTCGCTGTATCCTATGATTGCGGTCATAAGATTGTTAAAGTCGTGCGCGATTCCCCCCGCCAGCCGGCCGAGCGCGTCCATTTTCTGAGACTCCTGGAGCTGCATCTCCAGGTGTTTGCGCTCGGTTATATCCTCCATGAAAGTAACGTCCTCATCGGAGCCGGATATGAGGCCGGTGGTTATCAGCACATCCCGCCGCTGTCCTGCTTTGGTAATAATTACGCTTTCGTACCGGTTCGGCACATCCTCGCCCTTCCGCCGTCCTTCGTGGTATCTCAGCACGTCATCAATCGCTTCGGCAACCATCAAGTTCGTCACTCTCATCCCGCCGGTGAGTTCATCTTCCGAGTAGCCGGTGAGCTCCTGGAATTTCCGATTGCCCAGCAGTATCCGGCCGTCGTGCGCGGCTTTGGCCATGGGCAACGCTGACTGCTCGAAAAGGTCGCGGTATTTCCGCTCGCTTATTTCCAGCGCCTTCTTCGCTTCCAGTTCCACGATTATAGCTTCGTCGCGGGCGCGGAATAGCGTGCGCGCAAGCAGCAGAGTCGCCGAGGAAAGGGCAAACAGAGCGAACGACACCAGAGATCCGATTAGCCGTACTTGCTTCGGCTGCTCCACCAGGACACGAATGTCCACCCGCGGCATGAGCAGCAGGGTAAAGACGACGAAGCTGATAACCCAGATGAAAAGTATGCCCCAGGTTAAGAATTTCGCACGTAGACTAGGCTTCATATTTCACCAGCCCCCAGATGCGCGCATATGCGCCGAAATGTGTAAACTCCTTTGGTTTCATCGCACTTAATCCGACTCATCCAGCACCTCGCGAACCTTGCGCAACAGGCCGTCGGGCGTGAAGGGCTTTTGCAGATAGCTGGCAGCGTCGGGGACTCTGCCATTTTGGAACACGGCTGCGTCCGCATAGCCGGACATGTAAGTCACTTTAAGGTCGCTTCTCAAGGCCAGCAGCTGCTCAGCCAGCTCCTTGCCGCTCATGCCAGGCATTATCACGTCGGTAAGAAGCAGCTGTATGGGACCCTCGTGCTGCTCCGACACCACCAGCGCCTCCGCGCCGTGCCGCGCCATAAGCACATTGTAGCCTTTCTGCTCCAGCACCTCCCGCGCCAGTTCCCGAATAACTTCCTCGTCTTCCACCACCAGTATCGTCTCGGCCCCGCCCTTGACCTCGGGTCTGGGCTTGGCAGGACGCTTTGAAGGTGCCTTTTCCTCCGCGACCGGCAGGTAGACCTTGAAGGTCGTGCCCTGGCCCGGCTCGCTGTAGACCCAGATGTTCCCCTTATTTTGCTTGACCACCCCGTAAACGGTCGAAAGGCCAAGGCCGGTTCCCGCGCCCACCTCTTTCGTGGTAAAGAACGGCTCAAAAACGCGGTTCTGTGTCTCCCTGTCCATACCGGAGCCGGTGTCTGTCATCGCCAGCATCACGTAATCGCCGGGCTGCACGCTCATATGGGTTTCGCTGTAGTCGGCGTCCAGCTCAACGTTTTTGGTTTCAATCATCAGCTTGCCTCCTTCGGGCATCGCGTCGCGGGCGTTTATCGCCAGGTTCATTATCACCTGCTCGATCTGTCCGGGGTCAATCTGAACGTGGCTGAGACCTGGCTGGAGAACGGTGACCACCTCGATGTCCTCCCCGATCATTCGGCGCAGCATTTTCTCGGTTTCGGTTATGACCTCGTTTACGTTCAGCACCTCAGGCGCCCGCACTTGCTTGCGGCTGAACGCAAGGAGCTGGCCGGTAAGGGTTTCGGCCTTCTCCGAGGCATGTGCGACAGCCTCGGCATAAGTTTTCAGGCGCTCGTCCTCCAGATGGTGCAGAAGCATATCCGTGTAGCCCATAATCACGGTGAGCAGGTTGTTGAAGTCGTGGGCCACTCCCCCGGCCAGACGCCCTATCGCCTCCATCTTCTGCGCCTGCAGAAGCTGCTCCTGAAGCTGTTTGGCTTCGGTTACGTCCCTAGAAACCTCTATGACCGCAACGGGCTCTCCTCCTTCGCCCCTCAGCGCCACGTTGGAAGAACAGTGGAAGTAAAGCGTCCTTCCTTCTTTGTCCACCACCTGTGTATCGTGTTCGTGGACCTCACCGTCCTCAAACGACCGCAAAACAAGGCAGGGGTGGGGTTCGCAGGGCTTGTCCCTCCCGTGGTAGACCGTGTAGCATTTCTTCCCGACTATATCCTCTCCGAATAGCCGCATCGCCGTCTCGTTGGCCCACACTATGTTCAGGTCCTTATCCATCATGCTCATGTGGTCGCTAATTGACCTGAGCATCGCGTTTAGCTTGTTTTCGCTTTCGCGCAGGGCCATCTCCGCCTTCCTGCGCGCGGTGATATCGGCGTGGATACCCGCTATGGCGACAATCCTCCCATCCTTCTTTACGGGATAGGCGCGTAAGAGAATGGTCAATACGTTCTTATCCTTCCCGTACATCTCCACTTCGCCGGTCCATTCCTTTCCCTTCATAATCGTATCGAAAACTTCGCGTCCAACATCTTTATCAACATAGGTGCTGCTCGGCGGGTCTTCTCCGACGTCTCCGAACATTCGGCTGAAGGCCTCGTTCTGGTAGAAGTGCACACCGTCCGGTGTTGACATCCCGACCGCATCCGTGGAGCTCTCCACCGCAGCCTTGAATTTTTCAATATCCTCCTCTGCCCGCTTGCGCTCGGTGATGTCCAGCAGGGAGGCGACGCTTCTACTCGTTCCCGGGATAATGTTGACATTTAGCAAAACGTCTTTGACGCTCTTGTTTCGAGCGATAAAGTGAAACTCGTACTGCATCGGAACGCTGCCTTCTTTCTTTCTGCGTTCGCTGTGGTATCCGACCATTCTTGGCAGGTCCTCTGGAGCTACGAAATCGGTCCATTTCATCCTGCCTTCAATTTCTTCCCGGCTGTAGCCCGAAAGCTTCGTAAACTCGTCGTTCGCCAGCGAGATGGTCGTATCCTCTTCGATAATCGCCATCGCCGTGCCGGTGTTAGCGAAAAGCGCGCGGTACTTTTCTTCGCTCTGACGCAAAGCTCCCTCCGCCCGCTTGCGCTCGGTGATGTCACGGTCGACTCCCAAGATTGATGTGGGCTTGCCTTCTGCGTCGCGCAGGAATGTCACACTCGTCTCGGTCCAGATTGTGGAGCCGTCCTTGCGGTAATGCTCCAGCTCCAGCGTCCGCGACCTTTGCGGGTCCTTATCTTCCCTCTGCTCTATCAGCAGCTCCTCCTCAAGCGTTTTCACTGCGAGAGCCACAGACACCGGCGTGAGAGTCTTCTCAAGGGGCTTCGCCATTGCTTCCTCAACATTGAGCCCGCGCTGGCGCAAAATTGACGGGCTCACGTAGGTCAGGCGCATCTCAAGGTCCATCATCCAGATGACATCCGAGATGTTCTCATTGAGAAGCCTGTACCGCTCCTCGCTTTCGCGCAGTTCCTTCTGCGCCGCCTTTCGCTCGGTGATTTCCTGGGAAAGCCGCTCGGCTCTTTTCCTGAGTTCTCGTGTTGCGGCATTCACCCGGTTTCTCAGAATCTGATTAAGCGCCAGCAGCAGAACTAAAATCGTGGCGCCGCCTATCAGTGTCCGCCAGATCCACTGGGGGATTTTCAGTTTAGGAGGCTGGGCTGGCATAAGCCACCGGTCGAATGCCACGTAGTACACCGAGCTCTCGTCGGCTATCATTTCCCGGATGTGGCGATCTATAGTCTTCGCCAGATATGCATTCTTCCCTTTCGGCAGCGCAAAGCGCAGTTCAGCAGGTGCCAGGATTATCGCTGTGGCCCTTATGTCGTAATCGGCGGCCTTTTGCAGACCGTAAAGGCGGGTGATTATCCCCGCGTCCACCTTCCCGTCTTCTATCGCCTGTAGCTCTTCGGCGTATTCCTCGAACTCAACGAGGCTAGCAGCTACGCCGAACTGTTCCAATATCCCT
>Ga0180434_10008611_pt1 | contig 11235 bp, 10 predicted proteins | sample SS_ome_7_FD_132453 | JGI IMG/M metagenome (GOLD analysis project Ga0180434, IMG submission 132453) | Hypersaline lake sediment archaeal communities from the Salton Sea, California, USA - SS_1_D_2 metaG | ecosystem: Environmental > Aquatic > Non-marine Saline and Alkaline > Hypersaline >... | reverse complement strand
TCCGCTCCTGGCGAAATCCCTGGTCCGGTATCCCCCGGTCCCGGTGGGGAAAGCGGAGGAAGCCCAACCCTTGAGATGACCGGTTATGCAGATCGAGCGGTCGGTGTACGGGATGATCACGCTGCGGTTTTGATTCCGGCTGGAATCAGGTATACTCCTCTCTTTCGACAGTCCCGATGCCGTCCCGATGCGGCCTTCTTGACGAGAGTTGTGCCATGAATTTCATCGCCGGGTTCTTTTTCACCGTGCTCTTTCTCTCCGTGGCCGAGTTGCTGCTGCTGGTGCGCGCCAGCCAGGCCATGGGATTTCTCGCTACCCTGGGTCTGTGCGTGCTCACCGGTATCCTCGGCGGAGCACTCGTACGGATGCAGGGGCTGCAGACGTTGAACCGGATGCAGGGAGAGCTGGCTGCCGGGCGGCTGCCGGCGGACGAGATCCTGGAGGGGATCGCCCTGCTGCTGGTGGGGGCCCTCCTGTGTGTTCCCGGCTTCCTGACCGATGCCATCGGCGGTCTCATGCTCATTCCAGGTCTCAGGCGGGTGGTCGTGGGCTGGATCCGGAAGAAGGTCGCCGCCCGCGTCACTTTCCACACAATGGGGCCCGGTCCAGGGTTCTTTCAGGCCAACCCCGAGATCAAGGACGTGGAGTGCGAGGAGAAGCCGCCGGACAGGGAATGAGGAGCACCAGAAGAGAAACCGCGAACGGCAGCACCCGGTCGAACACGCCGCCCTTGGTGGCCAGGTCCAGGTGCGGGCCGAAGAAGGCTGCGACACTCAGCAGGAAACCGAGCACCATGGCGATGAAGGACCGGATCGGGGGGACCGGCCCCTTGAGAACCGTGACCAGGAGAAGCGGCCCGAACGCGCACCCCATGGCGGACCAGGCGAACAGCACCCAGTGGAAGATGGTTTCCCGGACAAACAGGGCGGCCACCACGGCTCCTGCACTCAGCATCAGCACGGTGATGCGCGAGACGGTGACCAGATTGCCCGAGGGTTTCCCCTCCGGACGCAGGTCGTGGGTCACGGACGAAGCGGCCACGAGCAGCTGGCTGTCGGCTGTCGACATGATGGCGGAGAGGACGGCGGCCAGGATGACGCCGGACACCACCGGGTGAAAGAGATCGTTGGTGAGCCTGACGAGGATCTTCTCGTTGTCCCCGAGCTGGTGGTGGATGAGCCGGCCCGCGAGGCCGAGTAGAATCATGCCCGCATAGATGATCACGGCCCACGCAATGGCGATGTGCTGAGCTCGGCGGAGAGCCTCATCGCCTTTGCGCAAGGCCATGAACCGGTTGACCACGTGGGGCTGGCCCGGGTACCCGAGGCCGATGCCGAGGGTGCCTGCAACAAAGCCGATGCCGCCGACCAGCGGCGCGTCCTGGAAGAGGTCCAGGTACCCTTCCACCCGGAGGCCCTGGAGCCCCTCGAGGAAGGCGGCCGGCCCGCCCACATGCACCAGGGCGGCAACGGGAAGCAGAATCGCCGCCGCCGCCATCATCAACCCCTGCAGCGTGTCGGTGAGACTCACCGCCCAGAATCCGCCCAGCAGGGTGTAGAGCACCACGATGCCGCTGCCGATGAGGATGCTGGAGTCCCGGCTCAGCTGGAACGTCTCGTTGAATGCCTTGCCCGCTGCCTGGAACTGGGTGGCCACGTAGCAGCCGAGGGAGACGAGGATGATGGCGGAGGCCGTGGCCGAGATGAGAAATCCGAGGGGGCGGCCCGGCGGCCCCGCCAGGATCTCGGTCACTGTGAGTGCGCCTGTCTCGTGGCTGATCCTCCGGAGGGCGGGTGCCAGCAAGAACCAGTTGAGACAGAATCCGCCGACACAGGCAGGGAAGAGCCAGAGAGCGGAGAGGCCCCAGGAATACGCGGCGCCGCTCACGCCGAGCAGAGTCCACGCCGAGGAGGAGCTGGCCGATGCGCTGATGGCGGCCACGGTGGGACCCAGGCTGCGGCCGCCGAGGAAGAAATCGACGCCGGTCCGGGTCCGGCGTTGACCCCAGAACCCGAGGGCCACCAGAACCGCCTTGTACACGATCAGGGTGATGAGGATCACTTGCCACCGGGTCATGGGGTGCCTTTCGTCTCCGGGGAACAGGATGACTGTATCTTGGCATCCAGGGAAGGATATGGCAAAAGGTAATCCGCGCATCGCCCGTGAAACCGGGTTTTGTCACGGGCCCCAAAGCACAGGCCCTGGTATTGACTTCCAGCGGATTGTTATGGTTCACTCGCCTGCCATGACCGAGGAGAAACGTATCCGGCCCGGGAGCCCTGCCCTTTCCCCTGCTATCCTTCCGGGGAAGATACGCATTGACCTGGCCCGCAAGGGGGCAACGCATGCACCTGTCCCGGGGGGAGGAATGCAATAATGTCAGGAGGCGTCATTTTTGATATGGACGGGGTCCTGGTCGACTCCGCATCGGCGCATCTGGAGAGCTGGATCTTGCTGGGGAAAAAGCACGGGATCCCGGTTCCGCACGATGTGTTTCACGGTTCCTTCGGCCGCTCTGGCCGCGATATCATCCGTTTCCTGTGGGGAGACGACGTGAAGGAGGAGGAGATTCACGACCGGGTCGCCGAGAAGGAGGCCCTCTATCGCCGCCTCATCCGTGGAAAGGCTCCGCTCATGAACGGGGTCCGGGACGTGGTCCACGATCTCCACGGGGCCGGGTACCTGCTGGCGGTCGGTACGTCAGGGCCGCGGGAAAATGTGGAGCTGATCCTGGGTGAGGCCGGCATTGCCGGCTGTTTCGCAACCACCGTGAACGGATTCGACGTCGAGCACGGGAAGCCGGCCCCGGATATTTTCCTGAAGGCCGCTGAACGACTCGGTCTCGAGCCCGGACAGTGTCTTGTGGTGGAGGATGCACCGGTGGGGGTCCAGGCCTCGGTGGCTGCAGGCATACGAGCCGTGGGTCTGGCAGGCATGCACAGTGAGAAGGCCCTGCGGGACAGCGGCGCTTCGCAGGTGGTGAACCGGTTGACGGCTGTTACTCCTGATCTGGTTGCGGCACTCCTGCAGTCGGAGGAGTGAGTGCGGTGGAGTGTGAACAAGACAGGCTGAAAAGACCCGGACGGCGGCAGGGCCCCGAGAATGGGAATCTGTTTTTGCCTCACCCCCTGGGTCTGGATCCCGGTGACCTGCGCCTGCGCCTGCCGGTCTTCCTGGCATCCTGTCGAGCGGGCCGGCTGGCCGGCCGGGCCTGACCCCGGCTCCTCTTTTTTTCGGGCCGGCGTTTCGACCGGGACGGCTTCCGGGCAGCCGGGGGGGGGGCGGAATCGCCCCTCTCCTTGCGCTCCGTCCGTTCAAGATGTTCGACGATGCTCCTGTGCACCCAGCGCTCGGTCGGGGCAACCAGGCTGATGGCGCGGCCGGAGGCGCCGGCGCGGCCGGTGCGGCCGACCCGGTGCACGTAGTCCTCCGCGTCGCCGGGCATGTCATAGTTGACCACCAGCACGATGTCGTCGACGTCGATGCCACGCGCGGCCACATCGGTGGCCACCAGGATGCGAGCCTTGCCGCGCCGGAAGGAACTCAGTGCGACGTGGCGGGCATCCACACTCTTGTCGCCGTGGATGGAGTCTGCCGGCAGCCCGGTCCTGGCAAGCCGGTCGCCCAGCTTGTCTGCTCTCACCTTGGTCTTGACGAAGACCAGCACTCGCCCGCGTTCGCGGCGCAGCAGCTTGATCAGATGGGCCTCTTTTTCAGGCACTCTGACGTTGACGAAATTGTGCGATATCGTCGAGGGTGCATGGGAGCGACTGCCCACCTGCACGAGCTTGGCGTCCGTGAGGAACGCCTGGCAAAGCTCCTCGACTTCGGGTGGCATGGTCGCCGAGAACAGCCACGTCTGGCGCTCCTGGGGACACCGCACGAGGACGTTGCGGATCTGGGGGAGAAAGCCCATGTCGAGCATCCTGTCGGCCTCGTCGAGAACGACGGTCTGCAGCAAGTCGAGAGACAGGTTGAGGCGTCCGAGGTGGTCGAGCAGCCGGCCGGGGCAGGCGACGAGGATGTCGATGCCGCGGTTGAATGCCGCCTCCTGGATCGACAGATCGATTCCGCCGAAAGCGGTGCGCACGTGGAGACCGGTGTGGCGGGCGTACACACGAAGCTGTTCGGCGACCTGAACGCACAGCTCGCGGGTGGGCACGAGGACCAGGGCGCGGAGCCCGGTGTCTCCCTCGAGAAGGTCCTCCAGGATGGGGAGCCCGAAGGCGGCTGTCTTCCCGCTGCCTGTCTCGCCGAGCGAGATCAGATCATAGTGTTCCAGGGCCAGGGGAATGGTGAGGCGCTGGATTTCGGTGGGCTTGCGATATCCTGCCTCGCGAACGCCGTTCAGGATGGGCCTGGACAGCCCCATGGCTGAAAAACTCACTTGATATTCGCTCTAACCTCATGGAGTATGGATGCGACGTGGTCGGAACATCGCGGGAACAGGATGGGGTTCAGGAACGGGATCGGATGTCCCGAGTCTCGACTTGAGCGGTTCTTGACGGTGTTGCCCTGTTCACCGTGATCACGAAGCCGTTCAAACCCACGGAAGCCGGTCTTTCGAAAGGCTATAGACCGACTTGACGTCCTGGACAAGCTTCCTGGTGGTGTGACGTGTGCCTGTGGTGAATATCATCGGGTTCATGAGGCACCATTCCGGCCCGAATCGGTGTGGAGAAGCAGCATTCTTCGCGGGAAGAAATTCTGGTTTTATTTTCGGTATATGTTAGATTACCTTCGTTTTCGTTTGTGATTTTCAGATTGGTGACCTCAGAACCGCGAGCCGTGCATTCTGGTGTGCGGGTGTTCAGGAACCTCGTTGCATGGACCGTTGGTATCGGACTCCGATTCTTCGTCAGATCGGTCATGTCGCGACTTACTTCCCCTTGCGAGCCGCTTATGGCTTTTTCGCATGCCTGCCGTCTTCCCTCATGAGGTCGGCGTGCTGCTGGGTAGCCACCCTGATCCGGTGGGTTGACCGCACCCATGCCCGGTGTGCAGCCGCCAATCTGACCCACGCCTTTCCGGAAAAGACGAACAAGGAGCGGCAGGCGATTGTCCGTGGCATGTATCGCCACTTCGCGTTGATGATCCGGGACACGATTCTTCTCTGGCGCCATCGAAACGAGGACTTGTTGAAGACCTTCTTCGAGGACTCCGACATCGAGCCTTTTTTTGAACTGAAGCGCGAGGGAAAGGGCCTGATCCTGGTGACCGGCCATCTCGGAAACTGGGAGATGGCTGGCTGCGCCTTCAACTCGGTCTATCAGATCAACGGCTTCTCACACGAGTTCAGGAATCCCTACATCCGGAAGAGCCTGATCCGGCTGCGCGCCACGTTCGGCCAGAAGACCATCTTCACCACGCAGAGCATGGAGGTGATCCTGGAGTGTCTCCGCCGGAACGAATGCCTCGCCCTGCTTCCGGACAAGCACATGAAAACGTCCCGCATCAAGGTCACGTTCTTCGGCCGGCACGTGTACGCACCCAGTGGGCCGGCCATCCTGAGCTGGCGCAGCGGAGCACCGATCTTCATCGGGGCCGCGTTCCGTATCGGGCTGTCCTCGCGATTTCGCCTCGAGACCTGCCCGGTCATCCGGCCGGACCTCACTGCGGTGAAAGGGGCGGAGATCCGGCGCATCACCCAGGCGTACATGGACGCCCTCGAAGATCTGATCCGCCGCCACCCCGAGCAGTGGATCTGGTTCCACAATCGCTGGAAGAAGCAACTGCCCGTGCCCTGAGTCTCATTCCTGCCGTGCCAGGAACACGTCGGCGTTGCTACCCGTGTTTGCCGTGCCCCGCCAGCGGAACCGGTCCCCGCGGATGGTGGCCCGCGCCCGGAGCCGGTACCCGCCTTCCGGCAGCCCGGTGATACGAAAGCCGCCGGCTTCATCCACGAAACCCATGCGCCTGACCGGCCCACGGATTGCCTGGATATCCAGGGTCCCGGGATCCGGTTCATCGGGCAGGTGGAGTCTCCCCGTGATGGTCTTGCCTGGACGGAATTGTGCGTCGAAGGTGGATGTGCGGAAGCGGATGTCTTCATGGAAGAGGCACAGCGGGGACAGCAGGTCATGGGTTCCCATGGACAGGATGTACGTGCGGGAGGGGCGAACGGTACGAAAGATGGCGTGGCCATTCTCATCCACCTGGACGAGATCATGGCCGATTTTTCCGCCGGTGCGCTTCCAGCTGAGAACCAGACGTTCGTGGGTTCTGACCGCGAGGGATTTCCAGCCGTTGATGCGGACCGTGACAGTAATGCCCCGAGGCAATGTGAGGTTGACGTCGTGCCGGCCCGCGACCACGGTACTCTCTGTTCTTTCAGTGTCCGCCGCGGTCTCGTTCATCGCAGCTGCGCGCAATTTCACGGCACCTGCCCTGAGCCCGGTAACCTTGAACGCGCCGTTTTCATCCGCCTCCGCCCCTTTCTGCCAGGTACCGGTTTGATTCACCCAGATACAGGCCTTGATCGGCTTTCCTTCTTCATCCACCACGACACCGGTCACCTTGCAGGCACGCGTGCAAAGCACTTCCTCCTCAACAGCAAGGGGGGCCGGATCCTTGCATCATACCAGGCATCATACCAGCCGTGCCTCATGGCCAGCCGAGATGTGAAAAAAACTGACCAAAAGCCCCCGGTTTGCTCGCGACTTCATGTTAGGGTTATATTAGCTTCATGTTCACATCAAATATGGAATTTCTTCTCCTCCCAGACCACTCGCTTGCATTCAGAGGTGCTCGATGATCACGAATCCAACCACGATTCAATCCACTGCCGTATCCCTCGCCTCGGCAGACCAGATCCACGAATACCTGGTGAAGGCATACCGCATCGGCAACCGTGCCAGGCTGCGTTTCGCTCGCCTCCTTGCAGCACGTGCGACCTTCCGGTTGTTCTTGAAGCTCGGCCATCCCGGTATCGCGCAGGATGCGGCCCGGTACTTCGATGTACAGCGCTCTGAAACGTACGAACTCATCCGGGTGGCGGAGGTCATCGATGATCTGCCCGCGTGCAGGAAGGCATTCGAAGAAGGGAGGTTCTCCTGGTCGACGCTGAAGCTGGTCACCCGGGTTGCGGGTACCGAGACGGAGAAGACGCGGCTCGAGTTCAATGAAGATCACTCCTGCACGGAGGTCCACGCCGAGGTGCAGGATGCCTTCGCAAGAACCGGGATGTGCCTCAACGCATGCCCGGAATGTCGGAAGGCGGGACTCATGACCTTGGACGGCCCCATCGAGGTGGCAGCCGGAAGCGTGGATCGCCTGGCGAGTGACGCAGCAGAAGAGACCATGGACCGGCGCAATTCATCCACTCTTGCCCGCAGGGTGAAGCTCCGCGACGGCGGTGTTTGTCAGAATCCGGGTTGCAGCCATCGAGGAGACCTTCACACTCACCATATCGAATACCGTTCTCATGGCGGGCCCACGATACCCGAGAATGAAAATTCGGCATAATGCCGAACCTGCCACGCTCTTCTCCATGCAGGGCTCCTCGAGGTCTGGGGGAATCCCGTCGAAGGATTGACCTGGCTGCCTCGTTCAAGGACTTTGCTCGTGGACTCTGATCGTGATGCGGAGGCAGCCATGGAGATCCCGGTGGCCCGTGCGGAGTCTGCAATCGCAGACTCCGCAGTCGCTGGTAATCGTCTCGAGGACAGTATCACCGTGCTCGCGCATCTCGGATTTTTCAGGAAGGAAGCCGGCGCGCGGGTGGAGAGGGCCCATCACGAACTCGTGCAAAGCGGCCGGGACCCGGACGAGAAGAGGCTTCTCACTCGGGCTCTCGTCTCATCCTGCTTGAGCTTGTGATGCGCTTCTGGTAACGTCGTGGGCAAGTCATGATACCAATGTTCTCCCTGTAGAGATTGTGACATCTTGAGCTGCAAGAGTGACCCGTGACCGATCTGAAGAAAGAACTCACCCTGTACGGACTCACCATGGTGGCCATCGGGTCTTGCATCGGTTCCGGTATTTTCCGCACACCCACGGAGATCGCCGGCCACCTGCCCTCGCAGACCCTGATCCTGGTGGTGTGGGCCCTCGGGGGGGTGATTGCTCTAACCGGCGCGCTCACCTTTGCCGAGCTGGGCTCCATGTTCCCCCGTGCCGGCGGCGTGTACGTCTATCTGAAGGAAGCCTACGGAGATCTGGCCGGGTTTCTGTACGGCTGGGCCTACCTCACCGTCATCAACTCCGGAGCCCTGGCGGCGCTCAGCCTCACATTCACCGCGTACCTGGCCTACCTCTTCCCCGCGATCAAGCCCATCGAGACCGCGGTTGCGGTTTCAGCCATCGTGGTGATCACCCTCATCAACCTGTTCCGGGTGAAGATCGCCGAGATGTTCACCAATATCTTCACCGGCCTGAAGCTCCTCGGCATCGGAAGTATCGTCCTCATCGGCTGCTTCTGGGGATCGGCTGGTGGGGGGGAGGGGGCTGAATCCATCCTCGGATCCTCCGGAGATGGACTCACGCGCGGTTTCGGGCTGGCGCTGGTCGGGGTCTTCTGGTCCTACGGCGGCTGGCAGCACGCCTCTTATCTGGCGGGCGAGACGCGACGCGCACATCTCACGGTTCCGAGGGCCATGGTGATGGGCGCCCTGGTTGTGACCCTGGCCTACATCCTGGCCAATCTGGGCTTCATGATGCTGCTCCCTGTGGAGGACATCGCCGCATCGGAAAGCCCTGCTGCAGACGCCATCGACACCGTGCTGCCCCACGGGGGGAACTTCATCGCCGTCCTCATCGCCGTCTCCACCTTCGGCACCGCTCTCATCTACATGATGTCCGCCCCGCGCATCTATTTCGCCATGGCAAGGGACGGCCTCTTCTTCCGCAAGATCGCCGTGATCCATCCCCGGTTCCATACACCGGTGAACGCGGTGCTGCTGCAGTCGACATGGGCCATCGTTCTGCTCCTCTTCTGGGGGACGTTCGAAGCGGTCATCACCTATGTGACGTTCACCGACTGGATCTTCTTCACTGCCGCGGCCTGCGCGGTGATTCTATTCCGGTTTACCCGGAAAGAGGCCGAACGGCCCTACCGGACATTCGGGTACCCCGTGACCCCGCTCATCTTCATCGTTGTCTCGCTCCTGTTCGTGGGGAACACCCTGGTCGAGAAGCCGGGACAGGCCGGAGCCGGACTGGGACTGCTCGCGGCCGGGATGCCTGTGTATCTGTTTTTCAGACTGCGCGCTCACCGCGATATAACTCCATGAAAGATCAATGTGTTGTGGTATATCCTTGCTCTCCTGTCTGCTGATACCCATAGTTGAAGCAGCAGGATGCATGTTCGAAACTACCAACACGCAATACCAACGCGAACTGTAAGATGAAATGAGTTCAGAAAACGAATCCTTGACCTCTCTTGTCACCGACTATGACCTTCACCTGTTCAACGAGGGGTCCCACTGCCATGTGTACGACAAGCTCGGTGCCCATCCGGTCCGGATGAAGGGCTGTGCCGGCACCTTTTTCGCCGTCTGGGCGCCCAACGCCGGCCGGGTGACCGTGGTGGGCGATTTCAACGGCTGGGACCGGAACAGCCACCCCTTGGCCCGGCGGGGGGAGTCGGGCATCTGGGAGGGATTCATCCCCGACATTGGAAAGGGGACGCTGTACAAGTACCACGTTGACTCGAATTATTCCGGATACAGCGCGGACAAGGCGGACCCCTACGGCTTCTACCATGAAACTTCCCCCCTGACCGCGTCCATCGTCTGGGACCTGGAGTACGAGTGGAATGACCGGGCGTGGATGGCCGGACGGGGAGAGATCCAGGCTCTGGACAGGCCCATGTCCGTGTACGAGGTGCACCTCGGTTCCTGGATGCGTGTGCCCGAGGAGGGGGGGCGATCCCTCACCTACCGGGAGCTGGCCGATCGCCTCACCGGGTATGTCCTCCGGACGGGATTCACCCACGTGGAGTTGATGCCTGTGATGGAGCATCCGTTCTACGGATCCTGGGGGTATCAGGTCACCGGATATTTTGCAGCCACGAGCCGGTACGGCACCCCCCAGGACCTCATGTACCTCGTGGACATCCTGCATCAGAACGGCATCGGCGTCATCCTCGACTGGGTGCCCTCGCATTTCCCGACGGACGAGCACGGACTTGGGTACTTCGACGGGACCCATCTGTACGAGCACGAGGATTCCCGGAAGGGATTCCACCCCGACTGGCAGAGCTTCATCTTCAACTACGGCCGGGACGAGGTGCGCAGTTTCTTGAAGAGCAGCGCCCACTTCTGGCTGGACCGGTTCCATGCGGACGGCCTCCGGGTGGACGGGGTGGCCTCCATGCTGTACCTCGACTACGGGCGCGAGGAGGGGGACTGGATCGCCAACGAGCACGGCGGCCGGGAAAATCTGGAGGCAATCGACTTTCTGCGCCAGCTGAACGAGTCGGTCTACGGGGAGTTCCCGGATGTCCACATGATCGCCGAGGAATCCACGTCCTGGCCCATGGTGTCCAGGCCTCTCTATCTCGGCGGGCTCGGATTCGGCATGAAGTGGGATATGGGGTGGATGAACGATGTGCTGGACTACATGAGCTGTGATCCTGTCCACAGGAAATACCACCACAACACCCTGACATTCCGGATGCTGTATGCGTTTACCGAGAATTTCGTCCTTCCTCTATCCCACGACGAGGTGGTCCACGGCAAGGGCTCACTCATCGAGAGGATGCCCGGGGACGTGTGGCAGAAGTTCGCCAACCTCCGGCTGCTTCTGGGGTATCAGGTTGCCAAGCCGGGAAAGCAGCTGCTGTTCATGGGCGGTGAGTTCGGCCAGTGGTGGGAGTGGTACCACGAGCAGAGCCTCGACTGGCATCAGCTGGAGTATTCGAATCACAGAGGCGTCCAGCAGTGGGTCACCGACCTGAACCGGTTCTATCGCAGCGAGCCGTCCCTCTTCAGCCAGGATTTCGAACCGGAAGGGTTCCAGTGGGTGGACTGCTCCGACAGTGAAAACAGCGTCCTGGCCTTCATTCGCTGGGCGCGGTCCGGAGATCATCCGGTCCTCGCCGTATGCAACTTCACCCCGGTTCCCCGCCACCACTACAAGGTGGGGGTTCCCCGGGGGGGATTCTGGAAAGAGGTGTTGAACAGCGACGCGTGCGACTACGGCGGCAGCGGGCTCGGAAACATGGGCGGCATGGAGGCAGGGCCTCATGAGAGCCACAATCTTCCGCATTCCCTGGTTCTGACTCTGCCGCCCCTG
>Ga0180434_10008610_pt1 | contig 11235 bp, 23 predicted proteins | sample SS_ome_7_FD_132453 | JGI IMG/M metagenome (GOLD analysis project Ga0180434, IMG submission 132453) | Hypersaline lake sediment archaeal communities from the Salton Sea, California, USA - SS_1_D_2 metaG | ecosystem: Environmental > Aquatic > Non-marine Saline and Alkaline > Hypersaline >... | reverse complement strand
TCTCCACGCTCACCAGTCCCCAGTCCCTCCACAGAGGTTGCAATCTTGAACCCCCTGTGGTTGTTCTCATATCGGACCTTAGCGTTTTGGTCCTCAACGAGAAAGAAACGGTCACCCCAGAGTCTCTGATACCAGTCTGACTGAATGATGTTTCTGCAACGTCGATTATCACGGACGGTCAGAGCCTCTGCATAGGAGGCAGAGACAAAACGGAGGTCTGGACGGTCCTGAGGTCCCCACAACCAAGCTGGCCAAAACACGTCAGTGGTGAGGGACTTCATGCAACCAGGTGGGACGGAAATGAGGAGACGGTTTATCTCACCGTCACTGACTGCTGTGAGGTGGTCACAGATTGCCTCAATGTGCCAATTGGGAACAAAGGGTCTGGTGGGTTCCAGGATCGACCATGACAGCTCAATGAACTTGAGGAGACTATCCTCACAGTCAGCTAAATCTAGCTGACCAAGGACTGACTCAACGTCCAGCTCCCCCTCTAGTAAGGAGGTCACGGAGGGTGTCTCTATCATCCTGGCTCAGCTTCCGTGCATCAAATTCAACTGGTCCACCGTCACGTCCTGAGTGTTCTATTGTCTGGACGTCACGCTGTCCCAGCCAAACCTTGCCCAGGTGGATTCCCATTTGAGCATTGTGCTTGGCTAGGTTGAATTGGTGCCTCCTGAGGGACTTCCTGCCTAGATACTTTCCACGCTCCCAAGCCTCCCTGACCTTGACGTTCTTGACCTTGAGTCTCCTCCACCTATGGAGACGGAGACCAAGGACAGCAGCAACCTCCTGGTCAGTACACTGGAGAGCAGCACACAGACGGACCTCACGGAGACTCACTTTAACCTTTTCAGCCATAGCACAGAACAAGTTAGGTCCACCTGGGACAGCCTGTCAACCCTCTTTTCAGCGTAACCTGTTGCCTCTGTATAAGTTATGGACAAGCATTCACACTAGAGTGTGAACCTGGAAACCCAAGCCTAGTCAGGATTTCTGCAACCTGCACCATGCAACCTGCACGAGACTCCCGGACCAGTGCTACCATAAACCCATTGAAAAATGGTCACTTAACTTTTTTCTGGGGTTGGCACAGGGGTTGCTGTGGTAGGAGTAGGCACACAAAAGGAGGAACCGAAAATGACCAGCAACAGCAACAACACAGGAAAACTGATCCTCTGGACCCTGGCTCTGGCTGGGGGAATCTACGGTCTGAGCCTAGTCTCCAAGCTGGTCAGCTACATGAACGGTCTGGTCTCATAAACAGGAGGCTCCACAATGAGCAAGTTCAACCTCACCACCTCCCAGAAGTTTTCAACCCTCCACAAGTATCTGTGCGCTACGTCAGTGGACGCTCAGACCCTCACCACTGAGCAGCACCTTGAGTGTGTGGCTCTCTGTGACGGTTACGGAAAGAGGACCAAGGCTCAGCTGGTTGCTGACGGTCTCCAGTGGGACTGGTCCCACGTCAGGGACTCCAGTGACGAGGCTATCAGCAGAGCCTATGACAAGCTGGAGACCTTCCTGGTTCCTCTCACGGAGAGGTCAGAGCAGGTCCTCAGGTTTGCTGTGGACGTTGTGGAACTCATGTTCCAGGGTGACCTTGGCCTAAACACCACTGAGAGCCAGGCTCTCAATGAACTCAAGGACCGTGCTCAGAAGGTCCTGAGTGAACAGTCAGTCCTGAACCTTCCCAAGGTCCAGAGCTGACCAGCACTAGGGGTCCACAGGGAGGAGGTTGCAAGGGGCAGCCTCCTCCCTCTTTTTGCAATGCAGAACGAGAAAAACAGAATCCCTCACGAGGAACCACAAGGAACAACTAGGAGTGATAACACTGGAGTGGGAACTGGCACAGGAGTTGCAGGTAGGGAAGCAACACCAACAGGAGGAAACAGGATGAGCACCAACACTAAGAACACCAACAAGACAGACAGCAGCCTGGACGAGCTTCTGAGGGACGTTGAGGTTCTGACGGTCGGACGGACTACCCTGGACGCTAAGAAGCTGGTCCAACGCTCCACGTTCACCCCTGCTCTGACCCCTGACAACGCTCCCAAAGCTCCTAAGGGTTGGCTGTAGGATCGACCACACAGGAGGGGAGACCACTCCCCTCCACAGCAGGGAGGCAACCAGTGACGGTCACCAGGAAAGACATTCTCATTGCTCAGGCTCAACACCACCTAGCAATGATTGACCAGTGTGCTTGTGTGGAAATGCTCAAGCAGCTTGCACAGCTCAAGGAGGAGAACACCAGACGAGCTGAGAGAGCACGGAATGACAGGGAGCTGGGAATCAGGCTCAACATGGTCAGACGTCTGGACGGCATGTGTGAGCAGCTGGTCCAGAGCATCAAGGAGAGTGAACAGTATGTCCTCCCAACCCACCAGGAGGGAAATCAGGGACGCTGCCAGGGAGATAGTGAGGTTCTACAGCTGCAAGGTTATGGTTCCCACTAGAGGTGAGCTGAACTCAGTCCACCAAGGCTGGGAGGTTGAATCAGACCTCCTGGTGAGACAGGACCACCTGGAAGGTAGCAGGCAGAGACGATCCAAGGAGGAAATCAGAACAGCAGCAGCCAAGGTAGCCAGTAGATTTTCACCTCTGGAGATTCCAGAGAAAGCCAGAGTCAGAAAGGTTCAGGAAGGTTGGGAGGTCAAGTGCTATGTCTACGTCCCTAGCAATGAGCCAGAATGGTTCTCCCCAGAGTAGCCTCAGAGAGGAGCTGGACGAGACTGAACGTCTGCTCCAGGAATTCAATGAGAAAGCTGGTCCCCTGCTGGAGGGGTTCACAGCAGCTAACAAGATCATGGAGAACCACAGGAACAGGTGGAGGGTCCGTCAGGCAATCAGGCAGGAACTCCAGGAGGACCTGAACTCTCCAAGGAGGTGAGAGCTATGAACTGGAGGAAATGGTGGGGAGACCTCCTCTACTGGTTGGACATGCCTTTTGCACGGAGGTTCCCCAGACTCACTGCAAGAAACGAGTTTGAGGAGAGACGTCAACGGAGGGATAAGGAGCTACAAGCAGTCCTCAGGAACACCAGGAAGTGATAACACTATTGGCATGGTCTGTGCTATACTTGAGTCAGTGGCAGACAACAACACCAACAGGAGGCAACAACAATGACTCAGGTAGTGACAACAGAAAAACGGAGAGGCTGTGGCTACAGGAAACACCAGGGAATGTACCTGGTCTGTGACGCTGGAATCAGCATTCACTGTGACCTCATGCCTTACCTGCTCAAGGAGTGTGAGTGCTGTGGGATGCAGGTCAACCAGACTCGTGACCTCCAGTGGGTGAGGGTCAGCTACTTCCAGCATGACAGTGAGTCAGTCTGCAAAAACACCAGCTGTCCTGCCTACCTCCAGTGTGGGTTCACCTCCCGTCAGATCAAGAGTTGTCCCCAGTGTGACGGAGGCTGGGAGACGGTCAGCAGGGAGGACGAGGAAGGGGAAATCACTGAGTCCGTCCAGGTGTGCTCACGTTGCAAGGGTAAAGGTCAACTCCCCAACAAGGTTGCAGTCATGTGGGTTGGCTCTAAGTATTATCCCACTCCTGCTGACTTCATGAAAGAGGTGGATGAGCAGGGAGTCAGCAAGCGTCTCCCCGTCCACAAGATTCCTGAGGAGCTGGAGCTTGGTTCCACGTGGGTCATGCTGGGTCACCCCAAGGCTATCAAATGCCAGACCTGCAACGGTGAGGGTAGCTATGACAAGGGTGAGGCTGACGTTCCTGACACCTGCTTTAACTGTGACGGCAAGGGATACCTCCCTGGTCTGTTCTACGCTTTCCAACCCACCAGGCTTGAGGTCCTGCTCAAGGATGAGGACTTGGTGGAGAAATGTCCTGACTGTGACGGAGCTGGTGGGATGGACGGAGACCCTGACCATGAGCTGTCCTGTGACACCTGTGAGGGTCTGGGGACTATCCCCTCCAAGTGGGCAAAGAAAGTCAAGGACCATGACATGACCGTGGTCAGGGTCACTGACGATCAAATGGAGGATGAGAAAGAGGTCAGAGCTGCTGAGCGTGAGGCTAAGAAGCTAGCCAAGAGAGGTCTCCTCAAGTGTGAGACCTGCAACGGTTCTGGGATGGTAGGAGACCCCAGCACGTTTGAGACGATCTGTGTGAACTGCAACGGTGAGGGGACGGTTTCCTTGGACACTCAGGAGAGCCTGTTCTAACAAGTCACGAGGGGAGAGGGTCCCACACCCTCTCCCCCACACCTGAGGTGGATCATGCCAAGGATAGCCTACATAACCAAGAGACTGAGTGAACAGACCAGGCACACCATAGAGAGAGCTAACATAATAATTGAGGCTTACCAGGCTCAAGGGTATGTCCTTACACTACGTCAGCTCTACTACCAGTTTGTTGCTCGTGACTGGATTGAGAACAGTCAGAAATCATACAAGCGTCTAGGGGGGATTATCAGTGACGGACGTTTGACTGGGAGGATTGACTGGGAGGCTATTGAGGACAGGAGTAGGGACCTGGTGACCAACCCCCACTGGAGTCACCCCAGCTCAATCCTGGAGTCTGCTGCTGCAAGTTTCCAGCTGGACAAATGGAAGGATCAAGGCAAGAGGGTTGAGGTCTGGGTTGAAAAGGAAGCACTAGCAGGAGTCCTCTCCAGGATTTGTGCTGACCTGGACTGTCCGTTTTTTGCCTGCAAGGGTTACACCTCCCAGAGTGAAATGTGGAGAGCTGGTCAGCGTCTCCTTGGCTACATACACCAGGGAGCTGAACCAGTGATAATCCACTTGGGCGACCATGACCCCTCTGGACTGGACATGACTAGGGACATTGCTCATAGGCTCCACCTGTTCACAGGTCAGCCTGTGGAGGTCAACAGGATTGCTCTCAACATGGATCAAGTCCAGCAGTACAACCCACCCCCCAACCCAGCTAAGCTCACGGACACCAGAGCTGCTGACTACATAGCTGAACACGGTCACTCCAGCTGGGAGCTGGACGCTCTGGAACCTACTGTCCTGGTGGAACTCGTGAGGGAGTGGGTGACCAGCTACCTCAACCCAAGACTATTCACCTCACGTCAGGAGGAGGAGAGACAGTACAAAGAGGACCTAAGCCTTATCAGTGACAACTGGGAAAGTGTAGCAGACCACGTGGAGCAGTACAGAGAGGAGGACTAGCAGTGGGAAAGAAACACCCAAGTAGAGCTGACCGTCTCCAGGCAGCTGTGAGCAAGGCACGTGAGGCAGCTGAGGAGCTAAGAGACCTTCAGGAGGAGTACCAGGAATGGAAGGACAACCTACCTGAGAACCTAGAGACCTCACCCTTAGGTGAGAAACTAGAAACTACCTGTGACACCCTGGAGAATGCCGTCTCTGAGATAGAGAGTCAATGTGATGAGGCAGAGAACCTGGACCTACCTCTAGGGTTTGGGAGAGACTAAGAAAGGAGGACCAACACCACAGAAACATTGCATCCTGAGTCACTGCCTAGACCCCCTCCCTTGCATCCTGCCACTATCCAAGGGAGGGGTTCTCCATTACAAGGAACCACAAGGAACAATGAGACCTCACATGGACTGGCATGTTGGTTGCTATGTGTATGAGTGAACACCAACAGGAGGACAGGAAATGAAACGGACCAAGATTATCACCAAGCAGATTGAAAAGAGATTCAGCCAGGTTGGGAACCAGGAAAACGTGAGTGACCCCCTGGTGATTGCAAAGTGGTTCAACCCTTATGGACGCTCCACCTGGTTTGCTACGGAGTATGACCCTGAGACCAGGACTTGCTTTGGCTACGTGGTTGGTGAGCTGGGTCCTGACTGTGACGAGTGGGGTTATTTCAGCCTGGACGAAATTGAGAGCACCACGGTCAGACGCTTTGGCTGTGAGCTGCCTTTGGAGAGGGACCTCTACTGGAGTGAACAGGTCATGAGCAAGGCTTGTCCTGACGCTCTGGTGAAGCTGGGACGGTAAGGAGACAACGGAGGGGAGGACAGCCTCCCCTCCTCACACTAGCAGGAGGACGGATCATGGAGAGAATCAACCTGAGAAAGCTGCAAGAGGTGGTCCAGGAAATCTACAAGGGGTTTGGTGAGTACAGGATCAGCAGAGGTGGACGGACTGGGAAAAAGCTCCACATTCAGAACAGTTGGAGCAGCTGCCTCAAGTGTGGGAGGTGGGTCAGGGCTGTTGGTGTGTTCAACCTCAAGGAACACGAGCTGAACCACTCTGTCCCTCGTGACGTGTTCTGTGAGAAATGCTTTGAGCCTGAGCTGCTGGACAAGGCTGTTGAGGAGGAACAGTCATGAGATACCTGAGCCAGGAGAGGGACCCCAGCAGAGTGAGAGTGGTCAAGGCTCAGTTTGCAACCAGGTGTCCCCAGTGCAGGAAACACCTCAAGGTGGGGGAGGAGATTGGTCAGCCTCAGGAAATAAACGAGGAGGGAGGAAACAGGTTCAGGTCCTTTTGGTATTGTGTCCCCTGTGCTGTGGAGGCTCAGTCCCAGACCTACCAGAACATTGAGGCTAACCTAGACGTTCACCCTGGCTGGAGGAGGTAGCTACACACCACCAGACAGCAAGGAGCCTCCCCACACCAGGGAGGCTCCTGCTCGTCCCTACAGGTCCCCTACTACCGTTCTCCTCCCCAGACGTCACCACAGCCTCCACCGTAAGTGACTCTGGCAGGTTCCGTGGTCTCAGTCCCACTGGGTGTGAACACCAGCAGAACCAGGACCAGCAACAGGACAATGGTGGGGACTGCCACTGCTGCACGTTTCAAGGGTATCACCTCCTGTTGTCTGTTGGTCTCCAGACACCCCCAGTGAACCGTGAGTCAGCCTGAATGTCAACCCAAACCTCACCACCTGTGTAGACTCTGCTCAGAGTGTTGTCAACCTTCCAACACTTTTTCTCAGCTGAGCCTAGTCCCAGGTCAGGTGGGTGTGTCACCTTCCAGCAATCAGGATTCACCCTGACCAGGTGGTAGACTCCATCAAAGAGAGCAGCAATAAAGCTGAATGACCTGTCTGGATACCGTGACTCATTGAGACGGTCCTCCAGGAGGATCATGAAAGGCTCCTGGAAGTAGCCAGGCTCAGTCAGCTTGAACAGGCTCCTCTCATACTCAGGGTCAAGGACCTGTTTCCAGCTCTTTCTGGAGTAGGGTGAATTCAGCTGGTTGGGAGCACGTTCCACATAGCAACCATTCACCCACACTGCAAACTCTGGCCAGTAGGCAGCTAGGTTGCCATTGGGAACCAGTAGCATTTCAGGGAGAGCCTGGTCCAGCTGCTCAACCATTTTAATCTGTTGACCAATCCACCACAACCTCTCCTCAGTGTCCTCACTGTGTGGGACTCCATTCTGGTCAAAGTCAAGCTCCCCATACTCAGTGTCACTGTAGGCTTGAGGTTGCCATTTCTTGAGGTCATAGAGCTGGATACTACACCAGTCCAACATGAGCCAGTCCCAGTCACTCAGGAAGTCCACACACAAGGAGACAAACGCTGCAACACACTCGTCAGAATAGTCTCCATTGTAAGCTCTGAACCAGGTTGCAAAGGTGTCAGGTTCAGCTGTAGCTGGGTCTAGCTCAGTGGTCCTAGCAAAGTGAGGAGCTAGTCTGTGGTTCCATTCATAGTGATAGGAACCAGGTTCCCAGCGTCCTCTGAGGTATGCTTTCCAGGACCACTCATAGACGTTAATGGTGGGAGTGTAGATTCCAACCTTAACACCCCTCTGGTGGAACTGCTCAATCAACCATGACCAGGTTTCCAGGTCCCAATGGTCATAGCCAAAAGCAACAGCGTCATAATGGTGGGAGAGAGTATCAATCCAACCCACTCTGGTTCTTGGGTCCTTGGGGAGCCAGGGAAAGGAGAGGCTATCAGCTCTGGTCTCACTGAGTGGTCTCTTGTGCCACTGGCAATAGACGCTCTGCTGACCTACCTCCACAGGGGGAGGCTCCTCAATAGGCTTGGGAGTAGTAGAGCAGCTGGAGAAAAGCCAGGACAGGACCACCAGTAGCATGACCCCTGTCCCAGCAGAGCTAGTCATTCCACGTCTCATATCGTCTCACCCTCTCATTAGGAGTCCAGAATCACCTCCAGAACCCTTGGCTTGTCTGCTGCTGCTGGGGGTCCTGGTTTGACTGAAATAGGATCAGACCACTCAGACAGCTCACCCTCCCTCCCGTCAGTGTCTACGGCAGTCACAGCAATGGAGGTTACCAGGTCAAGTGGTACGGGGAGCACCACGTCAACCAGGGTGTCCAGCTGTGGAGGTGCAGGGACAACAGCAACCTGAGTGATGTCCCCACCAACAGCCATATACACACGGAACTCAGATAGGTCACCGTCATTCAAAGGCTCACCAGGGAACTCATACAACAGGGAGTCACCCTCCATGACCTGAATGGTTGCAGTGCTATCAGGCTGGGTCCAACCAAACCGGATCAGCACGGACTGACAGTGACCAACATTTGCAGCCAGGACACAGAGTATCAAGGCTAGGAACGTGACTAAGTTTTTCATTGAGTAGCCTCCTTGTTCAGTTGAGCTTGGACCTGTCAGGAACGTCTCCCCTTGGAGCAAACCTAATGGTTGCATCTCCACTCAGAGGATCAGTGTGAGCTTGAATCATGAGGTCAGTCACGTCACCCAATGCAGCCTGTTCAGGCTGGGTGATAGTAACCTCTCCCCCAAATTTCTTGAGCAGGTGTGCAGCCAAGAGCCACATGGACCCCTGTATGGTCCCTGCCTGAGTGTCAATCACCTCAGGAGAATCGTCCTCCTCATCCTCAAGAAGTGTGAACCTAGGCGCCTCCTTTGCTCCACAGGCTACCAAAGCATCAACAACCTGCTCTCTTGCTATATGACCAATCAACTCTCCAAGTACGTTGCCAAGTAACACCAGGACAGAGGCTATCACCTCAGGACCATGAGCCTTGTCAGCTACCTCAGAGGCAAACGCTTTGACTGCATTGGGGAGGTCTAGGTTCTCTAGCTCGTCATGAGCAGGACCCCTCTTGTGTAGAGAGTTGAACAGGATAGTCCTTGCAAAATCTGTGTTGTCAGTCACCCTCTCCTCCTCAATAGATTTAGAGGGGGAGGCTCCGTCCCCTACCTGAGGTTCCGTCCTCACCCCTCGTGGACAGTGGTGTGACCTACTTCCTCAACCACCATAGCAGGTCAATTATAGCCAGTGCCAGGATGATTTCAGGATTCACGGTCCACCACCTCCCCTCAGGTCATATCTCCTGACCCTAGTCAGGTGGTCATTTACGCAACCACCAAAACAGGTCAATAATGGAGAGACCAAGCAGGACAGTGATATACTCCACGTGTTCACCCCCTTGGGTTGGACGTGCTGGGAGTGGGAGGACAGAAACCTTGGTAGGCTGAATGGCATGACCCCCACACCCCCTGTTCAGGCTACCTCCTCAACCACCACAGTAGGTCAATGATTGAGAGAGCAACCACCAGAGTCCCTACCTCCATGATTCTCACCCCCTTTCAAGGAGATAGGTTTCCTCACCACCAGTGTTATCCCTCAGCAGAGGGACGATTGAGGATCAAGGGTAGCACAACTGGGAGGAGAGGTTCAAGTCTATTCTCTACACTCGTCACAGAGAACCTGGTCCCAAACCTTTTTTGCAAACCTCAGAAACGTCAGCTTTTGCCTGCCTCGTCCCTCAGTTGACGGGGGAGGGAGCTTATTCCACTGAGGCATGTTGTCCCACCAGGGAGAACCTGACGTCCTCCAGAGTCTCCACAGGTAGGAGGCAAACTCCAACAGCTCTGGGTCCCCAACTAAGGCTCTATCCTCCTTGGTCAGACTCACCAGGGTCCTCCTTGATACGTCCAAGCAGCTCAGTCAAGCTGAGGGATTCAGGGAGACAGTCTTGTTTCTTCATTTGATCCACAAGAGCCTTGGTCTCTGCCACTGCTATTGCAGCAGCCTCCTCAGCAGTGTTGGTGAATTCTCCGTCCTCATCCCTGGTGTGTCTCAGTAGCATCATGACACAGACCAGGTGATTGAAAACGCTACTCTCATTCTGGTTGAACATTAGGACCCCCATTCCACAGTGGTGTCCCCACCATGACAGTGAATCTTGTGAACGTCCTCCATGTTCCTGTGTAGCGTGATAGAGTCCACAGGGGGTCTCCACTCCAGGACCACTCTCCCACTAGGGAACTGGACACCATGAGCAACAACACCAGTCCCACTCACACCAGTGGGGTCCTTATGCCTTACCAGTCTAAACGTCAGCATTGGGGTTCCCCTCCCTGACTTGTTCCTCAACGTAATGCTGGACCCTGTAAACCCTACCACACTCACACAGCTCATCATAACCTGGTCCAGAAATAATTATCTCCTCAGCACCACAGGGACAGTCAAAGCACACCTCTCCACCTGACCACTGTAGAGGGACACCAGAGAGAACCCACTCAGGTATTGGAGCAGCATTAACCTCAACTAAGTCACCAAACCAAAGGTCACCCATCTCAGCAGGGTAAACCCAATGTCTAGCATCTGAGGTAATGCAGAGCCAGTCACCAGGTCTTACACCATAGAATGTGTGACCTTCCCACTTTACAGCATAAGTAGAGCACTTATGCTCACCTTCCGGAATCTTAGCGGACTCAAACTTGGAAACTTTTATGATTAGCTCTCTAGTTATCATGAGGTTCACCCTCCCCAGGTTCACGGTTGACAAAAGCCTTGACAGCCACCTCTAGGTCAGTAGGAGGCTGGAGTCCGTGGACCACCTGACAGGCAGTGTGAACAACCTGAGCCAGCTGACCACAGTAGGGGACCAACCACTTGAGGTCAGCACGTGCTTTCCTACTGTGGAGACCGTCCTGCATTGGTTTGGTCTGGTAGTCATACACAGCCTGGAGGTGTTCAGCTGGGACTAGACCCCACTCAACGTCATCCAGAATCCCGTTGGCTTTCAGCAGCTCAATCACACGTGGGCTGGGACGAGTCACAGACCCCTCACTGAGCAAGGTAATGAGTATGGTCTCAAGAGCTGCCTCACGTGGTGTAGGTTGACGGGGGGATACCACGTCAGTCTTGTCCACTCTGGTTGGGTCTGGTCTGGAGTCCATTGGTCTCCTCCTCTGGGTTGCTCCTCAAACGTGACCGGAGAACTTTTCCGTCACTCCGATTATAGAACGTGATACAGCAAGTGGGAGCAGTGGTATCTCTAAAGGTGACAGAGTGGGAGTGACCAATCTGCTCAGCTGCT
>Ga0180434_10008609_pt1 | contig 11236 bp, 6 predicted proteins | sample SS_ome_7_FD_132453 | JGI IMG/M metagenome (GOLD analysis project Ga0180434, IMG submission 132453) | Hypersaline lake sediment archaeal communities from the Salton Sea, California, USA - SS_1_D_2 metaG | ecosystem: Environmental > Aquatic > Non-marine Saline and Alkaline > Hypersaline > Sediment... | reverse complement strand
GTGGCCAGGACCGCCGCCGGCCGGGAGCGCTCAAACGCGTCGCGCACCTGCTGAGGCACCGGCACGTCACCGATGACGATGTCGTCGCCGAACATGTAGTAGAAAGGCTCGCCGGGGGTCAGCCAGGGACGGGCGGCCAGGGCCGGCGCGCCGTTGCCGTAGGGCAGCGTCTCGGGCTGGCGCACGAAGATGACGTCCGCCATGCGGGAGATGCGCCGCACCTCCTCCAGCAGATCCAGCTTGCCCGACTTCTCCAGGTGTCGTTCCAGGTCGGGATTGGGTGAGAAGTGGTGCTGGACCGCCTCGCTACCCCCCCGGACGACGACGATGATCTCGGTGATGCCCGCCGCCACCAGGCTCTCCACGTGGTACTGGATCAGCGGGATGCCGGCGATGGGAAATGCCTCTTTGGGGATCGCTTTGGAGGCCGGCAGGAAGCGGGTGCCGTAGCCAGCGATGGTGATGATGCCTTTCATGGTTGCTCCTCCGGACGAACTTGGTCCGCGTGTGTGGGTATTGGATGCTGGATGCTGTGTGCTGAATGAGGACTTTGGGACGGGAAGAAAGGAGGGCGCTCGGCGCGCCACAGAGCGTAGAGGCCAGCCAGAGCTGCGAGACCGCCGACGATGTAGCCCTCCAGGACGGATGCGCGTGTGACAAAGGTGGCCAGCAGGCCCAGGACAAAAGAGACGACGTACAGGGTCAGGACCGCCTCGCGCTGGGTCATCCCGGCCGCGACCAGGCGATGGGAGATGTGGTCCTTGCCCGGCGTCGTGGCCGGATTCAACCGCCGTCGCAGGCGCGAGACGATGACCAGCGCGGTATCGAAGATGGGCAGGCCCATCACCAGCACCGGCACCATCCAGGTGACGAAGGTGGCGTTGTCCGGAAAGCGCAGCTTGATGCCGACAGCGGCCAGGGTGAAGCCGAGAAACAGCGCCCCGGAGTCACCCATGAAAATGCTGGCCGGGTTGAGGTTGTAGAACAGGAAGCCCAGGCAGGCGCCCAACACGGCGACAGAGAGCGCACCGACCAGGTACTGCCCGCTGAAAGAACACATCAGGGCGAAGAAGGCCGCCGCGATGGCAGCAATCCCGCCGGCCAGGCCGTCCATGTTGTCGAGAAAGTTGACCGCGTTGGTGATGTAACCAACCCACAGCACCGTCGTGACCAGGTCCAAGACTGGATGGTGAAACGTGCCGACGTAGATACCACTGGCGTAGAGCAGCAAGGCGGCCAGGGCCTGGCCGAGCATCTTGATCAACGGGCGCAGGCCCCAGCGGTCATCTATCAGCCCCATGAAGGAGACGCCCGTCGCACCGACGAGGATGCTCCCGAACTGGGTGAAGTTGAAGTTCTCCCCCAGCAGCAACGCCGCCGCGATGACGGTCAGATAGATGGCCACGCCCCCCATACGGGGAACAGGGCGCAGGTGGATTTTCCGCGCCTCCGGCTGGTCCATGACGCCCACGCGCGGGGCCAGCCAGCGGGCCACGGGCGTAACCCCGATGGCAAGCACCAATGCACCGGCGAAGACGAGGATGTATACGGTCATTGAGGATCGGAATCCGGCAGACGTGGCGACGTTTCCAGGGCCTGTAGTTGGGCCACCAGATCCTGCAGCGCGGTTTGCTGATCGTCAGGGGCCAGTTGCAGTGCAGTGGTGGCGTACGCCAGGGCCTGCTCGTTCTGGCCGAGCTGACTGTGCAACCGCGCCAGCACCTGATAGATGTTCCAGATGTCCCCCGCGTCCGGCTCCAGCTCCACGACCTGCCCCAGCGCGTCGATCGCCTGCTCCCACTGCTGCATGGCGATGTACGTATCCCCCAGCGCCCGCCACACCTGCGAGGCACCGGCGTTGAGCTTGAGCGCCTCCTCGTAGCAGTGAGCCGCCTCCTCGAGATTGTTCTGCTGGCGGTTCGCGTCGCCGCACACCAGCCAGGTCTGCTCGAACTCGGCGTCGAGTTCCAACGAACGCTGGATCGTGCGCTCGTAGCCTGCCACGTCACCCAGGCCGTAGTAGTAGAGCATGGCCCACTCGTTCCACAGAATGGCGTTGTGCGGGCTGAGGGAGGTCGCGATCTCGTAGTTCTCCGACGAACGCCGGAGCATCGTGAGGCGCGTCTCGTCGTCGGAGGCGAAGTCGGCCCAGCGGCGGTACATGCGGGCCAGGTTGGCGCTGTGGTCGGTGTTGAGGGGGTTGATCTGGCGTGCCTCGGTCAGCGTCTGCTCCGTCTCCTGCAGCACCACCTCGCGCACGGCAGGGTCCTCCAGGGTCGTCGCATACTCCAGGTAGGCCCGGCCCAGGTACAGGTAGTAGAAGTCCTCCTCGGGAGCCAGGTCAATCGCGTGGTTGTAGTGCTCAATCGCCACCACCCACTGAGCCTGCCGGTCGTAGGGATCGGCCTGCTTATACACCACGTCGGCCTGAATGGGGCGCAGGTTGGTCACCACGGCGATGGCGATGGCGAGCACGACCAGCACGACCAGCGCGAGCCCGCCCCACGGGCTCATGACCTGCTGTGGCCGCCGCCGCATCCCCAGGAACAACGCCGTCCCCCCGGCGATCAACGCGAAGAAGATGAACCCGTAGTAATGCGTCAACAGGCCGGCGACCTGGTCGGCCACCGCGATCACGTCCGCCACCGTCTGGGCCTGCACCTGCATCATGGCCGCCTGCCGCCCGGCCAACACCAGCGCGAACGCAAACCCCAGCGTCAGCGAGACCAGCAGGTACACCACCGTCGCCAGAGGTCCATCCCCCTTACGCCCATTGAATGTTCCCTGTCTGCCGGATTCCGATCCGCCCCTACCTGCTCCAAAGGCGGATTCCGATCCGCGCTTGGCCATCTCGGAGACGAAGATCACCGCGCTCATCAACCAGGCCAGGACGACGATCATCAGCGCCCCGTAGGAGGTGCGGCTCCCCTGCGCCGGCAGGACCGTCAGCGCCCGCCACACGATGGACATCGGCTGCGTCAGCCGCTCCGCGTTGGTGACGAAGTCGAAACCCAGCGTGCCCAGGATGAAGCCCCCCACCACCGCCACGGCCAGCACCGGTCCCAGCCAGCCCAGCGGAGCGGTTTGCCCGGGAGGCGGCGAGGCGGTCTTGCGGCGCTTCCTACGCCTCCCGCCTCCCTCGCCCTGGGATGGAGATGGCCGGGGCGAGTGTCCTGCCCCCTCGCCCTTGTAGGGAGAGGGCTGGGGTGAGGGTTCCCCCTCCCGCACCAGCTCCAACCCTACCACCACCAACACCCCCGCGCAGGCCCAGAACGTCGTGCGCGTCGAGGCGATGGCGATCCCGAAGTTGATCTCCACAAAATGCGCGATCATGGCCGCAAACAGCGAAATGAGCAGGAAGTGGTGCGGGTGCAGGATTCGCTGACTCGCCGACTCGCTGACTCGCTGACTCGCTGACTCGCTGACTCGCTCGCTCGATCTGAAGACCCGCACGGCGGAGACGAAGACCTTGAGCGCCACGTAGATCCCCATCCCGGCCACGGCCCCCAGCGTCAGCGCCGCGCCGAAGAAGTGCAACCCCTGCCACCACCAGAAGAAGGCTACACTCGCCACCGACAGCCCCCCCACCAGCCCCAGCAGCAGGGTTCGGTCCTTGCGATCCGCGACCAGCCCCAGCCACTCGAAGCTGTAGTAGAACACACTCCCGAACACCCCCAGGTAGGCCACCAGCCCCAGTAGCCCCGTGATGGCCAGCGAGTCCAACGTCTCGTTGTGAGAGCGATCCGGCGAGGCGGTGCGCGATTCGTGATGCCCCAGCAGCGGAGGATAGAAGCGGTTGTAGGCCACGTAGATCGACTCCGGCCCATACCCCACCAGGGGCCGCAGACCGTTGATCGGATCAGGATGGCCGTCCGGATACCGGATCGGTTCGTGGGGCAGGACCAGGTCCACCATGCCCTCCCAGATCAACGCCCGCACCCGCCCCGTGCCGTGCTCGAAGTCGAACACCTCCCCCAGCCGCCCCAGCCAGGGCGCGCGCTGCAGCGATTGCAGCGGCCCCCCCGGGATGTTGACCACCGCCAGGAAGCCCACCACCAGCGCCGTCACGGTCACGATGATCAGGATCGAGGCCGCCCCCAGCTTGTTGCGCGCCGACCAGGCCAGCAGCAGGAACAGGAAGTAGGACGCGGCGATGAAGCCCAGCAACGGCCCCCGGCTCTGGGCGTACCAGATGGCGATCAGGTCCACCGCGGCGATGAAGATGTAGCCCGCCGCCCGCGGGATGTCGGCCCAGTCGGATTCCTCCTCGGTCAGGATGGCGTGGAAGCTCTCGGCGATGCGCCCGACCACCAGGGGGAAGATCATGATCAGGTAGGCGGCCACGAAGATGGCGTTGCCCATGTTGGCCGCCACCCGCTGCGTCACGCCCCCGCCCCAGGGCAGCGGGTCCAGCCGGTTGCGCTGGATCAGGCCGTACAGGGCGATGGGCAGGCTGTTGACGATGATCACCGTGATCAGGCGGTCGAGTTGGGCGCGCGTGCGCAGCCCCTGCAGGATGACGAGGAACACCACGATGTAGGCCAGGGTGGTGTAGGTGCCCTGGAGGCGCTGGTAGGAGCCCAGCATGCTGACGCGGGTGGTGACGGACAGCAGGGTGCTGAGCAGGTAGACGATGACGGTGAACAGGGTAGGCAGCACCAGCGGCGTGCGCCAGGTGAACCCTATCTCCTGGCGGCCCGCGACGCGCTCCTCGATCAGCTTGACCAACCATACGGCGGCCATGATGACGGCCACCGTGCGCAGCGTGGTCAACTTGTCCGGCTCGAAGACCCGGCTGGAATAGACGTTGAAAAACAGCGGCGTGATGACCACCGCCAGGAGCCAGGCAATTTCCAGGACCTTATCACAGAACGCACTCAGCTTGGTTGAATTCATCGAATCATCCTCATACCAATCTACCAGTCCACCGTCCCCTGGTCCTGAAACCACTCCAGCGTCCACCGCAGCCCTTCTTCGAGGGTCGTCCGGGCCTCGAAGCCCAACACCTCGCGAGCCCGATCCACGTCAGGCACGCGGCGGCGCGTCTCCTCGAAGGCGGGACCGTATGCCGCCTCGTAGGGCACGTGGACGATTTCCGACGTCGAACCCGCCAGTTGCCGGATCAGGGCCGCCAGTTGGAGGACGGTCGTCTCGCGGTTGGAACCGACGTTGAACACCTGGCCGACGGCGTCTTTTTCCGTCGCCGCCAGAATCGTACCCTTGACCGTGTCGGCGATGTAGGTGAAGCAGCGCGTCTGCGCTCCATCGTCGTACACCGTCAACGGGTCACCGCGCAGTGCCTGGCTGATGAACCTGGCGACGACGCTGCCATACCCTTTCGGATCGAGGCGCGGGCCGTAGGCATTGAAGTAGCGGACGGCGGTGGCCGGTAACCCTTTCCTGGCATAAGCCAGGGCAAAATACTCGTCGATCGCCTTGGCGTCGGAGTAGGACCAGCGACCGACGGTGGTGGGGCCGAGCAACCGGTCGCTGTCTTCCCGCAGAGGCAACTCGGCGGATTTGCCGTAGACCTCGGAACTGGAGGCGACGACCGTCCTGACCCAATACTTGAATGCCAACTCCAGGACGTTCTCTGTGCCCCGCACGTTGGTGATGATCGCGCTCAACGGGTCCTCGACCACGTACTTGACCCCCACCACGGCCGCCAGGTGGTATATCAGGTCGGTCTGGCGGATCAGCCGCTCCAGCGTGGCCACGTTGAGGATCGAGTCGTTGACGAAATGGAATCGGTCACTCTCCAGGTGGTGCTCGATATTGCTGGCCTTGCCCACCGACAGATTGTCTATGACGGTGACCTCGTGTCCCTGCGCCATCAGGGCGTCGACCAGGTTAGACCCAATGAAACCAGCACCACCAGTAACCAAAATTCTCATAGTTTACTCCTCGCAGCGTATCTTACCCTAAACGACCTGAAAAATCAAGTTTCCAGCACATCTTCGTACACCGCCTGCACGCGGGCGATCATCCGCCCGGTGGTGAACTCCGCTTCCACGCGCGCGCGGGCGGCCTGCCCCATCGCCGCCCTGCGCCCATGGTCTTCCACGAGGCTGCGAATGGCTTCGGCCAGCGCCTGCGGATCGCGGGGGGGCACGACCAGTCCGGTGACGCCGTCCTGCACGACCCAGGAGGTACCGGTCCCCACCTCCGTGGTGATGCAGGGAAGCCCCGAGGCCATCGCCTCCAGGAGCACGGTGCCGAAGGCCTCGGCGCGGGCGTTGGCCGGCAGCACGAAGAGGTCGGCGCCCCGGTAGCAGCCAGGCAGGCTCTCGTCGGGAACGTCGCCGACAAACGTGACCCGCTCCCGAAGGTTCAGCCCGTCGGCCAGTCGCTCCAACTCACCCCGCATCGGCCCGTCGCCCACGACGTGCAGGCGCACGCCCGGCACGGCGGGCAGGGCCTGGAGGAGGGTATCCAGCCCTTTATAATAGCGCAGGCGACCGACGAACAGGAGGAGCGGTGAGCGAGTGAGCTGATGGGTTGGGCGGACAGCCGGGGGAACAAAGCGCGTCGTGTCCACCCCCAGCGGGACGACGACGCACTTCTCCCGCACCGGCCGCAGCCAGGGGGACGTCTCAATGTAACGAGGCGTGCTGGCGATGATGGCGTCGGATGCGCGCAGGATGCGGCGCAGGATCGGCCCGTAGAACCGCAGCGCCTGCCGCTGGCGGACCACGTCGCTCTGGTAGGAGATGACGGTGGCCCGGGCCCTGCCCAGGAGCCAGTTGGTGGCCTCCCCCAGGGGGTATGGAGATTGGATGTGAACGACGTCCGGCCGGAGACGGGCCAGGATGAGGGGCTGCCGCAAACTCAGCGGCATCGAGGCCGCGGTGGTCAGCCGCCCGGCCTTGATGACCTCGACGCCGTTCAGACATTCGACGCGCGTACGATGGCCGGGGTCGCACACCAGGACGGTGACCTGATGTCCGGCAGCGGCCTGCGCCTCGGCCAAAACTTTGACGTGATTCTCGATGCCGCCGAGCACGGGAAAGTAGTCTTTGTACAAATGGAGAATTTCCAACTTCCTCTCCCCCTATTACGCATTACTGCCTGGCACCTGAATAGACCCGCAGATCGCCGCTCGTCTCGACCAACTCGAAGTTGGTGTCCAGGGCATCGCGCAAGGCAGCCGCGTCGCCTGGATCAAGAGCGCCCAGTTGGTCGGTGTGCAGGAGCAGGTACCGGATGCCCACAGCCTCGAAGTAACCGGTAGGCCGGGAGATCTCGCCAGCGATGGTATCCAGGTAGGCGAAGCGCTCCTCCGGCACGCGAGCGGCGTAGCCGTAGACCAGCGGCCTGGCGTGGACCGTCTGCCAGTACTGGGCCTGCCGCTGGTACGGCTGGATGGGCAGCTCCAGAATCGCGAAGCGCCCCGTCACGGATTCCGATCCGCCTACGGATTCTGATCCGCCTACGGATTCTGATCCGCGCTCCCCGGCCAGGCGGTGGTAGAACGGGGGCACGGTGGCCGGTGTCGTGGGAAACGGAAAGATGCAGAATTCCAACAGCACCATTGCCCCCACCAGGGCGGTAGCGAGAGTGGGTGCGGGCTGCCGGATTCCGCCGATTCGCTGATTCGCCGATTCGCCGATTCGCTGCAGGGATGCGCGCAGGGACGCGACGCCGAAGCCCGCCAGCACCGCCAGCGCCAGCATGGTGACGACGATGAAGCGGCTGGGCGTGCGCGTCCACTTGAAGAATGGCATCAACTGCAATACGGCCCCGGGAAGCGGAATCATCGGCGCCTCGTCGAACATGCGTATCCACTCCGGCTTCATGGGCACGCCCAGCCGATAGGCGACCGTGCCCATGCGCATCCACGAGAGCCACGGGAAGCGATAATGCCCCAACACGTGCAGCCCTGGCCCCAGCGAGATGAGGGCGAAGAGCAACGCCACCGCCAGCCAGAACCGACGGACGTTTCGCCCGCCCTGGCGATGCCGCCGGACTGTGGTCCGGCGGGAGCAACAGATGGCGGTACCCCCGGATATGCGGCCCCCAAGCAGCGACAGGATCAACACCGAGAAACCCAGGTAGACGGTCCCCTCGAATCGCCCCCCCGTGAAGCGATCGAAGACCGGCCGGACCAGGTCACCCACCAGGAAGTGATCGGGGCTGGGGACGAAGAAGCCCAGCAGGTCGGAGACGTAGAGGGCGGCCCCGCCGACGTAACGGGTGATGTCGTAGGTGCCGGAGCGGGATGCCAGGTAGGCGGGGACCATCAACGGCGCGCTGCACACAACCGCCACGAGTGCGGCGATGGCGTACTGTCGCAAGACAGGCCAACGTAGATGGGCGCGTCGATCAAGGAGGAGATGATAAATCAAAAACAGGGCGCAGAATACGAGCAGGTAGAGCACGTAGGCCCAGTCACTCAAAGCCGTGTAGGCCATGGCCAAACCGGCATAGAGCGCATCCTGCCAGCCCACGGATTCCGATCCGCCCCGCTCTGTTCTAAAGGCGGATTCCGATCCGCCCCCCTCTGTTCTAAAGGCGGATTCCGATCCGCCCCCGCATTCTGATGCGCCGGATTCCGCCGATTCGCTGATTCGCTCTACGGATTCCGATCCGCGCCGGCTTTCGAACGACCTGACGAAGAAGTAGCAGAACAACGGGATGCCCTCGGCGCTGATATAGTTCAGGTGACCGGCGGTAGCGTGGGCCAGGTAGAAAGGGGAGCAGGCGAAGACAAGGCCCCCGACCAGCGCCGCCGCGTCGTCACCGGTGAGATGGCGCACCAGCAGCCATGTCGTGTACCCTCCCAGGGCTATCGAGACGAGAAGGGAGAGATTAAAGACGGTGACAGGAGATAGAAACGCCTGCAGGAGCACACCGGGGAGGGCCTTGGTCACGACCAGCGTGTGGAGCGCCAGGCTGACGCCCTCAGGATAGAAGATGTACGTCGTGTGCAGGGGATCAAGGTCGGAGAGCAATTCCTGGCGGAAGGCCCACATGGTCCAGACGTAGAGATAGTTGTCGGGCGGATAACCCGCGATGCGGTCACCCAGGTGGGCAGCCACCGGCCAGGTGATCAACACGGCGATGAGCAAATAGAAACCGATGACGGCGCCATGCTGAAGAAGACAGGACCTACGCACTGGCACGGTTCCGTTTCCCTCGCACGATCAACCACGCCAGCAGTCCCCACAGCATCAACATCGTGTAGAAGGGCATGGACTGAATCAACGTCAGCCCTCTCAAAGAGTGCCACACCAGGCCGTGCAAATCGGTGACCACGTAGCCCGTGGCCAGGGGCACGAGCATCCAGCGCAACCCCCGGGTGTGGAGCGCCTCCCTTGCCAACGCGACGAAGGGAATCAACAACAGCACAAGCTGGTGATACCAGGCAAAGGGGGTGATGAGCTGCAGGGCAGTGACGATGAGGGCGAACTCCAGGGGAAAGAAGCGACGCACGCTGCCGACCGGCCAACAGACAGCCACAGTGGCCACGATCAACGCTAGGCTGCATACCTGGCTCAACCAATAGGCCAGGTCCGGGTTATACGACAGCGCCCACCCATGGGGGTGTTGGGTCAAGAGCCGGGCGAAGAAGGCGTTGAAGGTCTGGTTGGCGGGCTGGGCAAAAAGCCGTCCCGGTTCACCCAGCAGGATGGCGCTCCGCCCATAGCTGGCCAACCCGTCCCAGCCGATCAGGGGTATCGCGGCCAGCAGCAAGGCGCCGATGACCAGCACAGTCACCAGCAAGGCGCGCCATTGCCGTCGCCACAGCAGATACCCGACCAGGGCCAGCGGGATGACTTTCAGACTGACACCGATACCCAGCCCAACCCCCAGCCAGACTGGCCTGCGCCGGGCGAAGGCCCACAGTGCGAATGCCAGGCTGGCCAGAAGGAACAGGTTGATTTGCCCGGCGTGGAGGGTAGTCAGCGGCGGGACAAAGAACAGCAGCCCCCCCAGCGCCAGAGGCCAGCGGTAGGAAGACTCAAGAGACAGCGCCAGCCACCAGGCAGCGACGATTGCGGCGAGCGCGCTGAGCGCCAGCCACAAGGAGGCGGCGGCACGAGGCGGGAGAGCGGTCAGTGGGGCGACCAGTCCAGCGGTCAGCGGAGGATAGCGGTAGGGACGGGTATAGTTGGTGACTCCCATCTCGGCGGCCAGGCTATCCCAGGCCGGGTCGCTGATCTGGTAGGCGTTCTGCCCGCGCAGGAACGCGCCCGCCGCCATGTAGTAGACGTAGAAGTCGAGCGGCTTGTCCCGGCTGACCACGTACCCGATCCAGAAGGCATATAGCATCACCAACGCGGCGACCAACAGCCAACGCAGCCAACGGGCCTGCGCTACCACCGGATTCCGATCCGCCACGCCTCACACCTCACGCAACATGTTTCACGTTTCACGTTTCACGTTGGCATAGATCGCCGCCGTCTCCGCCGCCACCCGATCCCACGAGAACCCGGCCGCCCGCGCCAGACCGCGCTGCCGCAACGCGGCGCGCAGGGATTCCGGTCCGCCCACGGATTCCGATCCGCCCACGGATTCCGATCCGCCCCTACCTGCTCCAAAGGCGGATTCCGATCCGCCGATCCACCGATCCGCCGATTCGCTGATTCGCTGATTCGCTGATTCGCCGATTCGCCGATTCGCTGATCCGCCGTCGCCCAACAGGCGGCGCAAGGCAGCAACGATGGATTCTACGTCACGGGGGTCGAAATACAGGGCCGCGTCGCCGGCCACCTCGGGCAGGGAGGATGAGTCGCTGCACGCGACCGGCGTCCCGCAGGCCATGGCCTCCAGTACCGGCAGGCCGAAGCCCTCGTACAGGCTGGGAAGCGCCAACGCCTGCGCCCCGGCGTAGATGGCTGGCAAGTCCTCGTCCGGCACGTAGCCGGGGAAGATGACGGCACCCCGGACTGGCGACTGCTCCAGCCGGGCGAAGAAGTCGCCGTACAACCAACCCCGGCGGCCGACGATGACCAGACCGTCGGTCAACCCCTCGCCGTAGATCACCTCGAAGGCAGCTAACAGCCGGGCCAGGTTCTTGCGCGGCTCGATGGTGCCGACGAAGAGGAGATAACGCTCCGGCAGATCGTAGCGGGCGCGCACGGCTGCCACCGCCTCGGGAGGCTGGGGGCGAAAGCGCGGATCGGCCGCCTCGTGAACGACCGTGACCTTCTCCGGCGGGACGGCGTAGGCCGCCATCAGGTCGCGGCGGGTGCACTCAGAGACGGCGATGATGTGAGTCGCGCGGCGGCAGTAG
>Ga0180434_10008607_pt1 | contig 11236 bp, 13 predicted proteins | sample SS_ome_7_FD_132453 | JGI IMG/M metagenome (GOLD analysis project Ga0180434, IMG submission 132453) | Hypersaline lake sediment archaeal communities from the Salton Sea, California, USA - SS_1_D_2 metaG | ecosystem: Environmental > Aquatic > Non-marine Saline and Alkaline > Hypersaline >... | reverse complement strand
TATTAGAAACGCCAGAAAGCTGCAAAAACTAAAGGGTTCAAAACGCGCCATCACGGAATTATTCGAAATATTTGGCTTTACGATTGATATAGTAAACCTATGGTATAGCACAGACGGCAAAGAGTTTATCGGGCCTTTTGATCCGATTCAGATCGGGCACGAAGACGAATATGTCACACTGGAAGAAGTTTGCACTACAGAGCCGGTGATTGCCGACTACAGTGAAAGCGGCTTTGGTGACATCTCAATCCCCCTGGTTTATAGGCCGACCGATGATCTTACCATCGAGGCATGGGTAGTATCCAACGATGGCAAATCAAGAACGGATCTTAATACTGTAGTTGATAGATCATCTACCAATCCTAGTTCGCTTGACCAAGAAATATGTAGTTCGACAGCAGACGGCATCTTAATCAGTGACGCATTTGATGATGTCGACATGTCGACAGTGACCGGACTTGCTAAGGTTGCAGTCGATATTAATACTGGTCTGGGAACAGCAGACTATCATGTTGGCGAACCCCCCATAAACCAGAACAGTGTAACATACGATAAAGACACAAATAAATTGACGATTGTTTTTGATAGGTACCTCGACCTAAGCAATTCTAGATTGTTTGTATTCGCAATTTATCATCGCGAAAAGATCACCCCATCGCCAGCGTTGCAGGACCTACGAAGCAATCGATTTGACATCCGAGTGTTGCTCTTTAAAGATGGTGAGCAACCAGACTCAGATTTGTATGACTTCCTCCTTGACTTCTTGTTTAAGATCAAGGCATTCCACTCCCTGCTGAGAAAAGTATCATTCTCGGTAACAGACACAGATGTGTACAATGTGACAGACTTCTGTGTAGGTGGCCTTAACAAACAAGCCTTTGGACTAGACGCTGGCGAATTGCAGGTCCCACCAGCTGTAAAGCCGTCCGACCCGACATGCGTATCAGACCAAATCGAGCGGGGATTTAAAGAATCAGACATCGCTCTGCGCGAAGCGATTCTAGATGGCCTTGAGGCAGAACAGGCAGCCTGGAAAGATCTAGATGGTAGCCATCATGTTCCTGCCAGCCTAAAACCAATAATCGATTCATTGTCTCGGGTACCAATACCCGATCCAGAAACCGCGCCATGTGAGTGGACACAGCGCGGACAAGACAGAGTAGTCAGCAACCCCAATGTGGATTTCGACCATAACCCAGACAACAGGACGAAATTATGCAGCCTAGAAGGAAATTCTAGCGACTATTGTTACAAGGGGCGCACCAAAGACGAGCTGACAGTCCAGAGCGATGTCTTGTTAAAAGAATCGGTGCGCTGCAACCCATGCTCTCTCATGATGGGGGAAGGATTATACTGGTCCAAGGAGATAGCCAATGCACTCCCTCGTTGGGAAGATGTAACCAATATTAATGATAGTTGGTCGGACACTAGTTTCGTACGGCGTGCGCACTGGAATGACCCACTGCATTTCACCAATAGATCATTGGTGGCCCCAGATGAAAATCAAGATGCATATTTGGCGATCAGAAAACCATCGCTAAATATTATGAAAGACAATCTATTCTTCCCTGGGCATCGATTCATCCAAATGTATGGGTTGCTAGACGATTTTGTACATCCGACCTATGATTTCAGGCCATGGGATGATTTGCTGAACCTGCCATGTCCTGAAGATGTGCCGCTGGAAAATGGACAACCAGTACCAATCCCAAACCTTGACCCACAAATTACAACGGACACAGAAGGTAACGAGTGGCTTACCTTCGAGTCTGTTGAATTGGTTTATTACGGCAATGGCCTTCCATCAGACATCAGCAACCTGGGAGACCATGGTGTCGGCACAGAAAGCGAAATCGACCCAGATGAAGTAACCCACGCAATATACACATCAACTCAGCCTCTTCAATCCACCGGCGAAGAATTCTTTGAATATGATTCGATGACCGTAACATCGAACGAATCTATTTGTACGGATGACCCATTATTCAGGAGCGCAAATAGGGCATGCGAGTGTGGAACAGAATCGGTGGAAGATTACATTGACGGATACCCATCCGAGAGTGGGAATTTTCCATATGATGATTTAACCGGCTATGTGGGTGATGACACAGATCGAATTGTCTGGGCCAATCTGCTCAACATTCCTAGCGGTGGTACTGAATCCCCGCTAGAGTTAGTCTTTAAGGTAGGCAGTGGGGTCAGAACATCTGAAGCTGAATTTAAGCCTTTTAGAGTCGATTGCGGCTGTCTCTGGTATGCTTGTGAGACAGAGGCATCGGCCACTGATGAAGAAATCAACTCGTGCAACCTGCAATATTTTTATCGCCAGAATGGTGACTTAGATTTCGATTGCGACAAGGTAGACATTTTCAGAACAATGATTCTGGCAGAAAATATTTCAACCTGTTCGTTTAGGCTCGACGGCGCGATATCCAACCTATTAATGGTAGACGAAAACAAGATAACATGGGACACGTCTGGCGATGTTCCTGTTGGATCTTTCAAAATGAAGGACGACTACGGGACTTTGATGACGGCGGCTTTCCGTACTTCTGGCGATATTCTAGATATAACATGGATGTCATTTGAACCACGAGTGTGGGGAGAAGCGGACCAGGGATATGTTGAAGACCTGAAGGTCTTCCGTCGAGGAATTACCACAATCCAGCGCCAGATTATTAAATCGCTTAATGGATCGTTCGTTGTGACTGGAGAGTGGCAGCAGCAGAGCATCGGCTATATGCAGACAAACGTTACATGTGGCGAACACCCATTCTTAGACCCATTCCTCTTCCATACAGATTGTGCTATTACTGATTTTGTCGAGATCGACATTGTTTGCGGTCCTAGGTGGGCTGACCCGGCCAGGATTCCGGACAACTCAAGTTGGCCTGATCTAGGTGTCGATTCCAGCGGGAATGTGGTAATAGGACCTATCACAGGCGATGTTGCGATCCAATGGATAGATGCTTGGGGAAATAACGAAGAAATTTTCACAGACTGCTCAGGATCTGCAGTGTAAAGCGCCACTTTCAAAGATAATTATATGAAACTTAGCACATTGCATGAAGGGCACTGGAAAGTTGCCAAGCCCGGCAAAAAGGACATGAGCTTCTTACTCCATGGCAAGAAAGACAGAAACAGGTTTTTAAAAGCCATGAAGATGGGGAAAAGATGAAATCGAGCGCCCAACTACTCAAGCTACTTACAGAGGCAATAGAGCCCAAAAGGCCTTTGGCTCTTGATAAAGTCAATGAGATAGCCACCAAAATTGGCCGCACCGTTGAGGACATTCTACATGAACTAGGGGTTTACGCTATAAGCGAAAGCCTTTGGAGTATGTTCAACGACGACCTTCTAAAGGTCATCAGTGAAGATTCGCCAACCGAAAGAAAGATCGAAGTTGTTCTGCTTAAAACGGGGATTGATGATAATTTATATGAAGTCATAATCCCCGTCACATCAAACGGGAAAAAGAAAACTCTCAAGACATATCAATCTTTCTCTAACACCAAACAAGAAGGTGAGTCGGATGAGGAAGCTACGGCTAGAATAATCGAGACAATAAGAGAACATGCCAAATCGCTTATCAGCAAAATAATGCAGGCTAAAAAAGAAGGGCGTTTCGCGGATGCTCGCAGGATCCTGGATGAATTTGTTGCCCCAAAAGACGCAAGCATTGCAGCATTTAAAGAAAAAATGGAATTGAGAAAAAAGAACCAATCCACAAGGCCAAGTGGGATGGGAGACATGGCAAGAAAATCTGCTAAAAGCAGGGAGAAATTCTTGCACAGCCGTGGGCTACTATCAAGGCTAGATGTCGCCAAGAGCATTGGCGTCCGCAATGAGGACACCCTATCCACATTTGTCGATGAAGAAGTCAAAAAGCTGGTTGGGGCATTTCCTGGTTGGGAAGAAATGGCCGAAGTAGGACCGCCGACGACTGAAGAGCTAAACGAGTTCTTACCAACAGCCAAGTTCAACATTGATCTAACTGAATTCATGTGGCCTAAGAAAATAGACGAAGAGAGGCTATCTCTAGATGCATTAGAGGCAATAGCGGCAGCGTCACTTGCCGTCAGCGCTGGGGTTAAAGTGGCGAATAAGAAAGTAGAGGAAAAATATGCCGTACGATGAATTTGAAGATTTCAAATCTGATTTCACAGACGACGACATCAATAAGATGGTTGGCGAGCCAGAGCAGTCAGAACAACCAGAAGAAAAGATTGAAGACTTGGCGCAATTCGTTGGGCCTGACGAAGGCAGCATCCTCGATGACGACACCGCTTTGTCTGCATTGGCGTTGCTTAAATCGATATTAAACGAATTAGGATGTATAGTTTCTGACTTCAGAATCGGCTTCGACCCTACTGGTTTTGATATCAAGGGGCTTCAAATCAAGTGCCGTAACCCACAACCCGTCCTTGATGCTCTCAACGACATTGAGGCCATGCCTGGTCAGTTAAAACCGCAGGCGCTTTACGATAGATTTCCCAATAGTTATTCAGTAACAGCGGTATTGGGTGATCTGAAAATGCGGGCAGAGCAAGAACTGGGTTTATCAGTCCGGGCAGCTGCCTACCAAAACGATTATGTGGTGCTATCTTTCTTTCCCGCAGAACAACAACCAGAACCTGAACCCGACATTGGGCTCGACATGGGGCTAGAGGGCGAAATGCCAGAAGTTGAAGAAGAACTCCCAGAGGAAGAAGCTCCTCCAGAAGAAGAGGGCGGCCCCGAAGTCCCAGAAGAAGGCGTTCCTCCCACTGAAATAGACTGGGAAAAGCTCGGCATCTAATGAAAATGTCAGATTTATATCAGGAAGCGCGGTGCCCTCGCTGCAAAGAGCCAATTAGCCCGCAAAAGGGTATATGCCAAGCGTGTGGGTATCAACCTGAGGTAACTCCACTGAAAGCCCCATATTTCCCATTCTCGGGTCGATATGGCGGCCCCTTTGCCGACAAAACAAGCCCAACTACAACAAGACACAGCGAAATAGGCGAGCTGAATCGCTCTACTTTCTCCTCTTCCTAGTTGGTCTATCAACGATCTCCTTCGCCTCTTTCATATCAAGTACGATGCGATCGAATATCGGCTTGGCTTGGACCATTGCATCACAAAAGGAAGCCTGATCAGGGATCGAGAATATTTTAGATACCACAGCGCCGCTTCTGGTCTGATTGGCCAAGTCTTTGGCGGCTTTGTTAGCATCTGTTTCGGCGTGCGTAATTGGTCCATAAAATGGGCCGTTAAAAACAAGTCCTTCTTCTCGGTCCTCATTAACTTTTAGGTAAATGACCACGTACTGCATCGTCCCTCCTATGATCCAGAGCTGCCCCAACCGGCCTCTCCTCTTTGGTTATATTCGCTACTGAACTCTTCCACTTCTTCGAAATATGGTTCTACCACTTCGTGTAGGATTAATTGCGCGATCCTGTCGCCAACACGCACTTTGTAATCTTCCCAGCCCATGTTGTGCAGGCACACAATTACTTCCCCAGTATAGGTAGCATCAATAATTGCTCGCCCTGCGAAAATTCCTTTTTTCATTAAGCCTGATCTGCTCTCTATGGTCCAATAGTACCCAGGTGGAGCGGATATCTGGATGCCTGTCCTGTATCTTGCTGTGCGTCCTACTTGCATTATAAATTCTTCGATGCTATAAATATCGAAAGCTGCATCTGTTGCAAGGTTCCTGGTTGGGACCTTTGCAGTGTCGTCAATCAAACGGTATTCTAGCTTAATTTTTTTCGGCATTCTCTCTCCTAGTAAATAAATAGATGAAGAAGTACAAGTACGAAGCCATCGATCCTAAAGGAAAAGCGGTCGAAGGCATTATTCCATCAGACACGTTTGAGGAAGTAGTTTTCAAACTACTACAATCAAATCTGTATCCAACAAGGGTCGAAGAATTGACTGGCGGAGCGCTGATAGCGCACGGAAGGCTTGAAAAACTCAAAGAGGTCAAGCGAAGACTAGAACCGCAGCCATCACAGACTACCCGTCCAAGCCCAGTTGCCACCAAGAGTGGGAATAGAATGCCCAAACTACTACTCCTAGCCATTATCGCCCTCTGGCTGGCAATGGTGGCGGCCTACTTGGCCCTATAGCAATTTGGTCAGGTAAGTCTTTATATCTTCAAAGACTTCTTCGATATCGCGGTTTGCATCTAGGCACACGCAGTTATTAGAGATAGCCCCTATTCTGTCTGCATGGCTGTCACAAATTTCATCATAGGCTGTGTACACCCGCCTCATAAAATCGGCGTTGCTTTCATACCTGTCCCATCTATCGTCGCCTCTTGCCTTAGCCCTGGCAGCCAAAATAGATGGATCGGCGCTCAAAACGAAGACCAAATCGATCTTCGGCGATGGCACAATCGAATAGAACTCATCCAGCCTAGAGGCTGGAACCCCGTTTAAAACCTGGTAGACCAAAGCGCTTAGGTAATTATTTCGGTCCGACATTATCCACTTGCCGCTGTCAATCGCCCCCAGTGCGATGTTTTCAACAAAAGCCATTTGGTCCAAAACGAACACTAAGGCTTCTGTCTCCTTGCCTATTTCAATCCGCTGCTCGTGTTTGATGATGTGCCTAAGCTGGCCACCGAGGTTCGTTGATCCTGGCTGCTGTGCATATACCGAATCGATTTTATAATCGGCCAACCACGATTTTGCCATTTTGGCCATCGTTGTTTTACCGACGAGGTCAGGACCCTCGAATACGATGTAGCGTCCTGTGGTCATGAAGACCTCTGATCCAATAAGCGACTCGCGACTTCATCCCTGCGCTGCTGACGCAATCTCTCGATTTTTTGCCAATAACCGTCAACTTTGCTTAGCTTCATCATCAATCTATCAAATACAACGGTCTTTTTACGATCTATTGGTAGACCGTTCAATCCATCGATGATGAGAGTGGTTTCTTCCATGCTAAGCGTCATGTTGGGCTCAGGAGCCGCTATGTCAGCGTTTTCTGGATTTTTTGGGCTTTTTGGCGGCTTTTGGCTTGAGCTTTCCGGGTTTCTTTGCTCTTTGCTCATTTTGAATAGTCCTTTGCGAAATCCGGCTCGTAGGCCTTGGGTTTTTCTGCTTAAGGAGAAGTCTGTTGCTCTCCCATTGCGTTTCTAGGTACTTGGCGTCTTTTTTAACCGCCTTGAGAACTTCCAACAGTTCCTTTGATGCGGCAAGGGCATTTTCGTAGTCCAAGCACAGTCTCTCGGCTTTTCTTACTGCTTCGCCGCTTGTGATGAAATACGCGTTTGGATCAATGGCCTTCAAAGATTCCCCGAACACACTAAGATCTAGCTGCCATACGTTTTTGGGTTGATGCGCTTGGCGGTCTTCATACGGTTCTTTTTCTAAATGCTTTGGGCAACACCTCTGCAAGTGCAATGTATACCCAGATGGCGATTTCATTTGCTTGTTACACTCAGGACATACTAAATCTTCTTTGTTCTTATCCTCTTTGTTAAGCGGGATCACTTTAGCATAAGGTTCGCCAAGTGCATAGGGGCCAGTGTATTCATTCGCCATTCTTCTGGTACCAATCAATAGTAGCCTTCAACCCCTCCTCCAAAGAGGTGGATGCCTTGAAGCCAAAACAGTCCAAGGCCTTTGATGTGTCTAGGCATCTTCGCGGTTGCCCATTTGGTTTTGATGTGTCCCATTCGATATCGCCTGTGAACCCCACAAGCCCGGCAATCTTTATGGCAAGATCCTTTATCGAAATTTCATTGCCACTACCAATATTGATTGGTTGCGGCCCGCAGTGCTTCTCAACTGCCAAAACAATTGCTTCCGCGCAGTCATCGACATATAAAAATTCTCTTGTTGCGCTCCCATCTCCCCACAAACGGACATTTTGATTTTCTCTTTTGGCCTCGATCATCTTCTTGATGAGAGCTGGAATTACATGAGAAGAGCGTTCATCAAAATCGTCATTAGGCCCATACATATTGACTGGTATCAAAAACATCCCATTCAAACCGTATTGCTGCCCGTAGCTCTGCAGCATCAGCCCAATAGATTTCTTTACCACCCCATACGGGGCATTCGTTTCTTCTGGGAAGCCATCCCACATTTTCTCTTCTTGGAATGGAACAGGTGTGAATTTAGGGTAACTACAAACAGTGCCTATATAAACGTACTTCTTCACGTTGTGAATATGGGCATAGTGTGTACAAAAAGTGCCTATTCGGATATTATCATAGAACATCCGGCCAGGATTTTCCTGATTCAAGCCTATGCCACCAACAAATGCTGCCAAGTTGATTACAATGTCCGGCGAAGTCACCCGATAAACTTCATCAACGATGTGCTCATCGGTGAGATTGGCGTGCAGGTTCTGCACCATGTCGTTGCCTGAGTACGGCCTGGTGAAATATGTGCTCGTTATCTCTTTATAGCCACGCCTGACCAAAGTATTGATTAGGGCCGTGCCGAGGAAACCAGATCCTCCCAGGACCAATACTCTCATCGGATGGTCTCCAATATAAGATTCTTCACTCTTTGTACAGTTGGGTTGCTGACCGAAATACTAGGCGCATAACCGCATCCCTTCATACTTACGCTTGGAGCTATGCCCAGTTCAATGATTCTGGGTTGCGGCTCAGCAGCCGCTGCAAGCATTGTTATTCCAGAGCCAACGCCAACAACAGCCTTCGCCCTACTCAGCAAGCCAACTGTTTGTCGCCACGTAATTCCTCTACAATCTATTGTACCTTTTATCAGCCCCTCATGGGCCGCAGCGACACTTACGCATTTTATGCCGTGATCTCTTAATTTGTGCGCCAATTGAGCAAATTGCGCTGCTCTCCAAACAGGCGATTTCGAATAACTATGGTATTCAAAAACCACCATATTATTAGCGCTATGGCGCTCAACAACTCTATTTGCAAAGCTCCTGTCATCTGGAGCGAGCTTAACAACAAGATTGCGGCCACCGATCGGGTTAAGGTCCGGTATTCCTGCATTGTGTAGGTACTGGTTAGCTATGTTGTCATGACACCATTTGTTCTGCGGATATTTCTCACCGAACGGGAAAATAGACGCTATGATCTTATGATCAATGCCACGAGCATTTTTAATCAATGGCCACAATCTTAGCCTCTGTGCCGGTGTTGCGTTGTGATCAGCAAGCACTAGCCTGTTGATATGTGGATTATGCTCGTGAATGTTGTGATACCACTGGCCAACTATGAAAGCTATAGACGCGCTTGGATATTTGAGTCTATAATGCTTGATAATTGGAGTAAGATGCAGAGTATCGCCTAGATTCCTGATCTGCTTGATAAGAATCTTAGGAGAGCCCTGGCTACGCTGCAAGAATGATATAGCATCCCTGACGGCTCGCTTGTTAATTTCCATACTACCACGATGATTACTTCTTCTTGCGGGCCTCAAGCATTTCCTTTCTGATCTCGCCAGCCAAGGCGCGAATGGTCAGCATCCTTTTGCGCACTCTGGTACTCGCAAGCTTGGCACCGTCGAGAGCCTTAAGATAATCTTCGATGGTTTCCTCAACGAGCTTCTGGACCTCGCCGAGCTTCGTGCCGGACAGTCTTTCATCCATCTTTCTTCTCCTTGACTAAAGATTCTGGTGCGCGGCCCACTCATCAGGTGTGTAGATGCGTGCCGGAACACCTATTGCAATATGGCCCGCTGGTATGTCTTTTGTGACAACCGCGCCCATTCCAACCACGGACCCATTGCCGACAGTAAGTTTTTCCTTAATCTGAGCGCCAGAGCCGACGTATGCCCCTTCGCCAACAGTAACCCAACCGCCAATAGATGCGTTTGGAGATATTACGGCCAGAGAGCCGACTATCGAATCATGGCCGATGGTGCAGTTGTAGTTAAGCAGAACATGCTCGCCAACAATGGTATTCACCGACACAACAGCCCCAGGGGCCACTACTGTACCCAGATCAACAGTTGCAGTTGGCGATACCATCGCCGAGGGGTGTATCAGTTTAAAAAATTTAGTCCTAACTTGGGTAAGCATCCGTGCTTTAACCTCGGGGCGTCCAGACCCGAGTATGGTGACGGCAGCGCTGTCACCGTTCACTTTCTGATGGTACTGCGCAACTGACAATGCATCTTTAGATGAATCGTCTACGAAGAAGATGTTCTCTTCTGGAGAGTGCGTAGCTTCCACGACATACGTCTTGATTTCTCTGGCAAACCCAGAGGAACCCATTATGAAGACATTGCGTGCGATCGTGGCCGATGACATCTCGTCCCTTTTAGTAAGATTTGTGGCTCGGGGCGAGTAGTCGTAACGACTCAATATCTTCGTGGGTGCCACCCAAGGTTTCCACAAGTTTGGCCAACCGGGAGTTGATTTCATCGATAAGCTGATTTCTAAGAACGTTCATGTCACAACATATTTTTATTGTGCGATGAACTTGTTTAAGATCGTTGCCATATTTTTCGACAAATTCTTCTTCGTCCATGCGCCTAATTTCGTACAAAATCTCCTGGTTGTGCCACATTTTGAGATTAACAACAGTAACTTTGTCTATTAAAGACCCAACAGTATCAGCCATAATCGGACGATCTCCTTCTTCTATCTCAAGATAGCCATCCGGCAGCTGGTTCTTGAGATCGGCAAGCGAGCCTGCTTTAATTTGAGTCCAATCTATCATCCAGATCCTTCCTCAATAGCGTAAGGAAATTCTCTATAGTGGAGAAATCCTTAGTAGAAACAGCTGTGTATGTCACATCATTGTCGGCAGCATTGATCTCAAACTGCCGCAACAACCTATCAAGTATTAATGTTCCCTTGAGAGCCCCCGATTCAAATGATATCCATACCTTGATGTCGTAGTCATCGATTTTAGTTACCCGGAACCCCTTGCTCTCTATCAGGTCTGCCAAATGATCCAAAGCCACCCTGCTGGCTTTGTACTCAATATCAAACAGATCAACTACTATTGGGTTCGGGAGTGGCATCTAGTATCTTTGTGATGGTGCTACAGATGTGGTCGATCGTATCATTGCCTAAAAGTGGTGACGATGGAAGCATCAAGCACCGTTCAGAAAGGCTCTTAGATACAGTCGCAAATTTATGACTCCTAAATGGAGGCATCTCGTTTAGCGGATAAAACATAGGTCTTGTGTCAATTTCGTGATCTTCTAAGAGTTGCGCAAGAGCTTCTGCCAGCATTGTTGTTTTGATTGTAATCATCCAGTAGCTATGGTGATGGCCATCTAGAACGGTTTGCATAGAAATG
>Ga0180434_10008604_pt1 | contig 11237 bp, 2 predicted proteins | sample SS_ome_7_FD_132453 | JGI IMG/M metagenome (GOLD analysis project Ga0180434, IMG submission 132453) | Hypersaline lake sediment archaeal communities from the Salton Sea, California, USA - SS_1_D_2 metaG | ecosystem: Environmental > Aquatic > Non-marine Saline and Alkaline > Hypersaline > Sediment... | reverse complement strand
CTTGGGGAGGAGATTCCGCCACCCCTGGGCGCGGACTCGAGTCAGGAACCGGAGGTGGAGGCGGAGGGCGCCACGTACTGGAGCGTGGACTCGAAGAGGCTCTATGGGATTGCGCCTGTCACGACGGTGATCACCTGGTACGCGGACGAACAGCGAGAGGTGCCCATCCCGGTGGTGGCCTACATAACCTACCCGGGCGATCCTCAGGTCCATATCGCACACGCAAAGCCCGCCGTTGTTCTCCCGGAAGGGAGCCGTTTCGATTCGGTTTCAAAGAAGTACTCGGATAACGATGCCTCGGTATCGGGGAACGAGTTCTCTGCCCAGTTCGAGGGGTGGACCGTGCTGCTCTACCGGGACGAGCAGGCCGGAGAGGGCGAGGAAAAGGAAGTCTTCGAAGTGGTTCGGACCCTGGCGTGGAACCACCAGGACATCCACGGGCAGGGCGACCCGAATTTCCCGTTCGAGGTTACGTGGGATATCGGCAAGGAACTGTCCGACAGTGAGGCGGAGTGCGGGGTCGGCTACGTCTTCTTTGAAAATGCCCGCTACGACGGGTACGGGGAGATGAAGACCTACGACCGTGAGAACCGGGAGGGGAAGATCTTCGCGGTGAACAAGGATCTCACGGGACCGATCGTGAACGAGATGACGGACCCGCAAGATGACCTCGTTGTGGTCTGGTACAACAGGAGTGCCGACTCCGGGGTGTGCTGGCCGTCCAGGCCCGTGCGCTACGAGACCAAATGGCCGGACGAGGAGCCGATCGATGCGGCCGAACTTGCCGGGATGGGCAGGATCGTGATCGCGAGCCAGCAGGGTTCCGGACCCCTGGACCCGGCAGAGTTCGGCACGCTCGAGAACATGCTGGTCTACGCGCAGAATGACCCGAGCCTTCCGGGGAACAACCCGAACGAGGAGCACGCCGCCTTTTTCACCGCACAGGGCTCGGAGTACCCCGCCCTCTTTGCCCTGCGTACCGACCTGAACCGGCCCGACACCTCGGATCCGTATGTGCTCCTCAAGTACAGGGACCCCTTGACCGACGAGTGGTATTTCAAGGTGTACAAGGTCGTGGCCCAGTCGGGAAGCTACGTACGGGATGCCGGCGTGGAACCTGCCGACGGGAGCGACGAGAGATACTACATTGACGGAACGACCGGCACCCTAATCGAGCTTATCGGGGCCCTTCCTGAAGAAAGCTACTACCTGAACGAACTGGGGCTTCTGGTCAAGCACGGCGAGGCGGCGGAGGCCTGGTACAATCTGGTGAGCGACTCTATCGTGCCTGTGGCTCAGGCCGCTGTGATGACCCACTACATCGATGGCGACGGTGTGTTGGTCGAGCACGGACTTCTCTCGGAGCAGACCGGCCCACCGCCTGCACCGAGCTATTACCTCGACATGCACGGCGTGATCGTGGAAAGCGACACCTACTACCGCTTCCACTATGCCGGGACGGCAGGCCAGGAGATCAACGCGCCTTATCCGCTGAACCAGCTCACCTTCGGACCTTGTCCCGACTCGTATACGAGTACACCGGACTGGGTACTCCAGGACAAGGACAACAAGTTCTTTGCCAAGAACGGCGGGTTTGGCGGTGAGCCTGCCCAGGAGGTGATTCTCAACTACTTCTACCGGCTTCAGGCAGGGTTCCATTACGACCTGGACGGGGATGGGGCCCCGGACGAACCGGCCGGGACCTGCATCCCCTGGCTGGACGGGCTGGACGAGAACCCTGACCTGGAAACACCCGTGGATACAACGTATGCCATCAACTGGCCGGACCCGGTTCCGACCCTGCACGTGGGGGAGACGCTCCTGGACGCGAAGACGCAGGAAGGGGAGACCGTGGGGCTTCCGAACGTGGCGAACCAGTGTATCGTGGACGTGCTCTTCGACCAGTCCGTGGAGGAGAGCGGCTCCGAGGAGGAGAGCGGAGGGCCGTACGACCCGGATGCAATGCCCGCGGTAAACCTCATCGATCCCCTGCATGAGTACTCGGTGGCGTACGTATTGGGAACCCCGGAGGACGAGTTGCCCCAGAGTCTGAAGCCGAAGTTCGACCTCGGCTTGCAGAGATTCGTCTTCGATGCCCTCCCGTATCACCTCAAGATAAGACTGACCTATGACCCGTACTCGGGCGACGGAGGGGAACTGAAGCTTCGGGGCATTTACATGACCGGTACAGGAGAGCCGCTATTGCTGCTCAATACGCTCACTGATCGGGACATCCTGGCAATCGAAACGGTGCTCATGGCTGGCGACGACCTGATTGACGGGGATGAACAGGCTTTCCTTGATTTGGTGGATGACGATACACCGGATACAGATGATCTCAAGGAACAGGGCGACGCCGGGCTGGCCTATCCGTACGGCGAGGGGTATCCCTCGCTTCATTACGCCGAGATGAAGGCACTCACGGCCGGCGATGCCCAGGGGCTCGGCTATGTGACCCTGGCCTTCAACAACCACGAGGACTGTCCTGCTCCGACCATGCTCAGCGTGCTGAAGGTGGGCTGTCCTCTGTACACGGGCGAGATCAAGGTCCTGGAGTCCGACAACGCCTTTGACGAGAAGCTGACCCTTCGCCACAACGGCGATTTCGGAGGCCTGTCCGATGACCGTTGGTTCCAGTGGAAGTACCTGCCTGCTGATTTTTCCGGCATTCCTGACGGGCCCGGTGACGGATACAACTGGCTGGCTTACGACAACATGGTGCCTCCCGAGCTTGAGAAGAAACGCTGTGGCGATCTTCCGTGGGCCGAGTGTGATAACCCGGACGAAATGTTCTACCGCGGTGCAGCGGACATCACCGTCGTCGGCACCGGCCAGCAGCTTCTCTCGGACAAATGGTTTTCGGTCCGTTACTATTATGTGGGCAAGGAGCCAGATCCAATATGCCCGGCAGACACAGTGAGCGAGTGGACCCGGGCTCAACTCTACGAAGGTTGGATCAAGCGGGTGATGAAAAAGATCAACCTCTTCGACCAGAAGGTGAAGGACTTCCACGAGAGCGACGTGAACACCCTGGCCAGCATGATCAGCCTTGCAGGGACATCCTACGAGGACGACGTCGCCCTGAGTGATGACCCGGAGTATTTGCAGAACCTGGGCATCATCGAGACATACGAGACACTGCTGAACCGGGGGAAGGGCCTGACCATAGACGGAACGCCACCGCCACCCGAAGGTGAGGCGGAGGATGTGAACAAGGCGATCCTCTTCGCGGCAAACCGCCTGGCCGACCTTGGCATGCTTCTGGGTAACGAGGCCCTTGCGGACGCGGGCGACCCGACCATCGGCTTCTCTACCGAGGACGGGCAGTACGGCACCGAGGCCCCTTCGATCTTCTGCTTCATGAACCAGGTGGATTCCCTGTTGGAGGAGGAACTGGTGCTGCTCCGGGGCCGGGACCACGAGGGTGTAAGGCCCTTCTACAACCGGTTCGTATGGAACTTCACCCTCGGGGACGGCGAGGTGGCTTACAAGGAGAGCTACAACATCACGGACCAGGAAACGGATCTGGACGGAGATGGGTTCCCCGACGCCCCGGATGGGATGGTGGACGAGAGGGACGCCATGGTGCTGTACCCCCAGGGTCACGGTGACGCGTGGGGCCACTATCTGTCGGCCGTCAAGTACTACTACGACCTGCTCACACACCCGTCTTTCACATGGATCCCGCAAACCGAAGCCATCCTGGTGGAGCAGACCCCCGTGGAAGTGGACTACCGGGACGAGCGCAAGTTTGCTACAGCGGCCGCGGCGAAGGCCAAGGCCGGCTCCGAGATCGTTGGGCTCACGTACCGGCAGAACTACGTGGAGGACCCGGAAGGCCAGTGGCAGGGCTACAAGGACGCGGATCCGATGCGGGCTTGGGGTGTGGACGGCTGGTCCAGGCGGGCCGGCCAGGGAGCACTGTTCGACTGGGTTGTGGGCAATGCCATCCTGCCCGTGAGCAGCGGATACTGCTCGGAGGATGAAACAGAACTGTGCGATATGGACGCAGAGAACCAATGTACGGAATTAGGAACCTGCATGCCAAACACAGGCATCCAGAAGGTGGACCGGACCACGGTGCTCGAACTGCGCGAGGTGGCCAGCCAGTATGCCGCGGTTCAGGCGAAAGTGGACGAGGCGGATGTGGGGTTGAACCCCCTTGGGGTCGCAAAGGGTTCCGTGCCCTTTGACATCGACCCGGGCGGGATCGCGAGCGGCCAGACCCATTTCGAGCAGATCTATGACAGGGCCGTTGTGGCCATGAACAATGCCATCGCGGTCTTCAACCACGCCAACCAGAGCACCATGCTGCTCCGCCATCAGCAGGACACCCTGGCAGACTTCAAGCGGAACATCGAAAACACCGAGGCGGACCTGAACAACAGGCTGGTCGAGGTCTTCGGCTACCCGTACGTCGACGATTGCGGGCCCGGAAGGACCTACACAACGGAACACTGTCAGACGGGTCCGGACCTGTACCACTACATGTACGTGGACCCGTCGGAGTTGATGGGCGTGGAGGCGCCGGAGGTCCACGAATTCTCCATCACGTTCGAAGATATTGTGGCGGACCCGTCCGGCGCTTTGCAGAGTCAGGGAAATGAGGTGCTCTTCCACGTGGCCACGGACAGCCGGTTCGGGCTGATCAAGCCTCCCGAGTGGCAGGGAAGAAGAAAGGCCCCCGGGGAGGCGCAACTCGCGCGCTCCGACCTCCTGCAGGCCCGGGGCCGGTTCGAGAAGGCCCTGCTCGAGTATGACAATCTGCTTTTCCACATCGAGAAGCAGGCCGACCTGATCAAGGCTCACCACGGCTTGAACAGGGACGAGATCGATATCCTGAATACACAGATGGACACCAATATAGGGCTCGATACTGCCATCTACGTATCAAGAAGCCTTTTGGTCGCTTACAGGACGGCAGGAAACGTCGCAGTAGTTGCCAGTAATGCTGTAGCAGAGGGTTTCCCTTCGGTGACGGGTTTCATCGCAGGAATGTCTTGTGGGACGGTTCTTGATCCCTTCTCTCCTGCACGATCGGCGGCTAAGGTGATTGGTTCTGGAGTGAACAGTGCCATGAGTATTGCAGCCGACGTGCAAGGATTGGTCGAATTGGGTTGGCAGCAGGCAAAAGAAATCGCCGGATTGGCAACCAATATCCAACTGACCGCCGTGCGTGGGGAATTTGCCGTGAAGCAAGAGCTCCTTCAGCTCGAAAACCTTATCCGCACCGAGGCCGCCCTCCGGCTCGAGCTGTACAATCTTTTCGAAAGCATGCAGCAGTCTGCGGGCAGGTACCTTTCGGCCCTGGCAAGGGGTGAGCGCCTGCTCCAGGAGCGGCTGCGCTTCCGCAGGCAGACCGCTGCCCAGATCCAGGACTACCGGTACAAGGACATGACCTTCCGGATCTTCCGGAACGACGCGCTCCAGAAGTACCGGGCCCAGTTCGACATGGCAGCCCGGTACGTGTATCTCGCGGCCAAAGCCTACGATTACGAAACCACCCTGCTGGATTACGACACCATGGCCGGGCAGGCCTTTCTCACGGATATCGTGAGGCAGAGGACGATCGGAATGATCGAGGGCGGCCTGCCGCTTACGGGGCAGGGGCTCGCAGACCCCATGAAGCGGATGTGGCAGAACTTCCAGGTCCTGAAGGGCCAGCTCGGGTTCAACAACCCGCAGGCAGAGACGAACCGGTTCTCCCTGCGGCGGGAACTCTACCGCGTCATGATGGATGTAGGCTCGAACGACACCTGGCAGCAGGTTCTGGAGGCGCACAGGGTGGACGATCTGTGGGACGTCCCGGAGTTCAGAAGGTACTGCCGGCCCTTTGCGCCCGAAGGCATCCCCCAGCCCGGGATCGCGATTCCCTTCTCCACCACCGTGACCGCGGGCCTGAACTTCTTTGAATGGCCCCTGGGCGGGAACGACTCGTATTACTCCGCAACGAACTTTGCCACCAAGGTGCGCTCCGTGGGCCTGTGGTTCAGCAACTACAACAGCGTGTACCTGGCACAGACCCCGAGGGTCTACCTGGTGCCGGTGGGCGAGGACGTGCTGAGGACGCCCTCGTACTACACCAAGGACATCCGGACCTGGCAGGTGGTGGACCAGAAGCTGCCCGTGCCCTTCCCGATCGTGGAGAGCGAACTCGAGAACAACCCGGGCTGGATCCCCACGGTGGACACCCTCTTCGACGAGATGTTCCAGATCCGGCGGCACTCGGACTTCCGGGCCTATCACGACAGCGGGTATGTGAACGAGTCCGAGATGACCTTTGACAGCCGCCTGGTGGGCAGGTCCGTGTGGAACACGAAGTGGCTCCTGATCATACCGGGACAGAACCTGCTCTACGACGCGGACGAAGGGCTGGACCGGTTCATACACGGTGCCGAGACCATTCCGGGCACCGGCATCCGGACCGAAAACGGAGTCTCTGATGTGAAGCTCTTCTTCCACACGTATGCGTATTCGGGGAATTGAGTACAGAAGGTGAAAGGATAAAGGTCAAAGGGCGAAGGTCAAAGGTCAAAGGTCAAAGGGCAAAGGACACAAGTAGGGATCAGGGGTCGGGGGTCAGGGGTCAGGCCGCCCGCCCCACCAATGCAAGGACTGAAGCATTCCTTCTCCCCTTTGGGGAGAAGGTCAGGATGAGGGGGAGCACCATGGCAACACGACAACGCGGGCAGTCTGCTGGTTGCAGACTGAAGAACCGGACAGGGGAAATGAACATGGGAACTTACAGGGGTGGAGCAAGCACCAGGCGAACGGTTTTTTTGCGGGTCTGCGTTGTCTGCTTTTTGTCAATGTTGATCCTGGCATGCTCTAAGGACAGAGGCCGAGATGAGACCGCGTCTGGTAAGGCAGGAGATGCGGCGTCGGTGCTCGCCAAAGTCGGGAAGAGCCCCATTACCGTCTCTGATCTGAAAGCCAATCTTGCCGACAAGCCAATGCGGCACACCTTGCAGGTCTCCGAGGAGGACCTGAAGAAGCGGCTGGATGAGGTGATCCTGGAGGAGGTGCTCTATCAGGAAGCCCTGCGATTGAAACTGGACCAGGATCCCGAGATCCGGAAGCGGATGCGGCAGATGCTCACACAGAAGCTCATGGACGAGAAGATACAGAAGGAGGTGTGGGGCAGGGAGATCGGCGAAAAAGAGCTCCAGAAGTACTACGACAAGCACTGGGATGAGTTCAATCGGGCCGAGCAGGTCCGCCTGGCAGATATCTATCTGGCTCTTCCCGCTGATGCAACGGATGAGCAAAAGGCAGAGATCAAGCGTAAGGCAGAGGAGGTGCTGGCCAAGGCGCAGGAGGCGAAGGGGGACAGGTTCGGGTTCGGGCGGTTGATGCGGGAATACTCGGACAAGCACGAGAAGTACCGGAAGGGCGATACCGGTTACTTCGACAGCGAGGGCAAGCCCCTCGGGCTCGACCAGGGCCTGACCGGAGCCGCCTTTGCCCTGGAGAAGGTCGGCGACATGGCCGACCGCGTGATCGAGAGCCCGGACGGGTATCACGTGATCATGCTCGTGAGCAAGCGGTCAGGGGTCGAGCGAACCCTCGAAGACGTGAAGACCGACCTCGAGCGAAGGATACGCCGGGAGCAACTGACCCGGGTGAGAACAGAGTATCTGGAGGGGCTGAAGAAGAAGGCAGGTATTCAGGTCGACGAGAAAGCGGTTGCGGGACTTGCCGGGGAAATGGAGAAGGAGGCTCAGGCGCGGGTCCCCTTGCGCACAGAGAAGGTACCGCCACCGCGAGCGCCGGGGGGCCGGTCCAGTGGCCCGCCGCCGTTTCCGCGGGCGCATGACTGAAAAGGAAGGGATCAGGGGTCGGGGGTCAGGGATCAGGCCTCCCCCTCCCGCCCCACCAAGAGGGGAAGGTGCACAAGGTTTGTCATTCCCGCTTCCGCGGGAATGACAGATGTGGTGGCCAAGAGATTCCTGCTTGAGCAGGAATGACTGCTTCTTCAACTGGGGAAGTGACGTGTACGCGTAATGAGAGGAGATATAAGCATGCATGGAAAGATCCTTTGTCTCGGTGGCCGGTGTGCTTCGATGTCAGGACTCCTTGTGCTTCTCGCGATCCTCTTGTTCTTGCCCCAGGGGGGGGTTGCCAAGATCCCGGAGCCGGAGAGCATCATCTACGGGATGGTCGGCGACATGGTCGAGACCGTGACCTTGAAGATAGACGGCGAGGTGATCACCTCGTACACCACGGGCTCGAGTACGAACCCGGAAGCGGAGGGATATTACGTCCTCAGGGTTCCAATGGATGCCCTGGACCCGCAGGAACCCGGCACGGCCAGGCCTGGGGATGTGGCCTCCCTTTACGTAAACGAAGAAGTCGACCCCGTAGGTACGGTCGTCGTTGAAGAGAAGGGGGATATCCAGACCTACCATGTGAATGCCCAGGACACGGACGGGGACGGCCTTCCGGACGCACTCGAGGAGCAGACCTGCACGAATCCTCTGGATGCGGATACGGACGACGACGGGCTCCCGGACGGGGTGGAGGACTCGAACCGCAACGGGATCGTCAACTGGTGGGAGACCGACCCCTGCAACCCGGATACGGACGGCGACGGCATCCAGGACGGGACCGAGATGGGGATCACCCAGGGCCACCCCACGTACACGAACCTGGGGTTCTTCCAGCCGGACATGGATCCCTCCACGACCACGAATCCATTGTCTTCGGACAGCGATGGCGACGGCATCCCGGACGGCGTGGAGGATGCCAACCACAACGGCATGGTCGATGACGGAGAGAGCGACCCAGGCGACTCGGACATCTTCGAGATCGTCTCGATCACCCAGGACTGGGAAGGCGAGACCTATGATGTGACCATCAGCTGGGAGACCGAGGCAGGGGAAAGCTATGACATATCCTTGAAGGACGACCTGGAGTCCTCCTTCGAGATCGTGGACTCGCTCCTGGCCGACGATGTCGTGACCTCCTGGACGGACGACGGTTCGTGGGCAGGAGGGACCCATCCAAATACCGTGGAACAAAGGTACTACAAGGTCACCCAAGGTCCGGTGGACACAGCGAACACCGTGGGAATGTACCGGGTCACCTGCCAGGAGGGGATGAACCTGCGCGGGCTGCCCCTGGTGCCCATGGAAGGAACGCTGGAGGGAATCCTAGGATGTCAGCTCACCGGGGCGGACAACGAGCGGGATGCGGACCGGGTGTGGACCTGGAACGGCACAAACTATCAGATGGCGTGGCTGGTGGAGGGAGTCGGGCCTCCGTACGACGGGACCTGGTACACGGGTTCAGCACCCACGACGATCACGCTCGGGCCGGACCAGGGTCTCTGGGTGCATGTGAGGGAAGGGCACGGGGCAACGGACGTGTCGATTCTGGGGGAGCTTTCTTTACAGCCCCGGGTGATTCCGATGGCAGTAGGGATGAACCTGGTGGCGCCTTCGTATCCTGTGGCCATGCCTCTGGGCGACCAGGCGCCGGATGACGGCAACCTCTGGGAGAGCGGTGCCACGGGTGCGGACAACGAGCGGGACGCGGACAGGGTGTGGAGCTGGACCGGAACGAACTACCAGATTCACTGGCTGGTGGATGGGGTCGATCCTGCCTACGACGGCCTCTGGTTCTCCGGGAACAACCCGAGCACGCTCTGGATCGAGCCGGGCGAGGGCTACTGGATCCAGATCCGGGAGGGTCACGAGGAGTTTGATTGGCAATGTCCGCCCATGCCTTGAACCCTAAGCACCCGTTCCTTTTCAAGCTCCGGCTTGGGAAGGGACCTGTCTCTCAACAAGAATAGGCCTTTGGGAGGGGGAACCATGAAAAGACATCTTTCTGTTTCTTTGGCTCTTTTTGTCTCCGCTTTGTTTGCATGTCAGGTCTCTCATGCAGGCGTGTTGACCGTAAGCGGCCAGGTTTTCGACTCCAATGGAGTGAGCCTTCCCGGTAACGGTCTGCCCATTGAGCCGGGCAACGAGGGATACGTGCAATGCATCTACGCGGGGCTTGATGGCTTCGTTGATGAGCCCGCCCTCAACGGCGGGCCGGGTGGTGACGATGTCCTTCTGAGAACAGAAGAACACGATCAGACCTTTACGTCCGTTGGGGAGGGGTTCCCCTTTTCCCCGAATGGCAGGTTTACCGAGGATTTTCGACACAGCCTGGGCCAGGGAGACCTGGTCTACCTGAGGGCGTGGAACGGTGTCGATCCGGCCTCTTCAAGCCATTACGGAGATTCGGAAACATATGAGGTTCTTGGAAGGGAATTTGAGGATCACGACTTTGGCCAATGGGAGACAAATATCCCCAATGTTGGACCTGAGGTGGACCCGCAATGCCCCGAGGTGGCTATGCCGGGGGAGTCCATTTCCATTCCGGTTGATATCTCCGATGCCAGCGGAATCGGAAGCCTGGGCTTTGACTTCAAGTATGATCCGAACGTCTTGAACTACGTGGGCTTCGACAGGGGCGGCTGCCTGGTTGAAGACTGGGCCGCCTTCGAGTGTGTGGGGGATTCCGACACGATCGCCTGTGATGGTGCTTCAGACTTGCCATTGCCCGGGCAGAGCAGTGGATGCCTGGCACAGTTGATGTTTGAAGTGTTGCCCGGCACAGCAGGCCAGCAGACGGAAATCGTGGTAACGCAACTGAGGGGGGATATCGATAATTCATCCACAGAGCCATGCATCCTTCTTATCGTGTGTACCGGTAATGCGCAGTGCAGTGATGGTGATGTGTGCAACGGGGAAGAGATCTGTCATGTAGAGACAGGATCATGCCTGGAAGGTGAGCCGCTGATTTGTGACGATGGGAATGCCTGTACCGGGCAGGAGACCTGTGATCCGGTGGACGGGTGCCAGCCCGGCGTTCCGGTGATCTGCGACGACGGCGATGTGTGTGACGGCGAGGAGACGTGCGATCCGGCCACGGGCGAATGTCTGGCCGGAGAGCCACTGGTGTGCGACAACGGGGATGTGTGCGATGGAGAGGAGACGTGTGATCCACAGACGGGTTGTGTAGACGGCACGCCCCTTGTCTGTAGCGATGACAACGCCTGCAACGGCCAGGAGACCTGCGATCCGGTGGATGGGTGCCAGGCGGGCGATCCGGTGATCTGCGACGACGGCGATGTGTGTGACGGCGAGGAGACGTGCGATCCGGCCACGGGCGAGTGTCTGGCCGGCGAACCCTTGGTCTGCGACAACGGGGACGTGTGCGATGGCCAGGAGACGTGTGATCCG
>Ga0180434_10008602_pt1 | contig 11239 bp, 11 predicted proteins | sample SS_ome_7_FD_132453 | JGI IMG/M metagenome (GOLD analysis project Ga0180434, IMG submission 132453) | Hypersaline lake sediment archaeal communities from the Salton Sea, California, USA - SS_1_D_2 metaG | ecosystem: Environmental > Aquatic > Non-marine Saline and Alkaline > Hypersaline >... | reverse complement strand
GCGATCCGGGAAAGTCGGGACGACACCGGCGGAACCGCCAGCAACGGCGGCTCACGCGGCGGCCGGGGCGACAACGGCGCCGCGAAGAGCGCCGACGCGGCTCCCGATACCGGCGGCAAGGAATCCAAGGCCGGCAAGCAGGAGGCCTCTGGCGTTGAGCGTGAGAAGGCTGAGAGCGATAAGGCTGAGCGCGACAAGGCTCAGGGCGACAAGGCTGAGCGCGACAAGGCTGAGGGCGGGAAAGAGGCCCCGGCCGCAGCGGAGACCAAAGACTCCGGTGGACAGGGCGGGGGCAGAGCCGGCAACCGCGCGCAGGACCGGGACTCCGCCGAACAGTCCAACGACGGGTCCGGAGGCGGGCAGCAGGGCCGCGACGACGACGGCGACGGGCGGCAGGGCCGGCGCGGGCGCCGGTTCCGCGACCGTCGCCGCCGCGGCGAGCGCGGCGGCGACGGCGGCGGCGACACCGAACTGCGCGAGGACGACGTGGTCCAGCCGGTGGCCGGAATCCTCGACGTCCTGGACAACTACGCCTTCGTGCGCACCTCGGGCTACCTCGCCGGCCCCAACGACGTCTACGTCTCGATGAACCTCGTGCGCAAGAACGGCCTGCGCCGCGGCGACGCGGTGACCGGGGCGGTCCGGGTGCCCCGGGAGGGCGAGGGCGGCGGCGGCGGAAACCAGCGCCAGAAGTTCAACCCGCTGGTCCGGCTGGACAGCGTCAACGGCGGCCCGGTGGAGGCCGCCCGTAACCGCCCCGAGTTCGGCAAGCTCACCCCGCTCTACCCCAACCAGCGGCTGCGGCTGGAGACCACCCCCGACCGTCTCTCCACCCGGGTCATCGACCTGATCATGCCGATCGGCAAGGGTCAGCGGGCGCTGATCGTGTCCCCGCCCAAGGCCGGCAAGACCACGATCCTGCAGGACGTCGCCAACGCGATCACCAAGAACAACCCGGAATGCCACCTCATGGTGGTGCTCGTCGACGAGCGCCCCGAGGAGGTCACCGACATGCAGCGTTCGGTCAAGGGTGAGGTCATCGCCTCCACCTTCGACCGTCCGCCGTCAGATCACACCCAGGCCGCCGAACTGGCCATCGAGCGGGCCAAGCGCCTCGTCGAGCAGGGCAAGGACGTCGTGGTCCTGCTCGACTCGATCACCCGCCTGGGCCGCGCCTACAACAACGCCTCGCCGGCCTCGGGTCGCATCCTCTCCGGCGGCGTGGACTCCACCGCGCTCTACCCGCCCAAGCGATTCCTGGGGGCGGCGCGAAACATCGAGGACGGCGGATCGCTGACCATCATCGCCACCGCCATGGTGGAGACCGGGTCCACCGGCGACACGGTGATCTTCGAGGAGTTCAAGGGCACCGGCAACGCGGAGCTCAAGCTGGACCGCAAGATCGCCGAGCGCCGGGTGTTCCCCGCCGTCGACGTCAACCCCTCGGGCACCCGCAAGGACGAGCTGCTGCTCTCGCCCGACGAGTTCGCCGTCGTGCACAAGCTGCGCCGGGTGCTCTCCGGCCTGGACAGCCACCAGGCGATCGACCTTCTGATGAGCCAGCTGCGCAAGACCAAGACCAACTACGAGTTCCTGGTCCAGGTGTCCAAGACCACGCCTGGCTCGGCCGACTCCGACTAGCCGGTCGGTGGACTCCGACCGGGTCTGGGCGGTCACCGACTCCCAGCGTGCCGATTTGGCGGACCTGCTCGACGGTCTGAATGATCAGCAGTGGATGAGCCCTTCGCTGTGCGAGGGCTGGCGGGTGCGTGACGTCGCCGCCCACCTGACGCACTCCCATATGGGGCTGGCGCGGATCGCGGCCGAGGCGGTCCGGTCCGCCTTCCGGTTTGACCCGATGATCCGGCGGCTCGCCCTGGAGGACAGCCGCACCCAGCCCCAGATCGTGGCCGCCCTACGCGCGATGGTCGGCTCCCGCCGCAAAGTCCCGGGCACCAGCGATCGTGATCCGCTGATGGACGTCCTGGTGCACGGCCAGGACATCGCGGTGCCGCTGGGCATCGCGCGGCCGATGCCGGTCGAGGCCGCCGTGGAGGTGGCAGATCACTTGTGGCGCATGAGGTTTCCGATGAAACCCGCGGAGCGGGTGAAAGGTACCCGGCTGGTGGCCACCGACGCCGACTTCGCCGTCGGCCAGGGCCGGGAGCTGTCCGCGCCGATCCGCGACATCGTCATGATCCTGGCCGGCCGGCAGAGCCCCTGAGGTGTCCGACACCGTCCAGGGCCTGCTGCGCGAGCGGGCCGGGGATCAGCGTCCCGCCCTGAAGTACGACAACCGGGTGTGGACCTGGGCCGAGCACCTCGACGAGGCGGCCCGGCAGGCCGCCGCTCTGATCGGCGCGGCCGACCCAGACCGTCCCCTGCACGTGGGGACTCTGCTGGGCAACACCCCCGCGATGCTGACCGCCATGGCGGCCGCCGGACTGGGCGGATACGTGCTGTGCGGGATCAACACCACCCGGCGCGGCGCGGCGCTGGCCCGCGACGTCGCCACCGGCGACTGCCAGATCCTGCTCACCGACACCGCGCACCGCGGCCTGCTCGACGGCGTGGATCTGCCCGGGGTGCGGGTCTATGACGTCGACTCCCCGTCCTGGGCCGCGGTTCTGGCCGGGGCCGGGGACCTGACCCCGCACCGCACCGTCGCGCCCACCGACACCTTCATGCTGATCTTCACCTCCGGCACCAGCGGGGAACCCAAGGCGGTGCGGATGGCTCACATGATGGTGCCCTTCTCCGGGGCGTCCCTGGTGCAGAGGTTCGCCATCACCGCTGAGGACGTCTGCTACCTGTCCATGCCGCTGTTCCACTCCAACGCCCTGCTGGCCGGCTGGGCGGTGGCCCTGACCGCCGGCGCGGCGATGGCCCCGGCCGCCTTCACGGCCTCGCGGCTGCTGGCCGATGTGCGCCGCTACGGCGCGACGTACCTGAACTACGTCGGCAAGCCCCTCGCCTACGTGCTGGCCACCCCGGAACGGCCCGACGACTCCGACAACCCGTTGCGCGTCGCCTTCGGCAACGAGGCCGCCGACCGCGACATCGCCGAGTTCGGCAGGCGGTTCGGGTGCACCGTCTGGGACGGCTTCGGCTCCACCGAAGGGGCGGTGATCATCACCCGCGAGGACGGCTGCCCGCCGGGCTCGGTGGGCCGGGGCTTCCCCGGGGTGGCGATCTACGACCCCGAGACGCGCACCGAGTGCCCACCCGCGGTTTTCGACCGCACCGGGGCGCTGGCCAACCCCGCCGAGGCGATCGGCGAGATCGTCAACACCACCGGCGGCGGCCTGTTCGGCGGGTACTACAACAACGAGCAGGCCACCGGTGACCGGCTGCGCCAGGGCATGTACTGGTCGGGGGATCTGGCCTACCGCGACGCCGACGGCTGGATCTACCTGGCCGGGCGCAGCGGAGACTGGCTGCGCGTCGATGGCGAGAACCTCGCCTGCGCCCCGATCGAGCGGATCCTGCACCGGCTCGGCCCGGTCAGCCGCGTGGCCGTCTACGCAGTCCCCGACGACCTGGTCGGGGACGCGGTGATGGCCGCGCTCGTGCTGCGCGACGGCGCCGAACTGACCCCGGCCGGATTCGGCGAGTTCCTCGCGGCCCAGCCCGACCTCTCCCCGAAGGCCTGGCCACGCCACGTGTGGATCGCCGAGGACCTGCCGGTCACCGCGACCAACAAGATTCTCAAGCGCGAACTGGCCGCCCAGGGGATTGACGTCACGACAGGGCTGCTGTGGACCCGCGAGGGCAGATCCGGGGTTTACCGCAGTTTGGGCAGGTGAACGCCGAACTGGCATACTGAGGACAACCCGCTCCGGTACCGGTTCACGCCACTCGGCGACCCGGCGACCACGAAAAGCAGAGGACACCATGAAGACCGGCATTCACCCCGCCTACGTCGAGACCACCGTGGTCTGCGGCTGCGGCAACAGCTTCACCACGCGCAGCACCAAGGAGAGCGGCCACATCGTGGTCGAGGTCTGCTCACAGTGCCACCCGTTCTACACCGGCAAGCAGAAGATCCTCGACAGCGGCGGCCGGGTGGCGCGCTTCGAGAGGCGTTACGGCAAGCGCAAGACCGCCGAGACCGCCGAGAACGCCGACAGCTAGCTGTACCGCCGACGCCCGGCACCCACCTCCGTGGGTGCGCGGGCGTCGGTTTTTTCGTGCCGACCCCACAGGGCCGAACCCAGGACCGACCCCAGGACTGACGATGACGCAGAGCGCCCCGGCCGCTGCGATCGACGCCGTGCTCGCCGAACACGCCGACCTCGAACGCCGGCTCGCTGACCCGGAACTGCACAGCGACGCCGGCAACGCCCGCCGGGCCGGGCGGCGGTTCGCCCAGCTCGCACCGATCGTGGCGACCCACCGCAAGCTGGCGGCCGCGCGCGGGGACCTGGAGGCCGCCCGCGAACTGGCCGCCGACGACGCGTCGTTCGCCGCCGAGGTCACCGAGCTGGAGGCCAGGGTCGCCGAACTCGACGACCAGTTGACCGACATGCTGGCGCCGCGCGACCCGCACGACGCCGACGACATCGTCCTGGAGGTCAAGTCCGGCGAGGGGGGCGAGGAGTCGGCGCTCTTCGCCGCCGACCTGGCCCGGATGTACATCCGCTACGCCGAACGCCGCGGCTGGACGGTGACGGTGCTCGACGAGACCTACTCCGACCTGGGCGGCTACAAGGAGGCCACCATCACCATCGGGTCCAAGGGCGATTCGGCCGACGGGGTCTGGTCCCGCCTGAAGTGGGAGGGCGGTGTGCACCGGGTCCAGCGGGTCCCGGTCACCGAGTCCCAGGGCCGGGTGCACACCTCGGCGGCCGGAGTGCTGGTCTACCCGGAGCCCGAGGAGGTCGGGCAGGTCGAGATCGACGAGTCCGACCTGCGCATCGACGTCTACCGCTCGTCGGGCAAGGGCGGGCAGGGCGTCAACACCACCGATTCCGCGGTCCGCATCACCCATCTGCCCACCGGGATCGTCGTGACCTGCCAGAACGAGCGCTCCCAGTTGCAGAACAAGGCGCGCGCCATGCAGGTCCTGGCCGCCAGGCTGCAGGTGATCGCCGAGGAGCAGGCGCTGGCCGAGGCGTCCGCCGACCGGGCCAGCCAGGTTCGCACTGTCGACCGCAGCGAGCGGATCCGCACCTACAACTTCCCGGAGAACCGGATCACCGACCACCGCATCGGGTTCAAGGCGCACAACCTCGATCAGGTGCTGGAGGGCGACCTCGACGCACTGCTCGACGCGCTGGCCGCCGCCGACAAGCAAGCCCGTCTCCAGCAGGTATGAGCAGCCTGCGCCAGGCTATAGCCGCCGCCACCGCCACCCTGGCCGAGGCCGGGATCGACTCCGCGGCAACCGATGCCGAACTGCTCGCCGCGCACGTGGCCGGTCTGGGCCGCGGACGCCTGGCTCTGGTCGATGACCCCGGCATCGACTTCGGTGACCGCTACGAGCAGGCGGTGCGGCGCCGCGCACGGCGAATCCCGTTGCAGCACATCACCGGAACCGCAGCATTCGGTCCTGTCGAGGTGCGGGTGGGCCCGGGAGTCTTCATCCCGAGGCCGGAGACCGAAGCGATGCTCGAGTGGGCCTGTGCGCAGAAGCTGCCGCCCCGCCCGTTGATCGTCGACCTGTGCACCGGATCCGGGGCGATCGCGGCCGCAATGGCGGCGCGATTTCCCGACGCCCGGGTGGTTGCCGTCGACGACGATCCGGCGGCCCTGGAATACGCCGCGGGAAACGTCAGCGCGGCCGTCGAACTCCTGCGGGCCGACGTCACCGCCGCGGAACTGCTGGACAACCTCGCCGGTACCGTGGACCTGATGGTGGCCAACCCGCCCTACATCCCCCTCGGTGTCCAGCTGGAAGCGGAAGTCGCCGAACACGATCCGGAGCACGCTCTGTTCGGCGGGGTGGACGGTCTGGAGGTGATCCGGCCGATCGCCGGGCACGCCGCGCGCCTGCTCCGGCCCGGCGGGCTGCTGGCCGTCGAGCACGACGACACCACCTCCGCGGCGACCGCCGAGATCATCGCGGCGACCGGGGTTTTCCACGACGTGACCCCGCGCTGCGACCTGACCGGACGGCACCGCTTCGTCACCGCGCGGGCGGGGGCCCGGCGATGACCCGTTTCCTGGACTGCCGGGACCCGGAGAACCGCGCCGAAGCGATCGCCGAGGCCGCCGCCGCGGTCAAGAGCGGCGGGCTGGTGGTTATGCCCACCGACACCGTCTACGGGATCGGCGCCGACGCCTTCGACAGCGCGGCGGTCACCGCCCTGCTGGCCGCCAAGGGCCGCGGCCGCGACATGCCGGTCGGGGTGCTGGTCGGCTCCTGGCACACCATCGAGGGCCTGGTGTACGCGGTGCCCGCGGCCGCCCGCGAACTGATCAGGGCGTTCTGGCCCGGGGCGCTGAGTCTGGTCGTGCGCCAGGCGCCGTCGCTGCAGTGGGACCTCGGCGACGCCAACGGGACGGTGATGCTGCGGATGCCGCTGCACCCGGTCGCCCTGGAACTGCTGCGCCAGACCGGGCCGATGGCGGTCTCCAGTGCCAATGTCTCCGGCCGCCCGGCGGCCGGCACCGCCGAGGACGCCCGGGAACAGCTCGGCGACCAGGTGCAGGTCTACCTCGACGGCGGTGTGGCCCAACGCCAGGCGGCCTCGACCATCGTCGACCTCACCGGAGCGTCCCCGCGCATCCTGCGGGAAGGGCCGGTCGGCGCCGGGGCGGTCGCGGAAGTGCTCGGCCTCGACCCCGCCGCGCTGACCGGCTGAGCACGCTGCGGGGCGGGTAGCGTCTGGCCTAATGAGCAGCGCAGTGCCCGACACCGTTGTCCTGGCGCTCTCCGAGCAGGGGGCCGGGGTTCCGCTGCGGGAACTGGCGCTGGTCGGGCTCACCGCGGCGATCGTCACCTACTTCGCCACCGGCGCGGTGCGGGTGCTGGCGTGCCGTCTCGGCGCCGTGGCCTACCCCCGCGAGCGGGACGTGCACCGCCGGCCGATCCCCCGGATGGGCGGGCTGGCCATGTACCTCGGTGTGATCTGCGCGGTCTTCCTGGCCTCCCAGTTGCCGGCCCTGACGCGCGGGTTCGTCTACTCCTCCGGGATGCCGGCGGTGGTGATCGCCGGCGGCCTGGTGATGCTGGTCGGGCTGATCGACGACCGCTGGGGCCTGGACGCACTGACCAAGTTCGCCGGCCAGATCACCGCGGCCAGCGTGCTGGTCACGATGGGGGTGGCCTGGAGCGTGCTCTACATCCCGTTCGGCGGGGTGGGCACCATCGTGCTCGACCAGGCGACGTCGATTCTTCTCACGCTGGCACTGACCGTCGCGGTGGTCAACGCGATGAACTTCGTCGACGGTCTCGACGGGCTGGCCGCCGGGCTGGGCCTGATCACGGCGATGGCCATCTGCCTGTTCTCGGTCGGGCTGCTGCGTGACCACGGCGGCGACGTGTTGTTCTATCCGCCGGCGGTGATCTCGGTGGTGTTGGCCGGCGCCTGCCTGGGGTTCCTGCCGCACAACTTCCACCCGGCCCGGATCTTCATGGGCGATTCCGGGTCGATGCTGGTCGGCCTGATGCTGGCCGCCGCGTCGACGACGGCGGCCGGGCCGATCACCCAGAGTGCCTACGGCACCCGCGACGTCTTCGCGCTGCTGGCCCCGTTCCTGTTGGTGGTCGCGGTGGTGTTCGTACCCGCGCTCGACATGCTGCTGGCCATCGTGCGCCGCACCCGGGCCGGCCGCAGCCCGTTCAGCCCGGACAAGATGCACCTGCACCACCGGCTGCTGCAGATCGGACACTCGCACCGCCGGGTCGTGCTGATCATCTACCTGTGGGTGGCCATCGTCGCCCTGGGCGCGGCCAGTGCCATCTTCTTCGACCCGCGCCACTCGGGTCTGGTGATGCTGGCGGTCACCGTCGTCGCCGTCCTGGCGACGGTGGTTCCGCTGCTGCGCGGCGAGCGTCCCGAGGACGACGACGCCGACCTCACGCTGTTGCGCGACAGCGTCTACGGCGACGGTCACGACGGAGGCCGGGACCGTCGCTACGACAGTAGGTAGTAGACCGAATTCCGCCCTCTGACCGTGTGGTACGGTGCTGTCGAAAACCCGGGAAACCCCGGCGATCAGGCACTTTTCCAATCGAGACGAGGATGGACGCGTGACGACACCTGCGCACGATGCGCCGCTGGTGTCGCCGTCCGTTGCCTTCCGTCCCGTCCGTCTTTTCGCCATCTGCTGCGCGCTGGCCGTCGCGGTCCTGATCGCCGCTGCTCTGCTCGGCGCCGTCATGTTCGGGGTCTTCTTCGCCCTCGGCCTGGGCATGGGGCTTACCAACGCTCTGCTGGTGCGGCGCTCGGTACAGAAGATCACCGCCGAGGCCCATCCGCTCAAGAGCAAGATGGCGCTGAACTCGGCCACCCGGCTGATGGTGATCAGCGTGATCGGGCTGATCATCGGCTACGTGTTCCGGCCGCTGGGCCTCGGTGTGGTTTTCGGCCTGGCGATTTTCCAAATTTTGCTCGTTTTCAGCACAGCGCTGCCGGTGTGGAAGAAGATTCGCAGTGGCGATGCTGTCGCGGGAGTAGGCGCCGAGGAGGCAGCGGGTAGTTGAGGAACACCGGGACATTGAGGACATCACGATGAACGAGCGCATCCTCGCCGAGGCCGCGATCGAGGTCGGTCACCACACCACCGCGAAGTGGCTGGGCATGACGGTCAACACCGACACCATCCTGTCCACGGCCATCGCCGGCGCGATCGTCATCGGCCTGGCGTTCTTCCTGAAGGCCAAGGTGACGTCCTCGGGAGTGCCGACCGGGGTGCAGTTGTTCTGGGAGTCCATCACCACCCAGATGCGCGGTCAGATCGAGTCCGCGATCGGGATGAAGATCGCCCCGTTCGTGCTGCCGCTGGCGGTGACGCTGTTCGTCTTCATCCTGGTGGCGAACTGGCTGGCGGTGCTGCCGGTCCAGTACTCCGACTCCACCGGCATCCACGAACTGCTGAAGCCGGCCGCCGCCGACATCAACTTCGTACTCGCGCTGGGTCTGTTCGTGTTCCTGTGCTACCACGCCGCCGGTTTCTGGCGCCGTGGCGTCGTCGGCCATCCGCTGCGGCTGCTCAAGGGGCACGTGGCGTTCCTGGCCCCGATCAACCTGGTCGAGGAGATCGCCAAGCCGATCTCGCTGTCGCTGCGACTCTTCGGCAACATCTTCGCCGGCGGGATCATGGTCGCGATCATCGCGCTGTTCCCGGCCTGGATCCTGTGGGCCCCCAACGCGCTGTGGAAGGCCTTCGACCTCTTCATCGGCCTGATCCAGGCGTTCATCTTCTCGCTGCTGACGATCCTGTACTTCGGTCAGTCGATGGAGTTGGGCGATGACCACTGACCGCATCGCTGAGCACTGCTGAACCCAACTCGACAACCCAGCTCTGGTAGGACCGCTTACCAGTAATCAAGGAGGATAAGGAATGGATCCCACAATCGCTGCCGGAGCGCTCATCGGTGGTGGACTTCTCTTGGGCGGCGGCGCGATCGGCGCGGCGATCGGCGACGGCGTCGTCGGTAGCGCGCTGGTCAACGGTGTCGCCCGGCAGCCGGAGGCGCAGGGCAGGCTCTTCGTCCCGTTCTTCATCACGGTGGGTCTGGTCGAGGCCATGTACTTCATCAACCTGGCCTTCATGGCACTGTTCGTGTTCGCCACGCCCGTCGGTTAATCACCGCCATGGGTGACGTCAGCGTCATGATCTCGGCGGCGGAGGACGGCGGACAGAACTTCCTGCTGCCCAACGGCACGTTCTTCTTCGTGCTGGCCATCTTCCTGATCGTGCTCGGGGTGATCGGCAAGTTCGTCGTGCCGCCGATCCAGAAGGTGCTCGGTGAGCGGGAACAGATGGTGGTCAAGACCGCCGAGGACAACCGCAAAGCGGCCGAGCAGGAAGCGTCGGCCGAGGCCGACTACGCCGCACTGCTGGGCGGGGCGCGGACCGAGGCGGCCGGCATCCGCGACGAGGCCAGGGCCGAGGGTCGGCAGATCCTCGACGACATGCGGGGCCGCGCCAACGAGGAGTCGGCGGCGGCCATGCAGCAGGCCAACGACGAGCTCAAGCGGGAGAGTGACGCCATCGCCGTTGAACTCGCGTCCTCGGCGGAGACACTGTCGGCCCGGCTGGCCAGCAGGGTCCTCGGGGTCGAGATCTCCAGCGCGGCAACAGGCTCGGGGCGGTAGGCGATGGCAACCTTCTTTGGGCAACTCGTCGGCTTCTTCGTCATCGTCTGGGGCATCAACAAGTGGGTCGTGCCGCTGGTGCGCCGTGCCATGGCCAACCAGCAGGAGACGGTGCGCACCCAGCTCGACGAGAGCGCCGAGGCGACCCGCCGGCTGGCGGAGTCCAGCGCGTACCACGCCAAGCGGATCGAAGAGGCGCGGGTCGAGGCCAAGCACATCACCGACGAGGCGCGGACCGACTCGGTGCGGATCGCCGAGCAGCTGCGCGCCCAGGCCGATGTCGAGGTCGAACGGATCAAAGTCCAGGGCGCCCAGCAGGTCTCGCTGCTGCGGGCTCAGCTCATCCGGCAGCTGCGCGGTGATCTGGGCACCGAGTCGGTGCGACGGGCGACTGACCTGGTGCGCGGATACGTCGCCGACCCGGCGGCCCGCTCGGCCACGGTGGACCGCTTCCTGGACGACCTCGACTCGATGACCGCGACCGCCTTCGCCCCTGAGGTCGAGTCCTCGGATCTGCGCTCAGCGAGCCGCGACGCGCAGGCCGCCCTGGTGACGCGGCTGGAGGCGGTGGCCGGTTCACTGTCGGGCGAGCAGCTGTCGGCGCTGTCCGACGAGCTGACCGCGGTGGTCAAACTGCTCATCGCCGAGCCGATCCTGGCCCGGCACCTCGCCGAGGCCTCCGGTGAGACCGAGGCCAAGAAGCAGATGCTGCAACGGCTGCTCGGGGGCAAGGTCGGCACCACCACGCTCGACCTGCTCGACACCGCCGTCTCGGTGCGCTGGTCGACCACCACCGATTTTGTGGACGCGGTCGAACACACTGGCCAGCTCGCGCTGCTGGCCCGCGCCGACCGGGAGAACCAGGCCGACGAGGTCGCCGAACAGCTGTTCCGGTTCGGCCGGCTGCTCGATGCCCAGCCCCGGTTGAACGTCCTGCTCAGCGACTACTCCAAGCCCGCCGCCGACCGGGT
>Ga0180434_10008601_pt1 | contig 11239 bp, 10 predicted proteins | sample SS_ome_7_FD_132453 | JGI IMG/M metagenome (GOLD analysis project Ga0180434, IMG submission 132453) | Hypersaline lake sediment archaeal communities from the Salton Sea, California, USA - SS_1_D_2 metaG | ecosystem: Environmental > Aquatic > Non-marine Saline and Alkaline > Hypersaline >... | reverse complement strand
TGCGTACTTACTCATTACGAAGGGAAGAGTTTCCCATGGGGTTTATTTGCTGCAGCAGATTGAAAACCCAAGGCTTCAGGAATTGCATCGCAACATGACTCAGCAACTAGAGGGGTTGACTTCCCAAGACGTTGATCGTGGAGAAAGTGTATCTTTCAGAATGGAAGGAAGAGAAGTCGCGCTGTCTCATTGGACTGATAAAGCAGGTCTTCAAGCATTTAAGGAAGGCGTTTGTGAGGCTCAAGGAGTTTCTGAGGCACTATTCTCTAAAAATGCGCCTCTTGGCAGTTACCACTCTGCAGTAGGTGCGACCTATGCAGCGGGAGTTGTGGGTGAAAACGTATGCGATTGGAGCCACGTCGATCCTGCAGGATTTTCAATGGATGTCGATGGTGTTGGGCACGATGACTCTGCCCTTGTTGCAAGAGAGCACCCTATATATGCGGAGTTTGCGAGTAACCATGCGCGGTTTGTTCGTGAAACTGAAGTGACAAGCAAAGAGCAATATGCTCAGGCTTTGGATGCACAAGTTCTTAGCTACAGCCAGGAGTTTAGGAGAAGGAAAAATGTGTATGAAGACGATGCTACAAGAGGATGTGATGTCGTAGGCGCGATAGTTCGATCGGTAATGAACAATGTCCAATCCGGTCAGCCCGCACTGACTGAGGAGAAGTTTTTGGAGCTCACAGAACTCATCAGTCGTCAAAAGTTTGAAGAGGCTCTTCGTGATGCTGCCCTCCCAGACCTTGCAAGAAACTGTATGCAAGCAATCTTAGACAAGGATTTTGACGCTTTTAATCGTTATGCAGCTTTCTATAAGGACTTAGATCGTGAGGATCCTTCATGGATGCTCTTTCACAAGATCAAATATAGAAACCTTCCAAAGGGATCCTCAGGCCCAGCATTCGGAATGGCTCAGTTCTTCAAGGCTGAAGGCCAAGATCATCTTTATCTGAATCGGATGGCGGATGTTTGTTTCATGGTGATTCAACCTAAGGGACAGGAACGCTCTGTGAATCGCGAGAATATTACACCTGATCAAGTGACTTGGGTCGAGGAGGCTGCAGATCAGCTCGGATTAGGAGACCAAAGTGGAGAAGGAGCCAAGAAAGGAACGGTGATGGCTGTCCGCCCAGGAACGATTGTCATGACTTTTTCGGATGGAATAGGTGAATTCTTGACTCAAGAGGAAATTCTTGAGGTGATCAAAGAAGGGCATTCTTTAGAGAGATTTAAGGAAAAAATCATGGTGGAGGATCGTCGAGATGATACTCGCATGAGAGCATCGAATTCAACGACAGTTTGTAAACCTCACGAATTTGATAGCGCACATTATCATGATGATGTGTCTTATTCTTGGATGGTTCTTAAGTAGAAATCACTCATACAGAGATCATCACGATCGTGATGATCTCTGCTCTCTTTCTAGGACCACCTTTCAAGGTAAGTTCTTTCTTCTTGTTACCGGTATTTCTTAGAGGAAATTGAAGCAAAGCCTCTCATGAAAAAAATCTATTTCTTAACTATTAGGCCAAATGAACCTGGGCCGAAACGAAGAGAATCATAAAAATCAACCGATTCTATTTGAGTGAGCATGCTACAAAGTTCGGTAAAAGTAAAGGGGTAGCGATTCATAACCTGATCTATATTTCTCTCTTTTAAAGCGAGTAGTAAGAAGTAGGTATCGAGATCTGGATGGTCTTCATGGGACATAATCGAGCGAAGATCCTCTATAATATAGGCCCCTCTAGGCGCTAGTCGCTCAAAGAGAGCTTTAAGCGTCAACTGCTGAGGAACATACAAATGGGAAGCATCATCAATAATGATATCGAAAGGTTCTTTCACATTGGCAAGAAAGTGTTCCCAAAAGTCTTCTGACCCTTGATCTCCTTGAAAAATTGTGACTCTTTCATGATAAAAATTGGTTGGATCAATATCAACTCCATAAATTTTTGCTTGCGGGAAATATTCAACCCACATCTTTAACGATGCGCATTCACTATTTCTTGTTAAATTCAATCCTATTTCCAATATTTTTAATGGCTGGTTTCTGATAGCATGAAAGAGCTTAGCATAATGACGTGTCAGATGTTGACTCGTTGGGTCTCCGTCTCGTTTACCTTTATCGCTCCCAAATCTATTGGCAAGTGCGGTTAGTAGCTTTTCATCTTCTTGTATTGTCATGATTATTTTTGAATCTACTCTATTTTAATTTTTTTGCATACTCAGAATTTTCTTCTCGATAAATTATGCTTCATAAAAACCAGATCCACTGAAAAACAAAGAAGCTTAGTATAAAGTAAGGTATTAAGCTTCGATATTTTGCCGTGTCATTTGAATTTGACGACGCAAGACATCGTCTCTTTCCAGCTGCTGGGAGATTTTCTTCCAGGCGTGGAGAAGGGTTGAGTGGGTCTTGCCACCGAAGGATGAGGCGATCTTGATGAGCGATTCTCCAAGAAGCTCCTTGGCAAGATACATGGCGATTTGCCGTGGGTATGTCACCTCTTTGGCTCGGGACGAGCCGCGGAGATCACTTTCTCTTACATTGAACATCGATGCGACGCTATGAAGGATTCGGTCTACGGAGATTTTAGAGCGAACGGGCGCTTGGAACATTTCACTAAGGGTTGAATCTACGACATCTTGGGTAGGTTCAAGGTGCATCAAGCGACAGTAAGCGCCAAGGCGGTTGATGGCTCCTTCAAGTTGCCGCACGTTATTGTAGATATGTTCTGCGATGTAGAAGGCGGTTTGGCTTGGAAGGTGGAGGCCGGTTTTTTCTGCTTTATATTGCAAGATAGCAACGCGTGTTTCCAAATCTGGTGTTCCAATATGGGCGACGAGTCCCCATTCCATGCGTGCAATCATCCGTTCTGAAAGTTGCAGTTGTCCTGGAGGTTTATCGCTAGTGATCACGATTTGCTTGCCTTGGTTGATCAAGGCTTCAAACATATTACAAAACTCTTCCTCAAAATTGAGACGGTTTTGTAGGAACTGGATATCATCGACAAGAAGAACATCAAGGTTGCGGAAATACCGTTTCATTTTGTCGACTGATTTATTGCGCAGGTGTGAAACTAGATCATTGATAAACGCTTCGGTTGTGATGCATTGGATGCGGAGCTTTTTGTGATTTTTCTGGACAGAGTGTCCAATTCCGTGAAGCAGGTGAGTTTTTCCTAGGCCGACACCTCCATGAATAAAAAGGGGATTGTACGATTTTCCAGGACGGGAGGCGACACCAAGGGCAGCTGATTTAATAAATTGGTTGGAAGGGCCTTCGATAAAGTTTTCAAATGTATAAGAGACGTTGAAGGAAAGAGGGTGTCCGATGTCTGATTTCTTTTTCGGTTTGGGAAATTCCTTTTTAAGTTCTTTCCGTTTTTCTCCCTCTTTAATCAAAAAAGAGATCAGAGGTTTACCTTTGTTATCCTTTGGAAAAAAACTAGCAAGTGCTTCTTCGTAGTTGTCGAGGAGATACTGTTGCACAAACACATTGGGAACTTGCAATGTTATGGGATCTGACTCTTCGACACATTTTATCGGTGCGATCCAGTTTTCAAATTCGGCACGCGAGCACTGATTTTGCATAAAGGATAGGAATTCAGACCAAGTATCTTCTTTTGTTTCAAGAGGCATTGTTATTTCCAAAAGTTATCGACATTTTTTCCACAATAAAACAGCTTCCCTTTTTTTCGGCGTAACACTACCACCATCCTTTTCTTTCAGCAAGTATATTTCTCTACCTTTCTCCTTTTTTTTCTAACACTCTGAACCTGAAAAAAAAGGAGCATAGAATATATAGCGTGGGTGATTATACTATCTAGATTGCAAAAAAAAGTTCAAACACGCTATACAGTTTCACATTAATCATCGGAGTTGTTTTATGAAAAAAGGTTTCGTTTTTTTATTTCTTATTGGCCTGCTTGCATCAACCTATTATGGACTGAAAACCCATTTCGGTGTGATCGAAAAAATTGCGCCACAGAAAAAAGAAACAGCGCTTCAATCACGTCTTGGAATCGTTCATCCAATATTGGAAGATCAGATGATTGTTGCGGTGATCCTTGCTGAGAATAATGCAAAGGACATTCAGCGAAACTTAGACTCTTTATTCACGCAAACCTACCCTTATATGCGCGTAGTCCTCATTGATAATGGATCGACAGATGGCACCTATGAAAGAGCTGAGGCTTACTCTCAAAATAAAGAGAGAAAGTTGGAACTCATTCGCTACGAAAATCGAAAGCCTAACCTTGAGGTTTTATACGATGTCATCCAGCGCTTGGATCCCCACGAAATTGTAGCACTGATTGAGGGAAAAGATTGGCTATCGCATGAAAATGTCTTTGATCACCTTAACTGTGCTTATGCGAATCCCGACGTATGGATGACCCATTCACGGGCCATTTCTCATCCTGATTACCAAGTGGTTTCTGGGCATGAATTTTCTGAGTCGCTCCTTTTGGGGAAAGAGTTTCGTCAAAAAGTGCGCGAAGAGGTCAGTCCCCTCACGACGTTTTATGCAGGGTTCTTTCAAAATGTGAGACTTCAAGACTTCCTCTACAGGGGAGAGTTTATTGATGAATGTTATGGGCTTGCAAGTTTGCTTCCCCTTTTTGAAATGGGTCCTGAACATATTCTTTTTATGGATGAAGTCAGTTATGTAAAAAATGACAGTGTTTCTGTTGTAGATCATAAACTCCATCTCCAGAAAGTTGCCTTGGTTGACGCCCACCTGCGGTCACTGCCTTCATACAAGACCCTGTCTCAGCTTAAGCTGGAGCTAAACAGCCCGAGCTTTCATCGATACAAGAGTGATCTGATTCTTTTTTCTGAAGATAGTCCTCTCCATCTCTATGCTTGTCTTGAATCTCTATTGTTGAATGCAAGAGATATCAATGAAGTCTACGTCCTTTATAAGGGAAGTGATCATGAATTCCAAAGGGCCTACCTCAATTTGCAAAATGAGTTTCACACGGTGCAGTTCTTAAACGTGTGTGATTATCCTGGGAATGATTACGCTACTTTGATTTCTAGGGTGTTGGCTAATAAACGTCATGCATCCCCCTATGTGGTGATCGGAGACGATCAGCTTATCTTTGAGGAAAGGATTCGGTTTCACGACTGCATTTCTGCTATGGAAAAAGTGCACGCTGATCATTTCTTCTTGTCCCACGAGGTCGAAGAGGCAGAAGCTCTTCCACACGCGATTCCCATTAGTCAGGGAATTTACGCGTATCAATTAGGGGAAGAGGGAGCAAGCCGCCCCTTTTCAGTTGCTCTTTGTCGGAAGTCACTATTCGAGTCGCTTGAAGGGATTAATGATTTATCCGCCTTCCGCAAATTGTGGGAGCGCAAATTGACTCCCGCGGCTGTCGCTCTTTTTTATGAAGAAAAGAAGGTTGTCCCAATGATTGCGATTCAGGATCCCAGCCTATCCCAAAAGAAGGAGTGGGGACATAAGTTCATTGAAGGATATAAGATTGATCTTCCTTCTTTGACCTGCGAGCTTGAAGAGGCTCAGAAAGGAGAGCTTCCACTTATTAAAAGGGATCGCCGAAGAGTTACTGCTCAAGCTGATTAATGGCCAAGGTAAGTTCTGTGTGGATCATTTGCTGGATGTCATCACCCCAGAGCTCATCTTCTTCGAGAAGTTCATACATCCTTTCGAGAAGTTTTTCTGTTCCAGGAAGAGTGAAGGTCGTAAATCCCTTAGCAATATTAGAAACTTTCCATGAATCAATTTGGGAAAACTTTGACAAAGATTCTGGAGTTTGTTGTGGCATCGGGATATCGATTCCCAGTGCTTTTCCAAAGTAATGGCCAAACATCCTTCCTGCATCTTCTGTTTCTTGATCAAGCAAATCATCAAGGGAGGCTTGCCCAGCTTCAATTGCCCGATCCATAAGGTAGGAGGTTTGATCAGTACCAAAGATTTTTGCTGAACCGATAAAGAGTTCGACAAGTTGTTCAATGTCGAGACTAGGGCAGTCATCAACTGTCTTTTTAAAGAAGGTTAGAGACTCTTCTCGATTGAACTGGGGGTCTTCTGCACGGACCTGTGCGATATCTATCCAGGAGCAAAGACTTTGATAACCGTCGTCGATTTTTTCCTGAATTTTTATTGCGGCATCGATATGAACAGGGGTAATTGCTGAAACGAGCTGGCGAAGATCTTTATCAGAGAGCTCTTCTGATTGCATAGCCAGTTCAAGGTCAGCTTCAAAAGCCGAGGCAAGGAGGGGCGCATGCGCCTCAATGACAAGAAGTTTAATTAGAAACTTAGATCCATTGTTTTCTGCAATCGTGCGACTGACAGATAGTGAGTCAAATGCTAAAGGGCTAGAAATTTTTGCTTCACATTCTAGAAGTCTAAACTGCAGCTCTGGAGTCCATGGATATTGATAGCGGGTCTTTAATTCCATTTCGTGTGCTTGGGCGACGCGTTCCTCTGCATTAGGGAACTCCATCCGAATTTCCAATTCAGCAAGGAGAATAAGATCTTCAACAGACTGCTTCCAGCGTTGATTTAAAAGGGTGTAATGGATTTGACGGTAGAAACCCTGTAGAATCGAGGTATCTTCACTTAAAAAAAAAGTGTCGATCTGGGAGAATATTTCTTGGGCATAATAGCTTTTAAATGCCGTAGCCGCAGCTTGGAGGGTTGCGTGTGATTCTTCGGTATTTTGATGCCTTGCAACGTAGAGATAGCCTAAGAGTTGGTCTTTGGTATCAGTGATTTTTTCTAGATACTTCATTGCGAGATCAGGGTGGGTTGGGGCGAGTTTTTCAACACAAATCAAGTAGGCGCTGTTTCGATAAAAATCGTATTTGAGGTGCTCGTTAATGAGTGTTTGGACGCGCTCTATTCTTTCAGAGAAAGGGAGACTGGCATTTAGTTCTCGGAGATGTGGGGATAATGCTTTTGTGAGCGCCTCCTGTTCGCGCATTCGGGTCAGTCCAGTGTTGGGTCCTCCTTGAAGAGGCATCGGGTGCTCGTTATGTTCTTGACTTTCTCCAGAGTCCGTAGCCATTGGAAAGTTTATGGTAGGGTCTCCCTCGATCGATTCGATTGATGTCATAACCTGCTCCTTGTATACATTCGACAGAATACGATTATTGAAACAGATTAAAGTGTCAATTTGAAATTAACACCCTTCCAGTATATAAGATGGTGGAAAAATGTTATCAAAGAGGTGAAAAATGAAGAAGTGGTTGGTATTGGGGATTTGTTTATTAACGAGTGTTGTTTTTGCTGGGAGTTCTTACAATGATAAAGAGGCATTCAAAGCGCTGCTCAATGGAGAAAAAACGGAAAAACTGAGTAGGAAGATTGTTCAATTTTATGTGTCCCACCCCAAGACGGCTGAATACTTTTATAAGGGGGGAGATGTGATTTCCTCGATACTAGAGGAGTATTGCTCTCAGACAGAAAAGCTGATCCAAAGATATCCCGGAACCCTGTCATCTTCCTTAGCTGAAGGAAGAGTCGCAAATATCCGCAGTTTTTTGTCTAATCAAACTGCTTTAACAAAGGGAGGGATTTTTCTTTTTCTTGGTGTATATTGTCTCGATGATTACAAAGATGCAAAAACTTGGAAGAATTTGCTAAGCACTCAGGAGGCGATAGCCCTCCACTACCTAAATCGTGCAAAGCTTAAGGCTGACTATAAAAAATGTGAAGCAGCACTAATAAATGGAGAGAATCCTCTTGAAGATGCGGAGAAACAGCTGATGACAACAATTAAGAGTTTTTGTCAGCGTTCTTCCGATCCCTTTTTCCATGATGTTCTCTTCACCTTTGTGAAAGAGTGTGATACGCGAGAAGACATCCTCAAATTCCTCTCTCCACTCCGCGATGAAACAACTTCTATTCCTGGAGAAGTGGTGACAGATGCCGAAGAGACCTTTGCTGCTTTGAATGAGGAGATGTGGGCTAAGCTGCGGGCAGGAATCAAAGAGTTCTTTGGGAGTCCTGAAACACTTGAGCGATTTATTGACATCACGTCGGATACTTTTGATATCCCTTACCACCCCAGCCGGACCTAAGGGATGAGAGAAATAAGGTAGGGGCGACTTTGTGAGCGCCCATCAATCACTTTTTTCCCTGACTCCATGTGGTAGGCTGTCAATTGGATCACAATTGCATGTGTTTGATCTTTTGGAGGGCAAAAGTTCATGTATTCTATTTTGTTGCTAGAGTTGGGCAAAATATACGGTTTGAGTGCATCGCTTAGGCTGGCATTTTCTGGGAATCCGGTTCTAAAGGGAAAGGTTGTGTCATCCAAGGGAATGTCTAATTGCCAGTGGTGGTATTTACAACAATCGTTGCACATATAAGTGCATGTCGCATCTTCTACAAGAATATGCATTCTGGTGGCATTTTCTGGAGCACCTTCCCAAGAAATTGGGGGAGACATCCCCATTTTTTCTGGATTGGAGCATGTATATTTAAGCGGGATGTAGTGGTCCTCAATTCCCGTCATGTAAACCTTGAAGTCTGGGCTATAACTTTCTGCGGTTGCGCCTTTGCAAAAAGTCGCGCTGCACTTTTTTTCACATGCTGTGGCAAAGAGTGCAATAAAAGCTATAGTGAGGATTTTTACTGTCTTCATAAACCTATCCCGAAAGTAAATTGCATTTAATTTTCATAACTCTTGATTCATACAAAATGGATAGATTTTAGTCAAAAAATTAAGGAGAAAGGTAGAACTAGCTATAGGCGAGAGTGAGGGCGCGGGCTTGGTCAGCGATATAGGGATCGGAACTGCGCTCAAGGTGGGATGCTTGAGTTAGGCCTTGCCGTTTGTATCCAAGAAGAAAGAGGGCTTTGGTCCTATTTAGAAGTGTAGGTTCATGCTTGGGGTCAAGGGAAAGTGCTTTTTCAAGGTAGTTTAGAGCGGAGAGGTTGTTTCCTACTTGAAGGTAGATACCTCCAAGGGTTTGAAGATCGTAAACGTTTTCTTCGGGAAGGATGGCTAACACTTCAAAAAACTTTAGTGCGTGTTCAAAATGCCCTTGTTTAGCAAAAGAGTATCCAGCAAATCGAATGTCTTCAATCTGATCTTTATTCCACCCTAGAAGTTCAATCCAATTTGTATCCATGGCGCTTATCCTTTTGAGTATTGGTTGCGTCGTGAATTGATCTGAGAAAGTAGGGTGTCGAGAACTTGAAGGTAATCAAGAAGGGCAATGAGGGTTTTAGATTCCCGAAGTTCCTCTTCCTCTTCTTTTTCATCTTCCCATTCATATTCTGATCCCTTTCCTTCTTGGCGTCTTTGGGCACGTGCCTTCTGAGAGTTGTCTACCTTGTCGCGGATTTTCTGCATCTGAGCGGAAAGGAACTCGTGAGTGCCAAGTGACGGAATGATTTGAAAGGTAAAGAGCCGCATCTTTTGGAGATTAAAGCCAGCAGGGGAATAGAGGAGTGCCCAAGGGGCAAAACGGCTGGAAGTTTGAAAGAGAGTGTCGAACTCACTCCTGTAAAAGGGCTGAGCAACATCAATCTGTGTACTTCGAGAAACAAAAGGGGCCTCTTTCGCGAGACTTTTGTCGAGGTAGGCCTGATCTTGCGCCCAACGAACAGAAGGGTCCAATCCAAGATTATCTACTGTTTTAGGGTCTACCATTTATGCCTTCTAATAAGTGTTTCCCCTATTTATACCGATCTCTGTTTTTTTTCGGTACAACCAAAAAGTGTGAACAACTTTTCCACAGATTTCCACTAGGCTTTTCTTGTTTGTTTTAAGTAGGTTAAAAAACATTTGGGAGTTTTTGAACAATGCTTTTAGACAAAAACATTGCTCATTTTCAAAACCGATGATAGGATGTGGAAATAAGTGGAAAAATTAACGACTTTAACTGATGAAAAACTTCTTCTTTAACGGATCTACCCACTCTAAGCTTGATGATAAGAACCGCTTTGTTCTTCCTCAGCAGATGAGATATGGGCTTGTAGAAAATGGAGAGCTAGAATTTACCATTGCCCTTGGCCTTGGAGGATCCCTTGCAATTTATAAGAGAAGTGACATTGAGAAAATTGTTAAAAAATTCCAATCAAAACAGCATGTGGCCAAGTATCAGAAGTTTTTTACACTTTTCTTTTCCACGCTTCACCACGCTACATGTGATAAATTAGGACGCGTTGTCCTTCCTCCGGTTCTGAAAAAAGCAGCAAATATCAAAAGTGAAATCGTTATCGCGGGTGTTCTTAATAAAATTGAGATCTGGCCAAAAGAGAAATATGAGTACGATTTGGAGAGCTTTTTGGGTGGGGAAGATGGAAATTTAGCGCAGATGACCGAGGAAGCCTTTGCTCTTTTAGATGAAAGAGATGAGGAAGAGGTATTGACTCCCAAGCAGCAAGAAGAATACGAGCAGATTTAATGAACCTAACCGCAAATTCTATCATTTTTCATTTCCCCTCTTTCTGCAGGTTTTGGGTGCTCTATTTTTCACCGTTGTCAATTAGACAAAGTGTTCAAATAGAGCACCCAAAACTTGCTAGAAATTTTTGGAAAATTAAAAGCGATATATTAAACGGATAGGTTCATGAAACACATCCCGGTCATGCTTACGGAGAGTCTGGAAATTTTTAAGGACCAAAAGCTCAAGACCTTTTTCGATGGGACGTTGGGTGCGGCGGGGTTTGCAAAGGCGTTGCTTGAGGCGCACCCTGAGATTGAAACCTACTATGGTTGCGACCAGGATGAAAATGCTTTAGCGCTTGCAAAAGAGAATTTAAAGGATTTTGAAGGGAAGGTGACTTTTATCCATTCGAATTTTAGTCGATTGGAAGAGGAGCTTGGGGAACGGGGAATTAAACAGTTAGACGGTTTTTTTTTGACTTGGGAGTGTCATCAATGCAGTTAGATGAAGAGAAAAGAGGGTTTAGTTTTCTTAGGGAAGGTCCCCTGGATATGCGGATGGACCCATCGACAGGTATAACGGCAAAAGAGATCGTTAACAAGTGGTCTGAGAAAGATTTAGCAAACTTGTTTCGTGAATATGGAGAAGAGAGGCGTTGGCGACAAGCAGCGCGCGCAATTGTAGAGGCGCGAAGAAAAAAAACGATTGAAACCACGACGGAGCTTGCTGAAATTTTATCGCAGTCAATTGGTCGCAGTAAGAAAAAGCTTCACCCTGCAACTCTTGTTTTCCAGGCTCTTAGAATCTCTGTCAATCGTGAACTTGATTCGATTGAAGAAGGGGTGAAAAGTGCTATTCAGACCCT
>Ga0180434_10008599_pt1 | contig 11241 bp, 11 predicted proteins | sample SS_ome_7_FD_132453 | JGI IMG/M metagenome (GOLD analysis project Ga0180434, IMG submission 132453) | Hypersaline lake sediment archaeal communities from the Salton Sea, California, USA - SS_1_D_2 metaG | ecosystem: Environmental > Aquatic > Non-marine Saline and Alkaline > Hypersaline >... | reverse complement strand
TCCTGCCGCACGTCGTCCACGCTGCCGAACGGCACCGTGTGCTGGTTGTCCATCGCGCCGTGGAAGACCAGCGACCGGCCGAAGTCGCGCTTCAGCCCCTCGCGCTCCATGCCCTTGCAGCGCCACTGGATGGGGTTGAGCACGTCAATGCCGATCTCGATCAGGTCGGGGAGGATGGCGCGGGCAGCGCCGTCGGTGTGGTGGAAGACGTAGGCGCCGGCCTGGTGGGCGAGGTCCATCATGCGCTTCATGCGGGGCAGCAGGAACTCGCGGATCTGGGCGGGGGAGAAGAGGAGGCTCTCCTGGGAGCCCAGGTCCTCGGCGACGTAGGTGATCATCACCTTGCCGGGGATGGCCTCGTAGATACGGCGCGTGTTCTCGTAGGCGAGGTGGAAGAGTTTGTCGAGGCAGTAGTGGACCATCTCGGGGTTGAGCAGGAGGTCCATCATGCCCTGCTCCTGGCCGCGCAGGCTCTTGTAGAGGAGGAAGGGCTCGGAGCCGCCGCCCTGGATGGGCCGGTCCTCGCGGCCCTCGATCTGCTGGGGGATTTCGGAGTAGTCCCACCAGTCGGGGTCGGGCCAGGTGTAGTCGGCCTCGATCTCCTCGACGGAGTTGAACCGGGCGAGGGGGTTGTTAGCCACTTCGTTGTAGACGCCGGTGCCGTAGTCCACGGACTTGCTGCGCACGCCGAAGATGTCGGCGCCCTTCTCCGGCGGCGGGCCGACGTAGCGCGGCCCGACGGCGAGGGGCCGGTCAATGTGCAGCCGCTCGAAGAGCGCGGCCTCGGTGTCCACGCCCAGGTGGCGCATCAGGTTGTTGGTCGCCTCGCCGGTGGCCCAGTAGTCCATGGGCACGCGATCGGGCTTCTCGCGGCGCAGCACGGCGAGCCAGCGCTCTCTGGAGGTCATCATGGCGGCGCCTCCCTCGGGAACTCCGTGTCTGGTTCGGCAAGCGCGAGGAACGAACCTGCGGGATAGTGAGCAGGAAGTAGGAGGCAGTAAGCAGAGAGCAGGAAGCAGGGAGCAGGGAGCAGGGAGAACAGTGGGGCAGGAAGGGGTCTCACGCCGGAGAAGACGCGGGCGGAGGTGGCGCGATGGGGCTTCGTGATCTGTTGCCGGCGGGTGTGGCGCTGGCGCTGCTGGCAGGCGCGGCGCAGGCGGCGCCGGAGGGCGAGTTCGTGCGCGTGGCGCCGGATGGCTGGACGTTCGAGACGGCGCAGTCGCACCAGCGGTTCGTGCCGTGGGGCGCGAACTTCGTGCTCTATGACCGCAAGTACCTCAACATGTTCGGGCCCGAGGTGTACGACCACGACCTCTATGAGCGCGCCCTGGGCGCGATGGAGTCGCTCCACATCAACCTGGTGAAGGTGTTCCTGCCCATCGCGCAGGTGCTCCCGGACCCCCAGGGGCCGGAGCGGGCGACGATCGCGCCGGGCTATCTCGAGAACGTCGAGGACTTCCTGGCGCTGGCCCGCCGCCACAAGATCCGGGTGGTGCTGGCGCTGGCCGGATGGGGCGGCAACGGGATCGCGTGGTGGCACGAGGGGGGCGAGTACTTCGGCCGCAGCCCCTGGAAGGCCGAGGGGGTGGACTCGCTGGCGGTGCTGCGGTCGTTCTGGACCCAGGTGGGCGCGCGGCTGCGCGACAACCCGACGCTCTTCGCCCACACGCCGTGTGTCGAGTGGTCGCTGCCCAACGGCAACCTGACCTGGACGCCGCCCGACAAGCCGTGGGGGCCGCTGCGCACCGAGCCGGGCCTGTGGTACTGGCAGCGGTGGGCGGCGGCGCGGCACGGGTCGCTCGAGGCGCTCAACGCGGCGTGGGGGACGGGCTACGCGTCGGTGGACGAGATCGAGTTGGTGGACTACTCCTACGACCGGGAGCGGCGCGCCTACGCGGACCCGGCGGCCAAGGTGCTGGACTATCAGAACTTCCGCGAGTGGGCTTCCTACAACTACTTCAAGCCCCAGATCGAGGCGCTCCGCGCGGCGGACCCGAACCACATGGTGACGATCAGCAATCACATGCGGCCGCCGGGGGGCCTGTGGGAGGGGGCGGCGCAGTACTTCATCGGGCTGTCGGAGCCGGAGGAAACGGACCTGGTGGACTACATGACCCACCACGACAACCACGATGCTAAGGAACTCAAAGGTCAGAACGTGGAGTCGCTGCTGCGGGGGATCGAGGTGCGGCTCCGCGCGGCGAGCGCGCGGAAGCCGATGCCGATGGTGCTGGAGGAGTTCTGCTTCGACAGCGGCGACCCGAGGCAGGTCGGGGAGGTATGCTCGGCCGTGGTGCGAGGCACCGTGGGGCACTGCTCGGGGTGGATGGTCTGGTACTTCCAGCACTGGGAGGCGGGCAACCCGACCGGCCTGGTCTTCCGCAACCTGAGGCCAACGGCGTGGGGGCGGGCGTTCCGCGACCTGGGCGCGCCGGGAGGCTTCATCGCGGGGGCCGATCTCTCGCGGCGGGCGGCCAGGCAGGTGATCGAACTCGACCGCGCGGACGAACTCGTGCCCACGCGGCTCGGAACGCTGGGGCAGGTGGCGGGGCGGTGGGCGGACTACCGCCATCCCGTGGACTACCGCTGGCCGCGGAGCGAGTGGCTGGCCATGTCGCTCGACCGGTAGGCACGCGAGAGGCGGCGGCGGGCGCCCCGGCGAAGATGACGGAGAACCCCTGGGAGGCGCCCCGCGGCGAGAGGAGGCCCGTGATGTCGAGGACGATTCCGGTCGCATTGCGGCTGGCGCTGGCCGTCGCGCTGGCTGTTGCGCTGGCCGGGTGCCGCGGTCCCCGGAGCAGTACGGAGCAGACGATCAGCCAGTTGGGCTCGACGACCGCGCTGCCATTGGCCCAGGAGTGGCGGAAGGCGTACAACGCGGCGCATCCGGAGGTGGATATCGCGGTATCGGGCGGGGGCTCGGGAACGGGCATCAAGGCGCTCATCTCGGGCACGGCGCAGATCGCGAACGCCTCGCGCGAGATCAAGGCCGAGGAGATCGAGCAGGCGAAGGCCGCGGGCGTGGACCCGGTGGAGCACGTGGTGGCCTACGACGGGATCGCCGTAATCGTGCACCCGTCGAACCCCATCGCGTTGCTCTCGGTGGAGCAGGTGTCAGACCTCTTTGCGGGCAAGGCAACCGACTGGGGTGACGTGACCGCCAAGGGGCTGGGCGAGGTCCAACTCATCAGCCGCGACTCGGCCTCGGGCACTTACGAGGCCTTCAAGGAACTGGTGGTGACCCTGGGCGGGGCGGACAAGAGCCGCGACTACGCTCCCCAGGCGCTCAAGCAGGCCTCCAACCAGGCGATCCTGACCATGGTCGCCCAGACGAAGACCGCGATCGGATACGTGGGCCTGGGCTACCTGGACGAGTCGGTCAAGGCGCTGGACATTGTACCGCTCGGCGGGGAGAAGGCGGTGGCGCCTGCGCCGGGCAGCGTGCTCGACGGGACCTATCCGATCTCCCGGCCGCTCTACTGCTACACCAACGGTGAGCCGACGGGCGTGCTGAAGGAGTATCTGGACTGGATCAAGGGACCGGAGGGCCAGGGCATCGTCGAGCGGCTCGGCTTCGTGCCGGCCTCGGGGGAGGCGGCGGAGAGGCCCGGGTCGGAACGCTGATTCTGCACGGAGCACGCACAGGCTCGTGAAGCACAAAGGCCACCACGCCGGCGAATGGCTGGCGGAGCGGATCGTCCAGGTGGCGGGGGTCCTGGCGATCGTCTTCGTGGTCCTGATCTTCGTCTTCCTGCTGCGCGAGGCGACGCCCGTCTTGCGGGCCTACTCGCCGTGGAAGATGCTGACCGGCCGCGGCTGGTTCCCGACGGCTGAGCCGCCGGAGTTCGGTCTGCTGCCGCTGCTGCTCGGATCGCTCTACGTGACGCTCGGGGCGCTCGGCATCGCCGTGCCGCTGGGGCTGGCCTGCGCGATCTTCATCGGGGAGGTCGCGCCGAAACGTCTGCGGGAGTGGCTCAAGCCGGCGGTGGAACTGCTGGCGGCGGTTCCGTCGGTGGTGTTCGGGTTCGTAGGGCTGCTGCTGCTGGGGCCGTGGCTGGCGGAGCGGCTGGCCCTGCCGGTGGGGCAGTTCGCGGCGCTGGGGTCGCTGCTGCTGGCCTTCATGGCGATTCCGACCATCGTTTCGGTGTCGGAGGATGCGCTGCGGGCGGTGCCCAGGACGCTGCGCGAGAACTCGCTGGCGCTGGGCGCCACGCAGTGGCAGACCATCTGCCGGGTGGTGTTCCCCGCGGCACGTTCGGGGATTCTGGCGGCCGTGCTGCTGGGGCTGGGGCGGGCCATCGGCGAGACGATGACGGTGCTGATGGTGACGGGGAACGCGGCGGTGGTGCCTGCGGGTTTCTCGGGGTTTCTGCGGCCGGTGCGGACGATGACCGCCACCATCGCGGCGGAGATGGGAGAGACCGCCTACCAGACACCCCACTACCACGCGTTGTTCGCCATCGGGCTGGTGCTGTTCCTGATCGCGTTCGCGGTGAACGTGATCGCCGATCTCGCCACGCGGCGGGCGGCGGGGGTGGGGCGATGAAGGCGGCGCGCCTGAGCCGCGCGCGAGCGTCGCAGGCAGTGGCCTTCGCGCTGCTGTGGGTCGCGGCGGCGATCGTGATCGCGCCGGTGTTCGGGATCCTGTGCGTCATGATCCTGAAAGGCGCGCGGGGGCTGACCTGGGGCCTGCTGGGCCCGGGGCCGGAGAGCCTGCTGCCGGCGGTGGTCGGGACGCTGTACCTGGTCGGCCTCACGGCGGCCATCGCCGCGCCGGTGGGGGTCGCCGCGGCGGTGTACCTGAGCGAGTACGCGCGGGCCGGCCCCCTGGTGCGGGCCATCCGCCTGGCGATCGTAACCTGGCGGGTGTGCCCTCGGTGGTGTACGGGCTCTTCGGGCTGGCGCTGTTCGTGATGCTGCTGGGCTTCGGGCGCTCACTGCTGGCGGGGGCCTGCACGCTGGCGCTGCTGGTGCTGCCGCTTGTGATCAGCGCCTCGGAGGAGGCGCTGCGCCAGGTGCCGCGGGGCCTGCGGGAGGCGTCGCTGGCCCTGGGGGCGACGCGGTGGCAGACGGTGCGCCGGGTGGTGCTGCCCAACGCGCTGCCCGGCATCATCACGGGCCTGGTGCTGTCGGTGGGCCGGGCCGCCGGGGAGACGGCGCCGATCCTGTTCACGGCGGCGTTCTTCTCGCTGACGCATCCGTTTCCGCAGTCGGTGTTCGACGAGATCCTGGCGCTGCCGTATCAGCTCTTCGTGATGTCCACGGAGGTGCCCGGGATTCCCGAGGCGTCGAAGTGGGCGACGGCGCTGGTGCTGGTGGGCGTGGTGCTCGGGGTCAACGCGGCGGCTATCATGGTTCGGGCGCGCCTGCGCGGCGCGCGTAGGTGGTGATTGCGATGTCGGTCCACGAGCCGGGGCTTCTTCCGAGGCCCGAGGGCGAGATCAAACTGGAGACCCGCGGCCTGAACATGTTCTACGACGGCTTCCGGGCGCTCAAGGACGTCACCATGGCCGTCGGCGCGCGGCGCATTACGGCGCTCATCGGGCCGTCGGGGTGCGGCAAGTCGTCCTTCCTGCGCTGCCTGAACCGGATGAACGATGTGATTGACGGCGCGCGAGTGGAGGGCGAGGTGCTGATAGACGGCCAGGACATCTACCACGACGAGATAGACGTCGCCCTGCTGCGCAAGCGGGTGGGCATGGTGTTCCAGGCCCCGAACCCCTTCCCGATGTCCGTCTACAACAACATCGCCTACGGCCCGCGGCTGCACGGGGTGGTCAGCCGGCGCGAACTGGATCGGATCGTCGAGGAGAGCCTGCAGGCGGCCGCGCTGTGGGATGAGGTGAAGGACAAGTTGCACCAGTCGGCGCTGGGTCTCTCGGGCGGGCAGCAGCAGCGGCTCTGCATCGCCCGGGTGCTGGCGGTCGAGCCCGAAGTGGTGTTGATGGACGAGCCGTGCTCGGCGCTGGACCCCATCTCGACGCTGCGCATCGAGGAGTTGATGCAGGTGTTGAAGGCGCAGTACACCATCGTCATCGTCACGCACAACATGCAGCAGGCCGCCCGGGTGTCGGACGAGACGGGGATGTTCCTGCATGGGCAGATGATCGAGTTCGGCGCCTCGACGCCGATCTTCACGAAGCCGCGCGACAAGCGGACCGAGGACTACATCACCGGCCGGTTCGGCTGAGAAGGGACACGACGATGAGCGGCCCGATTCGGCAGACCTTCGAGGAGCAACTCAAGGGGCTCGAGCAGGACGTGGTGCGCATGGGCAGCCTGGCCGCCGAGGCGGTGAAGATCGCCATCGAGGTGCTGGTCGAGCGGGACCCCGAAAAGGGCGGCCGGGTGATGGAACTGGAGAACCAGATAGACGCGCTGAACATGGGCATTGAGCGGCGCGCCACCGAACTGCTGGCGCTCCAGCAGCCCATGGCGGGCGACCTGCGCACCATCGCGGCGGTGCTGAGGATCATCATGGACATCGAGCGGATAGGGGACTACTCGGTGGACACCACGCGGCAGGCGAGTGAGTTGGCCGAGCAGCCCTTGATGAAGCCGCTCGTGGACATCCCGCGCATGGCCGAGTTGGTGCAGCAGATGCTCCACGAGAGCCTGGAGGCCCTGGTGGAGCGTGACCTCGATCGGGCCATGCGGGCCGTGGAGCAGGACGACGAGGTGGACCACGCCTACCGCGCGCTGCACGATGAACTGGTGGAGTACGTGCAGCGCGACCCCAGCCTGGCCAAGCAGGCCATCTCGCTCCTCATGATCGGCACCTACCTGGAGCGGATGGCCGACCACGTCACCAACATCGGCGAGCGCATCTGGTTCATGGAGACCGGCGAACTCAAGGAACTGCACGAGTAGCCGGCCCAGGCGCGCTCTCGGCCCCGGCCGCGGGGCTCCGCACGACGCGCTGCAGGAGACCCCCGGCCGCCGGGGGAACTCAACGGCCACACGACCGCCCCGGAGGATGACCATGCCCGAACTGATTGACCTGCGCTACCAGACGATACGGCGTAGCCGCGAGGAACTGCTGCGCCACCTGGAGACGTTCTCGCTGGACCTGAGACTGTCGGTCGGCATCTGGTACTTCACGCCGGGCGGAGGGCGGTTCCACGACAACTACGTCGAGCCGCGCTCCGTCGGGGAGCGCCTCAAGATGGCCCACGACCTGGTGGACTTCGGCGTGCGCGGCATGGAGGCCCACTATCCCTTCGAGGTCAATGAGGACAACTACCCCCTCTACGAGCAACTGGAGAAAGACACGGGGATCCGGCTCATCAACGCGGGGCCGTGGATCTTCTTCGACCGCGCCTACGAGTTCGGTTCGCTCTCGAGCCCCATCGAGGCCGGCCGCGAGAAGGCCAAGCGCACGCTGACCGACACGCTGAAGTTCATCGGCGCCCTCGGCGGCGGGCGGCACGTGGGCGTGTGGCCGGGCATTGACGGCTACACGGTGGCCCTGGGCCACCACTACTACGACATGTGGGACCGCTTCGAGTCGGCGGTGGCCGAGGCCATGGACGAGGTGCCCGGCGTGCGGGTGGCCATCGAGCCCAAGCCCTACGAGCCCGCGCCCAACAACATCTACCGCACCACGGCCGACGGCCTCATCGCCTGCAGCGACATCGAGGCGCGCCTCAAGCATCCGACGAACCGCGCGTTGCTCGACGAGGGGCACGCGCTGGTCGCGATGCAGCCCGAGATCGGCCACGTGCGCATGGGCTTCGAGGACCTGGCCTACGCCTACCTGCGGGCGGCCCGCCAGGGGCGGCTGGGCCACACCCACTGGAACAGCCAGCCGCTGGGCAACTACGACCAGGACCTGAACGTGGGGGTGGTCGCCTGGGAGCAGGCCGAGGCGCTGCTCTACGCGCTGAAGATGATCGGCTATACGGGGTACTTCGGCATTGACATCAACCCCGAGCGCATGCCCATGCAGAAGGCGATCGAGGTGAACTGGAGCGTGCTGAGCGCGATGAACGACCGGATCAACGCGTTGCCGCACGAGCGGATCCTGGACTGCTACTTCGAGCCGGACAAGCACCGGGGCGAACTGGAGATGATCCTGGCGGAGGCGCGGCGCTAAGGCCGGAGGCTCGACCAGCGCACGGCCGAGTGGACCCAGTGGAAGAGCGCGAGGCCGGCGAAGGCCCAGAATGAAGAGCCCGACGCCCCCAGGAACCACGTCACCATGCCGTACACGGCGATGGATACGCCGAAGGCCGCGGTGACGATGGGAAAGGCCGCCTCGCCCTGCGGGCCCCTGGCGCGCAGGTGGCCCTCCAGCCAGAGGCTCAGGGCGTAGTCGAGCAGCGCGACCACCGCCAGGAGCGGCACCATGATCCGCAGTTCAGGGGAGGGCGTGACCCGCGCGTCGGCCAGCGCGGGGAGGAAGCGCGCGCCCACCGCCGCGCCGATCCCGATCAGGTACACCCAGTGGCCGATGAGCGTGCCCCGCATAACCTATCCCTCCCAGGCGCGCTGGAGCAGGGCCAGGGCGTCGGCCTCGGTGACGGCCCGCGGGTTGTTGCGCAGCGCGCCCGACATCATCACACCCGGCACCATCTCGGCCAACCTCTCGCGCTCGAGGCCCAGCGCCTTCAGATTCCCTGGCAGGCCGATCTCCCCGATGAGGCGCCTGACGGCGGCGATGCCGTCCTCGGGTTCGGGATCTTCCAGGTCGGGCTCCAGGGCCCGCGCGACCTGCATGAACTTGACGCCCGCCTCGGCGATGGCGTGCTCCATGACGTAGGGCAGAAAGAGCGCGCAGGCCTCGCCGTGGGGGGCGTGGTAGGTCGAGCCCAGGGGATGGGCAAGCGCGTGGGCCGCGCCGACGCCGGCGTTGGCGAAGGCCATGCCGGCCAGCATGCTGGCCATCGCCATGCCCTCGCGCGCCTCGCGGTTCGAGCCGTCGGCCACGGCGGCGCGCAGGTGGCGGCCGACGAGTTCCATGGCGCGGTAGGCCGTCGCGTCGGTGGCAGGGGTGGCGCGGCGCGAGATGAATCCCTCGAGCGCGTGGGTGAGCGCATCCGCGCCGGTGCGCGCCGTCAGGCCGGGCGGCATGCCCAGCGTGAGTTCGGGGTCCACGATGGCGACGCGGGGAATCCAGTGCGGGCTGTGGATGCCGATCTTGACGCCGCGCTGAGGGTCGTGGATCACGGCGTTCTGGGTGATCTCGCTGGCCGTGCCCGCGGTGGTGGGTATGCAGACGAGAGGCAGCGAGGGCTTGGTGATGGGCTGCTTGTCGAGGCAGTAGCGGATGGTCCGGCCGAGGCCGAGAATGCCTGCGGCGGCCTTGGCCACGTCGAGCGGGCTGCCGCCGCCGAAGCCGACGATGGCGTCGGCGCGGGCGTCGCGCGCGGCCTGCGCGGCCTGCTCGACCTGCGCGTCGTCGGGATCGGGCGAGACCTGATCGAAGACGGCTGCCTCGACGCCGGCATCGCGCAGCGGGGCCTGCAGCCGGTCGAGCATCTCCGGCGCGCGCGTGGCCGTGCGCCCGGTGACGATGAGCGCGCGCGATCCGAAGCGGCGCGTTTCCTCGCCAGCGCGGCGCACGGCGCCCCAGCCGTAGAGGATAACCTCCGGCAGGCGGTATTCCCAGACCGCATCAGACAACGCGGGTCACCTCCGACTCGTTCGCCTTGACTTTTGGCGTTCGGCCTCATAAGATTCTGCGTTACACGGCCGCAATTCCTGTAGGGGAGGAACTCCCGCAAGCATGACGACCGGCGCGGGCGCAACGCCTGAGGACATCGTCGAGCGCGAGGCCGCGTCCGCGGCGGGCGTGGCGCTGGATGCGGCGGCGGTCGCCGCCCGGCACGGCCTGGCGCGCGAGCGGATCGAGGAAGCGGTGAACGCGCTGGTCGAGGCGGGAACGCTGCGGCAGTTCGAGCCGGAGGGCGTGGTGGTCCACGCCCAGCGCTTCGAGGCCCTGCTGGGCGAGGTCGTGGAGGCCCTGGGCGAGTTCCACCGGCGCGAGCCGCTGCGCGGAGGGGTGCCACTGGAGACCCTGCAGGAGGCGCTGCCTGCGCGCGTGGGACCCCACGTGCTCGACCATGCCGTGGCCGAACTGGAGGCCCAGGGGCGTGTCGAGCAGCGCGACGGACGCCTGGCCCTGGCGGGCCGCGCGATCGTCTTCACTCCCGAGCAGCAGGCCGTGGCCGAGCGGATCGAGCGGGCGTATCTCGATCACCTCTTCGCCACCCCCCTGCTGGAGGAGACGATCTCGGCGCAGGCGGACCCGCACCTGGCGCGCCAGGTAGCCCAGGCCCTGCACGAGCAGGGGACGCTGCACACGCTGGACGGCCTCACCTTCCACCGCGCCGCCATCGAGCGGGCGAACGAACTCGTGGTGGGCCATCTGCAGCGCCGCGCGGAGATCTCGGTAGCGACGTTTCGGGACTTGATCGGTTCGACCCGCAAGTACGCGCTGCCTCTGCTGCAGTACTTCGACTCCATCGGCGTGACGCGGCGCCGCGGGGAGGATCGCGTCCTCGGCGCGCGCTGGGGCCGCGCGCCGGTGCGCTAGGGGGACACGGTGCAGTCGGCCGACGCGCTGCGAGCCACGCTGCGACGCCTCGGCGGGAAAGGCTACAAGGCCTACGGCGACCTGCGCGGGGGCTATCGCTTCGACGGGTACGAGTGCTGGATAGACCGCGTGCAGAGCGACCCCTTCGCGCCGCCCTCGCGCGTGCGGGCGCGGGTGCCGCAGCGGCGGGCGGGATTCGCCGCGGATCTCTTCTCGAACCGGCCACGGCGGACCGGGCTCGAGGACTTCCTGACGCGGGCGTTCGATGACGCCTGCGCGCGTCACCCCGGCGCGCGCAGCACGGGGCACGGCGGACTGATCGCCATCGTGCGCTGCGCGCAGGAGATGCTGGAGCGCACGGCGGTGGAGGTCGGCGCCGAGGCGGTGGAGGCGCGGTTCTTCGTGGGCCTGCCCGCGTTCGGGCGGCGCATCGCGGGGCGGCAGGCGGAGGAGATCTTCTTTGACCGGCTGCCGGGGATCGTGCGGCAGTCGCTGGTCTTCGAGAGGCTGGACGCGGGCGACGCGAGGCACCACGTCGAGACGTGCGAGGACGCGCAGGCGCTGCGCGAGGCCCTGGGCGAGCGGGGCCTGGCGGCGTTCGTGGCCGACGGGGCGGTGCTGCCGCGCGAGAGCAGGGTGAGCGATCGCCCCATGGGCGGCGAGGTGGTGGCGTTCGAGTCGCCGGCGTCGCTGCGCACGGCCTT
>Ga0180434_10008598_pt1 | contig 11242 bp, 5 predicted proteins | sample SS_ome_7_FD_132453 | JGI IMG/M metagenome (GOLD analysis project Ga0180434, IMG submission 132453) | Hypersaline lake sediment archaeal communities from the Salton Sea, California, USA - SS_1_D_2 metaG | ecosystem: Environmental > Aquatic > Non-marine Saline and Alkaline > Hypersaline > Sediment... | reverse complement strand
CCCGACTGCAACGAGAACGGCATCGACGACGCCGAGGACATCTCCAGCGGTTACAGCGAGGATTGCAACGGCAACGGCGTGCCCGACGAATGCGACATCGACGACGGCACGTCGCAGGACGTTGACGGCAACGGCATTCCAGACGAATGCCAACCCGTGGCGGCTTTCAACGCCAATCCCAACCCGGCGGCGTGCGGTCAAGCAGTTACTTTCGACGCCAGCGGTTCGTATCATCCCGATCCGGGGCATTCGATTGTCCTGTACGAGTGGGATTTTGACGGCGATCTGGTGTACGACGCGTCCGGTCAAACCGTGATGCATTCGTATTCGCTCTTTGACGATTACACCGTGACGCTGCGCGTGACGGACGACAACGTGCCGGCGCTGACGGACACGACTTCCACGATTGTCAACGTGGATCAAGGCAATCACTCCCCTGACGCCGACGCCGGCGGACCTTACGAAATCGTTGTCGGCGACAGTTTACAGCTCGATGGTTCGGATTCGACTGATCCCGACGAGGAGTGCGGCGATTCGATCGTCTCTTACGAATGGGATCTGGACGACGACGGTCAGTTCGACGACGCGACCGGCGAAACGCCGACGATTACTTGGTCGACCATTGTTTCGTTGGGATTGTCATATCCCGACGTGGCCAATCCCATTGAACTGCGAGTCACCGACGGCTTCGGTTTGCCCGACACGTCGAGCACCACGTTGACGATTTACGAAAACCAGCCGGTGGCCGCGTTTACGGCGAATCCCAATCCGGCGGCTTGCGGCCAATCCGTGAATTTCGACGCGAGCGGATCGTATCACACGCATCCGGGTCATTCGATCGTGCAGTACGCCTGGGATCTGGACAATGACGGTCAATTTGACGACGCATTCGGCGTTCAAATTGCGCATGCGTTTACGATCTTCGACGATTACACGGTGACGCTGCGCGTGACTGACGACAACGTGCCGGCTTTGACGGATACGACTTTCACGGTTGTCAGTGTGGATCAAGGCAATAACGCCCCTGACGCCGACGCCGGGGGACCTTATGAAATCGTCGTCGGCGACGGCGTACAGCTTGACGGTTCTGATTCGACCGATCCCGATGAAGCGTGCGGCGATTCGATCGTATCTTTCGAATGGGATCTGGACGACGACGGGCAGTTCGACGATGCGACCGGCGAAACGCCGGTAATATCGTGGGCGACGTTGATGTCGCTGGGCATGTCATATCCCGGCGTGGCGAACCCGATCGCTTTGCGCGTGACCGACACGTTCGGTTTGCCGGACACGTCGAGCACGACGCTGACGATTTACGACAATCAGCCGGTTGCCGCGTTTACGGCGAATCCGAACCCGGCCGGCTGCGGTCAGGACGTCACGTTTGACGCGAGCGGTTCCTACCACACGCATCCGAGCCATTCGATCGTCACATATGAATGGGATCTGGATGACGACGGTCAGTTCGACGACGCATTCGGCGTTCTGATTACGCACGCTTTCACGACCTTCGACGATTACACCGTGACGCTGCGCGTGACGGACGATAACGTCCCGCCGCTAACCGATACGATTTTCACGGTTGTCAGCGTGGATCAAGGCAATCACGCCCCGGTAGCGAACGCTGGCGGACCGTACGCCATGTTGGAGGGCCAGAGCCTGCTTTTGGACGGCTCCGCTTCATCCGATCCGGACGAAGGCTGCGGCGATTCGATCGTTTCGTACGAATGGGATCTGGACAACGACGGTCAATTCGATGATGCCAGCGGCGAGACGCCGACGATTTCTTGGGCGACGCTCGTGTCGCTGGGGCTGCCGTATCCCGACGTGGCGAATCCGATCGCGTTGCGCGTGACGGACAGTTTCGGTTTGCCCGGAACGGCGACGTCCAGCGTGACGATCTCGTCGGATTGCAACAGCAACGGCGTGCCCGACGCTCAGGACATCGCCGAGTGCGACGGTGATCCGGCCTGCGACGACTGCAACGAGAACGGCGTGCCCGACGAGTGCGATATTGACGAAGGCACAAGCGAGGATCTTAACGAAAACGGCGTTCCGGACGAATGCGAGGAGGACTGCCCCGGCGATCTCGACGGCGACCTCGACGTGGATCTATCCGATCTGGCCCAGTTGCTCGCCCACTACGGCATAACCAGCGGGGCCGCTTATGAAGACGGCGATCTCGACGGCGACGGCGACGTCGACCTGTCCGATCTGGCGGCCCTGCTCAGCGTGTACGGCACGGTTTGTTCGTAGCAGTCGACGCGGGCTCGGACGCGATGGATTAATAATGAAGAGAGATCCGCCGATTCAGCCGGCGATGCTGAGCAAGGTGCGTCGGATGCGCACGATGAGTTGATAAGAGGCGACGCCGAGCGCGACGCCGATGATGCAATTGATGGCGGAGAAAGCGGTCTGCGAATCGGCCCAGGATTTGTCGTCCCCGCCCAGTTTGCGAATGAAGAAAATTAAAATCGCGATCGCGCTGAAAGCGATCATGCCTACGAGCATCATGCGCGAATACGCCGCCAGTTGTTTGTTCGGCACGCGAATCATCAGCCGTTCCAGCCCGCGAAAATACGCGCCCAGAGGCACGGCGAACCAGATCACCGTGCCGATCTTTAGCGCGATGACGCCGAAAAAAATCGTGCTCGCGACCGCGGCCGCGAGGATCATGGCGAACGCCAATCCGAAACGCAGCAGCGCGCGCTTGTTGCCGAAACGCACCCAGTAATACGACGCGGTATGGCGAGTCGTCAGCAGGATCAACCCAATCGTGGCTATAATCGGCGAGATCATCGCGCCGGCGAAAACCAGATTGTAAGCCGGCTCGATCAGATGCGTGATCGATCGCGCCGAAATCAGCGACGCCAGCAGCGCCAGCCCGAGCAGGCCGCCGAGAATAATTATGCCGAATTCAATCACACGAGCCGCTTCCGCCAACCCGCGCACCAGCGGCTTGTCCGCGTGAATCAGGTAATCGCCGTGGACTGAGTCGGACGCGGGGTGGCGGCAGTTCGGGCACCGGTCGGCGACTTGCAAATCTCGCAGGTTCGTCCCGCAACGAATGCACAACACGTCCGAGATGATGCGATCGTCGGAATCGACCTTTAATAGCGAGGACCGCTTGCTTCCGGGCATCTACCCGCCCTCCGCGCGCGCCAGTTCGTCGACCAGCATCTGCGGGTGGTTCGCGACGCGCTCCGCCTCGGCTTTCGATATGACGCCTTGGCGGCATAGCCGCGCCAACGATCGCTCGAATGTCGTCATGCGTTGTTCCGGCACGTCGCGCGTGTGCGTCTGCAGGATAGAGTAAATCTGCTCCGGCTTGATTTGTCGAATCAGGTTTGAAATCCCGTAGTTGTTGTTCAATATTTCCATCGCCGCCACGCGTCCGGGTTTGTCGTCGCGTTGCAGGAGTTTTTGCGAAATGACGTAACGCAACGCCAAGGACAACTGATTAGCGACATCTTCCGTGCGATGCGGCGGATACATGTCCAGCAGGCGCGTGACCGTGCCGGCGGCGTCGCGCGTATGGATGCCCGAGAACACTAAATGCCCGGTTTCAGCCGCGGTAAGCGTCCAAGTGGCGGATGCCTGGTCGGTCATTTCGCCCACGAAAATGACGTCCGGATCCTCGCGCAGGCAGTCGCGCAGGCCGCGTTCGTAGCTGACGACGTCGCGTCCGATCGCCCGTTGCGAAATCAACGAGGCGTTGCTGGACAACTGGTACTCGATCGGATCTTCCAGCGTGATGACGTGGCACGGGCGTGTCTGGGCGATGCGGTTAATCAACGCCGCGATCGTCGTCGATTTTCCGGCGCCGGTCGTACCCGTGAGCAATACCAAACCCTGGCTCAGCTTGACGATGTCTTCCCATACGCGATTCGGAAAACCGACCCACTCAACCTCCGGCGTGCGGACGTCCAGCGCCCGAATCGCCAAGGCCGGCCCGTGTCGGTCGTAGAAAGTGTTTACGCGGTAGCGCATTTCGTCGATCAGGTGCGACGAGTTGACCGACCGTTGTTCCTTGAGCGTCGTCAATTCGGCGTCGCCGAGCAAGGTGCGCGCCAAGGCCAGCACGGTTTTGGCGTCGAGCGGCGCCCCCTGCGTGATTTTCAACTCCCCCTCGGCGCGATACGCCGGCGGAACGCCGGTTTTCAGATGCAGATCCGTGAGGTGCGCCGCGCCGTGCCGTTTGAAAGACGACAACAATTCGCGCATGGACACCTTCTTCGTACCGCTGACGGCGTACAGTTTCTCATCGAGCGTATGCTTCGCGGCCACTTGGGGCGCCTTCCGGGGATAAATTATCGACAGGCGTCAATTGCCGCTCAGAGTATATGCTCGCCAGGTACGTGAGTCGAGCACGGCGGGGTGATCCGTGCGGTTCGGACGCGCGGTTGACGCGGAGCGATCGAACTGGCGCGGGGGTGCGACTGGACGCCGGGGTTCCTGTACAATGACGCTTGGCGTCGGTCGCTCGCGAGTTTATGGCGGCCGGCGACATCATTGACTAGAGGCTTGCGCGAAAGGCGCCGACGCGTGTTTAGACTACGCAGTACAGGCTGTTCTAAAACTTCCGCGAGGCCGGTCTCCGGCCGGTCTAAAAGCGGTTTGGGGACAAGCGCTGGAAAACTCCGGCTGATTGCTTTGCTAGCGGCGTGTGTCTGTGTCAGCGCGTGCGAGCGGCGGCCGACGCCCGCGCCGGCCGGGGGGACTGAAGCCACGATCGACGATGTACGGCGCGATGCGCCGAGCGATTGGGACGATTTCGAGTCGTGGGTTATCGACGAGATCCAAACGATTCGAACCCCGCAACCTTTGCCGGAGAATCCCGTCCTGGCCGAGCCGCGACTGCCGTGCGTGCGACTGGATCGCATCTTGCACGAGGCCGAGATCGATTGCGTATGGATGCCGGGAGCGGCCGACGACGACCGGCGCCCATTGACGCTCGGGCCGTTTCGCAGCGACAGTCCGAACAGCCAGTTCACGGCGGGCAAGAGGTTCGACCGTCAATTCGGTTGGGGCTTGCAGATGAGGGTGTCCGGATTAGGCGTGCGGGCCGAGGAGGTCGGACGCCTGCGTCTGCGTCTGCTGGCGCCGTACGGCGAACATATCGATTTGCGCTGGTCGCAGGGGGGGTTGGCGCGGCTGCCGGTTTCGCGCAACGATGAAACGCTGACGCTTGAGCTGGCCACGAACGGCCTGACCGGCTGGGACGGCGCCGTCGATTATCTGATAATTCGAAGCGACGGTTATGAGGACGAGGGCGTCTTCGAGATTGAATCAATTCAGTTTCTAGGTCCAGAGAACGCCTTTCCGCGGCCGGCGGGAGACGGACGATTTAGCGCCGGCCGCGAGCGCCGCTCGGCGATTTACGCACATTGCCCGGCCGAGATTACCTTCCAGGATATGGATGTGCCCCCCAAGGGTAAATTGACCGTCGGCTTGGCGGCGGAAATCCCGGCTCGTTCGTCCGATGCGAGTTCGGCGGAAGTCAATTTTGAAATTATCGTAACGCATGCGGGGGAGCGTGAGACCGTGCTGGATCGGAGGGTCGCCGCCGGCGGAAGATGGTTTGATGCCGCCGTGCCGTTGGCGAAATGGAGCGGAAAGAAGATCTCGTTGACTTTGCAAAACCGGTCCAACCGGCCGAGCGCGATCGCCCTCTGGGCTAATCCGGTCATATATGAACCGACGCCGGCCCCGCCGATCATGATTTTATATCTGATCGATACTATGGGCGCCAAGCATTGCAGCTTGTACGGCTACGAACGGCCCACCACGCCGACGCTGGAGCGGTTGGCCGCGCGCGGGGTCTGGTTCGCGAACATGTACGCCAACTCGCCCGTGACGGTGACCTCCGTGCCCGACACGCAGTTATCCATGCCCACCGAGCGCCACGGAGTCTATCACGCCTCGATTAAAGCCCCGCTGGAGTTGGTCAGCATCGCCGATGCTCTCAGCGCGGCGGGATTCGCGACGGCGTCGTTCATTACCAACGCGAACGCGGGCGAGCGCCAAGGCATGGATCAGGGCTTCGACGAGTACTATCCCCAGGCGCTGTTTCACTGGAAGGAGAAGAATTCGCTGGATCGTTCGGTTCCGATCGAAAAGGTGACGGATTGGTTCGCCCGGCATGCCGACCGGCCGGCGTTCGCGTATATTCATACTTGCGAGCCGCACGCCCCATTTACGCCTCCTCCAGGATACAAGGGACGTTTCGATTCGGATTACGACGGTCCGCTCGACGGCACGCTCGACGCCAAGAAGGGCTTTTTCGCGGCCCAAACGCCGCGCGAATTCGAATATATTCGCGCTTTGTATGACGAGGAGTGCCTCTTCGCCGACGCTCGGCTGGGCCGTTTTCTCGACCGAATGGACGGCGTCGGGTTGGGCGAGCGACTCAATATCTTCGTGATCGCCGACCACGGCGAGGAGTTGAAGGAGCACGATCACTGGGGGCACGGGATCGGATTGTACAACGAAGTGTTGCGCGTACCCTTGACGGCGGCGGGGCCGCTGATCACGGCGCGCGGGCGACGCGACATCCCGGCCAATCTATACGACGTCATGCCCACTATCCTGGATTTATTCGACTTGCCCCAGCCGTACGAATTATTCGGCGTAAGCTTGCGAACGCTGATGCAGACGGACGCGGGTTCGGCGCCGGCGGAGTTGTCGCCGGCGCGCACGACCTTCACGTCGCACCATCGTCACCGCGGGCGCGGGCAGATCGAGTACGCGGTAATCGAGGCCTCGAAGTGGAAGCTGCACTATCGATATATGTTGGGCGACGAGCCGAGTTATCCGACCCCGACGCGCTTCGAGTTGTACGATTTGGAAAATGATCCGGACGAGAGAGAGAATTTGATCGATCAACGGCGGGACGTCGCGCGCCGATTGATGAGTAAACTGACGGCGTACTCGCGCGCGCAGCACCCGTACGCTTCGACCAGCGGCTCGGTTAGCTTCGACGCCGACCAGTTGCGCGATTTGCAGGTTCTCGGATATATCGAGACGAAAGAAGAACAGGATGAAAACGCCCCGTCAGCGACGCAGCCGGTCGAGCGGCGCGGGGGGCGGCCCGATCCGGATTGAGAAGTCGTGGAAGCGGACAAACCGCGGAGGGTTCTCTCCGCGGACCGTTCTGGATTTCTCGGCCGGCGATGTCGTTGTTAAAAAAACATCCGCGAGAGGCGCCGACGCGTGTTCAGGCATCACGCCGGAAAACTACGACTAATTGTTTTGCTGACGGTCTATGTGAGTATTTGCGCGTGCGAGCGGTCGCCGTCGCGATACCCCGCCGCGAGCGACTCGGCCGTCGATCGAGTTATTCGCGAGGCGCCCGGCGACTGGGACGCCTTCGAGGCCTGGGTGATCGAGGAAATTCAGACGATCCGCCCTCCCGTACCGCTGCCGCAAAATCCGGTACTGGCCGAACCGCGGCAGCCGTGCGTGCGCCTGGATCGCATCCTGCATCAGGCCGAAATCGACAGCGTTTGGATGCCGACGGCTGACGACGATCGGGCGTCGCTGAATATCGGACCGTTCCGGAGCGACAGCCTGTCCGCTCGTTTCACGGCCGGCAAGTCATTTGATCGCGTTAGCGGAAGAAGCTTGCAGATGACCATGACCGGGTTTCACATACCGGCCGAGGAGGTCGGCAAGCTGCGGTTCAGGTTGCGGGCGCCCTACGGAGAATATATCGACATCGATTGGGGGCCCGGAAGCGGCACGCGGCTGCCGATTTCTCGCAACGACGAGATGCTGACGCTGGAATTGGCCACGAACGGCCTGACTAGTTGGGAAGGTCTCATCCGGCGTCTGACAATTCGAACCGACGGCTATGAGGTTGAGGACGTCTTCGAGATTGAATCGATCAGCTTCCTTGGCGCCGAAGACGCTTTTCCGCGCCCCGTCGGCAGCGGCCGCTTCAGCGTCGGACGCGAGCGCCGCTCGATTGTCTACGCCCACTGTCCGTCCGAAATCAGTTTCCATAACCTTAGCGTACCCCCTGACGGAAAACTGACCGTCGGCTTAGCCGCGGCGAATACCGCCGGCTCGAAGGAAGAGAAGACGGCGCAGGTCCGCTTTCAAGTCGTCGTGGCGCACGCCGGAGAGCGCGAAACCGTCCTTGAGCGGCGGATCGCCGCTGGCGGGAGGTGGCACGACGAGGCCGTAACGTTGGCGAGATGGGGCGGCGAAAAAATCTCCCTCACGTTGATCAACGACTCCGATTATCCCGGCGCGACGGCGCTCTGGAGTAATCCTGTTCTCTATCAACCGGCGCCGGATCCCCCGATCGTGATCCTGTATCTGATCGACACCATGGGCGCCAGGCATTGCAGCCTCTACGGCTACGAAAGACCGACCACTCCCGCCTTGGAGGCGCTGGCGCGGCGCGGCGTTTGGTTCGCCAACATGTACGCCGACTCGCCCGTTACGGTGAGTTCCGTGCCCGACACGCAGTTGTCCATGCCCGCCGAACGCCACGGAGTTTATCACACATCGGTCAGAGCTCCCGCGGAATTGGTCACGCTCGCCGACGCCCTCAGCGCGGCCGGGTTCGCGACAGCGTCGTTTATAACAAACGCGAACGCGGGCGAGCGTCAGGGCATGGATCAGGGTTTCGATGAATACTTTCCGCAAGCCCTGTTTTTCTGGATGGAAGAAGACTCGCGTAATCGCTCGGTCCAGATCGCCGAAGTGATGGATTGGTTCTCACGACACTCCGACCGACCGACCTTCGCGTATATCCACACCTGTGAACCGCACGCCCCTTATACGCCTCCCCCGGGATACAAGGGGCGTTTCGATTCCGATTACGAAGGTCCGCTCAATGGCACGATCGACGCGAACAACGGATACCCCGCGGCCAAGGCCCCGCGCGAAATTGAATATATTCGCGCTCTGTACGACGAGGAGTGCCTCTACGCCGACGCCCGGTTGGGACTGTTTCTCAAACGCATGAACGGCGCCGGGCTGGGCGACCGAGTGAACATTTTCGTTATCGCCGACCATGGCGAGGAGCTGCAGGAGCACGGTCACTGGGGGCACGGCCTCGGACTGTATGACGAGGTGCTCCGCGTCCCGCTGATCGCGACCGGTCCGCTGGTCACCGCTCGCGGGCGCAACTGCCTCCCCGTTTGCCTTTACGACGTCATGCCCACCATTCTGGACCTGCTCGACGTGCCCCAGCCGTACGAATTGTTCGGCGTCAGTTTGCGAACGCTAATGCGGACGGACGCGGGGCCGACGGCGCCGGAGTTATCGCCGGCGCGCACGACTTTCACGTCGCACCATCGCTACCTCGGCCGGGGCCAGATCGAGTACGCCGTCGTGGAGGCCTTGAAGTGGAAGTTGCATTATCGATTCATGCTGAAAGACGAGCCTGACTACCCCAAGCCGGCGCGCTTCGAGTTGTACGATCTGGAGAACGATCCGTACGAAACACGCAATCTGATCGAGCAGCGGCGGGACATTGCTCGTCGATTGATGTGCAAATTGGCGGCGTACTCGCGTTCCCAGCACCCCTATGCGTCGACCGGCGGCTCGGCCAGCTTCGACGCCGACCAATTGCGCGATTTGCGCGTTCTTGGATATATCGAGACGAAAGCAGAAGCGATTGAAGGCGCTCGGTTATCGACACAGCCGGCCGAACTGAGCGGGGAACGGCCCGATCCTGATTGAGCGGCCTTGAAAGCGGACAAGCCGCACGGAATCCGCCCCGCGAATCATTCCGGGCGCCTCGGCAGGCGAGGCGCCCGTCGTCTTAAAGGGCGACGCGTATTTCTCCTTTCTGCCATTCCTTAACCAGCTTGCGGAACTCTTCCGTGGTTTCGGCCAGACGCCTGAACGTGAGCACCATCGATTCGTAGAGGCGATTGTCGGCGATTATCCGGCCCAGCGTCCCCTCGCCCCGCTCGGCCTTCTCCAGGATCGTGTTCAAACGCGTCAGAGCCTGGCCGGCGATTTCCAGATCTCCGACCATTAGTCGCGCCACGCGGTCAACCTGGCCGTCGATTCGTTCCACGGCGCTCGAAGTAGTCTCAATCAACTTCTTTGCCCCGTCGGCCGTGGCGCGCGCGTCGTCGGCGGCAAGTTTCATCTCGGTAACCATGACTCGACCTTCCTCGGTCATGGCGTGGAAGTTGTCGATGGAGGCGCGAAGTTGACTCCGCACCCCAGGATCGCCCAAAACTTCGTTAAAATGTTTCAGGCCGGCGTCGAGCCTTTCAATGGCGCTGAACAGATTTCCGGGAGGCCCTCCGACGGCGTCCACTTCGACGGCATGCCGCGGTTGCAGAATGACATGCAGGTCGTCGAGAACCGGCGTCAGCGCGGCGGCGGCGTCTTCGATGCGCTGTCTGGCACGATCGAAGTTGTTTACGATTTCCTTCGGGATCAGGGACTCGACGGCGGAACTGATTACGCCGGGAATGCTGGCGCCGGAGGCGAGCTCGGCGCCGTCGGAAGGACCCGGCAGGATCGTAATCGGCGGCCGTCCCTCGCCCAATCCTGGTGCGTTCGTTTGTGCGCGTGTGTGTTGGTGGAAGCGATATTGCGGTTGATCGAAGACGATTTCCACGTTCACGCCGGCGTCGAATTGTTCGGGATCCACAAATCCGACGTCGCGAACGCGACCGACCTGGATGCCGCCGACGGTTACGATCGTGCCGTCCCGGATGCCGGTGGCGCGATCGAATTTAATATTCAGGGTATATGCGTCGGCTTGGCGCGAGAAAAAGGCGGTTTGACCGAACAAAATAATCAAGGCCCCCAGCGCCCCGAATCCGACGAGCACGAATACGCCGACCCAAAAAGTCTGAGGTGATTGTTTCATGAGCAGCACTCCTCGATTGGAGAATCCGGTATGGACGCCGCACTTTCGGTCATCCATCTTGCGTCAAGTCATTGAGTCATGGCCGGACACATACTACACTATCTACGTCGCTAGTGCTGTGTCAGTATTCAATCGACGGGCAGCTCGGGTGCCTCTCCCGAGAGCAGCGCTCAGGCAAGACGACCGTGCTGCCCCTCACCAGACGTGCCAGTATAGGAGGCGTCCCGTGGCCGATACGCTCGAAGGAAAAACGATATTAATCGTCGATGACGATGCCGATATTATCACGGCGATTACGGCGAGTCTGGACGATACCGGGGCCGCGCTCGTCACGGCGGACGACGGGGCCAAGGCGGTTAAGTTGGCCGAAGAACACGATCCTGATCTGGTGAT
>Ga0180434_10008597_pt1 | contig 11245 bp, 7 predicted proteins | sample SS_ome_7_FD_132453 | JGI IMG/M metagenome (GOLD analysis project Ga0180434, IMG submission 132453) | Hypersaline lake sediment archaeal communities from the Salton Sea, California, USA - SS_1_D_2 metaG | ecosystem: Environmental > Aquatic > Non-marine Saline and Alkaline > Hypersaline > Sediment... | reverse complement strand
CTTTTCCAGCACGTTCATGGTGACGGTGTTGGCCACCCCCAGGCTACCGACCACAAAGCCGAGCCCGAGGATCGCCCAGAGCGAACCGACCACCCCCTGCACAATCCGGTCGACAAAGGCCCGCACGTCGCCAAAGCTTCGCAGCAGCAGGGCATACTCGTCGGCAATCCGACTGAGCGGTTCGCGGAGTTGCTCGGCCCGCCCCTCGGGTGCCGTCACCAACAGCAGGTCGGCTTTGTCCATGCCGAAAAGCCGGCGGGCGGCTGCGCGGGTGAGATGCAGGGACGAGCCGCCCGACGTGTAGTCGATCACCAGACCGCCCACCCGCACGACGGTCGTGCGACCAAAGACCTCAACCGGCACCTCCTCTCCCGGCTTGATCCCGGTTCGCCGGGCCAGCACCGTGCCCGCGGCCACCTCGCCCCGCTCAAGTGCCGCCCGCAGTTCGTCGGCTGACAGACCGACCGGCTCCAGCGGCAGGGGCTCACCCGGGGTCATGTCGCGGGCCACAACCACGCAGGCTGAGCCGGCCAGCCGACCGGTGGCAATCCCAATGCCCTCAACCCGGCTGATCCCATCGAGCTTCTGCACCTCGGCCTCGGCCGAGCCGCTGTCGGAGCCCTCCTGGCTGCCGGCGGCCGAGATCATGCCGGCATGGGTCAGCACCCAGTCGGCCCGCATCATCCGTGAGTACCAGCCGAGCACATCGTCCACGTTGTCGCGGATGGCATGCCCCAAGCCGATGCCGTTGGTGACCGCCACCACCAGCACGCCGGTGGTCAGCGCTGTTCGTACCGGCTGCCGCAGAATCTGCTCGACGGCGAGCGTGGTCTCGACTCGGTACCGCCGCGGGATCAGCTGGGCCAGCAGCCGGGCGATCGGCGGCAGCAGAATTGGCGTCGTGGCCACGAAGGCCAACAGCAGCGTCATGCCGCCGGGCACCGCTGCGCGGGGAGGAAAAATTTCGGCCAGCACGAGGGCCTGGTTGGCAACTGCCAGCAGGGTCAACAGCCCGACGGCTGCGATGAACTTCCAGGGGGTGCCGCGGGCCGGCGGCTGCGGGGCGGAGGCGAGCCCTTCGAGCAGATCGACGTCGGTCGCCTCCTGGGCCGGCCACCAGGCGGCAGCCATCGCCACCAGCACACCAAGGGTGATCGACACCGGCAGCACCAGCGGCTGCACCAGCAGTTGGTCACCCGGCGGCGCCTGCAGGGCCCGCGAGATACCTGCCGAGATCGGCCCCGCTGCCAGCAGGCCGAGTCCCGCCCCCAGGGTCGCCCCGATCAGACCGAGCAGGGCCGCTTCCAGCACCACCAGCCGCCGCACCTGGCGGCCGGTTGCTCCCAATAACCGCATCAGTGAAAAGCCCCGTCGCCGTTCGGTCACATTCATCAGCATCGCATTGCCGACGATGAACCAGGCCATCGCCACGGTCAGGCCGGTGACAAAGTCGAGGCCGAGATCGGCCGAGTGCAGCACGTCTTCGGCCATGCTGGCTCGGCCGACTGGAATTTCAGCCAGTAGGCTGTCTGGCAGCCGTTCCCGAATCGCCTTCAGGACCTGCTTTCGCGTCGCCTCCGGTTTCAGCACCACGCGGGCCCGGTCGATCTTGCCCAGCGAACGCGACATCTCACCAAGCACTCGGATGTCAACGATCACGCCAGAGGTCTCGGCGAACCAGGAGATTGAATTGCGGTCGGCCAGTCCGACCACGGTCATCCGGTCAATCCGTCGTCGGGCAAAGAAGAGGATCTCGTCACCCAGGCCGAGGCCGAGGCTCTCGGCGAGTGATTCTTCCAGCACCACCTCTTCGAAGCTGACGCAGGGTCGGCCGGCCGAGAGCTTCATCAGCCCCAACTCAGTCAATGTCTGCGCAGCGACACCGACCGCCACCTCGCGGACCCGCCGCTCACCCACCCGCAGGAGCGTGGGCCGGTAGAAGAGTGGCACTACCGCACGGATGCCGGGGAGATTGGCCAGACTGGGCAATTCCTGGGCGTCGAATCGCCCGCCGCCACGGGCGGCGACATCGACGGTTGGAACCCCCTCGACCGCCTCCGTCAGTTGGCGGTAACCGGTTCGCGAGGCATCGGCAGACACCCAGGTGGCAACCACCGCGCCGACTGCGACGGCCACGCTGGCAATCGTCGCCGCAGCCCGGCCCGGTCGCCTGGCCCACTGCCGGAGGAGCAACTTCGACTGTCTCATGAGACCCCCGCGGCAGCAGCGGTATCGGAGGCGATGAGCCCATCCCGCATGCTGATGGTGCGGTCGGCCGCGGCGGCACTGTCGGGATCGTGGGTCACCATCACAACGGTCTGGTGCTGGTGGTGGACCAGTTTCTGCAACAGTTCTATGACCCGGGCCGAATTGGCCGAGTCGAGGGCACCGGTCGGTTCATCGGCCAGCACGATGGCGGGCTCGGTCACCAGGGCCCGGGCGATCGCCCCCCGCTGCTGCTCGCCGCCCGAGAGTTCGTCGGGCCGGTGATTGGCCCGGGCAGCCATGCCGACCGCCTCGAGGGCCTTGCGAGCCGCCGCATCGCAGGCGGCCTCACCCTTGCCGTCGAGCACCAGCGGCAGAGCCACGTTCTCCACCAGCGACAACTCCGGGAGCAGGTTGTACCGCTGAAAAATAAAGCCGATTCGCCGCCGCCGGATCAGGGCCAGAGCGTCGTCGTCGAGCGTGGCGAGGTCGACATCTTCGAGCACGACCCGGCCACCGCTCGGCCTGGTGATGCCGCCGAGCAGATGCAGCAGGGTGCTCTTCCCCGAGCCGGAGGCTCCGGTGATGGCGACAAACTCTCCCTTCGCCACGCTGAAGTCGACCCCGCCGACTGCAGCCACTTTCGTCGCATCCCCGCCGGTTTCAAAGGTTTTCGCCAGCCGCTCTACCTGCAGAATCGCCACGTGTCTGAGTCTCCATGGGGTGCGGATGGCGGCCGGACGCCGGGGCTGAGTCACCGCAGACCCGGTAGTGCCGGGAATGCCGATCACCGTGCCGGGGAAACCCCGGTAAGCCGGTGAAGCTTGGCAGTTTCGTTCAACCTGGCGGCCCAATCATGCCGATTATTCCGACTGGAGTGATTTGCCGGAGTTTGCTGAGTGTATGAGAAATCCAATCATTGCACGAAACTGGTTGACGGTTCAGGTCGTGGGGGTGGCGTTGCTGATGGCAGCGACGGGACTCGCGACTGAATCCGACCGGCCACGAAGGGCCGCCGGCAGATTTCTGATTGCCGACCCCGGTCTTCTGCTAACGCCGGCCGCAACCAGCCAGCCGCAGCCCGACGCCGAGGCGGTGCCGGTTGCGCCGCCTCGGCCTCTTGCGGGCCAGCCGTTTCCGTTTGGTCCTGACCGGAACGGTGCCCGCGGCCCCTCACCGCGGACGCTCGCTGAGTTTTCCCTACGGGCACTTGAGAGCCATCCCCGAATGCGGTCGGCCCGGGCCGCGGTCGAACAGGCCCGCGGCAAGGCGGTGCAGGCCCGGCTCTATCCCAATCCGGTGCTCGCTGGCTCGAGTCCGCAGATGGCCGGCACCGACAGCCAGTGGAACGGCTTCGTCTCACAGGAATTCATCACGGCCGGTAAGCTGAAACTATCCCAGCAGGCGGCCCTGCGAGAAGTCCAGCAGGCCGAATATGAACTGATCAGGGCCCGGTTCGATGTGCTCACCGGGGTGCGGGCGGCGTTCTATGACCTGCTCGTCTCGCAGCGGCGGCTCGAGATTTTCAAGCTGCTTTATGACATCTCGAACCGGTCCTATGAGATCGGCAAGCAACTGGCTGCCGCCGGCGAGGAGACCCGGGCCGACACCCTGTTTTGGAGCATCGAGCGGGATCGGGCCGAGGTGCGGCTGATCAACTCGACGGTCAACATCGAGACTGAACGCCGCGAATTGGCGGCGGCCATGGGGCTGCCGATGGCCGACGTCGGTGAGATCGACGGGGATCTCTTCGAGCTGCTGCCCAACTTCGACTTGAAAGAGTTGCAGCGGGCCGTAATTGCCCGCAACGCCAACCCCCGGGCGGCGGAAGCCAACATCGCCCGCGCCCAGTGGACCCTCGAACGCTCGGTCGTCGAGCCGATCCCGAACATCACGCTGATGGGTGGCTATCAGCGGCAGGTCGGCCCGCCGCAGGATCAGGGGCTGGTCGAGGTGATGCTCTCGGTGCCGCTGTTTGACCGCAACCAGGGCACCATCCGTTCTGCCCGAGCCGGCATCGCCACGGCCCGCGCCGAGCTGCGTTCGGTCGAGATCGAACTGGCCGATCTGACCGCCCGGGCGATCAATGACTACCGTCAGGCCCGCCGGCTGGCCGAGTGGTACCAGGAGCTGATCCTGCCGAAGGCCCGCGAAACCGTCCGGGTGACCCAGCTGCTCTATTCCCAGGGCGAGCTGACCTTTCTGCGGCTGCTGGAAGCCCAGCGGATCCTGACCGAGACTGAGCTGGCCTACGTCGATGCCCAGCGGGCCCGCTGGAACGGAGCGGTCACAATCGCCGACCTGCTGCAGCTGGAGGAGTTCCCACCAACTTTTGAATCACCGGCGACAACGAGTCTGGAGTTTCTCAATGAGCGGCAGGGTGCACCGCCCGGCCTGATCCCTGAGCAGATGCCACCACCGGCGTCCTGAGCGGAGATCCGCAGGATACTGCGAAGCTCCAGAAACAACCGGATACTTTTGGCAGCAAACGCATGCCAAGCTCAGCAAATGATCAGCCGAAACGGTATCTGCCCCATCCCGGTGAAATGGCTGCTGACGGCGTCCAACAGCTCACTCGGCCGTCACCGGCAGGGCGATCGATGTTTCGGCTGTGCTCCCGGCCTGAAGGTCTGTTACGGCGAGAATGAGCCGATGCTCGCCTGCAGGAAGATCAGCGGGAAGGTCGAGCAGGTAGCGGGCGAAGTAGTCGCGACGTTGGGCGGTACAGGTTTCGGTCACCGGCGGAAACGACCAGCCGGCCAGCCGATTGCCCTGGCCATCCTCCAGCCGCAGGGTGGTGTCGATGCTGGTGGTAACGCCAGCAGCAGTTGGCCGGGACTGGAGTCCGGAGAGCTCAAAGTAGGCAATCACTTCGCCACCGGGATGGAGATCGGCCGGGTCGAAGCGATCGACCTGCCCCCAGCCCCGGACCTGCCGGGCCAGACACGGACGGTCGATCGAGAGGCCACTGGCCGGCGTTGATTCAGCGGGAGTGGTCGCCGACTGGGAAGCGTCGGCAGTGGCATCTGCTGAGTTCTCTTCGGGGGCTTCAGCAGAGACGGTCACCGCGGGATTTGCTGGAGCCGGTGCCTCGGCCGGCTGGTCGTTGGTTGAGACTGGGTCGGCTGGCGTGGAGGCCTCGACAGGGGAAGTCTCGGCAGTCGCCACCTCGGGAGGGGCCGCTGGTTCGGTGGCTGGCGGTTCCGCCGGCTCGTCGATCACCGCTGGCTCAGTCACCGCTGCGACGGTTGTCGGTTCGGCCAACCCGGCCGTCTCCTCGGTGGCGGCAGGAGCGGCCGCGCGCAGTGCGGTGAGCGTTGCGGTGAACTCTTCGATCACCACCGGCCAGTCGGCCTGCGGGGTCAGCTGGAGGGTTTCGATCAGCGCCGCCTTCGAGGCCGCGTCGAGGCTGTCAGCCGCGGCCAGGTCGCTGATGGCCTGTTCGATGGCGGCGGCCACTGCGGCCGGATCGTCAGTGAGTGAATCAGCCAACTCGGCGGCGGTTGGTTCGTCTGCCACGCCTTCACGGTCGTAGCTGGCGATGTCGGTCGGGCCCATCTCGGAGGCATGCGGTTCAAGGTCGCCAAGCGTAGCCAACTGCGTCATCGCCGCCGCCTGTTCGACGCTTTCCCGAAGGGCGTCCCGCATCGAAATGACCGAACTGCAGCCGGCGGAGAGCATCGCGGCCGCCGCCAGGAGGGCTCGGGCCAGATCGATCGGATTGGAAAGTCGTATTGTTCGCATGGGTCGCCGGGGCGAGTACAAGATGGGTCGCCGCCCCGGGGGCTGGTCCGAAAGTTCTGTCGTCGATCACGGTGGCCTTCGACAGGTTTCCGGGAAAGTAGGAACTTTTTACATCCGGGGGCAAGTCCAGCCTGGCCCGCTGCTGACGATCCGCCGGGACGCTGATAGACTTCGCCAAACCGCCGTCTTTTCCCCAATTTCCGCCCTGTGTTGCCAATTGCATGCCCAATCAGCCTGCCGCCACCGCCGCCCCCGGGCCCCTCCGCAGCCGGCTGCCGACGGCCGGCTGGTCGCATCGGAACCTGCTCGACCTCGAGGAACTCACCGCTGAGGAAATCAGCCTGATTCTTGACACGGCGGTGCTCTGCAAGGAGGCGACCGCAGGCTGCCGCCGGAAGATCGATGTGCTGGCCGGTTCGGCTGTGGTCAATCTGTTCTTCGAGAATTCAACCCGCACCAAGACCAGCTTTTCCCTGGCGGCCCGACGGCTCGGGGCTGACGTTATCGATTTTTCGGCCTCGACCAGCAGCCTCTCCAAGGGTGAGTCGTTCATCGACACGGCGAAGAATCTCGAGGCGATGGGAATCGATGCCGTGGTGGTTCGGCATGCCACTCCGGGGACGCCCCATCTGTTGGCTGGCCATCTCAACGTCGGGGTCATCAACGCCGGCGATGGTCCGCATGCCCATCCCACCCAGGGGCTGCTCGATATCCTCTCCATTCGGGAGCGGCTGGGCGATCTGCGGGGGCTCACCGTCGGGCTGGTCGGCGACATTGCCCACAGCCGCACTGCCCGGTCGAACCTCTGGGGCCTGACGAAGCTGGGGGCGAAGGTGATCCTCTGCGGCCCGCCGACGCTGGTCTCCGATCGCTGGCGGGAACTGGGTGTCGAGATCTCCCATGATCTCGATGCAATCCTGCCGCGGTGCGACGTGCTCAATCTGCTGCGGATTCAGTTTGAGCGGCAGCACACCAGTCCCTTCCCGTCGGTTCGGGAGTACGCGCATCTGTATGCAATGAACCGCGATCGGCTGCGGCGGGCCAAGCAAGACCTGGTGATTCTCGCTCCGGGCCCGATCAATCGCGGCGTTGAGGTGACTGCCGACGTGGCTGACTGCCCGCAGTCGCTCATTCTTGACCAGGTGACCAACGGGCTGGCGGTACGGATGGCGGTTCTCTGGCTGATCTGCGGTGCCCGGCAGCAGGCCGTCGGGCAGTCCACTGATGACGGGGCCGGCAGCAGGAGGATCGTCTGATGGCATCGATGTTGATTCGTGGTGGCCGGGTGGTCGATCCCAGTCAGGGAATCGACCGGATTGATGACCTGCTCATTCGCGATGGGCTGGTCGTGGCGATTGGGCAGACCGGCAGCCAGCCGCTCGGCAAGGTCGACGAGACGATCGCTGCCGAGGGGCTCGTGGTCACGCCCGGCCTGATCGACATGCATGTTCATCTGCGGGAGCCGGGCCGCGAGGAAGACGAGACAATCGAGACCGGTACCCGGGCGGCCCTGGCAGGCGGCTTCACCAGCGTCGCCTGCATTCCCAATACCGAGCCGCCAATCGACACCCAGGCCAATGTCGAGTTCATCCGGCAGAAGGCGGCCCGAGCCGACACCTGCAACGTTTTTGTCGTCGGCTGCGTCAGCCGCGAACGGAAAGGCAAGGAACTGGCCGAGATCGGCCAGTTGGTCGAGGCGGGGGCGGTTGCCTTCAGTGATGACGGGTCGCCCGTCTACGACGCCGAACTGATGCGGCGGGCCTTTGAATACTGCCGCATGTTCGACAAGCCGATTCTCGCCCACGAAGAGGTGCTGGAACTCTCGCGGGGTGGCGTTATGAACGAGGGGTTGGTCTCGCTGAGCCTCGGCCTGAAGGGAATGCCGGCGGCGGCCGAAGAGGTGATGATTGGCCGCGACCTCGCCCTCGCCGAGGTGACCGGCGGTCGACTGCATGTGATGCATGTTTCGACCGCCCACGGCGTTGATCTGATCCGGCAGGCGAAGACCCGGGGCATCCGGGTAACGGCCGAGGCCTGTCCCCACCATTTCACCCTCACTGACGAGAGCGTGCGGGGCTTTGACTCAAACTTCAAGATGAGCCCACCGCTACGGACAGCCGCCGATGTGGAAGGGATTCTGGTCGGCCTTGCCGACGGTACGATCGACTGTCTTGCCACCGATCATGCTCCCCACGCGCCGGAGAAAAAGCTGCTGGAACTCGACCGGGCTCCCTTCGGTATCCTCGGCCTCGAGACTGCGGTGGGACTCTGTGTGACCCGGCTGATTGAGACCGGCCGGATCGGTTGGCTGCGATTTGTCGAGGCAGCCAGCCAGCTACCGGCCGAGATCCTCGGCGTCAACCGCGGTACGCTGCGGCCCGGTGGGGTTGCCGATGTGACGCTCATCGACCCGAACCTGCAGTGGCGGGTCGACGCGACGCAGTTCGCATCGAAGAGCATCAACTCTCCCTTCGACGGCTGGACACTCACGGGACGGGCCGTGGCGACGATAGTCGCCGGCCGGGTGAAATACCGCCTGCGGTGACATGATCATCATTGACGGCTACAACCTGCTGCATGCGTCGGGAATTTTTGGTGCCGAGCGGGGGCCGCGAGGGTTTCAGCAGTCGCGTCATGCCTTGCTCGATCACCTGTTGGAGTTACTCGGCCCCGAGGCCGCACGGACGCTGGTGGTGTTCGATGCCGCTCACGCTCCCGACGGGCTGCCGGCCCGGCTGCAGCATGGTCCGATCCGGGTCTGGTTTGCCCGGGAATACCCCGATGCCGACAGTCTGATTGAAGAGCTGCTCGAGGACGAACCGGCCCGCGGCAACGTTGTCGTCTCCAGCGACCGCCGCCTGCAGGTGGCTGCCCGGCGGCAGCGGGCCACAGCGGTCGGCAGTGAGCAGTGGCTGGCTGAACGCCGTGCCGCCCTGCGGGCGGCACGGCGGCCCCGCGAAACCAAGCCACCCGAGCCAGGGCCCGAGGGTGTGGAAGCCTGGAAACGCTTCTTCGGCATGTGAAAGCTAGCCGCTCGCCTTCGCCCAGCGAGCCAGTTTGCGGTCGAGGGTTGAGCGTTCGATACCGAGCAACCGGGCGGCTTTGGTTTTGTTTCCGCCGGTCGACTCGAGGGTGGCCAGGACATGCCGCTGCTCAACCTCTGCCAGTGTGGCCGGCTCAAACTCGGCCGTGGCCACGGCGATCCTCCCAGTGTCACCCGGTGAGGCGAGTGTGCTGAGGGCCAGGTCCGAGACGTCAATCTGCTCAGTCGGTGCCAGCACCACCGCCCGCTCAACACAGTTGCGCAGCTCGCGGATGTTGCCGGGCCAGTGGTAGTCCCGCATGGCGATGACCGCCGCGGGGGTGAAGCCCTCAATCCGGCGGCCGACTTCGCGGGCGAATCGCTCAAGGAAGTGCCGGGCCAACGGGGCAATGTCTTCTTGACGCTTTCGCAGCGGCGGGACCCCGATTTCCACGACGCGGAGCCGAAAGTAGAGGTCGCGGCGGAATCCGCCCGCGGCGACGGCTTCTTCGAGATGCCGATTGGTGGCCGCGACAACTCGCACGTTGACGTTGATTCTGGCACTGCCACCGACACGCTCAAAATGATGGCCCTCGAGGACCCGGAGAAATTTGGCCTGAATCGTCGGGCTCATCTCACCGATTTCGTCGAGAAACAGTGTGCCGGTATCGGCCAGCTCGAACTTTCCCACCTTTTTCTCGGTGGCACCCGTGAAGGCCCCTTTCTCGTGGCCAAACAGTTCACTCTCGAGCAGCGTCTCGGAGAGAGCGGCACAGTTGAGGCAAACGTAGGGCCCACCGCGGCGGTCACTCGACTCGTGGATCGATCGGGCGACCAACTCCTTGCCGGCGCCGCTTTCCCCCCGGATCAGCACTGTGGCCTTGGTGCTGGCAACCCGCTGGATCTGATCGGTGATCCCGCGAAGGGCGGCACTCTCACCGACCATTCGGGTCTCTTCCCCGAGCCGTTCCTTCAGGAGACGGTTTTCACTGGCGGCATTGGCCAACCGTGAGGACAACGTGTCACGGGTTGAAAGGTTCTCGAAAGCCTGCCCAACGGCATCACAGACGGCAATGACAAACTCAAGGTCATCGGGCGAGCCATCACCCCCACGAGGCTCACCGGCAAGATAGAGGCAGCCGATCGGTTTACCCCCTGAGCGGATCGGCGCAATGATAATGATCGTGGGTGGTTGGCCACCGACCGTTTCGGGGCCTGCCAGAATTGCTTCGTCGGTCGCCAGCACCGTCTCGATGAGGTCGGCTGGAAGATCGGCCAGCCTCAGGTTGGAGGGAACTGCCGCGACGCCGTGCAGGTCGGTCAAGAGAACACGGCTTTTGCGAGGCGTGCCCGGCTTGGGCAGCAAGACCATGCCGCGGCTTGCCTCTGAGCCGAGCATCGCCGATTCCAGGGCTCGGTTGGCGGCGGCGTCGATTTCTCCAGCCCGGCCAAGGGCAAAGGCCAGCCGGCAGAGCTCGGCTGCGGCCTGACCGGCCCGGGGGGCGGTGCGGGCCGACTCACGAATATCATCCAACAGCCGGCTGCGATTGCGGCGGTAACGGATGGTCGAGTGCCACTGCTCGATATCGGCAGGCATTTCCCCGGTTATGCCCCCTTCGCCACTGTCGGTGTCCAAGTGACCGCTTCCGACCTCAGCCGGCGGGCTGCCACTAAAAAACTGAATCTCAACCGCACCGATGCAGATGATGTCGCTATCGGCGAGGAGCTGGTCGCCGGTGACGGCATCGCCACCGACCAGGGTGCCGTTGCGGCTATCCAGATCACGAATGAACCAGCCACCGTCGGCTGTCTGGCGTAACTCGGCATGGCTCCGGCTGGCCCGCTCATCATGGAGCACGACCCGATTGCCCGGGGCTCGACCGAGCGTCACAATCTGCTCGGTCTGCAGCCGCACCAGAACCGGCTCGCCGGTCTGCTCCCGGATGAGGATCGAGGCGTCCCCGCTGCCGGCACTGAAATCCTGTTTTCCCATCGCCCTATCATGCCGAATCGACCCGCTCGTCGCGAGCGGGGCCAGCGTGACCGGCCCAACCGGGGAGGGCCCGCGGTGCTGCGAGTGGGTTTTTGCCCGGACAACCGGGTTTGCCCCGGGAACCGGCCTCCGACTAGCATCTCGTCGAGTGCGTGGCCGGGAGCGGACAAGCGTCTGCCCGCAGCCTACGTGGCGGTAGCGGGATCCGGATGCAGGGTTCCCAAACGCGGAGACGAGGTGCCTTCATGATCTGCCGGATGCTCTCTCAGATGCCAGTCGTG
>Ga0180434_10008596_pt1 | contig 11245 bp, 10 predicted proteins | sample SS_ome_7_FD_132453 | JGI IMG/M metagenome (GOLD analysis project Ga0180434, IMG submission 132453) | Hypersaline lake sediment archaeal communities from the Salton Sea, California, USA - SS_1_D_2 metaG | ecosystem: Environmental > Aquatic > Non-marine Saline and Alkaline > Hypersaline >... | reverse complement strand
GGAACATCGGGGTCAGACCTTTATTTTTAGGGTTTCTAGAGGGAGGGCAACTTAGAACGGAACCGAGGTAACATTGAAACCCTAAGAATAAAGATCTGACCCCATTACAAGTGTTTCTCCACTTCATCGAGGAAGGCGGCCGCCTTCTCGTGCGCGATCGCGTTGTAAAGCGGGTACTTGTCACCGATCGGCTCGGCGAGCACGCCGTCCAGGATCCGCTTCGCCTCTTCCCAGAAACCGCCCTTCTCCATTAAGTAGAATTCAACGAAAAACAGACGATTCTCGAAGTACTCGTCCGCCGCGGGGTCGAACGGTCCGAAGTCCGGACAGTCAGTGCATTCCGCACAAATGCCAGGCTCGTCGACGATCTTGCAGAAATAGCCCAGGGATTTGTTGAAGTTCTTGCTGTAATGCACCAAGATGCCGAGTCTTGGCAGTCCACCCCAGAACGCACCCAGCGCTCTGTAGGAGCCGTAGCTCGTGTACGTGTCATCCAGTGCGATGCACCGAAGGGACATCACCTCGGTTTGGTCGGGCACTTTTCCAGCGACTGCGGCCAGTTTGTTGAATTGAGCCTCGCGTAGCCAATTGGCCGCCCCCCAATACAGCGCAGCAATGTCTGTCTCTTGCCCCACGGCCTCGATGAACCGGCTGGGGCTGCTCCCCGCATCGCCTTCGATCGCCGCAAACCCTGGATCCATTCGCAGGCTTTTCAGCCCCCAGTGCTTACCCTTCTTGTAGGTGTTCAGTTCGTTCGGCTCGACCCCTTCGAGAAATGCGTCGGCCAACGTGTAGTAGCACTGCGACAGCTTGTTGACGATGTCCTTGTTCTCCGGCGCGACATAGAACGCGTTGACGCCGAACTCGTCCAGTTCGTCGAGGTCACCCGTGACGCCGAGCGCCCCTCGTAGCGCAGCGATGATCCCCTCGAGTTGGAGTCTTCCCTCATCCGAATACTGGATCTGAATCGTGCTGTTCTCGTCGAAAAACGACAGCGCCGTGTCCAGTTCCATCGTCTCCTGCGCAAACATCGATAGGCTCATAAGCGCGACCGCTAGGGCCGCAAGATAGAACGCCTTCCTCATCTTTCTCCCTCCTGGATGATAGGACTCGATGCATGACTCTACCCGATGCGCCGCCTTCGACCAAGGACCGTCAGAGGTGCTCCTCGACCTCCGCGAGAAGCTCGGCCGCGATCTGCTGGTTCAGGCCGTTGTACAGCGGGAACGCGTCGCCGATCTCCTCGTCGAGGACCGAGCGGAGGATCCGCCGCGCATCCTCCCAGTGTCCGAGCGGCATCAAGTAGTACTGGACGAAGACGACCCGGTTCTCGAGGTAGTCGTTGCAGCTCGGATCGATCGGCTCCGCGACGCCTTCACAGAACGTCGGTTCGTCGACGATCTTGCAGAAGCTGGCGAGGACTTTGTCGTAGTCCTGGCGGAGCCCTCCTGTGAATACCGGGGAGATCGGATCGCTTGGTAGCCCTTGCCAGAACGCGCCGAGCGCGCGGTACGACCCGTACGTCGCGTACGCCGCGTCGAGCTTGAGTGCCCGTTCGCTCATCGCGAGCGATTTCTGGGCGATCCTCGCACGGATCGCGTCGAAAATGTTCGGCTCGGCCCAGCGCAGCCAGTTGGCGTTGGTCCAGAACAACGCGGCGACGTCTGTTTCCTGCCGGACGGCGGCCACGAAATCCTCCTCTTCCTCGAACGACACGAACGCCGGATTCATGCGCAGGCTTTTGAGTCCCCACTGCTTACCCTTTAAGAACGTCGCTCGTTGATTCGGAAGGCCGCGGAGGAAGGCGTCGGCGTACGAGTAGTAGGCCTGTGAAAGCTTGTTGATGAGGTCCTTGTCCTCCGGCGCGACCGGGAATGCACCGACCTCGGATTCGGATTCCTCGTTTAAGTAATCCGGCACTCCCAGGGCCTCCTGAAGCCGCTCGATGACCTGGCGAAGCTGTCCCTGGCCCTCCTCGGAGAACGTGATGTGGATGTCCCCGTCCACATCGAACAGGGCCAACGCCTCCTCCAGTGTCTGTTGCGCCGCACCCACGACACCCAACGAAAGGCAACAGACCCACAACAAAGCGATGTGACGCATCGTCTTTTCCCCCCTTCATCACGATGGTGATGAGAAGACTATAGCCGATCGCCGGCGGATCGCCGACTGGGCGCCGATGAGGTTGGCCGGGGATCGGCCATATGATATCCTTCGCACCGATGGTTTGAGTCCCCATTTCACAGGATGGAAAGGAGGAAGATCTCATGGCCAAAGTCGATCAGGACCTTTGCGTGGGGTGCGGTCTTTGTGCCCAGATCTGTTCTGACGTTTTTGACATGGGCGACGATGGTAAGGCGGTCGTCAAAGAAGGCGCCACCGCCGATTGCGTGCAGGACGCCGTCGATCAGTGCCCGGTCAGCGCAATCAGCGCCTAAAATGGGGTCTCTCGCGGGGAATTGTCCGCGCTTTCCAGCATTCGTCATCGCGCGACGTCCCCGCGTTGCCCTTTCCTCTCGCGCCGGTCCTCGGAGATCAGGCCCCTCGGATTGCCTGGATCTCCATTTCTTGCTAGGATGCACTCTGGTGAGTGGCCTTGGATGAGCGGAGGATTGGTCTTGCACTCTCCAGCGGGGGGGCGCGGGGGTCGGCGCACGTGGGGGTGCTGAAGGTTCTGGAAGAGAACGGAATTCACCCCCAGATCATCGTCGGTTCGAGCATGGGTGCGGAGGTCGGCGGTCTCTATGCCGCCGGTGTCACCGTCGATCACATCGAAACCCTGTGGAGATCCAGTTCGTTCTCCCGCGTGTTCCGGACGTTGTTGCCGACCATTCCTTGGTCGGGCTGGAGTTCCGGGGCGGGGATCACGAGCTTCCTCGGGGAGTGGATCGGAGATTCTCGGATCGAAGACCTTCCCCTGACGTTCATTGCGGTCGCTACCGACCTCGAAACCGGTGCGCCGTTCCTGATCACATCGGGTCCTCTTGTCGACGCGATCCGGGCGAGCATCTCCGTCCCCGGCCTGTTCACCCCCGTGTGGCTCGATCAGCACCTCCTGATCGACGGCGGCGTCTCCAACCCCATGCCAACGGATATTGCCCGTGAACGCGGAGCGGATCTCGTGATCGCCGTCGATGTTCTCGTGAAGCCTTCCGAGGTCCAGCTTTCCGGAATCCCGTCGCTCGGAACGCGAGAAAGAATCCTCGGATTCGCCAAGGGGATGGGGCCTCAGCCCGGCACCGAGAGGAAGTTTCATCCGAGCGTCTTCTCTGTGTTGTTTCAGATGTCGACCGTCTTCCAGAAGCGGCTGTGTGATCTCCTCCTCGCGGTCCATCCACCGGACGTCCTGATCCGTCCCGATTTCTCCGAGGCCCCCCCGTGCTACAGCGATGTCGGTCGTGGAATCGAAGCCGGCGAAGAAGCGACCCGACGGGCACTTCCAGAGATCCTCCACCTCCTCGGCCGCGACTAGGCCTACAATACGAGCCATGACGCCAGGAGGCAGGTTTCTCTATCTCCGAATCGCCGTGGGGGTCCTCGCCGTCTCGTTCGGTGCGATCTTGGTCCGTCTCGCCGGGGAGGCCCCCTCCTTGACGATCGCCGCGTGGCGCCTCGCCGCCGCTGCTCTCCTCCTCGTGCCAACGGCCGTGGTTCGTCGAGGGAAGACCCTGTCTCCCCAGACCCTCCTGTGGTCGACCCTCAGTGGAGCCGCCCTGTCGCTTCATTTCATCCTCTGGATCGCCTCCTTGGAACAGACCTCGGTGGCGAGTTCCACGTTGCTCGTCTCCCTCCATCCGATCTTCGTCGGGCTCGGCTCGCACCTTTTCCTCAAGGAGCGAATTTCCCCTTTCCTTCTACTCGGCATTCTCCTCGCCCTCGTCGGTGGGGGGATGATCGGCTTCGGCGATCTCGCCGCCGGAGGGAGTGGACTCCAGGGGGATCTGCTCGCCGGCGGCGGTGGACTGATGGCCGCGGTCTATTTTTTGATCGGGCGCCACGTACGTCGGTCCGTCTCCGCAATCGAGTACATCGCGACCAGTTACGGAACCGCGGCCGTCCTCACCGTGGTGGCCGCGTATGCCACTCGGACTCCGCTGGGAGGATTCAGCCTCCCCACCTACGGATATCTCGTCCTTTTGGCATTGATTCCACAGCTCATCGGGCATTCCACCTTCAATTGGGCCCTCAAGCATCTGTCGGCTTCGAAGATCTCCGTGCTCGTCCTCGGGGAGCCGATCGGGGCGGCCGTGCTCGCCTATTGGATCTTCAATGAATCGCTCACCGGGTTGAACCTTGCGGGAGCGGGGGTCATACTGGTTGGTATCTACTTGAGTCTGCGCAGCAAGGAGGATGTCGATGTCCGGGAGCGCTGAGCGCGGTCGAAGTCGTATCGAGTGGGCCGCGGCGCACATGCCCCTGCTCAACAAAATCCGCCCGGAATTTCAAGCGGATCGTCCGTTCGCAGGGAAGCGGATCGCCATGAGCATCCACCTGGAGGCCAAAACCGCATGCCTCGCGCTCCTCCTCCGGGACGGAGGCGCCGCCGTGGCGGTCACCGGGAGCAATCCGCTCTCCACCCAGGACGATATCGTCGCCGCCCTCGGGTCACAGGACGGAATCACGCCCTATGCTCGTCATGGGGTCTCCGAGGCGGAATATACCGAGCACCTGCGGGAGACGCTCGCCTTCCGACCGCACCTGATCCTCGACGACGGAGGAGACCTGATCCAACTCCTTCTCCAACAGCCGCAACCGGATGTCCTCGGCGGCTGTGAGGAGACGACGACGGGTGTGGGACGGCTGCGGATTCTCGAGCGGGACGGACGGCTCCCCTGCCCCATGTTCGCGGTCAATGACGCGAAGCTGAAGACCTATTTTGACAATCGGTATGGAACCGGCCAGTCCACATGGGACGCCATCATGCGATCGACCAATCTCCTCGTCGCGGGGAAACAAGCGCTTGTCGTCGGTTACGGATGGTGTGGTCGGGGGATCGCTCTCCGTGCACGGGGGCTCGGGGCGCGCGTGTCGGTCTCGGAGGTCGATCCCGTCCGTGCTCTCGAAGCGCGGATGGACGGGTTCTTCGTCGCGCCGGTCGCTGAGGCCATCGCCGATGCGGACTTCGTCATCACCGCGACGGGATGTGTGGACGCGGTCCCCGAACCGGCCCTCTGGAACGCGAAGGACGGCGTCCTCCTCGCCAACGCCGGACATTTCAACGTGGAGATCCGTCCCCAGACGCTCGCCCGGATGGCGACGTCTCACCGCGCGGCGCGGGCCGGGATCGAAGAATACAGACTCCCCGACGGCCGGCGTATCCACCTCCTCGGTGAAGGTCGCTTGGTCAATCTCGTCCTCGGTGACGGTCATCCGGTCGAGATCATGGATCTCTCGTTCGCCGTCCAGGCACTGACCCTTCAATACCTCGTCCGACACGGGCCGCTCCCCACCAAGGTCCACGCCGTTCCACCGGAGATCGACGACCGGGTCGCCCGGATGAAGCTCGAGACGTTGGGAATCTCGATCGACACGCTCAGCGTGGAGCAGCGATCGTATCTCGGGCGACCCTGACAGGATCTCGGAATGTCGACGGTGTACAATCGTCCCCGAGAGGAGGACGAATCATGAACCGATTGCAGGCAAAACGGCTCCTGGCGATCCTGCTTCCGATCTTGCTCCTCGTTCTCGCCGTCGGCGGAGCCAAAGATGCGGACAACGTCGACCTCTTCTCCCCCGTCCATCAGATCTACCAGTACATCAAGAGCTATTTCTACCAGCCGGAGCGGATCAACGACCAGCAGGCGCTCTACGGCGCGATGAAGGGTGTGGTACGGCAACTCGACGACCCGTACAGCGAGTTCCTCGATCCGGAGGAACACAGAAACTTCAATCAAAGCCTGGAAGGCGAGTTCACCGGGATTGGGATCGAAATGTCGATCGTCGAGGGCACGCTCACGGTGATCACCCCCCTCGTCGGGACGCCGGCGGAGGCGGCCGGGATCCTCGCCGGGGATCAGATTCTCTCCATCGACGGAGAATCGACCGAGGGGATGACCCTCACCGAAGCCTCTGTCCGGATCCGCGGAGAGAGCGGATCAAAGGTCGTCCTGACCGTTCGCCATGAAGACGGAACGATCGAGGAGATCCCGATCATCCGCGGCGTCATCACGATCAAACCAGTGGAGAGCGACCTGCTCGACGAGGGGCGGATCGGCTACGTCCGCCTGTCCCGATTCGAACCGGACACCACACTGGAGCTCGATCGAGCCCTCGCGTCGTTCGACCTCGGCAATCTTACCGGGATCATCCTCGATCTGCGCAACAACCCCGGCGGCCTGATGGCCGAGGCAATCACTGTGTCGAGCCGGTTTGTCGACGACGGCGTCTTGATGATCACGAGCGATCGATTGAGCGAGGGAAAAAAGTTCTATTCCAAGGGGAACCAACTGCCCAATCTGCCGCTGGCGATCCTGATCAACCGAGGAAGCGCGAGTGCGTCAGAGATCACGGCCGGAGCGATCCGCGGCAACAACATGGGGATCCTCATCGGGCAGACGTCGTTCGGCAAGGGAGTGTGGCAGCAGATGATCGAGTTCCCTGACGGCTCGGCGTTGAAGATCACCGCAGGCGAGTATTTCACCCCTTCGGGACAGACGGTCCACGACGTCGGCCTGACGCCCGATATCGCCGTGGAAAGGGATCAGGATCCGATCGAGGTGGCGATCGAGTGGATCCACAACCATGCCGGCATCGAGATGCCGATCGATCTCATCAACGCGGGGGTGGCCGCCGGGCCATGAGGTTCGCCGTCATCGGAGCCGGGGGCTGGGGAACGGCGTTCGCCCGCCTCCTCGCCACTGCGGGTCACGAGACGCTCCTCTGGGTTCGGGATCCCCAGCGAGCGTCGCTCATCGCGGCGGAGCGTCGGAACACGAAGTACCTCCCCGACGTCACCCTCCCCGTGGAGAATCTCCGGATTTCGGCCGATCTCGGAGAGGCGCTGACCTACGACGTCCTCGTGTTGGCGGTGCCGTCGATCGGGATGGCCGACCTGCTACGCACGGTGTCTTCATACAGACTCTCCTCACCGGTGATGATCAACCTTGCAAAGGGGATCGATCGAGGGTCGCGGTGCACCATGTCCGAGTTGATCGAGCATCACGTGCCTGGTGCCAAGGCGTTCACCCTCTCCGGCCCCTGCCACGCCGAGGAGGTCGGCCGAGACTACCCTACCGCCGTTGTCCTCGCAGGTCGCGACCTGATGCTGGGGGAGACGCTTCAGCGCGAAATCGCCACCCCGCGGTTCCGGGTTTATCTGTCCGATGACCTTCGCGGTGTCGAACTGTGCGCCGCAGTGAAGAACGTCATCGCGCTTGCGACCGGGGTTTCCGACGGACTCGGATACGGCGACAACAGCCGCGGCGCGTTGATCACGCGCGGTCTTGCGGAGATGGTGCGGTTCGGGCGGACGTTCGGCGTCCGCGATGCAACGTTCTTCGGTCTGTCGGGGCTGGGTGACCTCGTCGCGACGTGCACCAGTCTGCACAGCCGAAATCGGCGCGTCGGCTATCGACTGGGCCGGGGGGAATCGTTGGAGGAGGTCGTCTCCGCGATGGAGATGGTCGCAGAGGGAGTCTATGCAACGGCCATCGTACACGAGATCGCCCAGGAACGGGGGATCGAGATGCCGATCACCGAGGCCGTCCACCTCCTCCTCGCGGAGAAGGCCGATCCGTTATCCTTGGTCGAACAGATCATGACCCGCTCGCCGAAGCGCGAGGGAGGTTGAGGGGAGGGCGAGGTGCGCTATCACGTGGTCGTCATCGGAGGAGGACCGATCGGATCGGTCGCCGCCCGATGTGCAGCGGAAGAGGGAGCCCGTGTTCTCCTCGTCGAACGCTCCCTCCGGCCGATTTGCCCGCCTCGGTGCGCCGGGCTGGTCAGCCCTGCCACCCTTCCGATGCTCGGGGCCTCCCATCGTTCCGTCCTGCGCCCGATCCGTGCGGTACGGTTTCACACGCCGACCGGTCGAACCCTCTCCCTTCGCGCCAATGCCCTCAAGGCGGTGGTCCTCGATCGCGTCTCGTTGGAGAGGGAGCTGCACGAACGGGCTGCGGACGCCGGGGTCGACGTCCGACGGGGGGTCGAAGCCGCGCTTTGCACGACCCATCGGGTGGTCCTCGAAACTCGGTTCGGTTCGGAGACCGTCGAATCCGCCGTCATCATCGGAGCGGATGGACCGGAGAGCCGGGTCGCTCAAGCGGCCGGCTTGGCATCAGCGAGGGGAGGCCTGTGGGGCGTCCAGGCAACCCTCGAAGGCGAGGCACCGGAGCCGGATGGTGTCGACGTCTACTTCGGCCAACAGACGGCCCCCGGGTTCTTCGCCTGGTGTATCCCGGCTTCGCCGGGACGCCTTCGCGTCGGCCTGGCGGTCGCGCCGGGCGTCGATCCGGCCTTGTACCTCGATCGCTTTCTCACCCGTTCCTTCGCCGGGCACCGCGTCCTCTCCCGGGTGGCGGGGCGGATCCCGACGACTCCACCCTCTCGCTCCGTGATCGATTCCGTCCTCCTCGTCGGAGACGCCGCCGGCCAGGTCAAACCCCTCTCCGGCGGCGGCTTGTACACCGGCGCCATCTGCGCCCGAATTGCCGGTCGAACGGCGGCACGCGCCGCCCTTTCCGCGGACGGCGTCCGTTCGCTTCTTGCATCCTACGAGACCGAGTGGCGGCGGGCGATCGGGCGTGAAATCGCCTTTGGGAACTCCGCACGCGCCCTCCTCGGGACGATTCCGGACTGCGACCTCGACTCGATGTTCGCCGCCGTGGAGGATCCGGACCTCCTCTCGTTCCTCGCCGAGAGAGCGGATATCGATCACCTGCATCGTCTGGTGGGCGAACTCGCGCGCGCTCCTTCCCTGTGGGCGAGATGCTCCCGCTTGCTACGTTGTCTCTCCCCCCAGGACGCCGGTCAACCGGTCGCTTCATCCACGATTGCCCCTCCCTTCCCCGGCCCCTTATAATCGGTGTCCCCCATGGCGAAGAAACAACGCAAGAAGAAAAGAAAGCCGTCTCCGTCGTTCCGTCTTTCTTTCGACCGAATTCTGATCTACGGTGTGGCGTCGGCGATCTTCCTCCTCCCCCTGTTTTTTTGGCCGACTGTCACCGAATACGGATACGGAAAGACGATCGCCGGGTTGATCGCCATTTCGGCCCTGTCCGTCCTGTGGGGGCTTTCCGCCTGGCAGAAAGGGAGTTGGTCGATCCGGATCCCGTGGATCGCTTTCCCCGTCCTCGGGTTCGTGTTCGCGAGCCTGCTCTCCCTCGTCCACGCGACCAACGGTCGCGTCGTGGTGCAGAGCCTGGTCCTCCTGATCTTTTTCTTCCAGTTGTTGCTGATCATCGCCAACGTCGTCCGCGAGCGGAGAGACGTCCACCTTCTTCTCGCCGCCCTCCTCATGTCGGCGTTCCTCGCCACCCTCTATGGCCTGCTCCAGTACCTGGGCGCGTTGCCGGGCGCCCACACGGGCGCCGGGGTGTCGAACATGATTTCCACCATGGGGAATCGAAACTATCTCGGCGGATTCCTCGCCTATCTGCTCGTTCCGGTGATCGTTCTCGTTCTGCGCCCCCGCTCGCGGTGGCTGCGTGCGATCTCCATCCCCCTCATCGCGTTCTGTTTCGGGACGGCCACGTTGATCCGACAGACCGGCGTCAACGTCTCCCTCGCCGTGGCGGGGATCGTGCTCCTCGCCGGCCTGTTGATCTTCCGTCCGTTCGAGCCGATTCGTCGAAACCGACGCTGGCTCCTCGTGTTCCTCGGCGTATTGATCCTGACGTTCCTCATCGAAGCGCCGTCCGCCCCCTGGAACTCGGTCGTCGGCCTTTCGAACGACGGATCCTCCTGGATCGTCCGGTTCTGGGAGAAGAACTCCGGAAACGTTCGCACGTGGGATTGGTGGATCGGGTGGGAGATGTTCAAGGACCATCCGTTGACCGGTGTCGGCCTCGGAAACTACAAGTTGAACTTCGTCCCGTACAAGGCGGCCTTCCTCTCGACGCCCCGGGGCGAAGCCTACAACTTTCCCATCCTCCGCGCGGCCCAGGCGCACAACGAATACGTCCAAATTCTGGCCGAACTCGGCGTTCTCGGTGCCCTCGCCCTCGTCTCGTTCCTCGTCGTCCTGATCCTCTCCCTGTGGAAACGCCTGCGAACCAACCCCGACCCGGGGGCGCGATTTGACCTTCTCCTTTTTTGTTGCGGCATTGTCGCTTTCTTCACTCACAGTCTCGTGAGTTTTCCCGCCCATCTTCCGGCATCAAGCCTCGTCGTCGTCCTCCTCGGGGGCCTGATCTTCTCTCGCGTCTACGGCGACGTGGGGATCCTCCGCGTGAAGCTGAGCGGATGGAGCATGAAGGGGAGCGTCACCGCAATTCTGCTGATCGGTCTCGTCGTCTCCGTGGTCGCTGTTCGAGACCTGAGTGCCAATGTATGGATGAAGCAAGGGATCGAGCAGATCGCCCTCGGTAATTATTACGGGGCCGAGTGGAGCCTGAAGCGAAGCATCGCCCTGGACTTCGCTCCACGACAGGCATACTACCACCTCGCCACGGCCCAGCTTCGCCTCGGCAAGCTGGACGAGGCTCAGGAGAACCTCGAACGGTGCCTCACGCGGTTCGTCGATGAAAGTGTCTACCTCAGCTACGCCAATCTGATGGTCAACACTCGACAGCCAGAACCGGCGCGAGAAGCCATCGAACTGCTCCTCGCCGGTCACCCACGCGCGGAGATCGAAACGAAAGCGCGGTACCTCGAGGCCCTCGTCTTCAGCTTGGAGGGGGACTACTCCACTGCCATCGATCGGCTCGAAAAGCTCGTCGAAGACGATCCCACCTTCCAGACCGCATACCTCACCCTCGGCTCGTTCTACCAGGGACGAGGGATGCCGGTCAACGCCCGGAAGAACTATGACAAGGCTCTCCAACTCATCGAGAAGAAACTGGCCAAGGCCCAGGCGACGTTGGAGGCATCGCGCGGCGCCATCACGGCCGAGACGTACGGAACGCTGCGAAGCCAGATCGAACAGCTCACGGAAGAACGGACGGCGGTTCTCGAGAGACTCGCCCAGCTCCCGGACAGCCCGTCTCCTTGAAAGCGCAGAATCCCGTCCTATACTGACTGCGTGATCCCCCATGGCGATCGAAACGATCCGAAATGCCGTTGATTACGTCCTCGGACAGACCAACGC
>Ga0180434_10008591_pt1 | contig 11251 bp, 5 predicted proteins | sample SS_ome_7_FD_132453 | JGI IMG/M metagenome (GOLD analysis project Ga0180434, IMG submission 132453) | Hypersaline lake sediment archaeal communities from the Salton Sea, California, USA - SS_1_D_2 metaG | ecosystem: Environmental > Aquatic > Non-marine Saline and Alkaline > Hypersaline > Sediment... | reverse complement strand
GCGTAATATCCGTACGCATCCGGACCGGTAGGATCGCTGGTGGTTATGGCGCTGCCTATACCATACGTAAAATTTATGATATCCTGCATCTGACCATTGAATGTCAGGGTCAGCGTCAACTTCGCCGCATGACCGTTGGGACAGTCGGCAGCTATGACAATGGAAAAGGGATCCCCGGTGTTTTCCGTCTGCGCACCGACCGCCATGGTGCCGTAGGTTCCCGAGTCGTCCGTTACCTCGATCCACGGACTCGCTGATGCGAGCTGGGCCGTTATGCCGGATCCCGATATACTTCCGTTATTCTGGAGCTTGATACTCAATGTTCCGGATTCACCGGGATCGGGCGTAACCCCGCCTCCTCCCCATGTGAAAGCCACTATGTCGAATGCGGCGCTCTGAATATCAAGTGATATCAATGATTCCCATTCCGATGAACCGCTCTGGGCGGCCAGATCCACCATAATCTGGTGACCATCCGGTGTTTTGGGATCGATGACAAGATCGAAATCCTCCGCGCTCCATGCGGTGGCGCCCGGATTAATGGTCCCAAAGGTTTCTTCAGAGTCGGTGATGGTGACATACGGGTCGATCGTGGATATCGTCCCGGTAACCGAGGGAGCCGACGTCGTTCCCGCATTATAGAGAGCGACGGACAGCTCGATGGTCTCTCCCGGATTAACGATACCGTCACTGTGTCCCGAGCTTCCCCCGGACTGATCAGCATCAATGGTTGAATCATCGTAAACGATGTATTCAGAGACCGACCCGATGGTGACCGTACCGCGATATGGCATATGGTTGTGTTTGGTGACCGTTAGGTGAGCTTCACCCGCCGTGACCCCTGAAATGGGAAGATTCACATGCCCGTTATAATCGGTATAGCCGCTGACATGTCCATCACCCGCCTTATACACGGTGACCAGTGCGCCGGATACCGGGAGCGAGGCGGATTGAACGGTTACGGGCATCGAGTTGGCTTCCTGGGGGAGTGACGCGGGATAGGAAACGGAAAATGGATTCGGATATCCCGTCCACATTTCCGTGGCCGGATCCCCCATGAGATTATTCCATACCGAGAATCTCATGGGCACATCGGGGTCTTCTGTTTCATCATAATTAAAGTTGAGATACAGATTCAGTTTGCCGCGGGTATGGGCGGAACCAAGTTTGTGATCTCCATTGATTGCCCCGTGCCACGTCCCGCTGTATTAACAGTTGTTATAAGGAGTATGCGTGAGGGTCGTCGCCGTACCAACTGCTCCGATGGCTCCACCATTCGTATCCCGAAGAAATGCCTCGGAACGCGATGTGCCGTAGTCGAAATCACCCGTTCCGCATGTGGGTAAGAGAGCGAACGGCAGTTTGTAGCCATTGGTGAGGGCGGTTATATCACTATTATCCATGCCACTCATGAGGAGATAACCACGGTATCCAAATACCGTTACACCCTGATTGATTGAATTCTGCATTCCGCTTACCCATGGGCCGGACCAGAGCGTGTCGATCTGCGTATACCCTTCTCGAATGAGCTGATTCTTGACCCATTGATTCACGTAGATACACGTCTCACCGGAGGTACTTGGATCACCGGTCAGGCATGCACGAGAAAACCAGCCGGCATCAGTGGTAGGCGGGTTCGTTTCATACGTCAGGATTTTGTCGATGATTGCCGAAAGGCTACTCAGACTCAAGAAGGAGATACGACCGATGTGAATATCCGCGAGAATATCGCCGCCCTCGAGGGTCGTGTATTGGTGATCTCCACCGCCGCCGGAATAAGTATATGTCGGAATCGAATAGGATCCGTCGGCATCACCGGCAAGAGAAACGAACTCAAGGGGGGGATCCACCGTATTGTAGATATTCGAGATGTAATTCTTGATTGATGTCGTGTTTGTACCTGTTTGAGCTGTGGAGGCGGTGAGGACGGAGTATCCCTGCTCCTTTCGCCAGTCAATCAGGGGTTGCAGTTCGGCAAGAACCCCCGCGGTCGTTGGATAAATAAGCAGATACGTCCCGGGAACAACTTCCGCATCCTCCCGTTCGAAGACGCTCTCATAGTTAATCACCGTATCATCGAATAAACGGTGGAATGAAGCGGGAATTCTATCGAGACTTCGTGTCGGGTTGTTATTCGGATCGTTTCCGAAGAAGTTTATTTCCACGAGGATGCGGGAACTGACTCGGAGGATCCCGGTTCCGGGATCGAATTCTACCGGATTCACCGTCAGTGGTACAACACGCAAACCGTGTATGACGCCAGGATCTCCGATCTCCACAAGAGGAAATTCCTGCTGTTGCAAGGTCATGTAATGTGTGTGATCTACGGAGAACGATGATCCGTCATCCGGAGGAACCGGGAGGACACGATATCCGGAGAATTCCTTGTGATCCACGTTCTTTATTTCCAAGGAAACGGCTGCATTTCCCGGAATAGCCACGAATTTCGAAACCATTGGAAGACCCGGCATCCCTTCTTGTCCCCGGATTTCTCCTCCGGGAAGACTCACGAGTTGATACTCATCTCCATCGATGGAGTAACGTTCGTTTCGCAGAGCAGGGATGCGAATTTCCATGGATAGGGATGTTTCGTTTTCTTCAACCACGGTAAATTCCGGAAGCGCTCCGTCTGCGGAATCATCGAGTAGTATCACGGAATGATCTGGTTGCCCGAGGACTATAGCGGAAGTAAGGATAATCCAGACAAGAGTGAGTGTGGATAGCCGTTGCATGACGTAACCTCCGTTAGGACGTAGAATTCTCTTCCTGATGTCTGCACATAGGCCGCCGGGATATACCCATGGTGTGACTTTGAAGAACGGATTAGCAGGTTTATGGGGCGGTAGTTTGCCTCTGGTGGGTAGTCAGGTCAAGCATCAATTCGTATCTATGGTTGCCGTAAAAAAGCAAAATTTCGTGCGAAATAACTGATCGGGAAACAATCCTATGATTGGTTTGTTATACCAGAGAAACAAGTTTTTCTTCTATGGCTTTCAGACAGGCATCCACTACTTCCGGATCATAAAGATCTCCTTTTTTCACCTCTAGTTCCCTCAGGGCCTTTTCCAGACCTGGTGCTTTTCGATGCGGTCGATCCGTTGTCATGGCCACCATGACATCGGCAACAGCGATGATTCGGGCGCCGATGAGTATTTCTTCACCCTTCAATCCCTGAGGATACCCCGAACCATCCATTCGTTCATGATGTTGGAGTACGATTTCAGCGAGGGGCCAGGGGAACTTCGGTATCTTAAGTTCTACTGTTTTGAGAACATTGAATCCGACTTCAGAATGATCCTGTATTATACCCATCTGCACATCAGTCAGGTCTTCAGGATTGTCGAGTATACCTTGCGGAATATAGATTTTACCAATGTCATGTAATGCGGCGGCGAGACCTATTCCGGTGGTTTCTTCCCGACTCAATCCCAGTTCCCGCGCAATGGCAATGGAGAGCCGGGCTATTTTTTGCTGTTCATCGGCCGTTCCGTGATCCATCATTTCGAGCGTTGCTTGAAGTGCACTCATTGCACCCTGGAGCGTTCCGTAGACCAGTTGTGCTTCATCCATACCCAATGAATCTTCCTCGGCGTCACCTGATGGCATTCCATTGAGAATGGTCATACAGTGCTTTTCACCCGTGTCCTCATCAGGCAGCGAAACAGTTCGCATGGAGGTTAAAAAAGTCTGTCCGTCTTTTTTCCTCAGATTGATTTCATCGATAACCGCGAATCCCTCGTCGTTCAGCATCGAGTGAATAGTCAATCGTTCATCCGGATTTTCGAAAAGCAATGACGGATCAGCCGCCAGGAAGTCATCCCTGTCTATATACCCGAACATCTGAATGGCAGCAGTATTTACATCAACGATACTCCCTTTCGGGCTCATGATTTCGCGAAAGATGGGAGTACCGACATTTTCAGTCACGATACGCGTCGCAGCACTGATCGCTTCCATAGCCTTTGAGATAGTCGCAGGATCAAATCCATCTCCTTCTAACTCACTTACACGACGGTTCAGTATAGTGATTGCTTCGATGAGTTCCTGTCGTGTCATGATTTGCAGTTTGCCCAACCGGATTTTTCTTCTGAGTTCGTCGATGGTCATGGTTTCAGATTGCATTATCACGGTACTCCATTACGTTTCATGTAGTAAAAAAGTTATGCAATATTGAGGATGAAGGATTAAAAATGTAATTCTCATTCCCACAATAGAAACACTGCCTGATCATCCGTCACTCTTTCGTAATGCTTTACTACTGAACGTTCCCGGTTGAATCTCATGTTGAATCTCATAATGATCGCACTATCCTGACGGAACCGCGGAAAATGGGAAAGTTCATGTACCAATACCTAGATATATACAAATTATAAAATTTTAGACCGAAATGCAATGATAAGTTTGCTGGTCGGAGTACCGATGATACGCCATATAGAGTGCTGTTACCTGATTTGCCTGAGACTAACTGAGTATGCAAGTTGGTCTTGGGCTCACGGTTTTCGGCAAAGATGAGATTCGTCTGCCGGGTCTATGCTCGCGGCATTGATCACATGTCATAGTGGAAATAGTACAGACGAGGATTTAATTGTCCAGGAATATGATACGATCATTTCGGACCATGTTTTCTGAAGAAATCGTATAAGGAAGACTACCCAGTCCCATATGTGTGTATAGGACGTCAAGGAACCGTTGCATAGAAAAATCGAAAGTATGAGGAAGTATGAGCGATAAAGCATTTTATCAATTGACCGTGGAGGAGGCGTTATCGGAACTCTCAACGTCTCCAGATGGGATATCCGGGGAGATGGCGGCTAAGCGACTGGACGAATATGGTCCCAATGAGTTGGTAACCGCAGTAGGTCCTTCGAAATTCCTCCTTTTTCTTTCCCAGTTCAAAGATCTTCTTGTTATCGTTCTCATTGTGGCGGCGGCGATATCGTTCATTATCGGGAGTGTCAGGGATGCAACGGTCATGTTGATAATCGTTGCGATCAATGCTGTAATCGGATTTGTCCAGGAATACAAAGTAAACCGCATTCTTGAAAGCCTGAAAAAGCTTATAATTTCTCCTGCAAAAGTGATCCGTGACGGAAATCTCACTGAAATCCCCCAGGATCGACTCGTGCCCGGCGATATCGTAAAACTTGAGCCCGGCGACAAGATCCCCGCCGATCTACGGATCCTCGAATCATTTGATTTGAGAACCGAGGATTTTGCTCTGACCGGCGAATCCATGCCGCAAGGTAAGATCACTAATGCCATTGCAGATGAGTGTGTACTCGGTGATAGAGATAACATCGCCTTTATGGGAACGACCGTTACGTCGGGAAGTGCTACGGGACTGGTTGTCCGCACTGGCATGAACACAGAAATGGGTAAAATCGCAAATATGACTCAGGAGACCAAGGATGCCAAGTCTCCGTTGGAAAAGGAGCTTGCGAATCTTGCTCAGTGGTTAACGGTTACGGTTGTTATTATCGGCGCTATTCTCTTTGCTGTGGCCCTCTGGCAGGGTTTGGGATTTTTTACCAGTATGGTGTACGCGCTTGGTATAGCGGTGGCGCTCGTTCCCCAAGCTTTGCCCGCCCAGGTAACGGTTTCGCTCTCAACCACGAGTAAACGACTTGCCGAACGATTTGCCGTGGTGAAGAATCTACCATCGGTGGAAACTCTTGGATCAACCAGCGTTATCAGTACGGATAAGACGGGAACGCTGACGAAAAATGAAATGACGGTGACCTCCATCTGGTTCAATGAAACGCAGTTCACCATGACGGGGACCGGGTATGAACCCGAAGGAAAAATGATTGATGAACGCGGGGAGGTTGTCGATCAGGAAGGCATTGACAAAATCGAAATAATGATGGATGCCGCCACGATGGCATCAAATGCGGAAATCCACCCTCCGGATGAGGAGCATACCGGTTGGTATCCCGTGGGTGATCCTACTGAAGCCGCTCTTGTTGCCATGTCGACGAAATTGGGAACTCGTTCACCAACTGAGGACCAGGAGAATCCCGAGTTGAAGGAGTTTCCGTTTGATTCCGAACGGAAACTCATGAGCTCGGTTCGTCAGTTCGGCGACCGGCTGGAATTGGCTATGAAAGGCGCTCCCGATAATGTCCTTGCCATCAGCAAGTTCATATATCGTGGGGGGAAGGCTGTTCCCATAACCGATTCTGATCGGCAGGCCATCCAGTCCGTTTATGAAGCGTACTCCAAAAAAGCGCTCAGGGTTTTAGCCATTGCGTATCGACCGCTTGAATCCGACGGCAGGGATTATGTCATGGAAGAGGTCGAAAAGGACGTCATTTTTCTCGGTCTGGTCGGTATGATGGATCCGCCGAGAGAAGGGGTCAGGGAAGCAATCGAATCATGTCATACCGCCGGCATTCGAACGTTCATCATGACCGGCGATCATGCGATCACCGCCCAGGCTATCGGCATGGAGATCGGATTATCCGAGTCGAATAATCCCTCAAAAGTCATTACCGGTCGTGAGTTGAAATCCATACCTGATGAGGACCTCGTCGGTATCATGGAAGGAGAACAGTCGCTTATCTTTTCTCGAGTCGACCCCGAAGATAAGCTTCGAATTGTTTCACTTCTCATGGATTTCCAGGAAGTTGTGGCTGTGACCGGTGATGGCGTGAACGACGCCCCCGCCTTGAAAAAGGCCGATATAGGAGTAGCCATGGGGCGAATAGGGACCGATGTAGCAAAGGAAGCGTCGGAGCTTATTCTCCTCGACGATTCATTTTCAACGCTGGTCCACGCGGTTCGCGAAGGCAGGACGATCTACAACAATCTTCGCAAGACGGTTCTGGCATCACTCACAACGAATGGAGCGGAGCTTTTCGTTGTTCTTCTCGGTCTTACCGCTGTGGCGATCAGAGATTGGGCTATTCCCATTTTAGCCATACAGATACTTGCCATCGACCTGCTCGCGGAGATCATGCCGCTGACGTTTCTGAGTTACGATCCTCCTCATCGGGATATCATGGAGAAAAAACCGCGAAAACTCAGTGATCATATGGTTAATGCAGGATCGGCAACGGAGGTTGTATTCCTCGGATTGATTATCGGTATACTTTCGTTCGCCAATTTTGCGCTTTTTATGTATAGAAATGGAATCATATTTACGGTAGGGTCGGAGGATGCGACGCTCTATCCCAGGGCGACAACACTGGCATATCTGACGATCGCGTTCTGTCAGTTTGTGAATATCATGTCAAGACGGTATGAATATCGAACCATTTTCAGCAGGGATTTCTTCTCTAATCGTATTCTTCTCTTCTCAATAATCGGTTCCATCATATTGATGAATATTGCCATATATCTTCCGATTACTCGAGATTTCCTCCAATTCGCGCCTCCAACACCGATGGATTGGATCTATATTCTCGGAGCCGCGGGAATCTATTTATCGATATTTGAAATTATGAAAATCGTTAAACGATTCAGAAGAGCGAAAAACGTCCAGGCCGTGTCAGACGCCGCGGCGTCATAGACCATATATTTCCGATATCTCCCTGACGCGCTGAATAAGGCGGGATCGTGGAGCCATTACGAATCTGCATTGAGGATCACCGACGGCACGACACGTGATTTCTTTGGCCTCCAATTTTATCCCAAATGCTTCGGAGCACCAGCCCGACGAGTATCCGGCGTTAAGATAGTCCACCGGTGTATTGGTCTTTATATTGGAATTGATATAAGCGTCAGCCTCGTATGCGTTGGGGTGATCATATACGAGGAGATAGTCTTCATCGGGTGATGGGACGCTTTCAGGGAGAATGTCGACGATTGCATAACCGCCGAGGGCAAACCCTACGGGTCCCAGGGCAAGTCTCATCTGAGGATCTTTGATATCCAGCTTTTTGAAGTAATATCGTGCGTCAGATGTACCACATGCTTTGCCGAATTGATAGATCACTACTCCAGCCCCTTTACCCAGGACACGCTCGAGTTGCTGTTTCAATCCCACGGCCATTGATTCGCCACGATACATGACATACCGTTCGCCGGAGATAAGATAGGCACCTCGTTCCGGGTCCCATTCATTATCTTCAAAAAGCGGAACGATAAGTTCCTCAGCTTTCTCGAAGAGCGGAGCGAAGTGATCGGGGCATCGTACATATTTCGGCATAGACTCTCCCCTTTTGCTTTATCAGATTCTAATATGTCTGATACATGCTGAAATCCCTTCCAATATCAACAGGGCGACACGTTACGGAAATATTCAGCACGAATTCAATGTGGATTATGTTCACCAAGCAGTATCACATAAAAGATCGACTGTTCACATGGTTCCCGTCAAGTAGTTTTATCTGCTGTTTCAATGGATCGCCAATGGACCATTACTGCGAGTGGTAGTGATATCGTCAAAGACCGCGAAACGACATGCGTTTTTCGATGTATGTATGATGTCTGTGGAGATCGGTTATTTCCGGAGTTCCTTCTTTCTCTGTTTGATTATCTCTTCTTCTATGGAAAACGGAACAGACTCATAGGATTCGAAGTGCATGGTAAATTCGCCGCGACCGCTGGTCATATTCCGGAGATCCGACGCATATCCGAACATTTCGGAAAGGGGAACTTCCGCATGAAGGATTACGACCCCGGCCTTTGTGTACATACCGATGACTTTACCGCGCTTGGCATAAAAACTGCCTGTGATGGAGCCGGTATATTCTTCCGGCGCCGTTACCTCAACACTCATGACGGGCTCCAGGAGTTCAAGTCCCGCTTTTCGACACGCCTCTTTGAATCCCTGTGCGCCGCATGTTCGAAAAGCCTGTTCCGACGAGTCAACATCATGTGCGGAGCCATCTAAAACTCTTACCTTTAGATCCACCATGGGGAATCCCGCGCATGGTCCTTCAATCATGGCATCTATGATACCCCGCTCGATCGCCGGGATATATTCCCGGGGAATCCGGCCACCAACGACTTCATTCTTGAATTGAAGACCCGTACCCGCTGAAGCCGGTTCGATGTGAAATATCACATGCGCGTACTGTCCTTTACCTCCGGTCTGCTTCACATGCTTGTATTCATGTGTTACGGATCCGACGATAGTTTCTCGATATGATACTTTGGGTTTTCCTATAGTAACGCACGCATCGAACTCGCGGCACAGTCTGTCGGCTATTACCTCCAGGTGGAGTTCGCCCATACCGGACAGAATGATTTCGCTGGTTTCCTCGTCGGTTTTTGCGGTGAAAGTGGGATCTTCCTCCATGAGACGCGACAATGCATTTCCGAGTCGATCGGTATCCGACCTGCGTTTCGGATGAATCGCCACGCTCATCACCGGTGCCGGGAATTCAATGGCTTCCAATACGATCGGATGATTGTCACTACAAATGGTATCACCCGTGAATGAATCGGCCAATCCAACAACGGCTCCGACGTCTCCCGCATATAACTTGTTCAATGATTCACGGTTGTTTGCATGCATTTCAAACAACCGTCCGACGCGTTGCTTTTTCTTGCGTGTTGAATTCAGCACCTGTGATCCCGCTTCCAGTATCCCCGAGTAGACGCGCACATACGTGAGTTTTCTCATATGTCTGTCAGCCTGGACCTTAAAGGCTAATGCAGCCAGCGGCGCTTCATCCGTGGGATGGCGAATAATGTCGATATCTTCCTTCGAATCGGTCCCTATCACAGGCGGAAGATCCACCGGAGACGGTAGATAATCCACGATGGAATCAAGAAGATGCCGGACGCCCTTGTCCTTTACAGCCGCCCCGCATAGTACCGGAATAATCCGTCCGTCTATCGTGGCTTGCCTCAGCACGGCACGAAGCTCAGTGGGATCGGGTTTCTCACCATGAATATATTTCGTCATGAGTTCATCGTCTTCTTCACTGATACGTTCAATGAGAAGCTCCTCCGCAGATTCCGCATTTTCTACAAGATCATCGGGTATTGGTTCACGACGAATCGTCATTCCATCAGATGTTTCGTCGTAATAGATCGCTTCCATTTCTATCAGATCGATGATTCCGCGGAATGCTGATTCGGCTCCGATGGGAATTACTATCGGGACTGCATTGGCTCCCAGCTCTTCTTTAATCTCCTTCACGACACCGTAAAAATCGGCACCTACCCTGTCCATCTTATTGATAAATGCAAGGCGGGGGACATTGTATTTCGTAGCCTGTCTCCATACTCGCTCCGACTGCGGTTGTACACCACTCACCGCGCAAAAAAGCGCAACGCTTCCATCCAAGACACGGAGCGAACGTTCCACTTCGGCGGTAAAATCTACATGGCCCGGTGTGTCTATGATGTTGATTTTATGATCCCGCCAGTATGTGGTTGTTGCCGCGGACGTAATGGTTATCCCACGTTCCTGTTCCTGAACCATCCAATCCATGAACGCCTCGCCATCATCAACTTCTCCGATTTTGTGTCGTTTGCCCGTGAAAAAAAGAATTCTTTCCGTAGCCGTGGTCTTGCCAGCATCTATATGAGCCATCAGTCCGATATTTCGTACTTTTTTAATGTCTATCCTTCGGGACATTGGATTCTCCGTTCTGCGGTCGGTATTCTTCCTATTAATGAGCCGCGTATTAATTCAGGTCGAATGGCATAATCAATCACAAAATGCATGCGCGAACGTCACGGTCTCCGTAAGTCCGGGTATCATCGTTGAATTCAGGATCAGCCGTGTATTCGTTCTTTTCCGATTCAGTTCTTTTTCAGCGTTGTGGCGACACTGCGGTGTACAGTCTTGACAATATGCTAGACTGATCGCAACAAATAAAATCTTCGTGAACGAAGTATATATAGCAGTCGTCATATTTCGAGGACGAAATACCGACGAAGATAAACATTGAAGCGGGCGATGATTCCGCGATAGACGGACGCCCGCGTCTACTGCGGGTGGCTTCGACGCATCTGTATTTCCCGGATCTGTTTTTTTTATGCCGAAGTCCCTCACCAGATAAGCGCGGTGCGCGACCAAGCTTGGCTTTCCACAGATGCAAAAGACGTCTCATGTCATAGAATAGTGAGTTGTTTGCACTCATTGCATGATAGACTACGGATCAGATTATGTTTATTTAAGACTCGGGAGAGGAACGTATATACATCGTTGCGATCGGTATATGATTGGTGACCGTCAGTACCGATATCGGAGGATACTTCATGAATGCAATAGAATTGACGGATATCACGAAAACGTTCGGTTCCGTCACAGCGGTTGATAGATTGTCGCTGACGGTCCCCAAGGGAACGG
>Ga0180434_10008589_pt1 | contig 11252 bp, 6 predicted proteins | sample SS_ome_7_FD_132453 | JGI IMG/M metagenome (GOLD analysis project Ga0180434, IMG submission 132453) | Hypersaline lake sediment archaeal communities from the Salton Sea, California, USA - SS_1_D_2 metaG | ecosystem: Environmental > Aquatic > Non-marine Saline and Alkaline > Hypersaline > Sediment... | reverse complement strand
CTTCTTAGACAGGCAGGTCGAGGAGGCCAGCCGCAACGGATACGTGGTTACCTTACTTGGAAGGAGAAGGGAGATACCCGAACTTTCGGGAGGTAATGTGAGGATGAGGAAATTCGGTGAGAGGCTGGCCTTCAATACCCCCATCCAGGGATCGGCTGCGGACATCATCAAGCTGGCCATGCTGCGTATTCATCGCGGCCTTGATGAGGGAGGATTCGCCTCCGGTATGATCCTGCAAGTCCACGATGAACTGGTCTTTGACGTGGAACCTGGGGAGCAGGAGGGCGTCGAGGAGGCAGTGCGCAGGGAGATGGAGGGGGCCATCGAACTGGAAGTACCCCTAAAAGTTGACATAGGTATGGGCCCCTCCTGGTACGAAGCGAAGTGAACATCTCTTGCATGCCGGGTCAGATACCGAGCAATCCACATGAACGACCACCTCGATTCCTTTTGAAGCTCAATACGGCGTTTATCCAAGGCTTTTTCCCGACTTTATCCCGATTTAAACCATCCATAAGTTATGGTGCAAAAACAGACGATAGATGCTAAAATGAGTTGTCCGTGTGCCTTAACGAGTAAGGAGGGGCCGTGGATAAAAAAAAGTATTGGAGGAAAAGAGTAAATGCTGGAACAATCCGAAGAAAAGCACGACGAGGTGACCCACGAAAAGACCCCGGAAGAGACCCCCGAACTGACCGCCCCACTGACTAACTTCGACTACTCCGACAGCGAAGTCCCCAACTACGACAAGACCATAAAAATCTTCTCAGAAGGTGACGTCATCGCCGGAACCGTGGTTAAAGTGGACAAAGACGAGGTCTTACTGGACATCGGCTATAAATCCGAGGGCGTAATACCAGCTCGGGAGCTGTCTATCCGCTACGGCGTCAAGACAGAAGAAGTCGTAGAGGTAGGCGATGAGATCGATGCCCTGGTACTTCAGAAGGAAGACAAAGAAGGGCGGCTGATCCTCTCTAAGAAGAGAGCCCAATATGAACAGGCATGGGGCTCCCTGGAGAAGAACATGATAGATAGCGAGCCGGTGGAGGGTGAGGTGATCGAGGTAGTGAAAGGCGGCCTTATACTGGATATCGGGCTGCGTGGGTTCCTGCCTGCCTCACTGGTGGATATCCATCGCGTCAAGGAGCTGGATACATTTCTTGGCAACAAGCTGGTATGTAAGATCATCGAGATGGACAGGAACCGCAACAACGTCGTACTATCCCGGCGCGCCTTCCTGGAGGAAACGGCCAGTGAACGGCGCAAGGTTCTGCTGGATAATCTGAATAAGGGCATGAGGGTAAGCGGGAAGGTATCGAGCATAGTGTCTTTCGGCGCCTTTGTTAACCTTGGGGGTATAGACGGCCTCATACATATCTCGGAGCTCTCGTGGTGCCACGTTGAAAAGCCCAGCGAGGTACTCTCCGTCGGCGACGAGGTAGATGTCGAGATCCTGGAGGTCGACAACGAGAGGGAGAGGATCTCCCTCAGCCTGAAAGCATGCCAAGCGGATCCCTGGGAACAGCTCTCCCAGGAGGTTCAGATTGGCGAGATCATCGAGGGAACGGTGACCAAACTGGTCCCCTTTGGCGCTTTTGTGCAGGTAAGGCCGGGTATTGAGGGACTTATCCATATCTCGGAGCTATCCCGTCGCCACGTGGAACAGCCTGATGAGGTTGTGCAGGTTGGCCAGGGGATCAGTATTAAAGTGATCGATATCGATATAGATCGCCGTAGGATCAGCCTGAGCCTTAAACAGCTGGAGGAGGAGCTGCCAGAGGAGTTCGATGAGGAAGTCGAACGGGAGGAGATACCGGCGGCAGTTAAAGTGGCAGCAGAGGAGATAAAAGAGGAAGTGGCCGAGGAAGCTGCCGAGGAGGAAGTGGTTGAAGAGGCCGGGGAAGAGGCTGTTGAAGAGGTAGTCGAGGAAGCGGCCGATGAAGCTGCCGAGGAGGAAGTGGTTGAAGAGGCCGGGGAAGAGGCTGTCGCAGAGGAGATATCCGAAGAGCCGACAGAGGAAGTGGCGGCCGAGGTAACAATCGAGGAAGTAGCCGAGGAGGAGCCGGTCGAGGAGGAAGCGGTCGAGGAGTACGAGAAAGAAGCGGTCGAGGAGGTCGTGGAGGAACTGCTGAGAGATGAGGAAGAATACGTCGAACCCGAGGTCTCAGCACAGCCAGCGGTGGAGAAATCCGTCGAGACCGAATTGATCGAAGACGAGGTATTGGAATCCGAGGAGGGAGAAGAGCCCCCCGAGGGAAGTCTGGAATCGATAATAAGGGACATGAAGCGAGACGGGGTCTGACCGGTCCCGCATCTAATTAGATAACCTGGGGGCATAAAACATGCCCCCATTTTAATGGGAGGAAAATGGCTCTCTTTCTGGTAGCCCTAACCGGGGGCATAGCGAGCGGGAAGAGCACTGTCTGCCACATCTTGCATGAAAAAGGGGCACACTTACTGGACAGCGACAAAATGGCCCGTGCAGTGGTGCGCAAAGGAACAACGGGTTGGCAGGAGATTGTCGATCATTTCGGCCAGGAAATCCTAGAACCCGATGGAGAGATAGACCGCCAGAAGCTTGCTGATATCGTCTTTAAGGATGCAGGGGAGCGGGCTTTTCTGAACGGGGTAACTCACCCCAGGATCTTTCGATTAATGGCGGAGGAGCTGCGCGATATTGAGGCCAAGACTGGCGGTAAAGGCATAGTGGTCCTGGATATTCCCCTACTGGTGGAGGCGAGAGCGGGAAAGATGTTCGATTTCACCCTGGTGGTCGACGCATCACCACAGACTCAGGTTGAAAGATTGCAAAAGGATAGGGGAAGCTCCACCGAGGAGGCCTGGTCTCGTATCCACTCCCAGGTATCCAGGGAAGAAAGACTGCGAGTAGCCGATGCGGTTATTCATAACGATGGCAGTACTGAGGAGCTTAACCGAGAGGTTGAGGAGGCATGGGAGGAAATACGTAAAAGTGCTGGCCTCTCCTAGGGAATAGACTACTTCAGCCGGAGGTCATTTGCGGGATCCCAAGGCTTTGTCCCGCAGTGCTTCATCCATCTCAGCCGAGAACCTGTCATACACCGGGCATCCATACTGCAGACAGAAACGGAACTCGAGAGAGCAGCGTGGCTCGTCTATCTGCCAGCATTCCAGTCCGCGCTTATAGGCCTCGCAGTTGAGATATTGGCTGGCTGGACAGGCCCTTAACCTGTGACAATTAGTATGAGCGATCCTGCTCCACCTCCTCTACAGAGCTTTTTATGCATGGTATTATTATTATGGATATAGGGCTCTGGTGAGCCCTTTATTGACTTAATGATAATACATGACAGGATGAGAGACCAGAGATATGCTCGATAAACGTACGGAAATGGTATTCTTTGACGCTGGGGAGACCATCATCCATCCCCTTCCTTCTTTCCTGGAATTATTTTCATCGATTTGCTCAGATTACCAGGTAGAGATCGATCTAAAACGCCTGCCTAAGATAACCCGCGGGTTGATGTCCAGTGTGGAGGAGAGGCAGAGAAGCGGCTATACTTTCACCAACAATAGCGAGGAATCGCGCAGCTTCTGGCTGAATTTCTATTCCTGCATGGTGAGGGAGTTCGGATATAGCGAGGAAGACACCCTGCTTCCACAGCATCTCTACCGTACATTCTCCGACCCCACAAATTACGGAGCCTACAACGATGTCCAGCAAACCCTGGAGGAACTAAGGGGTTTAGGGCTGAGATTGGGCTTGATCTCCAACTTCGAAGGGTGGTTGGAGGGGCTCCTGAAAGATCTGGGCCTGCACTCCTATTTCGAGGTCATGGTCATCTCCGGGCAGGAAGAATATGAAAAACCTCATCCCCGCATCTTCGAGCTCGCGCTGGAGCGCGCCGGTATTCCGGCCCACCGGGCACTGCACGTCGGGGACTCTCCCATCTCCGACCTGGAAGGGGCTCAAAATGTGGGCATGCGGGCCATCATCATAGATCGCTGGGGTCGTTTCCCGCACCTGGATGCCCACCGTATAAGCGATCTGCGCCAGATCCCTCCGCTTCTCAAGGGAGATGAGGAGTAGGATGGATGAGTTTCAAATCACCACCGATTTGAGGCCGAGGGGAGATCAGCCCAAGGCGATAAAGGAACTCTCCGAGGGAGTACGGCAGGGCGAACACTACCAGACACTTCTCGGTGTGACTGGGTCCGGAAAGACCTTCACTATGGCCCATGTCATCCATAAAGTGCAGAAGCCTGCCCTGGTAATAGCCCCCAACAAGACCCTGGCAGCCCAGTTGTGCAGCGAGTTCAGGGAGCTTTTTCCCGACAACGCGGTGGAGTACTTCGTCAGCTACTATGATTACTACCAGCCGGAGGCCTACGTGCCGCGTTCGGATACCTACATCGAAAAAGATACCTCTGTAAACGACGACATAGACCGTCTGCGCCATCGCGCCACCTCCGCCGTGCTCTCACGCCGGGACGTTATCATCGTGGCCTCCGTGTCCTGCATCTACGGCCTGGGGAGCCCAGAGGAATACCTGAACAAGGTACTCATTCTGCAGCGAGGCTTTGAATACGACCTCAGCGCCCTGCTGAAGAGGCTGGTCGATATGCAGTATGAACGCAATCAGTACGAGATATCCAGGGGTAAGTTCAGGCTTAAAGGAGATACCCTGGAGATCTACCCGGCCTACGAGGAGCTGGTAGTAAGGGCGGAGTTCTTCGGTGACGAACTCGAGCGCATCGCGGTCATCGACCCTCTCACAGGGGAGATGGCCTCCCACCAGGACTACGTGGCCGTCTATCCCGCCACCCATTACCTCACCAGCCCAGAACGCATGGAGAAAGCCATTACAGCCATCAAAGATGAGCTCAAGGGAAGGGTGGCGGAACTGGAGGTACAGGGAAAGCTGTTGGAGGCTCAGCGGCTACTCTCGCGAACCACCTACGACCTGGAGATGATGGAGGAGATGGGCTACTGCCAGGGAATAGAGAATTATTCTCGCCATATCGACGGGAGGAACCAGGGGGAGCCGCCCCATACTCTCCTGGATTTCTTTCCCGACGACTTTCTGGTATTCATAGACGAATCCCATATAACCATCCCCCAGCTGCATGGAATGTACGAGGGAGATATCTCCCGTAAGCAGACCCTGGTTGACTTCGGTTTCCGGCTTCCCTCCGCTCTGGACAACCGCCCCTTGAGGTTCGAGGAGTTTATTCAGAGGATAAACCAGGTGATGATGGTCAGCGCCACCCCCGGTGACTGGGAGCTGAACAACTCCAGCATGGTAGTGGAGCAGATAATACGGCCCACCGGGCTGGTGGACCCGGAATTGATTGTACGTCCAGCCGAGAGCCAGATAGACGACCTCATCGAGGAGATAAGGCGGAGGGTGGACGCCCAGGAGAGGACCCTGGTCACCACACTGACCAAGCGTATGGCCGAGAACCTCACGGATTATCTCCTGGAGATGGGCTTGAAGGTACGCTATCTCCACTCCGAGATCGATACCCTGGACCGGGTGGAGATAATCAGGGACCTCAGGCTGGGGGAGTTCGACGTATTGGTGGGCATCAATCTGCTGCGAGAGGGCTTGGACCTGCCCGAAGTATCCCTGGTGGCCATACTGGACGCAGACCGAGAGGGCTTCCTGCGCAATGAGCGTTCCCTCATCCAGACCATAGGGCGGGCTTCCCGCAACGTGCACGGCCAGGTGATCATGTACGCAGAGGAGGTAACCGATTCCATGCGCCGGGCCATCGACGAGACGGAACGGAGACGCAGGCTTCAGATAGAGCACAACCAGAAACACCACATAAATCCTCGAACAATACGCAAGAGGGTGAGCGATATAATGGATATGGTGCTCCTACCCGACGAGACGGCCCCCTATAAAGTCAGCCGCAGGGAGCGGGAGGAGATGCCCGAAGAGGAGATAGAACAGCTGATCATGGGCCTGGAGGATGAGATGCGCCTGGCGGCGGAGGATCTTCGTTTCGAGTACGCGGCACGCCTGCGTGACGAGGTTACAGACCTGAAGAAGAGGCTGCGCCGCAAGTCGCTGCAAGAAGGTCGTTAAACTATGGACTGGATTGTAATCAGAGGTGCGAGAGAACACAACCTTAAGAACATAAACCTCCGCCTTCCCCGCGACCAGCTAATCGTTATGACCGGCATCAGCGGTAGCGGCAAGTCTTCCCTCGCCTTCGATACCATCTATGCCGAGGGACAGAGAAGATACGTGGAATCCCTGTCGGCTTACGCTCGCCAGTTTCTGGGTCAGATGGAGAAACCGGATGTGGACCATATCGACGGCCTCTCTCCGGCCATCTCCATAGACCAGAAAAGCACCACCAGGAATCCCCGTTCAACGGTGGGAACCATCACCGAGATCCACGACTACCTAAGGCTGCTATACGCCCGCGTGGGCAAAGCCCACTGCCCATCCTGCGGCAGACCTATCGAACGCCAGACCTCTCAACAGATCATAGATAGGGTAGGAGAACTGCCGTCGGGCAGTCGTTTCTCCATCCTGGCCCCGGTAGTCAGGGGGCGTAAAGGGGAATACTCCCGCCTCCTGACCGAGGTGAGACGAAAGGGGTTCTCCCGCGCTCGTGTCGACGGCGAGCTGAGAGACCTGGACGAAGAGATAAAGCTGGAACGTTACCGCCGCCACGATATCGACGTCATAGTCGATCGCCTGGTGATGAAGGACGGGGTGGACCGCCGCTTGGCTGACTCCCTGGAAACGGCCCTGGACCTGGGGGAGGGCACGGTCATCGTAAGCGAGGAGCAGGATGGAGACCGCTATTTCAGCGAGCACTTCTCCTGCGCAAAGTGCGATTTAAGCTTTCCGGAGATGGAACCTCGTATGTTCTCATTCAACAGTCCCTATGGAGCCTGCCAGGAATGCAGCGGTCTCGGATTCCACCAGGTTATCGATGCCGAATTGGTAGTCCCGGATACCTCTCTGAGCCTGGAGGAAGGGGCCATAGTGCCCTGGCCCAAGTCGGGGTCGTACTCTTATCGTTTGCTGGTGGCCCTGTCCGAAAAATATGAGTTCAGCCTGGACGCCCCCTTCCAGGAACTGCCCGCCGATGTCCAAGACGTGCTGATGTACGGGACCGGAGACGAGAAGGTGTATATCAAGTATCGTAACCGCTACGGAAGGACGCGTTCATATTTTACCCACTTCGAAGGAGTGGTGAACTGGCTGGAGAGGCGCTACGAGGAGACCGACTCCGATTACTCGCGCTCCAAGATATCCCAGTACATGAGCATCCGGCCCTGCCAGGCCTGCGGCGGCGCACGCCTCAAGCCGGCCAGCCTGGCGGTTACCGTAGGCGGCCTGAACATCTACGAGCTGTCCCGGATGTCCATCAAAGAGTGCAGGAAATTCCTAGGCAGCCTGGGTCTGAGTAAGACCGAGGAGACTATCGCCAAGCGCATCATCAAGGAGCTGAAATCGCGCCTGGCTTTCCTGGTGGATGTAGGCCTGGATTACCTGTCCCTGAACCGGGCTGCGGGAACCCTGGCGGGAGGGGAGGCCCAGCGTATCAGGCTGGCCACCCAGATAGGTTCGGGGCTGGTGGGGGTGCTCTATATACTGGACGAGCCCTCCATAGGGCTGCATCAGAGGGATAACCGCCGCCTCATCTCCACCCTGGAGGGATTGAGGGATATGGGCAACACCCTTATCGTGGTGGAGCACGACGAGGCCACCATCAGGTCCGCTGACTTCATCGTGGATATTGGCCCGGGAGCGGGAGATCACGGCGGGGAGATCGTCTACAGCGGCCCATTGCAGGGACTGCTCAAATCGAAGAAATCCATTACCTCCCAGTATCTTAGGGGGGAGAAGGCCATAGAGGTCCCGGAGGAGAGGCGTCAGCCGCAGGACAGGTACCTGGAGATCAGGCAGGCCGAGGAACATAACCTCAAGAGCCTGGACGTGGAGATACCCCTGGGTCTTCTGATATGTATAACCGGGGTTTCCGGCTCGGGCAAGAGCACCTTGCTCCACGACGTGTTGTACCGGGGACTGGCTCGCCGCCTTTACCGCTCCAAGATTCCACCGGGAAAGCACGGCACGATAGAGGGAGTGGAGCATATCGATAAAGTGATAAATATCGACCAGAGCCCCATAGGGCGCACCCCTCGTTCCAACGCGGCAACCTACACCGGTGTCTTCGACCATATACGCCGCCTCTTCGCCGACACTAAGGAATCTAAAGTGCGCGGCTACAAGCCCGGCCGCTTCAGCTTCAATATCCGGGGCGGCAGGTGCGAGGCATGCCGTGGTGACGGCAACATCAAGATAGAGATGCATTTCCTGCCCGACGTATATATACCCTGCGAGGTCTGTAAGGGAAAGAGGTACAACAAGGAGACCCTGGAGGTCGCCTATAAAGGTCGTAATATCAGCGAGGTCCTGGACCTGTCGGTGGAGGAAGCGCTGGACTTTTTCCAGGCCATTCCCACCATCCGCAGACGTATGCAGACCCTCAACGACGTGGGACTGGGATATATCAAGCTCGGCCAGCCGGCCCCCACCCTGTCTGGTGGAGAAGCCCAAAGGGTGAAGCTGGCCTCCGAGCTTAATAAAAGGGCGACGGGGAAGACCCTGTATATCCTCGATGAGCCCACCACCGGCCTGCATTTCGACGATATCAACAAGCTTCTTAACATGCTTCAGGGACTGGTCAAGGTGGGAAATACGGTGATCATCATCGAACATAACCTTGACGTTATCAAATGCGCGGACTGGATAATCGACCTCGGCCCCGAGGGCGGCGATGACGGCGGTTATTTGGTGGCCGAGGGAACGCCGGAGGAGATAGCCAAATCACGCCGCTCTCACACCGGCAAATACCTGCGTTCGCTGCTGGGCCAGAATAAAAGCAAGGCCAGAGCGAGGTGAGTTGACTTGCGCGACATGAGAATGCGCATTCAGTCGCTGCCGGATGCTCCAGGTGTCTATCTTTTCAAGAACTCGGAAGGCGATATCATCTACGTGGGGAAGGCCGCTTCTCTGCGCAAGAGAGTGACCTCTTATCTAACACCCCATACAGACGAGAATCCCCGCCTCACCCAGCTGCGGTCTCGCATGGAAGATGTAGACTTCATCGTCACCTCCAACGAGGTGGAGGCCTTGATATTGGAGGCCAACCTCATCAAACGCCACTATCCCGATTACAACGTGAAGTTCAGGGACGATAAGTCCTATCCCTACATGATTATCTGTATCGATGATGATTATCCCAGGGTGATGTTCATGCGGGGCCAGCGCCGCAAGGGATCCTTATACTACGGCCCCTTCGCCCATGCCGGGGCGGTCAGGGAGACCATTAACACCCTGCGCAAGGTCTTTCCCTTCCGGGCCTGCCGCGGCAGGGAGCCGGGCAAGAAAGGGAGTGGTCCCTGCCTGGACTACCACATAAAGCTGTGCTCCGGTCCCTGCGTGGGAGCGATCACTCCTGAGGAGTACGGTCAGATCATCGACAGCGTGCGCGAGTTCATGGAGGGGAAACACTATAAGATCCTCCAGGAGCTCGAGGAGCGCATGCGGATGGAGTCTTCTAAGAAGGAATACGAGTTGGCCGCCCGCACCAGGGATCGGTTGGCCGCCCTCAACCGCATGCTCGAACGGCAGCAAGCCCATTCCCTTAAGGAGGGGGACCAGGATATCTTCTCCGTCTACCGCAGCGAGCTCGACGCCTGCGTAACTGTCTTCTACGTGCGCGGCGGCAAGATACTGGGCAAGAAGGACTTTTTCACCGATCTTCCCAGCCTTAAACAGGAAGGGGATATTCTGGCCGCTTTTCTGCCCCAGTTCTATTTCCAGGCCACCTACTTTCCCAAAGAAATTCTTCTCTCCCATGCCATTGAAGATTCCGAGAAGGAGCTCCTGGAGGAATGGCTGAGAGAGAAGAGCGGACACAGGATAAGGGTATTGGTCCCACAACGTGGCGAGAAACGGCGGATGGTGGAGAGAGTGCTGGAGAACGCCCGACACGCCCTGGATGTATATCTCACTAAGCAGGCCAGCGACCTGGGATGGATATCCAGAGCGGTAAACGGCATCTATGAGGGCCTGGAGTTGAAGAGCCTGCCTTATCGTATGGAATGCTATGATATCTCCAATCTCGGGGGGCAAGACGCGGTGGGATCCATGGTGGTCTACGAGGGAGGGATTCCGGCAAGAAAGGATTACCGGCGTTTCCGTATCAAATGGGTGGAGGGCCCCAACGATGCAGCCATGCTGGAGGAGGTGCTGGAACGGCGCCTGACAAAGCTGGATAATCTGCCGCCCGATGAGCGGGAAGGTAAGGATAACGGGAGAATAAAACTGGATTCCTTCCATAAGAAACCAGACCTGATGCTCATCGATGGCGGCGAGGCGCAGTTAGGCGCTGCCATGAAAGCCTTGAAGCGGCACGACCGTAAGGACATCGAGGTAGCCGCTCTGGCCAAACGCATGGAGGAGGTCTACCTGCCCGGGCGGATAGCACCGCTATTGCTGCCGCGGGATTCCGAGGCCCTACATCTGCTTCAGCGCATCAGGGACGAGGCCCATCGCTATGCCCTGGAGTACCACCGCCAGCAGCGGGCCAAAAGGACCCGACGCTCGGCTCTTGATGACATCCCGGGCATAGGGCCTAAAAGGAAGAGTTCCCTGCTGCGCCATTACGGCAGCCTGTCCAGGATAGCCGACGCTCCCCTGCAGGACCTGCAGGGCCTGAGCTTTATGGACCGGCGCTCGGCGGTAAACGTGTATAATCGGTTTCATCCCGCCAGCAGTGACGCATAGGCAGCAGGAGGTAGGCAATGGGAGGTCTGATGTTCTATGCCATGGATTCGCCTTTGGGCGAGATACGCATCTTCGTAAAGGACGACATGCCCCTGGGTATATCCCTCACGGGACATAAGACAGTAAAGACAGCCAAGAGCGGACAGCCTCCCAGGAGAATATCGCAATTGCTGCTTGCTATCGAGAGGTACTTCCAGGGAAAAGCGATACCCGATGCTTTCGCCTGCAGCGTGCTTGAGAATTATGTAGAACAACCTCCCTTTGCGGAAGCGGTTTTGAGGGAAGTAATCCACATATCAATAGGAGAAACCCTATCTTACGGCGAGGTGGCTGCCATGGCGGGTAAGCCCGGCGCCGCACGTGCGGTAGGGAACATCATGAGCAGTAATCCCTTCCCCATAATCATCCCCTGTCACCGCGTTATCAAATCCGACGGGACACCGGGAG
>Ga0180434_10008586_pt1 | contig 11256 bp, 6 predicted proteins | sample SS_ome_7_FD_132453 | JGI IMG/M metagenome (GOLD analysis project Ga0180434, IMG submission 132453) | Hypersaline lake sediment archaeal communities from the Salton Sea, California, USA - SS_1_D_2 metaG | ecosystem: Environmental > Aquatic > Non-marine Saline and Alkaline > Hypersaline > Sediment... | reverse complement strand
CGCCCAACATCGACGCCCTCGCCGCCGAGTCGATCCTGCTGACCGACTACATGACGGTCATTCCCACGACACTGGCCTCGCACGTGTCCCTCTTCACCGGGAAGTACCCGCACACGCACGGCGTCCCGCGCAACGGCTTCGTGGCGCACGACGACAACGTCATGCTCGCGGAGCTGCTCAAGGACGCCGGCTTTCACACGGCCGGATTCCTAGGCTCCTTCGCCCTGCATAGCCGCTTCAACTTCGCCCAGGGCTTTGACCACTTTGACGAGGAGTTCGACATCCAGGTCGGCCACCACGGTGCCGACCAGAACCAGCGCCGGGCCGCGGCCGTGACCGGCGCGGTCATCGAATATCTCGACCGCCGGCGCATCCCCCCCAACTTGTTCCTGTTCGTGCACTACTTCGATCCACACGCACCCTACGATCCCCCGCCGCCGTACGACGTGATGTATGGCGACGAAGACGGCGCGATCGGGGTGGCGGATCACCCGGCGCTGGCGTTTGGCGAGCCCCCCGCGGAGGTTAGGGACTTGCTCTACGAATACGCCGGCGAGGTGTCCTATATGGATGAGCATGTGGGTCATCTGCTGGATGACTTGAAACGGCGCGGTATTCTCGACCACGCGCTGCTGGTTGTTGCCAGCGATCACGGCGAGTGCCTCGGTGACACGGTCGATCGTCGGGTGGGACATGGGTCGACGGTCTACCAGTCTGAGTTGTGGTCCCTCGCGATGTTCCGGCTGCCCAACGCGGCGCACGGCGGGCGCCGACTCGACGTCCCCGCCGCCAGCATCGACGTCTTGCCGACAATCCTGAGCCTGGCAGGTCTGCCGATTCCTGCGGGCGTGGGGGGGGATGTGCTTGATCTGACCGGATCGGGGCCGAAGATGTCGGCGCGCACGCGTTTCGCCGAGGCGAGCAAGCCGCGTTCCGAGGAGTCCGGTGTCGACTGGTTCAACGAGCGCAAGGCGCGCTGCGTGCGGCAGGGAGCGTTGAAGTACATCGAGACGCCATATCGCGCAACGCAAGAGCTGTACGATCTCTCGGTCGATCCACTCGAACAGCGGAATCTGCTGAGCTCGTATGCACCGGAGATGGTCGGCCGCGCCGTGAAACTGCGTCGCGAGCTCGCGGCCTGGACCGCGACGCAGAATCCGTTGCCAAGCCATTTCGACACGCAGCAGCGCGAAGAGACGATTCGGAGACTGCGTGCGCTGGGTTACCTCGTTGACGACGACGACGAACGCGCTGTCGGCGAACCACCGCCGTAGCAGCGGACCGAGGTATGCCCTGGATCGGCGCGGCGTGCCGCGATAACGTAGCATTCATGACGGCAGCAACGCAGACGAACTCTGGAGATCGCCGGCCGCGCAGACTTCTGATGATGCTGGCCGCTGCGGCCGCGGTTGTGGTGGCCGGGGTGTGGTATGCGCGCCCGCGGGGGGAAGGCGGAGCGGCGCGGCACGTCATCGTCATCTCGCTCGACACCACGCGGGCCGACCACTTCGGCTGCTACGGCAACACCTGGATTCGCACGCCCAATATCGACGCCCTCGCCGCCGAGTCGATCCTGCTCACCGATTACATGACGACCATCTCGACGACCCTCGCGTCGCACGTATCACTGTTCACCGGAAAATACCCGCATACCCACGGCGTGCCGCGCAACGGCTTCATCGTGCACGACGACAACGTCATGCTGCCGGAGGTATTGAAAGAGGCGGGCTTCACGACGGCCGGTTTCCTCGGCTCGTTCGCGCTGCACAGCCGCTTCAACTTCGCCCAGGGTTTTGACTATCTGGATGAGCGCTTCGAGATCTTTCTCGACGGCGACGAAATCGACCAGAACCAGCGGCGGGCGGCGGCCGTCACCGATGCGGTGCTCGCCTATCTAGATGAGCATGGCATTCCGCCGCGCTTGTTCCTGTTCGTGCATTACTTCGATCCCCACCAGCCGTACGACCCGCCGCCGCCGTATGACGCGATGTACGGCGATGCTCCCGGAGCGATCAGATTCGGTGATCACCCGGCATTGGCATACGGAGATGGCTCGGCGGATTCCCGACGGTCGCTGAGCCGCTACGCCGGCGAGGTTTCCTATATGGACCACCACGTCGGGCGGCTGCTCGACGAGCTTCGGCACCGCGGCATTCTGGAGGAGGCGCTGTTGCTGGTGACCAGCGACCACGGCGAGAATCTCGGGGAGAACCCCGGCAAGGCGTTTCATCACGGCCGCACCGTGTATCAGTCGGAGATGCACTGCGTGGGGCTGATTCGCCTGCCGAATGCGGCTTACGGCGGCACGCGTCTGGACCTGCCGGTTTCCAGCATCGACATGTTGCCGACGATGGTGAGCTACGTGGGCCTGCCGACGCCGGCGGGCGTGGAGGGCGAGCTGCTTACTCTAACCGACCCGAGGGCGAACACGCTGGCACGACCGCGTTTTGGCGAGGCCAGCAAGCCGGCGAGGCGGGAGTTCGACCCGCGCTGGTTCAACAACCCCAAGGCCCGTTGCGTGCGCGACGGCTCGTTGAAGTACATCCGGACGGCATACCTTAGTCGAGAGGAACTCTACGACTTGCAAGTCGATCCGCACGAGCAGAACAACGTGCTCGAATCTCCCACGGTGGAGATCGCGGCCCGCGCCGCCGACCTGCGTCGTCGGCTCGATGTCTGGACCGCCGCCCAGACCCCACTGCCGTCGCGTTTCGACGATCGAACCCACGACGAGACCATCGCGCGACTCAAAGCCCTGGGGTATCTCGGGGGAGATGACCAGGATGACTCCGAGGGGGAGGAGCCGCCCTAGCCGCCGACGTCGCCCCGCACCGCATTTATCCGACTCGGTGCCTGCCCGCCCGCCGTTCGGCAAGCTATGATAGCGGCGAATGTCACGCGAAGTCCGATCGACAAGCTGGTTGCCAAACTTTCGGCGCGTGCTGACCCACCTGCGTCCGCACCTGCGCCCGCTGATACTGGGGTTGGTGGCGGCGATCGGCGTGAGTGCGTTCTACACTTTCAGCATTTCCAGCGTGATTCCGCTGTTGAAGGTCGTCTTCGCCGATCACGAAACGCTCGCCGATTGGCTGCACCGTGTCGAAACCCAGCGTCGGCTCGGCGTCGCGATCGCGGCTGACCTGCCCGACGACCCGGGCGGCCTAGTCATCACGCACGTTCGTCCGGAGTCGGCCAGCAGCAACGTGCTTGCCGACGGCGACCGCATCGTCGCCCTCCAGGACGAATCGCCGGGCTCGTATGCCTTGATGCGGACCGTCGCGGGGCATAGCGAAGAGAGTATTCGCGCCGTCGTTGTGTCTCCGGCGGAGGGCGAGCGCAGAGAAGTTGAGCTCGGTCTGAGACCCTACCGATGGTGGTCTGGCGCGCTGTGTCGCGTGGCCTCGTGGCTGCCGGCGGGCAAGAGTGCCGACAGCCGACTGAAGACGCTGGCGATCGTTATGGGCGGCCTGGTCCTGATCACGCTGTTGGGCGGCCTGTGTCGGCTGGCAAATGAGGGACTGATCGCGACGTCGGTCCAGAGATCGCTCCACGATCTGCGCAGCGAGCTGGCCGAGCACGTTCTGCGGCTGCCCATGCAATGGCACGGCGCCCAGCCCCCGGGTGACACGCTCGGCCGCTTCGCCACCGACATCAACAAGGTCGAAGTCGGGATGACCACGCTGTTCGGCCGGGCGGTGCGCGAGCCGATGAAAGCTGCCGGCGTGCTGGCTCTGACCGTGCTGATCGATTGGCGTCTGCTGATCGTGGCGCTGGTGGGGCTACCGATCGGGCTGATCGTGATGGGCGCTTTCGGGCGGACCGTGAAACGTTCGCAGAAACGGGCATCGGAATCCTGGGGGCGGCTGCTCGATCATCTCGGCGAGCGGATTGCCGGCATCCGCGAGGTCAAGGCCTACGGCATGCAGGCCGCCGAGGGGCGGCGTTTCGAGCAGGAAGGCCGCACGCTGACCCGCGCCCAGACGCACATCGAGCTGGTCGACGCGGCCACCAAACCGGCGCTCGAGGTGCTGGCGATGCTGGCCGTCTCGGCGTTTGTGGTCTACGGCGCCACGCGCGTCTTCAGCCAGCAGCTCGAGCCGCACCTCTTCTTCGCCGCGATCGTGTGTCTGGGCGGCGTGTTCGACCCGGTCCGCAAGCTGGGCAAGGTGAACAACCGTCTGCAGGCGGCCGAGGCTTCGGCGCGCCGCCTGCTCGAACTGCGGGACGTGCGCAGGGAGGAACCGGGGGTTTCCAGTACCGAGGGCTTCGAGCTGCCGCCCCTGGATAGCACGATTGAATTCGACGGCGTCTCGTTCGCGTATCCGTCACATCCGGAAAAACTGGTTCTCGACGGCATCAACCTGCGCGTGAAGAAAGGTCAGGTGGTTGCGCTGGTCGGCCCGAATGGCTCCGGCAAGACCACACTGATGTCGTTGCTGCTGCGGTTCTACGAGCCGGCGCGCGGGCGAATCCTGATCGACGACCAGGATATCGCGCAGGTCTCGCTCGAATCATTGCGGTCGCAAATCGGGCTGGTGACACAAGAGGCCGTTGTTTTCGCCGACACCGTCCGAGCGAACATCGCGTACGGTGCGGACGGGGCGGTAAACGAAGAGACGGTCCGCCAGGCCGCCGAGCGGGCCCACATTGACGACTTCATCCAAGACCTCTCTGTTATGCACGAAGGCCGCGAGACCCGCGGCTACGACGCGCTGATCAGCGCGCGCTCACTCTCCGGCGGCCAGCGGCAGCGGCTGGCGCTGGCCCGGGCGATCCTGCGCGATCCGCCGATCCTGATCCTCGACGAAGCCACCAGCCAGGTGGACAGCGAGTCGGAGCGCAAGATCCAGGAAGCGATCGAGGATGTGACCCGCAACCGCACGACCTTCATCATCGCCCACCGCTACAGCACGATCGCTCATGCGGATGTCACGGTTGTCTTGAACGAAGGCCGCATCATTTCCCAGGGGCGACACGCCGAGTTGATGGAAACGTGCCCGTTCTACGTGAATCTGTGTGAGACGCAGTTCGCGGCCCACGTCTGATCTGGGCGCGGCCGATTCCCGCCGTCAGTCAAACAGATCAGCCAGCCGCGCGCCGATCCATTGCACGGTGGCGCCGTAGAGCACCAACAGGCTCGCTCCGACCACTACGGTCCAAATAACGGCCAGGGATGTGCCCGGGCGCTTCGCCACCCGCTTGGCATAGATGCAGCACAGCGCGAGGATCCATAGGAAAAGCTGGGCCCAATAGACGAGCGCGTCGACATCGAACTCGAAGAGCTCATCGAACCAGGAATCGGCGCGGCCGGTGGTGACGAAATCCCAGAGCTCGGTGAGAAACAGCGGGGGTGGCCCGCAGACGATTTCAGTAACCATCACCGCGGACGTGTAGCATCCCGCCAGGAACCAGAACCGCAGGGTCTCTCCGGGGCGTCGCCACACGGCCGGATCGAGAACGGCCAGCCAGACTGTCTGAAACAGGATGTAGATCAGGGCCGTGGACAGCCACGTCGCGTGGAAGTCGGCGTCCAGGTCGTTGATGTAGGCGAGCGCCGTGCCGGCGAAACAGATCGCCCCGAATACCAGCCCGTGCCGCCAGCTCACGCGCTGGACAATCTGCCGGGCGAAGACCCACGGAGCAAAGAGCACAGTCGCCCAAGTCACCCAGAACGCCGGAAGCTTGCGCCATCTCCTGGCTCGTTCGAACGCGATGCGCGGCGGGCACTCGGCGGCCCGCCGAACCTCCTCCCAATCGAACGTGGTGCCGCACTCGGGACAGCGCGGCCGGGTAAGCCCGGTCAGGTTGTATTCGCACTGCGGGCAGCGCATCCCGCTGTCAGCGACGGCGGGGTGGTCAACTGCCGGCGCGCCGCTCATATCGGAGTCCATTTCATCGGACAGTCTAGCGGTCCTATTACTTCGTTTACACGTGGGTTACAGGAAAGTCGCGCACGGGATGAATGCGCTCGGACTGCCGCGCGGGACTGGCGACCATCCCACGCCGGCGGTAGGCTTTCGGAGTGGGTTTCCAGGAGGAGGCCATAATGCGCATGCCGGGTGCACCGAGGCCATCCCGCATTCTGGCGCTGCTGTGCGTTCTGGCCGCCAGCGCGGCCCGCGCCCAGCGTCCCGAATACCCGCCGACACGCATCGAGACCGTCACCGATGTCGTGCACGGGATCACGATCGAGGACCCCTATCGCTGGCTCGAGAACAGCGCCGCCCCCGAGGTCCGCTCCTGGACCGAGCAGCAGAACGCGCTCGCCCGTCGCTGCCTCGACCAGTTTCCCGCCGTCCACAGGGCTCTCACCGACCGGCTCACGAAGCTTTACGCTGCTGCGACCGTGTCGAGCCCGCGGGTCTTCGGCGAGTGCTACTTCATCAGGCGGCGCGTGGGCGCACAGAATCACGCCGTCGTCTACGTGAAGCAGGGTGGCATCGACGCCGAGCCGCACCCGGTGCTCAACCCGAACGAGTTCAGCCCGGACGGTACGGTCGCGCTGGACTGGTGGTTTCCCTCCCCGGACGGAGCGCTGGTGGCCTACGGTAAGTCCTGCAGCGGCAACGAGAAGAGCACATTGTTCGTTCGCGACGTGAAGACCGGCGAGGACCTGCCGCTGGCGATTCCACGCACCCGCTCGAACAGCGTGGCCTGGGACGCGGACGGCCGCGGATTCCACTATCTCCGCTTCCCCGAACCGGGCTCCGTGCCGGCCGGTGACGAGAACTACTACCGCCACGTGTACTACCACAAGCTCGGCACCGACTGGCGTTCGGACCCGAAGGTCTTCGGCGAGGGGCGTCCGAAGGAAGAGTGGCCGCGGATCCGGGCCTCGAGCGATTACCGGTACCTGCTGCTGACGGTCGGCCGCGGCTGGAGCGAGCAGGATCTCTACATTCGCCGGGCCGACGAAGAGGAATTCCGCCCCGTCGCAGTCGGACTGCGGGTGCTGCTCCGCGGTGACGTGCTGGACGACCAGCTCTTCCTGCTCACCAACCACGAGGCCCCACGCTACCGCGTGGTCGTGACCGATCCGGCCAACCCCGGTCCCGAGACCTGGAAAGAGGTGATCCCCGAGCAGACCGGCGTGATCGAGAGCATGAGGATCGTCGGGGGCAAGCTGGTCGTCGTCATTCTGGAGAACGCCTACTCGCGCCTGTGCGTCTACGAGACCGATGGCAAGATTAGCACGGAGCTCGAGCTGCCGACCCTGGGTAGCGTCAGCACCATCCGTGGCCGGCCTGACGCGGCCGAGCTGTTCTTCCGGTTCGAGTCGTTCACCTATCCGCCGACGATCTTCCGCTACGACCTGGGCACACACCAGATGACGGTGGTTGACCGGATGGAGGTCGATCTGGATCTGAGCCAGTACGAGAGCAAGCAGGTCTGGTTCAACTCGAAGGACGGCACGCGCGTCCCGATGTTCGTTACCCACAAGAAGAGCCAGGAACTGAACGGGAACAACCCGACGGTGCTATGCGGCTACGGCGGGTTCAACAACAACGTAACGCCCCGCTTCATCCAGCATCCGCTCCCGTTCCTGGACGCCGGGGGGGTCTACGCGCTGGCCAACCTGCGCGGTGGAGGTGAGTTTGGTGAAGAGTGGCACCGAGCCGGGCAGCTCGAGCAGAAGCAGAACGTTTTCGACGACATGATCGCCGCCTGCGAGAAGCTGATTGCCGATAAGTACACCCGGCCCCAGCGTCTCGCGCTGCGCGGCGGGAGCAACGGCGGACTCCTGGTGGGCGCGATGATGACGCAGCGGCCGGACCTGTTCAAAGCCGCTTACTGCGCCGTCCCGCTGCTCGACATGGTCCGCTACCACCGCTTCTCGATCGCCCGGCTGTGGATTCCCGAGTACGGCTCCGCCGAAGACCCCGAGCAGTTCAAGTACCTACGTGCCTACTCGCCGTATCACCACGTCCGGCCGGGCGTGAAGTATCCGGCGGTGCTGTTCACGACAGCTGAGTCTGACTCGCGGGTCGACCCGATGCACGCTCGCAAGATGACGGCGCTGCTGCAAGCGGCCAGCGGCTCGGACAACCCGATCCTGCTATGGGTTGAGAAGCAGGCCGGGCACGGGAAGGGCAAACCGCTGGACAAGCGGATCGCGGAACACGTCGACAGTTGGGTGTTCTTCATGTGGCAACTTGGGATGCTGGACGAGCACGCGTCGTAGCGATGGACTTGCGCGGGTCTGGACGGCCCCTGTGGCTACGTCACCGGCACCCCACGCAAGCGCAGCGCGGCGAGGATCACTGCGATCGCCTCATCGGGTGACATTCGTCCGAGATTGATCAACAGATCGAAACGGGTCGGATCGGCCTTGGGCTTGCCGAAGCATCGGCGGAAGAATACCTCCCGTTCGCGCTCCGCCCGGGCGATCTCGGTCCGGGCGGTCTGTCGGTCACACTGATTCTGCTGAGCATACGTGGCGACACGAGCCTCGTGTGGAGCCAGGAAGCGGACCCGCAGGCCGCGATCCTGTGGCAGGACGAAATCGGCCCCGCGGCCAACGAAGACCGCCGGCCCTTGCCGGGCCAGAGCGAGCACGGCTTCGCTGAGGCGGTAGAAGTAGTCCTCCTTGCGGTATTCTCCCTGGAGGAGGTTGCGGATCATGTGTTGCAGCCAGTTCGTGTCGCGCTCGTCCATCTTCTCGTACAAGCGCGTGCGGACCTGGTCGTCGCCGGCCATGTGTTGGAGGATCTCTTTGTCGAACAGCGGCCAACCGAGCCGCTCGGCCAGTTGGCGGGCGACCTGTTCACCGGTACTGCCGACGGCCTGCGACACGGTGACGAAGTGGGCCACCGGCGCCTGGGGCTGACCTTCTTCGAGCTCGAAACGTTGCTGCCGGGCGATCTCCCAGTTGCGCATCTGCTTCTCGACCAGCTTGGCAACCGTGGAATCGGAAGACATCGCACACCTCGGAAGAGCACGCGGATCAACCAGCATCATCCGCCTCTATTAGATCATACTGGGCCGCGTGGGTCGAGCCGGCCGGCGCGCGCCGCCGTGGCGGCTGCGGGCAGCTATTCTGGCTCACTTGTAGCTGTGGAGGGTCTTCATGTAGTTGGCCCGCTCGAAGGCGGCCGGGTCCCGGGCGGATTTCTGGCTCATACTGCCTTTCATCTGCTCGACCGACTCGTAGTCATGCTCCTGCATCCAGGTCTTCATCTCGTCGAGCATGACGCCGAGCTGCTCAATGCCATCGCGGAGCAGCACGGAGCAGACCTGCGTGATGTCCGCGCCGACCATGAGCATCCTGAGCACGTCCTGTCCCGTCGCGATCCCACGCGTCGCCGCCAGCGACGCCCGAATCCGCCCGTACAGAATCGCGATCCAGCGCAGCGGCAGGCGCATCTCGAAGGGCGAGCTCAGCACGAGGTTGGGGACGACTTCGAGCCGGTCCAGATCGATGTCGGGCTGGTAGAAGCGGTTGAACAACACCAGTGCATCAGCACCGGCGGCGTCGAGCCGCTTGGCCATTCCGCCCATCGCGCTGAAAAACGGGCCGACCTTCAGCGCTACCGGAATCTCCACACTCCGCTTGACCGCCTGCAGAATTTCGACATAGCGGTTTTCGACATCCTGGCTGCTGAGCTCGGGGTCGGTGGCCACAAAGTACACGTTCAGTTCCAGCCCGTCGGCCCCCGCCTGGGCAATCTGCTTGGCGTAATCGGTCCAGCCCCCGACCGTTGCCCCGTTCAGGCTGGCGATCACCGGGATGTCCACCGCCTGCTTAGCTTTGGCAATGTGCGACAGGTACTCCTCCGGCCCGAGCTTGAACTCGTCCACCTGGGGAAAATAGCTGAGCGCCTCGGCGAAGCTCTCCGTGCCCTGCTCCAGGTGATGCTCCAGCTCGGCCGCTTCGTGTGTAAGCTGTTCCTCGAAGAGCGAGTGCAGCACGACGGCGGCGGCGCCGGCATCCTCCAGTTCGCGGATCGAGTCCACCTCGGCGGTCGGTGGGCCGGCCGAGGGCACCAGCGGATTCTTGAGCTTCAAGCCCATGTAGGTCGTGGTCAGGTCCATGGTGTCGGTCTCCTGTGTCATGTCGCCCGCGCGCAACCGGTACGCTTGGACGAAACCTGCGCCGGCGCTCCGCGCCCAGAGCCTCTAACACAACTGGGTGGCTCGGGCGCCTCGCCCGAGTCCTGCCCCTCGCTCGCACTCCGGGCTCTGATTCTGAGGCCCTCGCTGGCGCTTCGGGTTCGGCTCCGGACGGCTAGCTGTCAGCTTTGCCTTTTCCGTTGCCGCCGGCGGCAACCGCGCTGGCGTACATCTCGGACAGGTTCTCGTAAAAGCGCCAGCGGGCCTTCGCCTCGGCCTGCGACTCCTCCAGGAAGCGCTTGGCCGCCTCCGGCCGACTCTTGGTGAGCATCTTGAAGCGCGTCTGGTTGTAGGCGAATTCTTCGAACGGAATCGACGGGGCCTTCGAATCCAGGCTGAGTGGGTTCTTGCCCTGGGCCACCAACGCCGGGTTGTAGCGGAACAGCGGGAAGTGCCCGCTCTGCACCGCCTGCTTCTGGGTCTCAAAGCCCTGACGCATGTTGATCCCGTGCGCGATGCAGTGGCTATAGGCAATGATCAGCGACGGACCGTCGTACGCCTCCGCCTCGATGAACGCCTTCACGACCTGGCCATCGTTGGCCCCCAGCGCGACCTGCGCCACGTACACGTTCCCGTAGATCATCGCCATCATCGCCAGGTTCTTCTTGCCCTGGGGCTTGCCGCCCGCGGCAAACTTGGCCACCGCACCCTTCGGCGTCGACTTCGAGCACTGCCCGCCCGTGTTCGAGTACACCTCCGTGTCAAGCACCAGCACATTGACGTTGCGACCACTGGCGAGCACGTGATCGAGCCCGCCGTAGCCGATATCGTACGCCCAGCCGTCGCCCCCCATGATCCAGACGCTCTTCCGCACCAGCGTGTCGGCGATGTCAAACAGGCGCTTGGCCTCGGGCGCGTCGATCGCTTGCAGCTTCTCTTTCAGCACGGCGACACGCTTGCGCTGGAGATCGATATCCGCATCGGTCTGCTGCACCGCGTTCAGCAGCCCGTCCGCCAGATCCTTGCCGATCCGGTCGGAAAGCTTCGCCACCAGTTCGCGGGCGAAGTGGGCGTGCTTGTCGATCGTCAGCCGATAGCCGAAGCCGAACTCGGCGTTATCCTCGAAGAGCGAGTTACACCACGCCGGCCCACGCCCGTCCGCGTTCTTGACCCACGGCGCCGTCGGCAGGTTCCCGCCGTAGATCG
>Ga0180434_10008585_pt1 | contig 11256 bp, 11 predicted proteins | sample SS_ome_7_FD_132453 | JGI IMG/M metagenome (GOLD analysis project Ga0180434, IMG submission 132453) | Hypersaline lake sediment archaeal communities from the Salton Sea, California, USA - SS_1_D_2 metaG | ecosystem: Environmental > Aquatic > Non-marine Saline and Alkaline > Hypersaline >... | reverse complement strand
GGCTCCAGTTCCTCACCAATGCTAATCGCTGCACCCTCAACCGCAGACCGCATCCGCACAACCGCACCACGGAAACCTTCCAGCTGCCGCTTCTGAATCTCTTCCGCGATACCTCCAGAATCTTCCAGGAGATCGCGGAACTCTTTGAGCTTGTCCGTACCTCGACTGATAAGCGCCGCCATACCAGGACCGGCACGCGCACTGAAAATCTTGATCACATCCTCGGCCTTCACCGCCTTGCTCTCGAACTGGCCAATCACATCCGTCAGCGAGCGCATGTTTCCTTCGGAGTCGTATACCTCGATACCCAAGCGCTCCAAGGTAGACGCCGCTTCGCGCGACGGATTCAGCAATCGGATGATAGCATTTCGCAGGACCGTACCGCCGATACTGCCCTCAAAACCGGCCTGGCCCAACTGCCCGAGCACGGCGGTGATTTCCTTGAAGTCCTGGCCCGCCGACGTAGCCAGCGGCCCGGCAAACTTGAACGCTTCGCCCAAGGACTGCAGGTTCGTCTTGCTGCTCGTGAATGCCTTGACCAGCACATCGTTGGCATCAGCCAGATCCGATACCTCCAAACCCAACTGAAACAAAATATTCGTCGAAATCTCGGCCGCTTGGGCCATGTCGATCTGCGCAGCCGACGCCAGGCGCAGCACATTTGGAAGCGCTCCCATGATCGTCTCAGACTGTAAACCAGCCTGAGCCAAAAGCGCCATGCCGTCCGCGGCTTGGGCCGCCGAGAACTCGGTCGTTCGACCAAGCTCTTGGGCAAACTCATTGAGCCGCTGAAACGACGCCCCCGTTTCTCCGGTGAGCGCACCTACCCGGTTCATGGACTTCTGGAAATTCTCAAATGCGCGGATCACCTTGCGCATGGCGATCGCAGCAATACCGGTCACCAGGAGCGTGCGGAGGCTGAACAGATTCTTGATCGCCCCCGCTACGCTCCTGCTGAAATCGGCAAACGCCTGGCGACTACGCCGGGCCAGACTACGCATGGCCGCCGCACCCTTGGCGGCGAATCCCTGGAGCGCCTTGGTGGCGTCATCCCGCATCCTGAGTACAAGCCGGAGCTCTTTCTCATTCATGCTGCTTCGTCTTCTCCCGGTACTCGCATTCCGCGGCGTTCATCACGGAGCAGATCTGGAACCACCGCGCGGTGTTGTCCACCAGCGGCCGCCCTTCCCGCTCGCCCACGTACGCGCGCCAACAGAACCGGCTGAATGGCGTCAAAAGGCGCACGGGGCATCGCGGAACCTCCCCATACCGCTGTGTGTCTCCCGTCGCCGGTAACTCCGGAAGAATAGTCCGTATGGGGGTCGGTGCGAGGCTCGTATGACAGCCCCGCGCGCCTTGCATCTGCTTCGTGCACTTGTCGCATCTCCAATCGCCGCCGATCGCTACTTCGACGGCGAGCCGGAGTTTTTTATCGCGTCCTCCGAGAGCCCGTTGTGCTTCTGGATTTCCTCGGCCAGTTCTTTGACAACCGCCGGGGGAATCATGCTCACGAGTGAATCTTGGAGAACATCACACTTGCGACCGTTGCGTACTTCCGGTTTGGTCTTGAACGGGATTTCGTTCCCGTCTTCGTCCAGGAAATTCGCCCAGCCACAAACACCATACTTCACGAGCCGGACGTTGCGCCGGTTCACGTGAAGCTGGGTCTTGGTGCCACCACCATCGGCCCCGCCGTCCGGCGCCATTTCGAATTCATAGGCGTCGTCTTCCAGGTCCGCGAGGATCAAGGCATCCAAGACCCCGAGCTTAAACACCGTGGGCTTTTCATCACCCTCGTAGCCGTCCTGCTGCGTCGGGTCCAGCTTGGAAATGTAATCCACCTGGTCTCCGTACGTCAAAGCGCGAATAGCCATACCGACCTTCCTTTCCCGAGTGGGGCCGCCGGTCTACCGGAAGCGGAACACACACTCGTCATCATCAGTCCCAACCGCCGTGTAGGTAATTTCGAACGTGCGCCAAGTCTCACGCTCACCATACGGCAACTCCCGGATCACCGATTTCGGGACATACACCTCGATGATCTGCCCCGCCGTGTAGCCCGTCTGGACTTCAAGGCGACGCTGGGTCTTGTTCTCGAAATCATCCCAGAAGTCGTAATCCGCGATCAGGGTGGCCTCCGGATTGTAAGTACCTTGCGGATCTCGATCACCCAGCACGAACCCCTTGATCGCGTAGGTCGCGCACGGATCCAGGCGCGGCGCGATCGCGTTGTTCATGTTGAGGGTGAAGTTCTGGATAATTGGGTTGAAGGCCGAACCTTCCGGGCTCCCGAGCTCCACGCATGCCCCCGCCAGGACCGGGGGATCGGTCGTGAGAATGTTGGGAGTGGCCGGAATGGCCTCATCCACCGGGCTGGAGTACAACCCGTGGCCCGTGAACACGAACGCACCGAAATTTCCCGCCTCGACGTTGTACTCGACATTGAAACGGCAGGCACGCAGGACGTGCTTGACGCCGTCGTAGTACACGTAGATCGTGACGGTCTTCTGGTTGGTGGGATCCGACTCCGGCCAGTACTCGATGCTCGTGCCCACGTTGAGCACGCGCTGCAGACCGGCCGCGGTCATCAACACATCGAACTCCGGCACATCGCCGGCCAGACCACTGTCGGCCGAGCCGTTGGTCTTGGCCTCGACGGTCAGGGAGATATCCCACATCAGGGTACCCTGTACCGGGGCCTTCGGGCTCATCGAAGCGCTGTGCGGTTTACGCTCGCGAAGTTCACCCGCCGGGGTGAGCGTCCCTTCCGTGATCTGAATCGCATTGGTCAATGCGGACAAACCCGGATCCACTCCTTCCGCCACCTCCGTGTCCGCCAGGATCACGGTGCGAGGAAGTCTCAAAACCTGCGCATTGCTCGCCATTTTACGTACCTCCTAAAACTGCGTCCGCGTTAGCGCGTCAATCTCAGCGTTGCCAATGTAGGTCAACGTCTCACCAAAAAACGCCGGAGGCGACTGGCTGATCCGCACCTGCGGCACGGTAATCACCGACCCTCCCAACGTGAAACCGGTTGTGTCCTGGAGAAGCTTGATCTGAATCTGCTCCAGGATCTGATCCATCAGGTCCGAAACGTTGACGCCCTTGTTGTGCTTGCGGTCGCTGGCGCTCATGTACCCAATGATCGGAATCGTCCAAGTCGTAACCACGCGCCCGGCCTGCGCCGTCAAATCCATGTCCGACCTCGGCGGCTCCATAATCCAAGCATTTACCATCCAGCCACCACCCGGAGCCGCGGTCCGAAAAGCCTTCAAGAACTCCGCCATCGTCGTAACCGGCGGCCGCTCCCGGTGAAGATTTTGAATGCCCGGTGCCGGCGTCGTGATCGTCTCCAGAAGATCGATCACCCCGTCTTTGATTGATGAAATGCTACCCACGACGGATCGTCCCCTTGTCGGCCCGGATACATTGGTAAATTGTCTCCCGGAAAAACGTCGCCGCCCGCGTAATGATACCTGGACGCTGCTCATCCATGGTTCGCTCGTAGTGCTTGAAACCAGGACCACGGTGACCAGACCGGCGCATGCTGTACTGGCCCGGCTGGAACTGGCCAAGCGCGCCTTGGTTGCGCGATACGTAGACCGCGAAGCCGAAGAGCTCATCGCCCTCCAGGCGATCAAAGTTCTCATCCGTAGGCCGGATGTACTTTTCGATCCACGGGACCAACTCCCGGGCCGGAGGGGGCGTTTGCCCGGGGCGTCGGCCATCATTGATCACCGGCGCGTACGGCACGCCGTCATGCTCGACGATACCTACCTGCTCTGTACCAAAACCCTGAACGTGGGAAATCACCCGATCACGATAGTAACGCATCAGTCCAATCGGACCCTCGGCCGCAATCTTCTTGCGGAGCTCGCGGCGCAGCACACCGGTCTCACGAGTCAGAAAAACCCGGTACGCCTTTGCCATGCGCTCCGGGCCGCAAGTGTAGAGCATGTCGCGAAACATGCGCTCTACCTGCTTAGTGTCCAACTCCAGCGTTACAACGCTCATCCCTATCCATCCCTCAAACCAGTCTCGTACCGGTGAAATGCCCTGGTCGCTCCACGACCAGCGAAAGTACTCTCGACCGAAGTCGTGACCTCGGCCGCCTGGACCTCTTTGGGCCGCAAGGGCTGCACCACCGTCTGGTACGCCTGCAGAAAATCCGTTGCCCTTGCCCGCCATGCTGCAGCGCCGGTACCCTTGTCCACGGTACCCGCACTGACTGTACTGTCCTGCCTGTTCGCCTCCCGCGCCGCAATCGACAGCGCCACGAAGTGTGCGCACAACTGCGCGAAGGCTTCCTTGTGTGAAGAAAGGATCGTGGCCAGAGTCCGCGGCCTGGTCCACACCACCTTGAACGACTCGCCTGTAGGAATCGCGGACTCCAGGAACAGAAGCTCCCAACTCGACGCCGCCGTTTGATACGTCTCGTAATACTTGGAATCCAGGAACCGCGGCGGGACGTTATCGATCGGGTACTCCACGGACTTGATCACGTCGCCATTGTCCTCATCGTAATTCGTGAGCGCGTAGCGCTGCGTATCGTCACCGGTCCCGGTGTAGAACAACTTGTTCGGCTTGTCCCGGTTGTAGCGCTCCAGAGCGGTGTTCGTGGAGCCCACGATAAGCCTGCTCGTGGAAACGGTGAGCTCTTCGTCACCCTGGACAACCTGACCCACCCGCTCAATCAGATCACCGATTACCCAAGTCGCCATTACTGCGCCGCCTCCATGAACATATAGGCATGTGCCGCCACGTATTGCACCGCCAGGCCTTGGGCCGCTTCCTCAGTGAGAACCTGCTGTGCGTGGCTCCTACATGCCTCACCGTCAGCCAGACAGCACACAATACGCAAGGTGCCATCATGGTTCACAGGACCATCTACGCACGCCGTACATGTTCCCTGGGCAACCCCATCAACTGCAGGCATCAGCAAGTACATCAGTTCGGCCTCAACGGAATGACATTCTCAGGAGCAAGACGGCGATCCGCCACATAGCTGTCCTCGATATCCCACATCTTTATTCGAGTGATCTTGGAACTACCAAAATACGTCGCAGAAGATTCCCCAAGAAACCCAAACTTCCCAACAGCAAACGGTTTACCCGATCCCACTGCGGAAAGGTCACCAATCCCCAAGGCATACCCGTTGTAGTACGCCACGAAGAATGTGTCGAGTACCAAGTACGTCAGGACACCACCCTCGCGCGGAAGTGTCGGCCCAGCACCCGCAATAGCAAACGCAGTTCCGTTCACAGACTTGACCATCGCCATCTGACCGTTGAGCAGAATAAGCGCATAACTCATATCTGGAGGAATACGCCCCCCAACGAACAACAGCGGATCAATCGCCACCGCCGCATCAAACCCCGTAGCATGAATCTCCACCATGAAGTTCTTACGCGGGGAAAGAAAGAAATAGTCGGTTGGTGAAAACGTAGTGCCGTACAGCCGATTTGAAACCTTATTGCCGTACAGATGATCCTGCTGAATGATCGAACCCTTGACCGTGAATCGAGGATCACCCAGACACAGGCCACTCACTGGACACGTACACGTCCCGCGCGCGAAGTTCATGTCCAAGCGCAAGCTGTTTTCCAAGTAGTGCTTTGGATCATCTACCGGGTACGGGGAAAGGGAGCGGGCGTTTACTCCCGCTCCCACGCGCAAACCCATCTCAACGGTAACGGCCATGAGTCGCCTCCCTAGTGGTTAGCACTCATCTGGCGATACCGCACGTTGAACCCGGAAATCGTCTTTGCCGCCGAATTGTTGCGAACCGCCAGCAACTTGATCTTCCGATAACCAAGCACCGGCAACTGAATCGCGGGGCCCTTGTTGTAGCCCTTGGCGTTCATCGCCACCCGGCAGATCATCGGGTTCGTGTCCCACGTAGCACCGTCCACGATCCCCACGAAGCGCGCCTCTACGGTGATTCCTGCATCCGTAGCACTCGCTACGAAAAACGGGTTCACCACCAGGTAATCCACGTCCGCGCTGATCTCCATAGTCAGGCCGGAGACGGACTTGGTAGTAGCCGCCGGAATCGTAATCGCATCGGCAAGACACATCAGATCCTGCCGGTTACCCTGGAAACGAGTCATGCTCTACTCCTTTCCGGGCCGCTTACGAATACTGCTTCGTGCGGACACCCACCACGACGTAGTAGACCTTGAAAGCCGAAGCGACGCTGCCCTTCACATCGAAGTAGCTCGCTTCCGCGGCGTTCACCTTGGACGTTACCACGGCAAAGCGCGTGACGCTGTCGGCGGTAAAGCATACGGTCTTGATCAGGTCGAAACTGGTCGTGACACGGCCGGTACCACCCGATCCCAGGGTCAGGCTGCCCGCTTCGGTGTGAAACACACCATCGATGACGCCCTGCGGATATCTCGTTCCCTTACCCATCCTGCTTTCTCCTGTCGCTCTACGGAATCAGCCGCCGGGACCCCATTGTCCCGGCGGCCAGCGTTTCCGCCAATTCCGCAGACCCTACCTGATTGCTCAGGCGGGCTTGATCATCACGACGCCGCGGTGATCGTTCATCACGCCGCCGTACTCGTGCCGGACCTTGTAGGCAATCTTGTCGTGCGTGAACACGGTTCCGACCGCCTCGTTGTTCTGCAGGATGATCGTGGGCTCTTCCTGCCCGTTGATATAGCCCATGGTGAGCATATCGATCTCGCTCTTGCGCCCGGTCAGAACCATCGCCGTGGTGCTGCTGCGCATCTTGCTCGACACGATGATACCTTCCATCGAGCCCTGGAGGGTGTTGATCTGGTTCTCGGCCGAACCAACCACGCGCTCCGAGTTCTGGACCTGCTGCACGATCGGCCGCAGTTCCCGCGGGATAACCGCGTAGCCCGGGGACAGGCCCAGGATCTCGGAAGCCTGACCGCTGTCGGTCTGGTTCCAGAGCGCCTGCTGCGCGGCCTCGATGCTGTCGCTGTCCACGCTGTCCACGACCAAATTGCCGTGGGCGGCGCTGTAAACCGCGGTGCCGTCCGGTGCGCCGGTACCGGCGTTGATCACGCCACCCGACACGTTGAGCAGAAGGTCATAGACAAACTGCTCGTGGACGCGGCTCGCCGCGCGACCGACCATCCGCGGGACGCGCGCCAGGAAGCGCATGTCGTCGTTGATGATGGTTTCGCGGGTAATCGACACCTTGCCGCCGTACTTGGCGGGGGTGAAGTACGCCTCGAAATCGCTCGGGACGGTCAGTTCGTTGTAGGTCGCACCGTCAAGAACCGCCGCCACGTCGCCCAGGGTTCCCCACTGGATCAGTTCATGTTTCTTGAAGTTCTCCGCGCGGATCACTTCCGTGAACTGGCGATAGTCGCTCTGGTACGCGCGGTATTCCTGCTGCATGATCTTGTTGGCGCTCGTGCCCAGCGCGTAGGTAAACGTGCTGGTCGAGATCGCTTCGCCGATACGCCGGGTACCCAGACCACCAAAGGCCTTGGCATGATCCACGACGCCGTCCACATTCTCGTCCCCGGTAAACCAGGTGTAGAGTTTGCGCAGCGAAGTGGCGGCCGCAACGTCGCGGTAAGCGCCCTGCTCCGACTCGCTGAGTCGGCCCGTGTTCAGACCCATGGCAAGTTCCAGAGACATCTGGTGCTTGCGGACCTGGTTGGCGCTCTCGGTGATCTGCGACTCCCGGGTATTCTCGCCCAGGTCAACGACGTGACCGTCGTCTACCAAGGTGCCCAGGTACTCGCGGTGATCACGAACAGTCGCACGGACCTGGCTCTCGGTGAGAACCTGCCCGTCCATCAGGGCCAGGAGATGATCGCGCACATTCTGCGGGAGGCCGGTGCCTTCCACAACAGCGCGCTGGATCGCGCGGCTCGCGGCGATCTCATCGGCGGTCTGGCGCTGAGCACTGGCCCGCTCGGCCTGCTCAAGACGCCGCTGGAGGTCCGCGATCTGGCTCAAGATAGCTTCGGAGACGCCTGCACCATCCTCACCGTCACCATCCTCACCGTCACCATCCTCACCGTCGCCATCACCATCGTCTTCCGACGCCTGGATGGGAGCGATTCCCAACGTGACAACATCGACACCGAGTCGTCCGATCTCGGCTTCGATCGCTTCGGTCACCGCCGGGTCTTCCGCATCACCGGTAAGAAGATCGGCAATGGCGTTCAGACCGGCCTGCAGCGCCGATCCCGCAACAACGCGGGGGTTCTGCAGTACGGCTTCCACCATCCCGCGCGGCGCGCCCTGCAGTTCGACGCCCAGCACGTGGGCGATCGCCGCCAGGAGCCTTTTCAAGTGTTCATTCATGGCTTTCATGTCTCCTTTTTTCTGACTCGCCACGAGTTTTGTGAACTCACCGCCTGCGGCCGGGTGGGTAACAACGTCGAATGAACTCAACGAAGTGACCGCATCCACAATCCACCCGCGGCGTCCCTCGGCCTCACCCTCACGAACGGCCCCCTGGCCGTCGAGAGAAAGCCCCAACATGCCCATCGCGCCCGACTTGAACGCGCTGCGCAACATCTTGCGAAGCCACTCGGCGTTCTCGAAGATGTCAATCGTCGCTACCAGCGCCGTCTTGCCATCCACCACCATGAGCTTCGTGTTACCGGCTGCACCTACCACATTCCCGGCCGGGCCGGGCATGGTATCCTGCATGTCCGCAGGAAGATGATCAAAATCGCCAAACGCAAACGCGCGAATCGGGATCTTGCCGTTGGGCATCCCGTCAACGAGCTTCTTCATCTGCTCGACCGCTTCACGCGTGTAATACCGGTTGTTGAGACTCCACCCCTCGACCACGAGCACCGCCTCCCAAGTCGCGCCGGTCTTGCCGCGAGAAGCGCGCAGGAAATCCTGCACATGCGGCGCAAACGAACTTGAGCTCAAAGCAGACAGCGACCGAGTTTCCGGTTCCGGGTCCTGGTCTGCTTCGGCCAAGCGCATGATGCGCGACGGGTTGAGACGTTTATTTTTCATCGCTCAGGCAAAACTCCCAGTATTGGCCTGACCCGGTGACCGCCGAAATCCAGTCTTTGCTGTTCTTGCGAAACGGCCGGGTCTTGAGAATGCCACCGTACACCTTGGCGTGACGGTGAAGAATCTTGTACGTGGGCGGCTTCTTCATCGGATGGAGCGTGCGCTCATCAACGCTCATCTTGTCGGCCGCGCCGACTTCGTCTTCCAGTTCCAGAACCCCCTCGACATGCTTGGCCTGCGCCTCAGCCGCCGCCTTATCGGCGTTCTCTTCCAGCTTCGCGTACAACAGTTGGCAAAGCTTGGTGAGGGTCATCGTGCTGTCGGAGTGCACCCCCTTCTGCGCGCAGACTTCCTGGAGTTGCTTGACCGTATGCTTGGCGCGCCACCGCTCGATCGTCTGCTCGCGGGTTTCACCCATCCGCTTTTCAAGCAGCGTCTTGGGCTCCGGCTTGCTCACCGGAACGGGAGCCGCGGGGGCCTTATTCCTGGCGACCTTCTTCTTCGACGCGGTCTTCTTCCGCGTGGTGGTCTTTTTCACCATCCGTACCGACCTCCTGCATCTGGGCGCGATTACCGGTCGCGCGGTTAGCTAACTGCAGAAGGTCTATCACGCCAAAAATAGACATGTCAATGCGTTTCACGCAAACGCAATCAAACGCGATCCGATTTGATTTATTGCGGTGATCGTAACGCCTATCGTTTGCGTATCAGCGCCCATGTCTTTTACGCCGGCGTAAAAATCAAAAATAATCAGATTTGCATGTTTTGGGCCAGTTTTGTGGCCTGCTCGATAGATTGAGCCGGAAGCGGCGCGTTCATTCCCAAAGCTTCCGCTTCTTTTTCGCCAGGAAACACTTCCTCGACCGTGCATGCACAGTTGCTTACAACAATTCCTTGAGCGACCATATACCCAACATCTGTTTGGAGATCATACACATGGCCGCGAAAATTGAACTGACGGATCTCACTCAGCTTGTCGAGGACTACCTGGCCGGAAAATCCATCGTGCAACTCGCGAAAGAACGCGGATGCAGCCGCACTGTTATTTCGCGCATCCTCCGGGAACGGAAGATCAAGCGCCGAAGCGTTTCCGAAGTAACACGGCTTACATGGGAGGGCTGAAAGAGAGACGACCCTCACACCGTAAACCGGATCTGCCGCAAAGCCTGGGAAGCGATACGTGGGCGAAAACGACCGCTTGAGTCCCGCATCCGTGCCGCAGTGACGCGCCAGGCGCGCGGAACGCACATCGGCCGGTTCGAATCGGAACTCGCAGAAGCGCTCAAAGATCTCGCGTTCGATAGCGTCGTTCCACAATACGCGCTCAGGAATTACAATCTCGACCTTGCCATTACCAAACACCGCGTCGCCGTGGAAGTCCAAGTAAGTAACTTCACGGCTCGCCGATCTTCCGTATGCTTGGAACGTGTTGAACACATCCTCAATTCTGGATGGTCCCTGCTGATAATCTATACCCGACAGCGTAGCGAAATGAACATCCCGGCCGTGGCTGAGAAGATTGTCCCCTTTGCAAAGCATATGGGCAGGAGTCCAGCCATCGGAAGTCAGTACGGGGTGATTGGGCGTGACGGAGAGGCACTTCCCCCCAGCCGTTTTCAACTCGATGGCTGGCCCCGCATAGAAGGATTCTAGGGCTGCAAACGGACGCCCCTCGATTACTGTGCCCGGCAGTAAACAGTTCACCACGTCTTCCGCTGGAGCCGTCGGATCGCGAGGGAAGTCCATCGGCGTGACGCCGCCCTTACGATTTGGAACCATGAATTTCTCGTCCACCGGTACCACCGTGCCCGAGTACCGCATGTGGTAGGTCCGCGGATCCAAAACGCCAACACCTGTGTGCAGCCACATCTTACGCATGCCTGGAATCAACGTGGATGTTGCGCGCATCTGCTGCTGCGCCACCACACTATAAAGCGTCAGCGTCTCGGTACGCAGGATTGTTGCCGCCCGAGACTGCAGCGAACCAAACGTCGCCGGGCCCGCGCCGGCGGTATCCAGGAACCCCTCGATCTTGGAGATTGCCGCCGCCGGGGTCTGCCCAAGAAGTGCCGCGCGGCGGACCTCTGCCCCGATATTCGAAATCACGCTCAGCGTCTCAACACGAATCGCATCCGTCGTGAAGCGCACCGCGGCGTTGACCAAGTTCTGGCTTACCTGAATTCGGGGAAGCCCATCAAAACCAACCGCGGCCATGGGCCCGAGAATTTTCTGCACCGCCGCCTGCACCGTCTCATCTATCAGCGTCTGCACCTGCGCGGACACATC
>Ga0180434_10008583_pt1 | contig 11257 bp, 10 predicted proteins | sample SS_ome_7_FD_132453 | JGI IMG/M metagenome (GOLD analysis project Ga0180434, IMG submission 132453) | Hypersaline lake sediment archaeal communities from the Salton Sea, California, USA - SS_1_D_2 metaG | ecosystem: Environmental > Aquatic > Non-marine Saline and Alkaline > Hypersaline >... | reverse complement strand
TTCTCGCCGCACAATCCGGCCGTGCTCCGGCTGGTGCGCGACGTGATACACGCCGGCCGCCGCGCGGGCGTGACGGTCAACATGTGCGGCGAGATGGCCGGCTCGCCGATGTACTGCGAGCTGCTCATCGGCCTGGGGCTCCGCCAGCTTTCCATGGCCCCAAAGGACGTGCCCGAGATCAAGAAGATCGTGCGTTCGACCTCGGTCAAACGCTGCGAATCGATCGCGCGGAAGGTCATGCGTTTTGACGCCGACCGGCAAGTGCTCCATTACCTGCGCGACAAGCTGCGCGAAGTCGACCCGGAGAGTGGAATCTGATGCAGCCGACCGCCGTTGAAAACCCGGGCCAGAGCCCCCTCGACGCGAGCACGCCCAGCACCGTCGCGCTCTGCTTCGCAGTCGAAGGTGATCTGCGCTTCCTCTCGCACCACGATGAGCTGCGCATGCTCGCCCGGGCCCTGCGGCGCGCCCGCTGGCCGCTGGCCTGCTCCCAGGGCTTCAATCCGCGACCGCGGATCGTGCTGCCGCTGCCCCGCCGCGTCGGCACCGCCTCAGCCTGCCAGTGGGCCGTGGTGCAACTGAGCGAAGCCCGTCCGCTGGAACAATTGCAGGACCGCCTCGCCGCGTCGCTTCCGGCGGCGTGCCGTCTGCGGCGCGTGGTCGCGCTGCCGCCGCGTGCCACTCCGCACCCACGTCGCGTCGCTTTCGAGCTCGAGCTCGAGCGCCAACACGCGGCCCAGGCTGCCCCGCGCATCAAGGAACTGCTGGCGGCGGAGAGTCTCATCGTCGAGCGCACGTACGGCCCTGACAAGCCGTCCCGCGCCACCGACATCCGCCCCTACCTCGAGACAATCACCCTCGACGGCTGCACGCTGGCCATGCGCCTGACGTTCGTCAAGCAGCGCAGCGCGCGGCCGACCGAGGTTTTGACAGTACTAGACCTACCTGCCTCCACCTATAACCACCGCGTGCGGCAGGTCGAGGTCGAATGGGACATGGCACTCGCCGACCCGCCACGCCGGCCGCCGAGTGCGGAAAGGAACAACGTTGGCCAGGAACAAAGCGGCTACACGCAAACGAAAGAGCACGAGGCGTAAGAAGAAAGTCAAGATAGCCGAGAGCGCGACGCCGGCGGAAGAAGTCGACGCAACGGAACAGGTCACCGCAGCGACGGAAGCCGGTACGGCCGAAAAGCCCAGCGCAGCTGAGGCCAAGACGAGCACCTCAACCGCCAAGCGCAGGAGAACCAAACGCCGATCGAAGAAGAAGGTCGCCGCCGCTGGCACTAGCGCCCCGAATGCGGGTGCGCCCGCCACGGAAGCGCCGGCGGAGGCTGCGCCTCCAGCGCCGGCCACCACCAGGAAGAAGACCCGCAGACGCCGCACCACCAAGAAGCACCGCGCCCAGGCAACCGCGTCCGCCACGAACAGCCCACAAGCACCCGCTCCGCCGGCGGTCAGAGCGGTCTCTCCCACGGCGGAAGTCGAGCAGAGCGAAGACGCGATCGTGATTCGCTTCCCATCCCCGCCGAGTAACGGCAAGCATACCTCCCCGCCGGCGACCGCTGACGCGGAGAAGCCCGCGACAGTCGCCGGCTCACAAGCCGACCAGGGCACCGGCCCCGCCGCGCCTGCCAAGCGTCGGCGACGTCGCAAGAAGAAGGACCCGCGCGTCGCCCCGGAAACGGAGGCTCCCAAAGATCGGCCGGAGACAACGAAGGAAGAGCGACTGCGGCCCGAGCCGACTGACGCGCCGGGCGACGCCGCCGAACCGGCCACAGTGGCAAAGCCCGCGCACCGCCGTCGAAAACGCTCGCGGCGCGCCAAGAAGAAGGCCGCAGTAGGCGGCGAGACACTGCCGGCGTCCCCGGAGTCCGAGGACCTCCCCGAGACCCCGACCCCCTCGGGCGAAAAGGAAATGATCATCAACGTGGTGCCACAGGAAGAGTGCCGCATCGCGATCATGGACGCCGGCAAGCTCCAGGAGATCTACCTCGAGCGCGCCTCGTCCGAGAACCAAGTCGGGAACATCTACAAGGGCATCGTCACCAATGTCGAGCCCAGCATCCAGGCCGCCTTCATCGATTTCGGCCAGGGCAAGAACGGCTTCCTGCACATCTCCGACCTGCACCCGCAGTACTTCCCCAACGGTGAGAGCAGCACCGAGAACGTCGGCCGCAAAATGCCCCGCCGCAACCGCCCGCCGATCCAGCGCTGCCTGCGCCGCGGCCAACAACTGCTGGTGCAGATCACCAAGGAGGGCATCGGCACCAAGGGGCCCACGCTGACCTCGTATCTCAGCATCCCCGGACGCTTCCTGGTCATGATGCCCGGCATGCGCCAACTCGGCGTCTCGCGCAAGATCGAGGACGACGACACCCGCCGAAAGCTGCGCGACCAGCTCAACGAGCTCAACCTGCCCGAGGACGCCGGCTTCATCGCGCGGACGGCGGCCCTGGGCCGCACCAAGCGCGAATTGCAGAGCGACTTGAACTACCTCTCGCGACTCTGGAAGTCGGTCGACAAACGCATCAAGGGTCAGAAGGCGCCGACCGAGATCTACACCGAATCCGATCTGGTCATCCGCACGATCCGCGACGTGTACGCCTCCGATATCACCCGCATCGTCGTCGATGATGCCGACGTCGCCGAACGCGCCCACGAGTTCCTCTCGATCTTCAGCCCGCGCTCGCGCGACACCGTCGTGTACTACGACGGCCCCGAGCCGATCTTTCACCGCTACGGCATCGAGGATGAGCTCGAACGCCTACATTCCCGGCATGTGCCGCTCAAGTCCGGCGGCTCGCTGGTCATCGACCAGACCGAAGCCCTGGTCGCCATCGACGTCAACAGCGGTCGCTTCCGCACCGAGGAAGATGCCGAGATCACCGCCTACAAGATCGACCTGGAGGCCGCCGACGAGATCCCCCGGCAGTTGCGTTTGCGCGATCTGGGCGGGGTGGTGATCTGCGACTTCATCGACGTGCGGCAGGAGAAGCACAAGCGCGAGATCGAACGCCGACTCAACCGCAACCTGAAACAGCACAAGGAACGGGCGAAGATCCTGCGCATGAGCGAGTTCGGCATCATCGAGCTGACCCGCCAGCGCCAGCGCGCCAGTCTGACCCGCAACGTTTATCAGGACTGCCAGCACTGCCGCGGCAGCGGCCTGGTCAAGACGCCTGAGTCGGTGACGCTCGACGTCATGCGGCTGATTCAGCTGGCCGTCACCAAAAAGAACATCCACTCGATCGAAGTGTCGGTTTCGGGGGAAGTCGCCCACTTGCTGCAGAATCGCAAGCGCAAGGCGCTCCACAAGCTGGAAGCCGAGCACCGGCGGTCGATCTCGATCCGGACGCGGCCCGAGTTCGGTCTCGACCAGATTCAGTTGACCTACTGCGATCAGCGCGGCCGCGTCATCCCGCATCCCTGAGTCAGCCGCGCGGCTCGATGCTTTCGGCATACGCGGGTCGACGCCGCCGTGTGTCCGGCCGTCAGACCGTTTCTCCTCGATCCGCCCTGCGGATCTCTACCCCGCAGCGGGGACAGGACACCCCGACCACGTCCGCCAGGCTGCACCCGCAATGATGGCAGTAGGGCGCGAATCGGCCGGTCGCCCGGTGTGCCCCCCAGAAGTAGTCCTTGGCAAGCAGCATCGGCACCAGCACAAGCCCGTTGCCGATCAGCGCGCCCAGCCCCAGCGCCGGGTTCCGGGCCAGCATTACAACGATACCAAGCAGCCCGAGCACCAGCGCCACGACGAATGCCCAGCGGTGCCCGTGGTACAGCCCCCACAGAATCACCAGATTGAGCACCACCGAGATCAACATCGCGACGTTCGGCTGTATGATCCCGATCAGCAACTGCAGGAAGCTGAACAGCCCCAACGCGATGAGAGAAACCCACAGCACACTTGGAATCACACGTCGCATGGTCCGCCTCCACGACGCGGCCCACCGTCCGGCCTGCATCGGTTCCGCAGCGCCATTCTGACCCGCCACCCCGCGTCTAGCGCTGATACGTGCTGGTCAGCTCGCCTTCCGCGAGGATGTGCCCCTTCATCTTCGCCAGCAACTGCTTCTTGTCCAAACCCGGCTTCACGTCCAGGGCCGCGTCCAGCGCGTACAGCTTGAAGTGGTAGTGGTGCACGCCATGACCCGGCGGCGGCATCGGGCCGTTGTAGCCGATCTTCGGCCAGGTGTTGTTGCCTTGCAGCGCGCCGGCCGGGTTGGTGAGCGTCGGCGTCTTGGGAACACCCTCGGGCAGACCGGTCAGCTTGGGCGGCAGCTTGTAGATCACCCAGTGCACCCACGGCTCCGGCCGCGGCGCGTCCGGGTCGTCCATGATCAGGGCCAGCTCCTTGGTGCCCGCGGGAATGCCGGACCACGCCAGCGCCGGCGAAACGTCCTGACCCTCGCCGGTGTGCTTGCGCGGAATCGGCTCGTTGTGACGGAACGCGGTGCTGCTGATCGTGATCTTCATAGCGGTGTCCTCCGGTGCGTCAATGTCTTCCGATCCAACCGCTTCGCGTGGCGCAGCCGCCCTCCGCGGCGATTCCACGTCAACCCGTTGCGGGGTGCCGTGTGGCTGGTCGCCCTGCTTATCACAGCGTGCCGAAACAAGCAGTCCACCACACACGAGTGCCGTGCACCAGGCGAATCGTCGGCCCGTAGCAACCATGGTATCACCTCACGACGTGCGTGCCTGGAGTGCGCTTATACCCGAAGACGCCCCATGCTGCCAGGTCCGCGGACCGCCCGAATGCGACGGGGGCCGCCCCACCCTCGCGGGGGCTCAGATTGGCGGATTCTGCGCTGGGAGACCCGCCGCAGACTGCCGCAAGCGCCCGGTGCGGCAGGACCCTAAGGCCGCCGACTCCACCCGCCCGATGCCCAAGGGCGCCGCGAAGGTCCAGCACCTCTTGCTGGCGGTGGCACGGAACCCTCTAAGGAGTCTGCGACGATGGCAACTATCAAGATGAAGCGGTTGGTAACGAAATTGGGCAAGCTGTGCAATCCGGTGGCGCTGGGTCAGACCCGCGGCGGTCTCGTCCTGGCGGCCGTGCTCATCGCGTGCTGGCAACTGAGCGCGCGCACTCTCGCGCAAGACGCGGTAGGCTACAGCGAAAATGACTATTTTCGTCTGGAATGGGAGTACGCCCTGGATGAAGGAACCGGGACCATTCGACTGTCTGGCGCCGGCCAGTGGCTAGGGCGCGGCGGCGTCTTGGAACACGGGCGCTTCACCACGGCCGGGGTGACGTTCGACAGCAACTTGTGGCACGGCCACGATGAGGAAGTGTTCGGTCCGCCGACCTATCAGGGGAACGAGGAAGGGCGTCCGGTGTTTGAATACGACCTTCTGAACCCGGTTCTTCTGTGCTACGGGAATGTCGTGCAAATCGATGTTACGTATCCGAGCGAGGGCATGGAACTGCGCGCCGCTGAGTTCGAGTACGAGGGCTACAGGTTGAGTGCATTCGGTCCGGTTATCCCGATTCCGCCGGGGGAAGTGCCCTTTGCCAGCGTTCAGACGATACCGGAGCCATCAGCTTGTGCCACGCTCGGACTGGGCGCGGTCGCCCTCGCGGCGGTGCTACGCCGGCGGAACCCCTAAGACTCGCACATTTGATCCTGACAGCCCACAATACGCACCGCGGGACAAGTAGCCGGTGGTGCCCGCATCATCTGGATCAACACGCTCAAAGCGCTTCGATCGTCTCCGCAATCACACGCGGCACGACATGGTCCCACTCGCCATACAGCCGCGCTCCGGCCGCACGCGCGTGCCCGCCACCGCCGAAGCGGCGGGCCAGGGCGGCGACGTTCAGTTCGCGTTTGCTGCGGAAGTTGACGCGGATGGTCCGGTCGGGCTCTTCCACAAACAGCAGCGTGGCCTCGGTGCTCGCCAGCCGCGCCGCCTCGTTGACCAGCTCGCTGGTCATGCTGCTGTCGGAGCCGGTCTCTGCAAAATCCGTCGAACGCAGATACATCACCGCCAGCTTCCCGTCGGCCTTCAACTCCAGATGATTCAGCATGTGCGCGATCAAGCGCAGCCGGGCGGGTGGATCGCGCTGATAGATCGCGGCGTGAATCCCGCTGGCGTCGGCCCCGGCCTCGACCAGGTCGGCCGCCAGACGCATTGTCCGGGCGTCGGTATTGCTGAAGCGGAACCAGCCGCAGTCCGTCGCGATCCCCGTGAACAGCGCCGTCGCCAGCGGCTGATCGAACGGTATGCCGGTCGTCCGAATCCACTCGGCCACGATCAAGCAGGTAGCGCTGGCGGTCTCATCGAACAGCCGCAGGTCGCCGGCGCGCATCCCGATCGGATCATGCGTGGCATGGTGGTCGATCACCAGTGTTCGCGGGGCCTGCGTGAGAAACTCGGCGACCGGCTCGAGCTGCGCCAGCGCGCAGGTATCCAGCAACACGACCGCGTCGCAATCACCCCTCACCGACTCGCGAACTTCATCCCAGACTTGCCACTTGGCGGCCGAGTCGAGGAACCCGTATCTGCTGGGCAGCGGCTCGTACAGCGCCACGACCGGCTCGGCACCCTGCCTACGCAGCGCCAGTCCCATCCCGGCCAGCGCCCCCAGACTGTCGCCGTCCGGCCGCTCGTGCGAAATCAACACCGGCCGGTGGCACTCCGCCAGCCAGGTCGTTAGGCTGTGAAACTCGCGATCGCTGATCATGACGGGCGATTGTAGCGACGGCGCTGCACAAGCGACAGCGCGGGCGTCGAGGGGACCTTCCCGGCGGGTGCGCAACACACTCCGCCTCCCGCCCAGGCTGGTCGCAGGTGACGAGGGCAACGTGGCAACACTGCCGCAACTCAAGAATGTCGAAGCCTACCGCCCTTGCGAGTGGGACCTGAAGGTCGACCCCGCCGGCCGCCAGTACTGGGTCGATAGCTTCTGCACACACCTCCACCTGCTGGAGACCGCGATTTTGGAGGAGTATCCGGATGTGCGGCCGGAGAAGCTTGCGGCGTTTCGTACGGACTACGTCGCGGCGATGCGGGCGCTGGACGCCGAGCCCGACCGCTTCGAGCGCATCGACATATTGTACCTGGATGAGGTTCGCAACGATCTGCTGCAGCGGAACGGGTTCGATGACCCCTACCGCGGCGTCAAGGCGCGCGAAAACGAGCTCGCCCTGGAACTGCTGCCCGATTTGCTACACGAGATCGATGCCACGCCCACCGAGGAACTGATCGAGAAACTCGCCTTCGGCCTGATGGCGGGGAACCTGTTCGATCTCGGGGCGCTGGCAGCCATCGAGCGCTACCAGGCCGAGGCCTCGGAGTTCCGGCAATTGCGCGACGCCCAGCCGGTCCGGCCGTGGTTCATCGACGAGATTGACGCTTGGCGGAAACGTTGGTCAGACGGTTCTGCCTACGAACACGTCGCGTTTTTTGTGGACAACGCGGGCCCCGACATTTGCCTGGGATGCTTTCCATTCATTCGATGGATGCTTCAGGAAGGCTCACGTGTAACGTTGGTGGCGAATACGGGGCCGGCACTGAATGACGCAACCGCCCCCGAGGTGCTCGCGTTGCTCGACAGAATCGCCGACGCCGATGACTTCGCGTCGAAGGCACTGCAGGCTGGACGATTGACCGTGATCGCTTCCGGGAACTCAGCGCCGCTCATCGACCTGACCCAACTGACCAAGCAGTGCGCCGAGACCCTTGCCGACGCCGACCTCATCATCCTTCACGGCATGGGACGCGCGGTTGAAAGCAACTATCAGGCGGCTTTCTCGTGTGACTGCCTGCGCAGCGCGGTGCTGAAGGTTGGTGCGGTCGCGAAGCGGCTCGGCGGACGCCTCTTTGATTGCGTCTTCCAGCTTCAACGCGCGAGTTGACCTGCAGATCCCGCCAGTCGCTCCGAGCAGCGCGGCAGCCGCCGACCGAGGTCGACGGTTGCCACGTTTTGCTCCTGTCATTTGTGCGCGGTCGTATGTCCCCCGTGCCTCTGGAGTCGGTCACTCACGCTGCCGTCCGTGTACCCAGCAACTCACCCCGGCGCCTCGACAGACAGTTGCGGCCGCCCAAGCACCTTATACTTGCTGGCTCTATGCGCGTCTACGGCTTGTCCGCGCTCGACGATTCAGGTACTGCTCCGCTATCCATGGACGGGTCTTGGGCCTCTACTCTGCGACGTTGCGCACGCGTTGGCAGCCTGTCCAAGCGCGGCTTCAAGCTCTCTTCGAAGATCCGATCCACGGGCTCCCGCAGGTCCGCAATCCTCTTCGAGAGCTTCTCGACCTTCTCATGGTCGCCCGCCTCACGGGCCACGAGACACTCCGAAACGAGGGCCACGAGGTTGTCCGCCTCGCGCTCGAGAATGGCATCCGCGCGACGTCGACAATGGAGGAAGATCGCCCATGCCCGCTGCGTTTGTTCATCGTCTAGTTTGTAGCGTGTGATGAAATCGCGGACGTACCGTTCCCATACACCAACGTGGCGCCCGAGCACGTACTCCACGTTAGCCTGCCGTAGAGCGAGCTCCCGGCGGGCGCGGTCCACGGGTGTGTCGTACGGACTCTTGAAGCCCGACTCATGGGCACGCTTGTGCCTGGGACCCCACTCCCGTCGACCGGCTTGGACGTCCTCAATCCACTTCTCAAATGAGACGATCCCTTCCCCGTTCCACGTTCGCAGCTCTTTGCCTGATTGGGGAGCCAGGTTTTGAGCGGCGACTGACGAGCCGGGCTCGACGCCGAGATCACTCGGCGTAAACTCCTTCGGATCGTCCGAACGGTTAAGGGAGGCCGACTGTACGATTATGGTCTCGACGAGCTTGCCATCCTGATAATAGCGCGTTTCGTCAGGAAACCACTCGCCGGCAAACTGCTTGAGCGACGACACGGCCTCCCACAGACCGTAGCCGGTGTCATACTCGATCCGCTCCGCATTCCAGCCGCGTTCGGGATTGATATACCAAGTCATCCGAACACCGGACGCGAAATGGCCCGTGACGATGTCCACGCCTCCGTCTTCGATCTGCGACCATTGAACAACGGTGTCGTCGTCGCGCCCCAACATCGAGGCCAGACCCTTCGTGTAATCCAGGCTGCTTGAGGTAGCGTAAACGCCGAGCGCACGCACATCCCGAATCTGCTTATCCCACGGCGACGGTCCACCCTCCCCGCGTTTCCACCACGCGCAACTGAGACTCGACTCCAGATGCTGCCACACGCCGTCGCGGTTTATCAGGTAGAGGTGGGGGTATCGACTAATACCCTCGCCAGTCTGCCAATCGAACTCCGTCCAACCGTCCTTGTCCCCGCGGACCTCGAAAATCAGGTCTCCGTTCCGCGCATACCGAGACACGAAGAAGAGGCCGGAGTCCTCGATACCGCCGGGCAGCACCGTCCACTCTATCCGTCCACTGATGACCGACTTCCGCGCCTGCTCAAAAGCCAACAACGGCGCAGGGCGCTGCTCAGGCGGCACGACACCTGCAGCCGCAGCAGCGATAAAAACGAGCCCAGCGGAGACAGCATCCCTTAACATAACGCAATCACGAACAGAGAGAGCACGATCTCACACGACGCACCAGCCCGAACCGAATGGCACCAGCCTGTTGTCAGCAAGGATCGCCCTGCGTCCACAGCGGCTGCTGGTTGACATTGCCGAATAGGCGCCACTGGCATGGTTGATCGGGTGGCGGCGGATATTCGCAGAGGCCACCGACCCTGTAAGTGCCGCAATCGTTGGTACCGCCATTGTCCATCATGCATTTCTCGACCCACGAGCAGTCGGCGCTATTCCCCGGGTGTAGCTCATACCCGTTCTGGTCGCACGTGTACGAAAAGTCATTCGTAAGGCATACAACCTTGTCGCCTGTAGGCTTGCAATTGCATGCTCCGTCCTCGGGCAGACACCCGCAGCCGCCCGGATTCGTGGGGGTGCAGCCCGGGCAGACGATGTCCAACACGTAGCCGCATAGGGTTGCGGCCCCATATGCGCCAGTTGGGCAGCTGACGACAAGTAGCGTAACTGCCAGGGCACTTCTCGTGAAAACCGTCGCTTTCATCGCTAACCTCCGAAACACCCCCGACTAGTCTACGACCGACACAAGGAAACGGCACCGAATTCCCGACTCAGTTGTCATCCAGAATACTGCGGCGTCATCGGGTGATCGCCCGTCACCCATATATGTTAGTGAAAGAGAGGAATTCCCGGGACGCTTCACTACGTTAAAGCCCGGAAGCTCTGCATCAACGGAACCGATCCTGACAGCCCGACCGTCCGCGTCAACAAAGCGAACCATGCCCTCTCGCCGAGGCTTGAGGAACAGGTGGCCTGGAATCGCGCGCACCTCCGAGACCCCCTCGGCGCTTACCCTGAACGAGAACTCCGGCTTGAAAGGATCAGTAGTCCTGACCGTCACTCGGGCGTAGTTTTTTCCGTGTGGCAGGTTGCGCTTGGAGACATGGACCGCAATTTCGGTTTCTTCGTTGGAGCGCTCGTGGCGCCCAACCTGGAGCCACGCTGAGTCTACCACGATGTCGGAGGTAACTCTGGCCGTCGTCGAACTGAACACCACACTCTGAGTAGCGTCTTCATCGTTATCCAAATCAACAGCGCCGAAGTCCAGTGCGGTGGGCTGAAAGAAATATGTGGCATACCCGTCATATTTCAGGCGCAGGATGTAGATCGCACCTGACGTCAACATGAGCTCGACTTCATTGGAGCGCTCTCCAATATGCCTGCCCACGCTCAGCTCCCCGGCGATTTCAAGCGCCTTACCCGGTTCGACGGTTTTGCCAACGTATCGCTTCGGGTCGACTCCGGTACACGCACAGCTTGACGTGACTGCCGCGATAATGACAGACTCAGCTCCCCGGTTAACGAAATTCGCCGAAAAGGGCGTGGATGTGTACCATGCCTGTCGGCCCACGTCTATAGTTGCAGGGACAAATCCGCTGACTGTTCCAGTGTCGCTTTCGGCCGTCCCGCGCGCCCTCGTAGGTGAGAGACGCCCCAGCGCGAACGCCGCGGAGATCACCACTAGAACGACCACAATCTTGCAGAGACCAGCCCTGGACACGTGCGCCCCCTAAACCCGATTACCGGACAACCGCTTCGACTCTATTAGTATACCCCCCCCCGCTAGATGCAAGATTTTTTCGCCCTTCTTGTGCCTGAACCGCTCCCGGCGGTACCTTTTTCTGGTGCATAGTACCATCGATGTCCACCCCCACCCCTCCGCACAGCCGGGGGCGGGCTGTACCACCTGCTCCACC
>Ga0180434_10008582_pt1 | contig 11257 bp, 10 predicted proteins | sample SS_ome_7_FD_132453 | JGI IMG/M metagenome (GOLD analysis project Ga0180434, IMG submission 132453) | Hypersaline lake sediment archaeal communities from the Salton Sea, California, USA - SS_1_D_2 metaG | ecosystem: Environmental > Aquatic > Non-marine Saline and Alkaline > Hypersaline >... | reverse complement strand
CAGACGGTTGCACTCATTGATGGTTCCTGGGAAACGGTGATTACCCTTACCCGGGATCTGGAGTGGCACCATCTGACCGCCTCTCAGACAGACACCGCGGGTCATATATCGCCGATACAACCGGGCATATATCTCATGCTCGACGAAACCGAACCGCAGATCAACGACCTTTCTCCCGCCTCCGGTTCGATTCATACATCGAATCCCGTAGTTCTCTCGGGCAGTACAGAGCCCGATACCGATATATGGGTAAACGGAATGGAACTTCCCACGGATGAAGGTCGATTCTCCACCCCGGTCATGCTGGCCGAAGGATGGGATACCGTACATATCGAGGTCCGGGATCCCGCGGGCAACGGAAATGAGATCCTCCATCCCCTCCGTCTGGATACAACAACGCCATTCATCACGGTAACCGATCCCCCTGACAGCTCAGGCACATCCCAGACAAGTATCGTTCTCACAGGAAACACGGAGCCTGGAAGCAACCTGACAATTCAAGCCGCGTTCGTTCCCGTTGGAACGGACGGCTCGTTCCAGGCAACGATCTCTCTCAACCACGGATGGAACGAGATCCGCCTCGTTGCGATCGACGAGGCGGGATGGTCAGATTCCCTCGCTCTGTACGCCGCTTCGGACCGCGTTCCGGGGACACCCTCGGAACTTTCTCCGGAATCCGATGACATTGTTCTCTGCGGCATGCCCCTGCTTTCCGCGCAGGCGGCTCAGGACCCTGACGCCGATTTCCTGACCTATGAATTCAGGGTATACGACTCCGCGAATCTGACCACCTGTGTCGCGTATGTGGACAATCTCCCGGCAGACTCTCGAAATGTAGAATGGATTATGGCACCTGAAATGCCGCTCAATGGTTCACTCTATCATTGGCGGATTAGAGCCTATGATGGTACACTGTATGGCCCATGGAGTGATAGTGAATCGTTCCGGATCGCGGATGCGGGACCCAACGATCCCCATGAATTGTTCGGCTACGGTGACAGCATTACGGCTGGCGCTCAGGGTATACCCGCCCCCGATGGTGAAAATACAATCTGGATATGGATGAGTGCCGGGTATATCGAGGAACTCGAGTTTGCCTTGTCAACGTACCTCTCAAACACGGTTCAGGTAGATTATGAATACGTTCCCGGCGGATCCAGCCAGATGGGGCTCGATGAGATCACGGATACTCTCACTGGAGTGGACGCGGCCTACGTATTACTTCTTTTTGGGACAATAGACGCAAATGCTTCGGTACCACCGGAGATCGTAATTAGTAATCTGTCGGAGATGATCGATATCATATACGATAATCAGATGATTCCTCTCCTCGGTACAATTCCTCCACGGATACCCCCGGAGGAATGTGGTTATGGTTATGCTAGTCCCGAGGCGAATGACCGGGTCATCGAGCTGAACAATGCCATTCGTACCTTCGCGGAACAGAACTCGATATCTCTGGCGGATCATTATTCCGCCCTCTACACCACTGCAATGCAGATGGGTCCACCCGTAGGTGAACATGAAAACGATAGCTATCTGTTCAATGTACTCTCAGAGGACGGTATCCATCCCAATGGAATCGGTTACTCAGTCATGGCCCGGGAATGGTTCGCTGTGATAACCGGGAGCAACGGATCGGGCATATTCGAAGATCTTTTAACCATCGATCCCGGACCGGATCGGATCACACCGGATATGATCCCCTTTGATTCACGAACCATGCGGCCGAAAGAGTAATCTGATCGGTCATTCTGCCCGTGCGATCAGACGATTTGAAAGCGAACCGCCGCAATACTGAAAGAGCAAATCCATATACTCATCAAGTATGGTATTGAGTGATTCAACAGACGTGACAGCGACCGACGAATACACGCATACAATAATGTCAGTAGTCGAATCATCCACGTGACTGGCGAACGCATCTTTCACGGGACTCGCTACCGGTACGTCATCACGGGAGCAGAGACAGAGCAGCCCGTCAAGTCGGAGCTCCTGTCCCGTGGCGTTGAACGGATACGACTCACCCGGTCGCCCTTCCCTGATGATTACACCTCCGGGGGCGACCGACGCCGTTATCACCGATGCAGGGAGGTGATGGCGGAGCGATATAAGATTATTGACATCAACCGCGTTTGAGATGCTTGAAAGTCCCCCGTCTGATTCGGCCATACGCGCCAGATATTCCTGAGCCGGCCGATTCCGGCCCGCGGGTTTGAATCCGCCCATTCTGAGGAGATCCCTGATTGCTCGATCTGTTATATCCGCATTCCCCGGAGGAGATAGCGCTGTCCGGTTAAGTTCCTTGCCAAGCTCGGCCGGTGAGGGGAAAACATGAATGCCTTGTGCGATCGCCAACGCGACCAGCGCCGTGGTATTGCCTGAATTCCATGAAACGTTCCATACCATCCCCGACTCCTCTATGGTGGAAGGCCAAACGGCGTGACAGCGGTGGTTTCCCGACTTGACCGGGGAATGGATTATACCCTAGTTCGACGCTTACCACAAGACTCCGTCCGTATTCGTGAGACGGCGTCATATCGTTCAGGTATCCCGGCATTGTTTACATATATCATTCATGGCATCGAAAGGAGTTGATCTCTATGGCAATGAAAAAGGTAAGTACCGCGGAATTCGACGAGAAAGTTCTGAACAACGACCTCCCGGTTATCATTGATTTCGGAGCCCCGTGGTGTGGACCGTGTAAGACACTCGAACCCATGGTTGAAAGTATAGTTGAAGGGTATAAGGACCAGGTGTTTCTCGCCCACGTCGATGTTGGTGACGATCCCGAACTTGCGGCGAAATACGGCGTTCTCGGCGTTCCCACTCTCATCTTCATGAACAAGGGTTCCATAGTTAAACAGCTATCGGGTGTCCCCGGCAAGGCGAAGATCATTGACGCAATCGAGGACGTGATTGCAGCGGGAAGCTGACCATGAATACGTTCTTTGCCTTCCTTTTTTCACTTATTCTCTTCGGTAATGAAACTGTTACCGTAATCCCCTCCGTTGAACCCGATTCAGCGGATCCCGGGGATGTGGTAACGCTTTCCCTGACGATTGATATCCCCGATGGATTCCATGTGTATGGAAGCGAATCCGAGGCGGGTATCCCCATCTCCATCACCTTGTCCGATTCAACCTTTTTTACTCCGGCAGGTCCATTGGAAGAACCCGAGCCGACCATGCACTACGATGAGATCATGGAGGTTGATGTTCCATGGTTGAATGGAGAGATCGAACTAAACCTGCCCGTCCGGATCGAATCTGCCGCATCCGGTCAACGAACCATAGAGGGTACATTTGGATTCCAACTCTGTGATGCCACGTCTTGCCGTATCCCGGACGAAACGGCTTTCAGCGCCCCGATTAGAGTTACCGGTGAGCCGGGATCGGAGGGCACCTCCGGGATAGCCCCACCAGTAGTTCCTCCTCCTGTACTGGAACTCCCGGTCTCGCAAGACAGGGGAAACATTGAAACAAATGCCGAGGAATCTACCGGGGGAGATTCCGTTCGTGTACTGGCGAAATTCGTCGGGTATGAGCCGGACGAGAATGCATTTCTTTCCTTCCTCAAACTCGAAGGGAGTCATGAAGTCGAAACGGCGACGTCTGCCGTTGGATTATGGGCATTTATTGGCGGCGCTATCGTTGCGGGAATTCTCTCGATATTTACGCCGTGTGTCTTCCCCATGATACCCATAACAGTCAGTTTCTTCAGCCGGATGGCCGGTGGAGGAAAACGCCAGGCGGTAGGACTTGCGGCAACGTATTCAGGCGGGATAATCTTCGCCTACACGGCCATAGGACTGCTCATTTCAGTCGCACTCGGCGCAAGCGGAGTGCAGGATGTCGCGTCGAGTCCATGGCTCAACCTCGTGCTCGCCGCGGTGCTCTTCTTTTTTACATTCAACTTGCTGGGCATGTTTGAAATACGTGTGTCGAGCAGCGGCATGGGGGGTGGATCTCGGGAAGGCATGTGGGGCAAGATGATCCAGGTCCTTCTCATGGCCCTCGCATTCACCATGGCTTCATTCACGTGTACGGCGGGATTCGTAGGCGCGCTCCTCGTTGCGGCTTCACAAGGGGACGTATTCTGGCCACTGCTCGGTATGCTCGTATATAGTACGGCGTTCGCACTGCCTTTTTTCTTTCTCGCTCTCTTCCCGAGCTGGCTCGCATCGTTACCTCAAAGTGGCGGCTGGATGAACCGTATCAAGGTGACCATGGGAATTCTCATTTTTGTCGCGGCATTTAAATACCTCACCAATGTCGACATGGTGTGGGGATTTCATATTATCAACCGTGATCTCGTTTTAACCATCTGGGTGGTCTCCTTTTTTCTTCTGGGATTCTATTTACTCGGCAAAATACGACTCCCCCATGACGATACTGAACAAAGTTCCGTCAGCGTGCCGAGATTCATCCTTGCCATTTTCGTATTCGTACTGGCGATTCATCTTACCACAGGCCTTGGCGGCAAGGAAATCTGGTCCCCCATCAACGGTCTGTTACCGCCGGAGTGGTATGGTAAGGATGTCGCGGAAGAGATGTGGTCTGAAGATTACGATGATGCTCTCGCGGAGGCCCGCAGGGGTGACAAACTCGTGTTCGTTGATTTTTCGGGGTACACCTGCGTGAACTGCAAGCTCATGGAGCATAATATTTTCACGCTCCCGAAAGTCCGATCGGAGCTTGACACGTTTGTTCGTATACGACTCATGACCGATGGCGGTCCTGATAAGAAACGGAATCAACAACTCGCTCGGGAACTCGGCGGAACAACCGCACTGCCTTTATACGTGATTTTGGATCCGAATTGAGATGATCCTCATTCCGCGTTACTCAGCTGATTAGTCCGGATTTACGGAGTGGAAGTGCCGGGCGGCGCTTCCGCTCCCCAAAGGTATGCAAACGCTTCACCGAGCGGCGATAGCGGTACGAAATCAAGAAGCCATTTTAAATTCGGGAGAACCCTGCCCTGTCCGGCAAGAGTGATCCACCGACCCAATATATTTCCTTTCGTTGGTGGCATCTCGGATAACAACTCCCATGGATGTACATAAAAACTGGACGGAACGCCGTTCCTTTCATTCGATCGTATCCACTGAGAAATAATACCTCGTGGAATGAAACGGTGATAGATACTGCCTCCATAAGGTATACGACCCACTGGAGAAGTACTGGCGGGGATCTCCCAGAGCCGCTCTCCGATTTTGAACGGGATACGCGGCGCCGTTGCCCAACCGGATAACCCCAGTAATGAAGGCATTATGCTGCTGTCATACGCATATCCCCGGTTTTGAAGAACCTCTACCGCCCATTCCGTTTTTCTTTTCAGGCCAAAACTCGGGCCCCTGAATCCCTGAGGTTTTTGGCCGCACGCAGCGACAATAGCTTCTTCTGCCAGGGCGAGTTCTCGCGAGAACTCCTCTGCATTCATCGAAGCCAGGGACCGATGACTGAACCCGTGACACGCGATCTCATGCCCGCGTTCGGCAATGGATGAGATAAGATCCGGATGACGTTTGGCGACTTCTCCCACGATGAAAAACGTGGCGCGGACTCCCGAATCATTGAACAGTTCAAGAATCCTTCTCGTTGGATTCCGAATCAACGTTGTTGAGGAATCGCTTCCCCGCGCTATGAGATGGGGATGATACCAATCTTCAAGATCTACCGCCAGGCCATGTTTCATGTCCGTATTGATATGAGGAATCATGAACCTCACGCGGAGGCGGGCTTCGGCGGTTCAGTGAGATATATTCCCGTTGGTACTGCCGCGTCTTCCCCGAATCCCGATTCATGGAATCGCCGACCGATACGAATTATCACCGAAGCCCGGGGAATTGACTGGGTGGAGACTGAGAGATTACACTCCGTTTGAATCGAATCTTCGAGCATCTCAACGAAGCGTTCCGCAGCGCCACCGACAAGAGCATCCCCGGGAGTATACCATGATGCAACTTCGTGTGGTTGAACTATAGTAGGCGGCCGAATCTCTTCCGGCGGGAATCCGTTGCCGTTGTATAGTGATAGCACTATATGACCGGTTCGCCTTCCCGCGTCCTGAGCTACAATGATCCTTCGGTAACCCGGCATATACGATGCGAGGACCATAGACGTTTTTACTCCCACGAAAGGAATATCCAGGGAAAGCTGAAGACCCTGCGCCAATCCCATGCCGACTCTGAGACCGGTGTATGATCCGGGCCCCGTCCCTACGGCGAGGCCGCCGATATTTTTAAACTCAAGACCGGTATCACGAAACAGGTACCTGAGCATTTCATCGCCTCGTTTGAGCATGGAACGTTTCAGGAGAGTTGTATGCTCGACGATGAGATCATCCCCGGTGTTTAATGCTGCTGAGAACCAGGATGTAGTAGTATCAATGCCCAGCCAGATCATGAATTGCCATCCTCCAGGGTCTCGACTCCCAATGGTGCGTGTTCAAATACGACTCGCCTGTCTCCGGATCCGGCAAATGAAATAATGAGGTGCCACCGGGGATTCGGCAGGAATCCCATTCCATGTTCGGGCCATTCCACCACGAGAATCCCTTCTTCCGCCATGGCGACCAGATCAAGAGCCTCTTGGGGTTTCTTGATTCTGTAGAGGTCCATATGATGAAGTAATAAACGGCCCTCATACGAACGAAGGAGAGTAAAACTCGGGCTCAGTACATCATTGTCAGTCACGCCGAGCCCATGAGCTATACCCTTCACAAGGACTGTTTTACCTACTCCGAGGGGACCACTGATATACACGACATCCCCTTCGGTCAGGAGTTTCGAGAGTAGTTCCCCGAGTTGAAACGTATCCTCATGAGAACAAGAAAAATAATCGTTCACATCAGTGAATCGTAACCTTCGTACCCACCGGCACGAGATCGAAGAGTTCTATGACATCCTCGTTATACATGCGAATGCAACCAGATGATATGTGGTTGCCGATGGAGTTAGGCGCGTTCGTTCCATGTATACCGTATCGCCTGTACGTTCCTGTTGTGGCATTCCCCAATGACATCCAGCGAGGTCCATAGGAATTTCGCCAATCCCCCGGCGGTATCCGTGTTCCATTCCTCCAATACATGGGGGGATCCTTTATTTTGCCTATTATTCGGTATTCCCCCGGCGGAGTCGACTTGCCTATGGTATCGTTCCCCACGGCACACAGATAATTCCGTACCGTAATATCCCCCTTACTCAATATGAGTCTTGTAGTATCGCGATGTATATCGATATGCCACTGACCTGATATGGAGTGTAGTGAATCAACGGGAATGATTGAAAGTGAATCAGCAACCGCCGGACTTCCCGGAGGTGCCGCACCGGATTGAACCGGAATGAGAAAACAGATTATTACAAAGAGAATATGCATGACCATGTAGTAGTTGTGACCTCCCGGGACCGGAATAATTCAGATGTTTCCCGGCAATTACTGGTTGATTTCCTTTATGGCATTCATGGCATCTTCCAGTCGATTCTGCCTGATGACACATGTGATGCCCCAGAGGGATGAACTTATCATTTCGATGTTTATACCCGCTTTAGCAAGAGCGCCGAACATCTCCCTCGGAGTTACTTTTTCACTGGATTCCGATGATCGTATGGCCAGGGTAGCAACCTCATGATCAACGAGAATATCCTCACCGCCGAGCTTCTGTAGAAAATCCTTCATGGATTCCTGAACAGCAGGGACATAGCTTTCAGATACGACAAATGCAACATCTGCCAGTCCCGGCTCAACGGATGTGTTCACCACCAGTTCAACATCGATATTTTTCGCTCCCAAAACTCCAAAAAGATCTGCCGCGATTCCGGGTTTGTCCGGAACTTTAACCAGCGTAATCTTGGAAACCTTGGTATTGAAGAAAACGCCCTGCATGGTCTGAGATGACATCCGGTCCTCCTCTATCAGACGGTTTGTTTCTCCGGCATAATCGTCCAAAAGGTGTATAACTACATAACATCGATCAAGCATAAAGTTCCAAGCGAGCATAATTTTCGCTCTTCCCTACCGCGCGGGAGATGGAAAGGAGTAGGGACTCAACAGAAAACGGTTGGTTTGACGGTCATACAGGCTGTATGATTATTATATGCCGCCATCAAGAGTATTCATGGACAAACGAGGAAGAGGATAGGATGACATGCGTACGGCGCATACCATAGTTATCGGTGATGCCAGAGACATGAAATGCGTACGTGATGAATCCATCCATCTCGTGGTCACCTCTCCACCATATTGGCAAATCAAAGATTACGGCACGCGAGACCAGATCGGCTATCATGATTCGTATGAATCATATATAAACAACCTCAATATGGTCTGGGCGGAATGTTTCCGCGTCATGGATCCCGGGTGCCGGCTGTGTATCAATATCGGTGATCAATTCGCACGCTCCACGTTTTACGGCCGCTACAAGGTTATTCCCATTCGAACTGAGATCATACGGTTTTGCGAAACCATTGGCTATGATTACATGGGTGCCGTAATCTGGCACAAGATCACCACCACGAAAACCAGTGGCGGCGCCACTATCATGGGATCATTCCCGTATCCGCGGAACGGCATATTGAAGCTCAACTATGAGTTTATACTCATTTTTAAAAAGAGAGGAAAATCACCTCGTCCAAGCATGAACGACCGGGAGGAATCAAAGCTATCCATCGAGGAATGGAATACATACTTCTCCGGGCACTGGACGTTTCCCGGAACACGACAAGTGGGTCATAGTGCACAGTTTCCCGAGGAACTCCCGAAACGTCTTATACGGATGTTCAGTTTCGTAGGTGATACGGTTCTTGATCCGTTCTTGGGAAGCGGCACCACTTCCGTTGTGGCGGCATCTCTTCAGAGGCATTCAGTCGGGTATGAGATAAATGAAACATTCGAACCGATGATACTGTCCAGGCTGAGTAAGGATGGAACACAGCTGGACCTGCTTGAAGACTCGCAGTTTGAAACCGATGTTGACCGGATTCGGGAATCCGGCGGCGTTGATATCGATGCGAAGATGAAACGACTGCCGTATATCTTTCGAGATCCCGTAGCATTATCAACAAAAATCAAAAAACAACCAATAGATTTAAAAAACAGCATCAAAAACCCAAATTCTCTGACAACGTATCGTGTATCACGTACTGTATCGCCTGAATCAATTGAACTTGAAGAACGCGGTATTGTACAATTGGCCGGCATACGTGAGAACGCTCAATCACGAGATAAGGCGATGGAATTCCTGAGAGCCCGAATTCAGGGAAAACGTGTTTTAATCAAATGGGAAAGAGGCTCGGATGAGACCTCGCCGTCATGCTATGTTCTGCTCAAGAACAGAACCAACATCAACGCTCATCTTATCAAGAACGGGTTGGTGGATGTAGATATGGAAACATCCTACCGTATGAAAACCCGCTTCATTCGCTACGCGAAAGAAGCATCCGAAAGAGCTACTCATAGCGATTAAGAGCCTACTGATCTAATCGGAATAAGAATGAGGCTTTTTCGATCCCGATACCGATCCTGATTATCCTTATATCCGATCTCTTACTTTCTCACTTTCTCATTTTCCCCAAATCATCATTCAGCATTCATCACTCATCAATTCTTCCACCACACCTCTCCCGTTCGCATCTCCTCCCCAGAACGAACATCAGAACGGACGCAAGAATAAGCAGACCCGCGGCAATGCCGAATGCGGCGCTGAATCCGAAATTCCGCTTTATGAACAACCCCAGAAACGGAGCAAAGAGTGCCCTGATTCCCACCAGGGTAACATGAATGGCGCTATAGACCTGGATCCTATCCGGATCGGCGAATGTATGCGCTCCGAGCATCCACGCCACATCAACTCCTGCCATGCCCAGCCCCATAAAGAAATAGGCCGCGTATGCGGCATTCAGGGTGGAAGCCATGGAAAGGATAAGCGGCCAGAAGGAGAGACAAAAGAAGGCTATCGAAGCGACCGGGACAACACTGGTTCGATCGAGAAGTCGACCGTAAATCGGAAGAAAGAGGATCATGACGAGAGGGTGGATGGTACCGAACATCCGTGATGCCTGCGACCAGTCCGCCTGAATAATATCATTTACAAAGATCGGAACCATGGCGAACGTTATCATAAATGCAATGCCGTAGAGAAAAAAGTTACCTTCATACCACCGGAAAAATCTATCATTTTTCAATACCGAGAAAAAATCGTGGTACGGGGGTCGCTTGGGTCTTATGAATTTTCCCAGTGGATGGACGGGACGCGGAACGGTTACATAAGTCAGATATGTCGCACATCCGAATATTCCTGCCGCGGCAAATACCAGGGGAAACAGATCGGCTCTCCAGTTGAGTACTTTACCCACCAGAAAGGCGGTCGTGCTCGAAATCGCGAGCATCGCCATCTGTGCCCGTGCATAACAGACCCCGCGGGTTTCTTTCCTATAGTTCAGGCGGAACATCACATTCAGGGATGGAATGAAAATCGAATGATTGAGACTGACCCATGTGAGTATGCCGATGATAAAATACGATTCCGGCAGAAACAGAACGGTGACGAGGGAGAGTCGGCCAAAGAGTCCCGTCAGCAGGATGAACGTCCGATGATTATCGCGCGTTATGTAAGAGGCAACCAGTGATGAAAACATAAAAATGGCCATCTGAAGAGAGAAAAGAAGTGCGACCTGAAAATCACTGGCATTCAGGCCTTTTCTCAATACATATGCCGCCATGACAATGGACCCCTGATACGCACCCTCGAACAGAACGGCCGTGAGATGCCGTCTGAAGGTACGTCGCTCGAGCTCGGTCAATCCGAGCTGTGGCCACCAGAGGTTAAGGAATCCCGTCATTGATAGAATCCAAGGAAGAAGAATCTTTGCATTTTTGCATTATTGTTCGAATAGCCAGTGAACTAGCGGAAATACGTAGTTCGAAGCAAAGCTTTTATCACCGAATCGCGACCTCTTTACTTCATCTCTTTCTTGCTCTTGACCAATGACATATGACCAATGACGGTCTTCCCTGCCTGCAACCGGCCGAAGGTCGTCCTCATCCCCTCCTAAATCATCATTCATCATTTCTTCATAACCTTCAACTTCGATCCTTCAACATGGACGTACTCGTCCTTCCCCATTCCCTAATTGGTCAAATCCTGGTTTAAAGTTGTCACTTTGACCTGCCTGTCACTACTGGTATTCAAAGTTCTTCGAAGGGGCTTTTGTCCTCTTCGATCCTGGCGCGATATTCTCACGCGGCCATCCTGT
>Ga0180434_10008580_pt1 | contig 11258 bp, 7 predicted proteins | sample SS_ome_7_FD_132453 | JGI IMG/M metagenome (GOLD analysis project Ga0180434, IMG submission 132453) | Hypersaline lake sediment archaeal communities from the Salton Sea, California, USA - SS_1_D_2 metaG | ecosystem: Environmental > Aquatic > Non-marine Saline and Alkaline > Hypersaline > Sediment... | reverse complement strand
TCACTCCACGGATACGACATCATATCCCGATGGTATCTGGCATGTGAAAAGTGAATCGTTCATGGTCTCTTCCGGTAGTTCCTCCCAGGATCGGATCGCGTAGATTGTCACATTCTCACTGATATCGGTGAGTACCGCTCTACTCGGCCACACTTCACCCTCCACTACATGCAATTTGATCGATACCCAGGGGCTCTCCGTTCCGAAATCACTGCATGCTATGATTAACTCCCCTCCCCCACTATCATCAATCAGAGAGGAATCACATGAACAATGTTTCGCATCCGTTGAAAGTAACTCACCAAGCGGTGTATCGCGCCAGGACAAGGTTGGATCCTGATCCTGAAAAAGCACCTGTTCATTCTGAGGGACAATAGTCCAGATTCGTGATCCATCCGCAATGACAATCTGGCTGTCGGGTTTCGAGTAAACGACCCTGAATCGATTCGGAGGTGCAAACCACAATTCCATTGTTCTCTCTGTACGCTGATCCGCCAGAGGCCAGTACAATGTTTGATCGGAAACAACATGCTGGAGCGCAGACGTATCCAATGCGATTGCCCACGTATCATAGATTTGCGCCAGCCCGGCGGATCCACCCAGAGCAAGTATAAAAATCATAGAGAGAAGCATCTATCCTCCGTGTTACATGAAAGTATTCACGTGATAATCATACGCAAAAACATTGTGATTTGTTTCGTGTTTGGTAATAATACTTTACTTCAGGTGTTTGCTCGTTTTCTGTTACAATATATAGCCTATCGATGCACAATAAATGTCGATATATTCGATCTACAGATCGTGCTCCTGAAGCCAGCTGGCATCCACGAGCACATCGCGTGGCTTGCTTCCCTGAGGGGGACCAACAACGCCTTTGCGCTCAAGAATATCCATGAGTCGGCCCGCTCGAGCGTAGCCGACTTTCAATCTGCGCTGAACCAGCGATGTACTCCCCTGTTTGTTGAGTATAACAAGACGGGCGGCATCTTCCCACAGCGAATCCTCGACATCCTGTGGTTCGGATAAGTGGTCACTCACCGCTGACTCGATCCTGTCGGGCTGACGCTCTTCCGATGGCTCAGATTGCTTTTTCCAGTGACCCACGAGATTGCCGATTTCATTCGGCGTAACGAATGCGCCGTGAAACCGCTGGGGTGCGGGAAATCCCGGTGAAAGGAAGAGCATATCGCCTTTGCCCAGAAGCTTTTCAGCTCCCACATGATCGAGAATGATGTTTGAGTTCACCTTCTGCATGACATGAAAGGCAATTCGTCCCGGAAAATTCGATTTCAAAACTCCGGTGACGATCTCCTTCGACGGTCGCTGCGTCGCTACAATAAGATGTATGCCAACGGCACGTGCTTTCTGTGCAAGACGGATGATAGCGCCTTCAATCTCTCCTGGTGCCGTCATCATGAGATCGGCGAGCTCGTCGATGATGATTACAACGTACGGAATCCGTTCCATGCCTTCACTGATAGTGGAATTGTAGGAATATATATCACGGATACCGTTTTCCGCGAGAACCGTGTACCGACGCTCCATCTCCTGAACCGCCCATAAGAGCAGTCTCAGGGCCATTTTGGGATCCGTGATCACGGGATGTAACAGGTGAGGTATACCATCATACCCGATGAGTTCAACCCGTTTCGGATCAACGAGGAGAAGTCGGACCTGCTGAGGCGTGACTCTCATGAGCAAACCACAGATAAATGAATTGATACAACTGCTTTTCCCGGAACCCGTCGTCCCTCCGATGAGCAGGTGCGGGAGGCTGGTAAGATCTATGACAACCGGATCTCCGACGGTATCCTTACCCATGGGAAGCGTCAATGGTGAACGCGATCCCTGGAATTGACCTGATCGAATGATATCTCCGAGCCTCACGATACTCGAGTTTCTGTTGGGTACCTCGATTCCCACCACACCGGTACCTGGAATCGGTGCCACTACGCGTATTCGAAGCGCTTTCAAGGCAAGAGCAAGATCATGGGATAATGCCGCGATTCGCGCCACTTTGACACCGGGAGCCGGTTCGACTTCATATCGGGTAATCACCGGTCCGGGAACGGATCTCACCACCTTTGCGTGAACACCGAAACTATCCAGCGCCTCTTCAAGACGCGCCATTCCCGATTCAACTTCGTGCTTCGATGCAACCGCGTGTGATGAACCATTCTGGCGTAGAATATCCAAGGGAGGAAGTGAATACGGTCCGGGTCCCGGAATTAGATCCACGGATTCAATGTTTGTGTCATTCCCGACGGTTCTCGTTCTTTCCGGAGGCGACTCCGTTTTTTGTGGAGTCGGCTCATTGAACGCTTCTGTCTCTGAGCGATCCGGAATCCTTTCTTCCTTTTTCCTTCTTCGTGGAATACGGGGCCGCGTTTTAAGACTGTGTTCAAGTCGTTTGATGATATCCGATGCAGCGTACAATGGGACTAGTACTATACATACTATCAGAACAATACCAAGCCCCGTCCTGCCCGCAAGTTGAACACCGCTGGAATGTATGAGCATTCCAATCGAACCGCCGCGTATTCCTGCATCTGAATCCGAATCCGCCGTGTACGATCCCATTGTTGAGACAAGGATCATACTAACGAACAGTATAACCGTCCATTTCACGAATCTTCGCGCCAGGGATTTCCAGAAAACACAGATACCGAATAGAGCCAACCAGATCGGCGGAAACCATGCGGCTGCGGGTCCGAGTAACCCAATGAGCACATGTGAAAAAGCGGATCCCACTATACCGCATGAGTTCTCCACATGCGTGTTCCAGATGCCGTACCAAAGCCCGTGTTCATTATCGGCGACAGTATCCCAATCACTCCTGCTGTACGATTCGATGCTGAGACCGATGAGGACCGCCAGGGCAATAGCAAGGAGTAATCGCAGTACCGGTGTATAGTGAAACGTTGTTTTTTTCTTCATGAAACTCCCATCGCTCCCCTGAATCGCTCCCATTCATCAGGTAAACTTTTCACTGATATCGGTATCGATCCTCGAAATACCTCAAATCGACTTCTTGATGAAATAAACAGATTTATAACAAACCTGCATCCCTAAAACTGAAATGAGCATCAGTTCCCACGATTACATGATCCAACAGGGAAACCGATACAGTGTCGAGTGCTGAGCGAATCTCTCCTGTAATCCGATGATCATCCCTGGATGGTGTGCTGTCTCCGCTGGGGTGGTTGTGAATGATGATAACACTCCTGGCTCTTCTGTCCAAAGCAAATTCCACAACCCGCCGCGGGTATACCACCGCCTGATCAACCGTTCCATGCTGGAGTTCTCGAATTTCGATTATTCTGTTCTTTGTATCCAGCGCAACAACAATAAACTGCTCCTCACGACATCGTCTCATGCGTTTTCTGAAGTAATCCGCCACGATATCCGGACTTTTAAGAACATCGATTCGCTTATCAATTGGATCGAGACACTTCAGATTGAGAGTATGAACGAGCTTCAGTAATGTCAGCGACGCAGGACCCAAACCGGGTATTTTTTCTAATTCGTTGTACTCCGCCTCAAGTATACCGTTTAACGATCGAAATCGGTTTAAGAGTTCTCTGGCGAGTGATTTGGTATCTTTCCGTGGAAGGGCGTATGTAAGGAGGAGCTCCACGAGTTCGTGTTCGTGCAGTCCGGATTCTCCTGCCTTGAGAAACCGTTCTCGTAAACGTTTTCGGTGTCCGGCTGCTGTATTCATCATTACGTCCCGCGATTGAGAAGAACGATGGTCTCCACATGAAACGTCTGTGGAAACAGATCTATTGGTGTCACTGAATGCACACTGTATCCTTTGTTCACCAGGAGTCCGAGATCCCGTGCAAGCGTAGCGGGATCACATGAAATATAGACGATCCTGCGCGGAAGCAACCGTTGTATAGCCTTCATATCCCGGACATCGATTCCCCGACGCGGGGGATCACAGAGTAAACAGTCAATAGAGACGCCGATACGATTTTTAGATGCGAGAGAATGAAGCGAACCTCTGTGGAAATGCGCATGGCCCACTCCTGCTCTTTCCTTATTATGGTTCGCAAGCCTGATGGAACGTTTCGATATATCCACGCCTTCAATACGGGAGAATTGCTCCGACAGGCACAATGAGGGCCATCCCACCCCCGAATGAGCATCAACCAAAACATCACCGGATCCAGCCAATTCGGCGATCAAATCGGTCATCTTCTGGTGAAGTGCTCCATTCACCTGGAAAAATGCGTCCGCATCCACGTCGAAATCAGTATCGCATACACGATGACGAATTGTCGATGGGGATCCACCACGATCAACGATGAATCTCGGAAGCATGGCCTTGAGATTCTCTATCTCATCCTGACGTATCGAGGGATCATGTATGATAATGATCCCCCGTTTGTCAGCGGCACTTCGAATGAGAATCCGTCTCTTCTTCGGGCTATTCCGCCTACCGCTATTCCACCGCCGGACAGCGTCATACGCCTCGCTGACGGTTTCGTTAAGAAGGAGACACCGCGGAACATCAATCACTTGCCCGGACGCACGCTCCATAAAACCTACACTGTTTTCAGTTCTGTGTATCGACGCCTTGTTTCTATAGCTGAAGAGTGCCGAACCAGTTCTGATGGAATCAACGACCGCATCATGTATTCCGCCGATTCGCTCGAGATGATCCGATACCCACTTCTGCTTCAACATCGCCTGAATATCATAACGAATATGCTGTATCTGGCATCCTCCGCAGCGTCCGAACAGAGGACAGGGAGGCTCGATTCTGTCATCGGATGACCGCAGAAATCGTATCGGCTTACCAAACCCATACGATCCGAGATTTTTCTCAATGGCGATAAGAACTCTGTCGCCAGGTACCGTGAACGGTACAAAGAACACTTTTCCGGAGGCTCTCCCCACACCAAGTCCCTTGTACGCGAGATCATCTATTTCAAGTTCACACTCCGATCCCCCACTTGACCCGAAACCCGTAATCGTGTCATCTTGCTGTCCGCTTTTTCCATTTTTGTGAGAGGATGTCATGTCACGTTCATTTCTACAACTACTGGATAACGACCGCATTGTGGTATTTGATGGTGCTATGGGCACCATGTTGTATAACAAGGGAATCTACTTCAACCATTGTTACGACGCCATCAATCTATCAAATCCGGACCTGGTTCGATCAATACACGCGGATTACCTGAAAGCCGGCGCACAGGTCATTGAAACGAATACATTCAGTTCAAACCGATATAAACTCATGAAACATGAGTTGCAGGATAAAGTTTCCGTGATCAATTATCAAGGCGCCCGGATTGCCAGGGAGGTTGCCGGAGAAGATCGTATAGTTGGTGGTGCAATCGGCCCGTTGGGCATAAAGATTGAACCGTGGGGTCCCACGAGTATAGACGAAGCACGAGAAGCATTCACTGAGCAGGCAGAAGCACTCATGAGCGGAGGCGTTGATCTCTTTGTTCTCGAAACATTCAGTGATCTCAACGAAATTCATCAGGCGCTCCGTGCCATCCGGACGATCTGTGATCTCCCGGTGATCACGCAGATGACTGTGCAGGAGGATGGGTCCAGTCTCTATGGGACCACTCCCGATATATTTACCGCACGTCTCGATCAGTGGGGTGCCGATGTGATTGGTATCAACTGTTCCGTCGGTCCTCACGTAATGCTTCAGACTCTGGAAAAAATGGTAGCCGTTACCGATAAGAAACTATCGGTACAGCCAAATGCCGGTATTCCCAGGAATGTAGAAGGACGAAACATATATCTGGCTTCACCGGAGTATATGGCCGAATATGCCGGTCGTTTTATTCGAACCGGCGCCCGTGTAGTCGGAGGGTGTTGTGGAACGACTCCTGATCATATCCGTGCAATCTCAAATGCTGTTCGCGCCCTGAGACCCTTGCAGATATCCGCTTCCCGAATCGAAGTGCATCACGAAGAAGAGCATGCTCACGATATTTCCGAAATTCCCATGGGCGAGAAAAGCAAACTCGGGAGCCGTCTGTCAAGCGGTGAATTCGTTACCTGCGTTGAACTGGTACCTCCGCGGGGTCCTGTTTCGGATCGTGTGATTCGTCGTGCGCGGCTTCTCAAGCACGCGGGTATCGATGCTGTTAATATACCCGATGGCCCGCGCGCATCCGCGCGTATGTCCGCATTGGCCCTTGCCGTTCTTATTGAACGGGAAACCGGAATGGAAACTCTTCTTCACTATGCATGCAGGGACAGAAATCTCGTGGGTATGCAATCCGATCTCCTCGGTGCATTTGCCATCGGGTTGCGAAACATACTCCTGGTAACCGGAGACCCGCCGAAACTGGGAGATTATCCCGATGCGACGGCGGTGTTTGATGTTGATTCGATCGGACTGTCAAACATGGTAAAACGATTGAACCAGGGCATCGATCTTGGCGGGGGAAGTATCGGGAAACCTACAGGATTCCTTGTGGGAGTAGGTGTGAATCCCGGCGCAATCGATATCGAATATGAACTGAAACGGTTCAACTATAAAGTCGAGGCGGGGGCCGAATTCGCCATTACTCAACCGGTGTATGATCCAGAGATTCTTGAACGATTTCTTGATCGAACCGCAGATGTGGACATTTCGCTCATTGCCGGTATATGGCCGCTGGTTTCCCTGAGAAACGCAGAGTTCATGAATAATGAAGTACCCGGAGCTCATGTTCCGGACGATCTCATGAAGCGTATTGCCGACGCCGAGGAAAAGGGGAACGCATCCGCCGAAGGTATTCTCATAGCCCAGGAAGTCCTCGAACGAATCCGTTCTTTGGTTGACGGTGTTCAGGTCGCCGCTCCGTTCGGTCGCGTGAAGACATCACTCACGGTTCTCGGGAAAGATACCGCGAGTACAAACGATTCCTGAAGGCACGACCCGGTCATTCATATACCTGACGTTAAATCAGTCTTGATTAAGAGTCCGTTTGACGTATTCTTGACGCCGCAGCGCGGTATCGATTAGTTACATCTACAATAATCCCACATCCGAATTCGCGTATACCTTCATACCGATTCGGGCAATTGCACAAAAACCATGGAGGTCTCCAATGCGTCATCGCATGATGATATCATTTCTCTGCATCATTCTGTTTTCTACATTCACTCATGCCGGTGTAACACCCGGTGGCCTCCGGGGTCTTATAGAAAATCTCGACGCATCAAATGACGGCATAGGAACCCTGACTCTTGGTCTCCACGGTTTGTATCGATCTCAGGATTGGTTCGATGGTTCTGATCAGACAAACCATATCGGTCAGACGCGCCTCAGTATCTCGTATGCATTGGCCAATTTCCTCGAATTCGGTGCGTATGTTCCCTACCATCTCGATTATCTCACGGACAATGATGAAGACATATCACAGAGAAAAGATCTGGAAACCGGAATCGGTGATATGGAGACGAGGGCGAAAATCAGCATACCCATGGGTGAATTCCAGGCGATAAAGCTGGGATTATTCGGATTTTACCGTTTTGACTCCGGGGATGAAGATAAAGGATTCAGTTCAGGCGCAAAATGGTACGGTGGATCCGGTCTTCTCACTGTTGATCTCGCACAGGCCGTCCGCTCGGCTCCTTTTAAGATTCATCTCAATGCCGGTATTCAGACTAATGATGATGAGAATGCCACTGAAATAATGCGGCTCTCGGGAGGCGTTGAGTTTCCGACGCCGTCCATGTCGTTTTTTGTGGAACTCACCACCGACCAGTTGAACAAGATCGCGGGTCAGGACACTGATATTGATTTTTCCGATAGTCCGGTCTGGCTGACACCGGGTGTTCGGTTCGGAGGAAAAGACGATTCCTACATGGACATCGGTGTTCGCGTAGGACTCAACGGTGACGATGCCGTCTATGCGGCCCCCGACTGGGAAATCGTACTCACGCTCGGTATGCCGTCAATGATGGCCAGGCGTGACAGAGACGACGATGGTGTTTCGGATGATGACGATCTCTGTCCTGATACGCCTGTGGGAGCCGTCGTTGACATACGCGGCTGTCCCCTGGATACCGATCTTGACGGTATATACGACGGTTTGGATCGATGTCCCGAAACACCGCGGGGAGCTCTGGTTGATCCCTCGGGTTGTCCCCTCGACGGTGACGAAGATGGGGTGCCTGATGGAATAGATAGATGCCCGAATTCACCTGCAGGAGCAACAGTGAATAAATGGGGTTGTACAGAAGACAGCGACGGTGACGGTGTACCTGACGGCATGGATAAATGCGCCGGAACTCCCGCCGGCGCCACGGTTGATGAACGAGGGTGTCCGAAAGATGCCGATGGCGACGGTGTCCCCGATGGTATCGACCAATGCGCCGACACGCCACCTAATGTTCCGGTTGATCGTGTAGGTTGTCCTACGGACAGCGACGGAGACGGCGTTCCCGATGGGAAGGATAAATGCGCCGATACCCGTCCGGGAACCGCGGTAGATGAACAGGGATGTCCCGTTGATGCGGATTCCGACGGTATTCCTGATGGCCTGGACAGATGTCCTGATACGCCATATGGTGCGCAGGTGGACAGAAACGGTTGTCCGCTGGACAGTGATGGTGACGGCATCGCTGATCACAGCGACCGTTGCATGGAAACCCATGGGCGCGCCCGCGTTGACCAATCGGGATGCGAACTCGACAGCGACAGGGACGGCGTGCCCGACCGTCTCGACCAATGCGCCAATACACCCGCCGAGACCCCCGTCTATACAAACGGTTGCGAAAAGGATAGTGACCAGGATGGTGTTGTGGATCGTCTCGATGAATGCCCGGAGACCCACGCAAGAGCCCTGGTTGATCGCAAGGGCTGCGAACTCGATTTCGATGCCGACGGTGTCATCAACAGCAAAGACGAATGTGCGCATACTGCGCAAGGCGCTGAGGTTGACTCCAGGGGTTGTGAATTCGACACGGATGCTGATGGCATTAAGGATTCCCGGGACAGCTGCTCTGCAAGTCCTGAGGGCGTCAAGGTCGACCAGCGGGGTTGCGAAGTCGATGGTGACAATGACGGCATTGCGGACAGTGCCGACCAGTGTCCGAACACGCCAGTCAACGCCGAGGTCAACGCCGAAGGTTGCGAGCTGGATGACGATGCCGATGGCACCCCCAACAGCGCGGACCAATGCCCAGACACCGCGGCTGGTGCCAAGGTCGATGCCAATGGCTGCGAAATCGACAGCGACCGGGACGGTATCGCGGACAGTGCCGACCAGTGCCCGAATACCCCGGCCAATGCCAAGATCGATGACAAGGGTTGTGAGCTCGACAGTGATGCCGACGGCATACGTGACTCGGCTGATCAGTGCCCGCAGACACCTCCGGCAACCAATGTCGACGAAACCGGCTGTCGTCCAGATGCTGACAAAGATGGCGTAGCGGACGCGGCCGACCTCTGTCCTGATACTGCAGCCGGCACCGAAGTCGATGCTATCGGCTGCACCAAGGCAGCCCCGCTCGTCCTCGAGGGGGTGACCTTCGTCAGCGGCTCAGCGGAACTGACCGGGCCTGCCCGGGCGATTCTCGACATCGTTGCACAAAGCCTGGCCGAGCACCCGCAGCTCAGGCTGGAAGTGGCCGGTCACACTGATGCTACCGGCTCAGCAGCATTCAACCAGAGTCTGTCGCAGGAACGTGCGGCATCCGTGCGCAACTACCTGATCAGCAGGGGCTTGAAGGCTGAGCACCTGAGTGCCCGCGGTTATGGTCAGACGGAACCTGTCGCAGAAAACGACACGCCAGAAGGTCGGGCCAGGAACCGGCGGGTTGAACTCAACCTCCTGGAAAACTAGGCAAAGAAAAAAGCCGGAGCACTGGCTCCGGCTTTCTTACATCTGGCTGGAGGCCAGCTGCTTTTGCCCTGCCGCTTTGCTCATGTCCACGAAGATGCTGCGAATATCGTTGTACCAACGGGCGAACTGGATACGCATCTGTTCATCCCCCTGGTAGTACTGGTTGAAAGTCCGGGGGTTGACGATAGACACCACGGATTCATCACCTTCCGCCACCACGATCATCTTCAAAGGCACATAGGCCGCAAACTCCGGATGACTTTCGCTGATCCGACGCACCTCGTCCACCTTGCCAAAGAAAACCACCCGGTAGGTATCCGACTCGTACCCAAAATCCTTCATGCCCCCATCGCACAGCTGGATATGCGCTATGGAGTATCCGTGTTCCTCAATAGAGGTTTGCAGATATTCCACCGCCAGCTCGGCTTTCATGTTGAGACGCAGCATCAACATTTCGTCAGCCAAAACGGGGCCGCTCAACCATTGGGCACAAAGCAGCATGCCCGTCATTACTATTCGACGCCAGTTCATAAGGTCGCCTCCTCAACAATCTCCTGGAAGGTCTCCTCCATCTCCTCCCATAGCTCCACCAATTCGTCGTTGTTGAACCAGCGCGAAACCACTCGGAGATTAGGAGTGACCAGCACGACCTCGCCCCCTGGACGCTCCAGGATAGTCACCCTGCATGGCAGCACCACGCCCAGGCGGGGTTCGATCTTGAGCATGCCGTACAGTTCGGCGAAGTTGCAGAAACGAATCGAGACCTGGCGCTGGTTGACCGAGAACTCGTCAATCAATCCCTGCTCCAGGAAGCGATCGGGGAAACTACGGAAGTTGGCCCCTGCCAGGGCGGCCTTGACATTGCTGACGGTGGTCTCGAAGTCATAAGGCGACTCGGTAAGATGCGCCAGTGGCTCATCCGGGTCGATGGCCGCCGGTCCTCCCGCCTCTTTGCCGAGCTTGCGTACATAGACCACCAGGGCGTTGATGTCCTCTTCACTCAGGCCCTTTTTGGTGTAACCGGGCATGTCCGACTCCTCGCGTCCCACCGAGATGATGTGATGCATCTGGCGGTCGGTCACCGAATCGAGAAAACCCGAATTGGCCACTGAAGAGGGCATCACGAGGAACGAGCGTTCGCGCGACATTGTCACCCCGGTTCCCTTGCCTTCCCCGGTGCCCTCGTCACCATGGCACTTCACACAATGCTCTTCGAACAACGCGGCACCATGTGCCAGGTCACCACTCAATGGAGCGGGGTCATAAACCTTGGCGACGCTGTTGGTACGCTCCCGCATGTAAGCAATGATGGCGTTGACCTGGGCATCGCTCATTTCCCGATAAGCCGGCATCACTCGCCCTGGCCGGCCCAGGCGAATGCTCTTGAACAAGTAGTCGTCGCTGACTTCATCAAGCTTCTTTTTTGACAGCGGCAGGCCAATGCCG
>Ga0180434_10008579_pt1 | contig 11258 bp, 12 predicted proteins | sample SS_ome_7_FD_132453 | JGI IMG/M metagenome (GOLD analysis project Ga0180434, IMG submission 132453) | Hypersaline lake sediment archaeal communities from the Salton Sea, California, USA - SS_1_D_2 metaG | ecosystem: Environmental > Aquatic > Non-marine Saline and Alkaline > Hypersaline >... | reverse complement strand
GGGGGCGTCGCCGGGGTCCTTGGTCCACTGGTGGACGTCGGGGGGCGGCTCGACCCAGGGGTCTTCGAGGGGCCCGGCCTCGGCGCTCTTTCCCCAGAGGTTGGTGTCGTAGCTGTAGGGGGACTTCTTATCGACGGGGATGGGAATGCCGTGCTGCTTGGCGTAGTCGATCTCCTCGTCGCGGCTCATGGCCCACTCGCGGATGGGGGCGAGCTGCTTGAGCTGGGGGAAGAGGCAGGCCCAGGTGACCTCGAAGCGGACTTGGTCGTTGCCCTTGCCGGTGGAGCCGTGGGCGACGGCGTCGGCCTTTTCGCGGAGGGCGACTTCGCCGACGAGCTTGGCGATGAGAGGGCGGGCAAGGGAGGTGGAGAGAGGATAGCGGTCCTCGTAGCACGCGTTCGCCTTGAGGGCGGGAAAGATGAAGTCGCGGGCGAACTCCTCCTTGGCGTCGATGACCTCCGCGCCGATGGCGCCGATATCGAGGGCCTTTTGGCGGATGCCGTCGTAGTCGCGCTCTTCGCCGAGGTCGATGGCGACGGCGTGCACGTCCATGTCGTAGCGGTCTTTCATCCAGCGGATGGCGACGGAGGTGTCGAGGCCTCCGGAGTAGGCGAGGATGGCTTTTGGCATCGTCTTTCTCCTTGCGGTCAGGTGAAGATGAGGGTGAGCAGCGCGCGCTGGGTGTGGAGGCGGTTCTCGGCTTGGTCGAAGGCGGCGCACTGGGGGCCGTCCATGATTTCGTCGGTTATCTCCTCGCCGCGGTGGGCGGGGAGGCAGTGGAGGACGATGGCATCGGGCTTGGCGAGCTTCACCAGCTCCTCGTCGACCTGGAAGTCCTTGAAGTCGGCGCGGCGCCGGATGGCCTGCTCGTCCATGCCGGCGCTGACCCAGACGTCTGTGTAGACGACGTCGGCGCCGGTGACGGCGGCCTGGGGGTCGTTGCCGACGGCGATCGTCCCGCCGTTCTGGGCCGCCAGCTGTTGCGCCTTGGCGACGATGTCGGTGTGGGGCTCGTAGGTGGCCGGGGTGGCGACTCTGAGGTTGAGGCCGAAGAGGCCGCCGATGAGCAAGAGGGAGTGACAGACGTTGTAGCCATCGCCGATCCAGGCGAGGTTGACTGCGCCGAGGTCGCCCTTATGCTCGCGGACGGTGAGGAGGTCTGCGAGGGCCTGGCAGGGGTGCTCGAGATTGGACATGGCGTTGATGACGGGCACGCCGGCGGAGGAGGCGAGCTCTGTGATGTGGTCGTGGGAGTGGAGCCGGGCGGCGATGGCGTCGGTGGTGCGGCCGAGGACGCGGGCTATGTCGCCGACGGCCTCGCGCTTGCCGATGCGGACGTCGGCGGGGGACAGGTAGAGGGCATGGCCGCCGAGCTGGGTCATGGCGACCTCGAAGCCGAGCCGAGTGCGCAGAGAGGACTTGTCGAAGAGCATGGCGAGGGTGCGGCCGGGGGCGACTTGGAGCTGCTGCTCGCGCGCGATCTCGCCGGACTTCTGGGCGGCGGCCAGGCGCCAGATCTCTTCGATCTCTTCTCTGGTGAGATCGGCGACTGAAAGAAAGCTTCTCCCGGCAAGGGATATCGGCATTGTGTTCTGCCCTTCCTTATAGACTCTAACAAGACCCGGAATCCTCCCGTTTCCGGCGTGTCTCCCGCTTCGGAGCCATCAGCTCCAGAGGTCTTGTTAGAGCTTCTTACGGGCGGATGCCCACATACTTGGTGCGGCTGAGCGACCACATGAGATGGGCGGCGAGCGCGCCGGCGCCGACGACGCCCAGGAGGAGCCAGAGCCGGGCCGCTCCGGAGACGCCGGCGAGGAGGGAGTCTAGGCCGCGCAGCTCGGCGGCTTCGCCCGAGCCCGCGGGGGCGCCGGTCGCCTCGCCGATCGTCTGGAAGACGGCGATCCATATGATGACGGCGAGCCAGAGCTCCGTGATGGAGACGGCTATGCGCGCGGCGGCCACTCCGCCGGCCGCCATGCGGAGGACGATCATGGCGCTGAGGAGGCAGAGTGCGAGAGCGACGACCATTATGAAGGGAACATCCACCTTGGCCCCTACTATCCTATTCCGCGATTCCCGCCAGGACGTCCCCGAGTGTCTTGAGGCCGCGGTCGGCCTCCTCTTCGCTCAGGATGAGGGGAGGCAATAGCCGCAGCATGGCGTCTCCGACTGTTATCAGGAGGAGGCCCCGAGCGACGCACTCGGCCTTCACCTCCGCCGCCACAGGCTCGGCGAGGTCGACGGCCAACATCATCCCGTGGGCGCGGATTGCCTTCACGAGAGGCGTCTTCTGCTGGAGGGCGTGGAGTCCCTCTGCCAGCCGACGGCCAACGCGGGTGGCATTGTCGAGGAGATCCTCTTCCTCGATGGCGTCGAGGACGGCGAGGGCGGCGGCGGCGGGGAGGGGGCTGCCGCCGAAGGTCGAGGCGTGGTCGCCGGGCTCGAAGGAGCTTGCCACCGGCTCCCGGGCGAGCATGGCCCCGATGGGGATGCCGGCGCCGAGGCCTTTGGCGAGGGTGATGATATCGGGCTGGACGTCGTAGTGCTGGCAGGCGAGCATCTTGCCGGTGCGGCCGATTCCGGTCTGGACTTCGTCGAAGATGAGGACCGCGCCGTGGGAGTTGCAGAGCTCGCGGGCGGCCGTGAGGTACTCGGGGGTTGCGGGGTAGATGCCGCTTTCGCCGAGGATCGGCTCGAGCATGACGGCTGCGGTCCGGGAGGTGACGGCGGCGCGGAGGGCGGCCAGGTCGTTGAAGGGGACGTGGGTGAAGCCGCCGGGGAGGGGCTGGAAGCCCTGGTGATACTTGGGCTGCCCGGTGGCGGCGAGGGCTCCCATGGTGCGGCCGTGGAACGATTTGAGGGCGGTGATGATTTCGTATTTATCGGGGCCGGCGGATTTGAAGGCATGCTTTCTGGCGAGCTTGATGGCGGCCTCGATGGTTTCGGCTCCGCTGTTGCAGAAGAAGCAGCGGCCGCCGATGAGCGTGGAGAGGCGCTGGGCGAGGCGGAGCTGGGGCTCGGTGTAGAAGTCGTTGGAGACGTGGATGAGCTGCCGCGCCTGCTCCCTGATGGCGGCGACGACCTTGGGATGGCAGTGGCCGAGGCCGGTGACGGCGCGGCCGCCGCTCACGAAGTCGAGGTACTCTTTGCCATCGGTGTCCCAGAGGCGCGCGCCCTGTCCGCGGGCGATGACCATCGGCATGCGGATGGGCGAGTAGAGATTCAGCAGGTAGGAGCGTTCGAGCGTTCTGGCTTCCTCAAAGTCCAAGAAAGGCCTCCTGTTCAGTCGTCGAAGTCGTCGGAATCGCCGCCGTCGTAGTCATCTCCGAATTCGTCGTCGGCGTCGAGGTCGGCATCGTCGAAATCGTCGCCGAAGTCCTCCTGTCGGACGACGGGCGCGATGCGAGAGATGAGCTTGGTGAGCTTGCGCGAGCCGCACTTGGGGCAGGCGCGCTTCGCCTTCGCCGCGGTCACTCCGACGAGGAGCGTGAACCGACGCTTGCATTCGCTACATCGGTATTCGAAGAGGGGCATTTGGGCTCCTCCATTCAGACTGGCTATCGGAACCGGGCTCATGCCACCGGATGCGGGAGCGGCGGCTCCGACGCTGGTTTTCAGGTTTCGACGACCATCGTTCCTATACCGACGTCGGTCAGGAGCTCCATGAGCAGCGCGTGGGGCAGGCGGCCGTCGATGATATGGCAGCGGGTCACGCCGCCGGCGAGGGCGTCGAGGCAGGCCTGCACCTTGGGGATCATGCCGGCCTCGATCTGCTTGGTCTGCACCATCCGACGGGCGGTGGCTGCGTTGAGCTCGGATACGACGGAGTCGGGTTGGGAGCGATCTGCGAGCACGCCGCGGACGTCGGTGAGGAGGACGAGCTTGCTGGCTCCAACGGGTGCGGCGAGCCGGCCGGCGAAGTGATCGGCGTTGATGTTGTAGGTTTCGCCATCGGGGCCGGCGGCGATGGGGGCGATGACCGGTATGAAGCCCTGGGAGACGAGCCCCTGGACGAGGCCGGGCTTCACGTCGGCGACTTCGCCGACGAAGCCGAGGTCCTTCTCGCCCGAGAGTTTGCGGGCGAGGACCATGCCGCCGTCCTTGCCGCTGAGGCCGATGGCCCGGCCTCCCTGCTGCTGGATGGCGGAGACGAGGTCGGGGTTGGTCTTGCCGGTGAGCACCATCTGGGCGACTTCGACGGTGGCGGCGTCGGTGACGCGCTGGCCGTCGACGAACTGGGGCTGCTTGCCGAGGCGCCGCATCATCTCGGATATCTCGGGGCCGCCGCCGTGGACGACGACGGGGTGGAGGCCGACGTGCTCGAGCAGGACGATATCTTTGAGGACCTCCGTGCGGAGGTTGGCGTCGACCATGGCGGCGCCACCGTACTTGATGACGACGGTGTGCCCGCGGAACTGACGCAGGTATGGGAGCGCCTCGATGAGGACGTCGGCGCGCCGGCCCAGGTTGTCCATGTCCGACCGGCTGTCAGCGTGTTGCATGACCGGCCTCCGCGAGATTCGTTGACGGCGATGTCCTTGGCGCGTCCGGTTGGGCTACCATGTGCGAGGTCGCCCTTCGGAGGGGCGTCAGGTGCGGTATTCGGAGTTGATGCGGACGTAGGCGGCCGTGAGGTCGCAGGTCCACATGACGGCCTCGTGTTTGCCGGCGTTGAGGTCGAGGGTGAGGACGACTTCGTCGCCGGAGACGGCGGCGCGGGCGGCGGACTCGTCGTGCCGGTAGGCGGCGCCGGAACGAACGACCCCGACGCTGCCGAGACGGAGGCTGACGAGGTCGGGGCGGAAGCGGACACCCGCGCGGCCGGCGGCGGCGAGGATGCGGCCCCAGTTCGGGTCGCCGCCTGCGATGGCGGTCTTGACGAGGGACGAGCCCGCTATGGTGCGAGCGATCTGGCGGGCGTCTTTCTCGGAGAGAGCGCCTTGGACGCGCACTTCGATGAACCGGGATGCTCCCTCTCCGTCGCGGACGATCTCGCGGGCGAGGGATGTGCAGACGCGGTCGAGGGCGGCCTGGAAGCGCGAGAGCCCGTGGCGGGAGGTCACCTTCCCGGCCTCGGCCTGGCCGTTGGCGAGGAGGATAACCATGTCGTTGGTGCTCGTGTCTCCGTCGATGGTGATGCGATGGAAGGAGCGATCGACGGATGCCAGCAGGCACGACTGGAGGACGCCGGGAGAGAACTCGGCGTCGGTCGTGAGGAAGCAGAGCATGGTGGCCATGCTGGGGGCGATCATACCGGAGCCCTTTGCGATCCCGCCGACGCGAACGGGCCGTCCGTCGAGGTCGAATTCGACGGAGGCGGACTTCGGCCGGGTGTCGGTGGTGAGGATGGCCTCGGCGGCGTGCTCGCCGCCATCGGGGCCGAGGGCGGCCACCGCCTTCTTGATGCCGGCCCCCACCTTGGTCATGGGAAGCGGCTGGCCTATGACGCCGGTGGAGGAGACGAGGATGGAGCGGCGGGGCGCGCCGAGAGCGACGGCGGTGACGTCGGCCATGCGCAAGGCGTCGCGGTGGCCGCGCTGGCCGGTGCAGGCATTGGCGCATCCGCTGTTGACGATGCAGCCGTGGATACGCTCCCGGCCGACGCGGTCTTTCGTAACCAGGACGGGGGCGGCCTGGAAGCGGTTGGTGGTGAAGACGCCGGCGGCGCAGGCGGGGGATTGCGTGTAGATGAGCGCGAGGTCGCGCCCGCGGCTCTTGAGGCCTGAGCGGACGCCCGCGGCTTCGTAGCCGCAGGGGGCGGTGATGCCCCCGGGCACCTCGCGTAGGACTTCGCGGCGCTTGGATCTCGGCAACTGCTTGCTCCTTCTCGGCATCGGCGGTTTCAGCGGCGGCGCCGGACTACGAGGTCATGGGTAGGCGGCGCGGAGATCGATGCCGCAGGACTCGTCCACACCCATCATAAGGTTGAGGCACTGGACCATCTGGCCGGCATATCCCTTGCCGAGGTTGTCGAGGGCGGAGACGAGTATCGCCCGGCCGGTGGCCTCGTCCGTGCCGATGGCGATGAAACAGCTGTTGGTCCCGGCGGCCCACTTGGTGTGCGGCCACTTCCCTTCGGGCAGAACGTGGACGAAGGGCTCTTTTTCGTAGCGGCGCGAGAGGGAGTGGCGAAGCTCGCCCGGCCCGGCGCCCGGCTTCGGTGTGACGTATATGGTGAGCAGCATTCCTCTGGACATAGGGACAAGGTGCGGCGTGAAAGTCAGGCGGATTTCCGAGCCGGCGAGGCGCGCCAACTCCTGCACCATCTCGGGCAGGTGGCGATGGCCGCCGACGCTGTAGGCGGCGACATCCTCATCCGCCTCCGGGAAGTGATAGGGGAGCTTGAGGGAGGTGCGCCCGGCTCCCGATAGGCCCGTCTTGCCGTCGACGATGATATCGTCCGTCTCGATGAGGCTATCCTGCACGAGGGGGCTGAGGGGGAGCAGTGCTCCGGTGGAGTAGCAGCCGGGAACGGCGACGAGGCGGGCGGCTGTGACAGCGTCTCTGTTCCACTCGGGAATGCCGAAGGCGGCCTCGCCGAGAAGCTCGGGGCAGGTGTGGGACTGCTTGTACCAGTGGGAGTAGAGCGACGCCTGACGGAGCCGGAAATCGGGGCTGACATCGATAATGCGGGTTTCGGCCTCGAGGAGTGCGGGGACGACGCCCATGGCGAGCCCCGCGGGGACGGCGAGAAGGGCGAAGTCGCATTTGGCCGCGGCCTGGGGATCGAGCTTCTGGAGGGGAAGATCGACGCCGGCCAGATGCGGGTAGACGTCGCTCACCCTCTGACCGGCATAGGTTTCAGAGGTCAGATGAGACAGGCTTACGTGTGGGTGTGAGCGGAGCAGCCGGATCAGCTCGACGCCGCCGTAGCCGGTGGCTCCATGGATTGCGACGTTGACCATTGAAGTAGCCTCAGACCGTGGATTATACACCAACGAATGCTGGGAGGACAAGCGGAAGGAAGAGGGACGGTCGGGACGAGCGCCTGCGAGGGGGCCGACGCGGGGGCAGGGCGAGCCAGGTCTTGTCGCCTGGGTAGGTGCAGCGCCCCGGCTACGATCGTCGGGCGCCTAGGAAACGCGTCCAGTAGACGCGGTCGTAGAGGGCGTCGACGCCGACACACCCGCGCCGGGATGAGGCGTGGATGAAGCGGCCGTTTCCCATGTAGATGCCGGTGTGGTTGATGCGGCCAGACTTGCTTACGAAGTAGAGACGGTCGCCGGGCAGAAGCTCGCTGTAGCTGACGCTGCGCCCGACCTCGAACTGTTCGGCCGCGGTGCGCGGCAGGTGAATCCCCCTCGCCGCACAGACGGTTTGCACGAGGAGGGAGCAGTCCGTGTCATAGGGGAGCCGCCCACCGTAGCGATAGGGAGTGCCCAGGTAGCGGGCGGCCTCCTGGGCGATGTCTGGGCGGCCGCCATTGAGCATGCTCTCGAGCTGATGGGCGGGGAGCTTGCGGTCGGTCATCTGGAGGGCGGACTTAGGCACCCAGCCGGGAGAGCCGTCGATCATGACGACGCACCAGTAGTCACCTTGCTCTGCATTGACTATGAGCTGGGAGCCGATCTGGGGTTCGTAGAGGGCGGCGGCGGCAGGGGACTCGGCGGGTTCGCTGGTGATGGTACAGGCGCTCGCGACGGTGCTGTAGCACGGCTCGAGCAGGTTCAAGGCGGACCTGCCGTCGGGTGCGGCGCGCCGCGGGGCGGGCCTGGCCGCGAGCGGGACGGCGATGGACTGACCCACGGCGAGCGAGGCGGGCCCGAGGTCGTTGAACTGCCGGATTCTGGCGGCGGGGATGCCGAAGCGCGTGGCAATGTTGTCGACGGTGTCGCCGGCGCGCACCTGGTAGATCTCATAAGAGAACTCGACGCCGTGCGCGGACAGCGTCTTGGCCACGTCGGCGGACTGCTCGACGGCCTCCGGCTCGGCGGTGCCGGCTTGGGCTGCGCCGGGATTGGGGGAGAAGCAGAATCCCAATAGGGCTGTGGCGGCCACGGCGAGCGCGCGGAAACGGCCGGCGCCTGGGGTGGCGGCGTGGGCGCGAGGGGAGACTTCGTTTCTCGTCCAGATCACTGCGTCGGTCTGCCTCGGAAGGCTTATTCCACAGCGGGACCCGCGACGATGAGGCGAGCGCCCCGGACGATTGGAGGGCGGGTCATGGGAGCCCGTGCGGAGACATGGTTTGCCCGGGGCATGGGTCCGGAGGCGTCAGCGCTTCTTGAACTGGAAGCCGCGCCGCGCCCGCTTGCGCCCGTACTTCTTCCGCTCTTTCACCCGCGGGTCGCGGGTGAGGAAGCCGGCTCGCCGCAGGGGAGAGCGCAGGGATTCGTCCATATTCACCAAGGCCTTGGCGATGCCGTGGCGAAGCGCGCCGGCCTGGCCGGCGATGCCGCCGCCAAGGCACTGAGCGGAGACGTCCAGCTCGCCGGATCGCTCGACGAGCCGCAGGGGTGAGTGCACGATGAGCTCGAGCGTCGGTCGGCAGACGTAGTCCTTCAGCGACTTCCCGTTGACGGTAATGCGTCCCTGACCCGGGTGGAGCCAGACCTTTGCAGTGGCGTTTTTGCGATGCCCGGTTGCGTAGTATTCCTGAGGCACGTTGGCTTCTCCCTCCTCAGATCACTCTGGCGTGGGGGGGCTGGTAGGGAACCGGTCCCTGCGCCTGGTGAGGATGCTCGCTTCCGACGTAGACCTTGAGCTTACGGAGCATGGAGCGTCCGAGCACGCCGCCGGGGAGCATGCCGCGCACGGCCTGCCTGAGGGCGCGAATGGGGTCGCGCTGGAGATAGGCGCCGTAGGGCTCGGACTTGAGGCCGCCGGGATAGGTCGAATGGCGGTGGTGCATGGTCTTCTCTGCTTTGCTGCCGGTGAGCACGAGGCCGCTCGCGTTAACGACGACGACGTGATCTCCGGTGTCCACGTGGGGGGTGAACTCGGGCTTGTGCTTGCCGCGCAGCAGGGCTGCGATGTCGGCGGCCAGGCGCCCGAAAACCATGCCCTGGGCGTCGATGACGAGCCAGCGGCTCTCGACCTCTTGCGGTTTCGCAGAATAGGTTTTCGCGTTCTTCGTCCTCATAGCAGGCTCACCGTCCTCGATTCGCGCTTTCGATTATGCACGGACCCTTATCGCGCCGGAGAGGCCGCCCGGTTAGTATGATACCTGGACCAGGCAAAGCCCGCAAGCGGGCGCCGGAGGGCATTTGGGCAGGCGCTGTCTTTTCGTCAGAGCTTGCGGCACTGCGCCAGCCGACAGTCTGCCCCGACCAACGTCGATCAGGGCGGCCGCGATATTGCGCACCATCTGATAGAGGAAGCTATCGGCTTCCACTGCGATCTCGATGCGTTCGCCTCTGCGCCGACAGTCGAGGCGCAGAAGCGTTCGTTCAGTCGTCGCCGTCTCGGAGCCGCTGGCCTGGAAGGCACGGAAGTCGTGCCGCCCCAGGAGCGGCCGGGCCGCTGCTTTCATTTCGGCTAGGTCGAGCCGGTCGGGCAAGACCAGGGCGAACCGCCCGAGTATCGGCGAGGGCGTGGGCCGCTCTATCACGGTGTAGCGATAGGTGCGGGCTCGCGCACATCGCCGCGAGTGGAAGCCGGCGTCCACCTCCTCGCATTCTCGAACCTTCACGTCGTCCGGGAGGGCTGCGTTGAGCACGCGCCCCAGCCGGTCTGGGCCGATCGGCCTCGCCGAGTGGAAGTTCACGACTTGTCCGAGGGCGTGAACGCCGGCGTCGGTTCTGCCGGCGCCGGTTATCTTGATTTTTTCGCGAAGCAGCCGCGAGAAGCAGTTCTCGATCACGCCCTGCACCGTGCGGAGGTCACGCTGGCGCTGAAATCCGTGGAAGTCGGTGCCATCGTATTCCAGGAGCAGGCGTAGGTTGCGCATCACCCGCGCAGATGTCTCCGTCTAGCCCTCGGGAGGCGAGTACTCGACGAGCTGGAGCTTGACCAACTCGACTCCATCGCCCTGGCGCAACCCAATCCGCACGATTCGAGAGTAGCCGCCCGGCCGGTCCTGGTACTGAGGGGCGACGTGCTGGAACAGGTGCTGGACGGAGTTGTCGACGGAGCTCGGGCTTCTACCGGCCTGCACGGACTTCTCGATCTCGCCGCTGGCGGGGGCTTCGCGGTGTGAGCCTTCCTTCATGCGCTGCAGGCCGGTGCGGGGCATGAGCGTGCGCCGCGCGAGGCGCCGGTGGGCGACGGTATCTTCCTTGGCAATGGTGATGAGCTTCTCGGCCATGCTGCGTGCTTCTTTGGCGCGGGCGATGGTCGTCTCGACACTGCCGTGCCAAAGCAGGGATGTGACCAAGTTGTTCAAGAGAGCAAGCCTCTGGTCGGTAGCTCGACCGAGTCGCCGCCCTGAAAGTCGATGTTTCACGGGTGGGAGATCCTCCTACTGGGCGTAATCATCTGTTCCCTCGCCGCCGACGTCGGCCGGCTGCTCGTCCGAGTCGGAGGATAGGGTGAGCTCCATGCCCGCGAGCTTCTCCTTCACCTCGACGAGCGACTTGCGCCCGAAGTTGCGGATCGCCATGAGGTCGCTTTCGGTGCGCTCGACGAGCTCGCCGACAGTGGAGATGCCCTCTCGGCGGAGGCAGTTCGAGGTTCGCACGGAGAAGTCGAGGTCCTCGATTCTGGTCTGAAGCTGGCGTGCGGTGGCGGACTCGGCTTCGGGGACTCCGGCCAGCTCCTCTTCTTGCTGTTGGAAGTCGAAGAACAGGATGAGGTAGCGGTCGAGGATCTTGGCGGCGTCGCTGATGGCGTCGGCGGGATCGGTTGTGCCATTGGTGGTCACTTCGAGGATGAGCCGATCGAAGTCGGTCATATGGCCGACGCGAGTGGGCTCTACGCGAAAGCCGACCTTGCGGACGGGGGCGAAGATGGAGTCAACGGGAACGGCGCCGATAGGACGGCGAGAGGCGTCGTGCTCCTCGGCGGCGACGTAGCCGCGGCCTCGCTCGACCTCCATCTGGAGATTGAGGGCTGCATCGGCCGTATCGAGGGTGGCGATGTGCAGGTCCTTGTTGATTATCTCGACGTCGCTGGGGGCCTCGACATCGGCCCCGAGCACCTCGCCGGGGCCCGTACGTTCGATGCGCAGGATGCGAGGCCCCTCCGTCGGCGGCTGCACCATTCCTGGTCCCTCGGGCGACTCGAGAATCCTGATGGCGAGTTCCTTGAGGTTGAGCAGTATCTCGGTGGTGTCTTCCACGACTCCCGGGACTGTGGAGAACTCGTGCAGCACACCGTCAATC
>Ga0180434_10008576_pt1 | contig 11262 bp, 10 predicted proteins | sample SS_ome_7_FD_132453 | JGI IMG/M metagenome (GOLD analysis project Ga0180434, IMG submission 132453) | Hypersaline lake sediment archaeal communities from the Salton Sea, California, USA - SS_1_D_2 metaG | ecosystem: Environmental > Aquatic > Non-marine Saline and Alkaline > Hypersaline >... | reverse complement strand
GTGAGTCGGTGAGTCGGTGAGTCGGTGAGTCGGTGAGTCGGTGAGTCGGTGAGTCGGTGAGTCGGTGAATCGGTGAGTCGGTGAATCGGTGAGTCGGTGAATCGGTGAGTCGGTGAATCGGTGAGTCGGTGAGTCGGTGAGTCGGTTACAGGAAAGCTTGATGGATATTACTGAATTGTTGCTGAATCAGGCTGTTGCGGGAGGGCACACAGGCAAGTCGGCTGAGGCGGGCGGGCTCCGGAATGGTGCTGATATTGATTTCGCCGATGAGAAGCGCAAAAAGGTTGCCACGGACTTCGAATCGGTTTTTATACATGAGATACTGAAACAAATGGAAGAAACGATACCCGATTCGGATACGGCGGACCAGTCGTCGAAGCAGGTTAAGAGCATGTACTGGTCACATATGGCGCAGGCAATCGCCGACGAGGGGGGCCTGGGATTTTGGAAGGAAATTTATGAGGCGATGGGGCCAGCCGGTCAGGAGGCCGCCGGTCAACAGCACAATCAGGCGGTTCGGCAGATATTGGATAAGAGCGTATGAGTACTGTACAGGACAGATTAAACGAACTTGCCGGCGAGTTACTCTCGGTTTTGGACGATGACATCAGGCACATCAAACAGACCTTGGAACGGCTCGATGCGCTTCGAGCGGCGGTTATCAAGCGAGATGAAGACAGGCTTAAGGCTTTGCTTGATGAGGTCGCAAACAAGCAGGCCGAATATGAGCTGATTGAGCAGAGCCGGGCGGCGATACGAAAGCAGATGGCTGATGTTATTGGGTGCGGCGTCGGCGAGATGAACTTATCAAAGCTGTGCGGCTGCTTAAGAGGTGAGAGAAGGGATATGGTGGCACAGGCACAGCAAGAGCTGCAGCAGGTGTGTAAAAAGCTTCGAAAGGAGCATAGGGCAACGACCATACTGTTGAAGGAATGTTCGAGGCTTAACAACGTGCTTTTGAGGGGGATGTTGGGTAACGGCAAAGAGACGGTAACTTATAACAGCCGGGGCGATGCGTCCTGGGACCTTAAAAAGCAAATGGTCAGTATCAGGCTTTAGTGCCTGGTTTTGGCGGAGTTTTATAATGAGTAGTTACGATATAGGACTAAGCGGGCTTGATGCGGCGCAGAAGGCTCTCGATGTAATAGGCAATAATATTGCCAATGCCGCCACGGAGGGATATCATCGTCAGAGGGTCGAACTGAGTCCGTCCGATGATGTTTATATGAATGGAGTGTATATCGGTCAGGGAGTCGAATTTGAAGGCGTAACCCGGCTGGTTGACGAATTTTTGGACGGTCAGATTGTCAATCAGGAATCGACAATGGCCCAGATATCCAGGGAGCTTGAGTCTCTCAGGACAATGGAGGGGGCTTTTGGCGAGTTGTCAACGGACGGTCTGAGCACGGCGCTGGACAATTTTTTCAACGCAATGCATGAATTGGCAGCCAATCCGAGAGACAAGAATTATCAGTATCCGGTGATAAGTACCGCCCAGTCTCTGGCAAATCAGTTGCGGAGTCTCGGCACGACTGTAAGTGAGCTGGAGACACAGGTTTACGAGGAGGCACAAAGTACGGTTGACAGTATTAACAATTTAGCGGTACAGATTGCCGAGTTGAACGGCAATATTTATACAATGTTGGTTGGCGGCAAGGATGCAAATAACATGTGCGACCAGCGTGACCAGCTCATTACGGAATTGGCTCGTCTGACGGGAATAACAACAGTCAGGATGGAGAACGGGGTGGTTAATATCAGCGTAGGCGAAACTTCGCTGGTAACCGGCACTAATGTTTTCGAGCTGGAATTTGGGCTGGTTCCCAACGGCAGCAACAATGATTTCGGTATTTCGCCGGCGGGGGCCGGAGTTTACAACACCGAGCTTAGCGGCGGCAAGCTGGGCGGCCTGTTTTCACTGAATAACGAGATACTTCGGGATGTAGGCACCAATCTGGACAATCTGGCAAAGACGATAGTATTCGAGGTGAACAAATTGCATGTTCAGGGTGTGGGTGCTTCCGGGTCTTTTGAAACATTGACCGGATGGACGATGTCCGATGAGGATTTAAGCGATTTTGAACCTCCACTGGTGGACGGTGAGACGATTTATGTCAGAGTTACTTATCCGGACGGTTCTGTGGTTCGGGAGGAGATTTCGGTGGATGCGAGTGTGGGCGGGGATACGTTGACAAGTATGGCGGCTAAATTCGCGGCCATTACGGGTTTGAGCGGTTCACAGGTAAACTCGGGGCAGTTGCAGATAGTAGCCGATGCCGGTTATACCTTCGATTTTCTTAGGGGGGTGACGGCCGAACCGCCGGCGGCGGGTGCAGATAATACGATGACGGGAAATGTTCCGGATATAGATATATCGGGCCTTTATACGGGCGACACCAACAAGACATATACGTTTACCGTTGTCGGTAACGGGACTGTAGGTTCAGGGACGGTGTCTATCAGCGTAAATGACGGTTCCGGGGTTGTCGCTACGATAAACGTTGGGGACGGATATGTGCCGGGGACGGTGGTGAATGTTCACGACGGCATAAAGATTTCGTTTGATGTGAGCGGGTCCAGCGCCGGTGATTTGAATAACGGCGAGCTTTTCAGGATAGACGCCCTTGCCGATTCGGATGCATCGGGCTTTCTGGCGGCTGTCGGTATTAACTGCTTCTTTGCAGGGACCAGCGCAACAGCAATGTCGGTTACCGATTACGTGAGCAATTCTGTCAACGGAGCCGACAGGATTGCAGTAGCAGGGTCGGTGGGAATGGACGACAATACTAACGCGCTGGCGATGGCGAACCTTGGGGCCAGTAGTATGAGTGACCTTGGAGGTATTACGCTGAAGAAATATTATCGCGATATAGCCACAGATGTCGGCGAACAGATATCACTCGGCCAGGTTCGCCAGGACGCCGCGACCGGTGTGTGGCGCAGCCTGACGAAGCAGCGGGACGATGTAAGCGGTGTGGATATAAACGACGAGGCGGCGAGGATGCTTCAGTTTGAGCGGATGTTCCAGGCGATGGCAAAATATATTAACACGATAACGAATTCTCTTGATACCGTTATGCAACTGATATAGCGGAGGAAAAGATTTGATTATAAGCATCGATAACATTTGGTTCGGCAGGGTCTTATTATGAGCGGTTTGTCTCTGGATTCGATTTATAACAGTGCGAGCTGGGGGATATGGCAGCATTCTACGGCCCTTTCTCAGCTTCAGGAAAAGGCGGCAACCGGTCAGGATATTAATCGGCCTTCGGATGACCCTACGGACGCGAACCGGATTTTAGGCCTTCGTACGGAAAGTCGTTCGATGGAGGTGTATGGAGGCGCAATTGATGAGGCTGTAAGTATGCTTGATTTCAGCTCCTCGGTGATACAACAAATTGACAATGAGATGATAAGCGCTCTTGGTTATATCACCTCGATATCGACTGGAGGAACGGAAACCCGGGACACACGCCGGACACTGGCGAACCAGATTAATAGTATTCTCGAACAGGTTGTCTCGCTGGCTAATACCCAGCTTGCGGGAAATTACCTCTTTTCAGGTGCGTCGAGCGACGTACAGCCGTACACGGTCGAGCGTGACAACAACGGCGATATCACGAGGGTGCTTTATCAGGGCAGCAGCGAAGAGCGAAACGTGGCTGTTGCGCCCGGAGTTGAGGTGTCCCCGGTTTTGATAGGTGATGAGTTGTTCCGGACCGACAGTCGGGGCCAAATGGATTTTGTAACCGCCGATGATAACGGAGTGACCACAACGGGTGTAGCAGCGGGCAGCGGCACCTCAAGCGTTCGCGGGGACATCTGGCTGACGGTGACGGACCTCGGAGGTGGGGATTATGAACTGTCGATTGACGACGGGGCAAGCACTGTGACGGGCAATGTAGGGGACCCGGATGCGGGAAACGTGGCGGTGGTCAGCTCGATTACCGGCCAGGTGCTGTACGTGGATGTAACACAAATGACGGGGTCGGGGACCGAGCCGATACGCGCTACGGGAACCTATGATATATTCAATATATTGATAAACGCCCGCGACCTGCTCAACGACGAGAAGGGTCTCCTGGCCGACGACAGGGCGCAGTGGAATTCTATGGTGAATTCAACTATTCAGTCGATGCAGGCGGCCCAGGAAAGGCTCACTGACGCATTTCCCAAGGTTGGTGGGCGTATTGGAACACTTCTTACACTTAAAGGCAGTATCGAGGATATGAAGTTCAATGCGGACGAGGAAATAAGTCGCCTGCAGGATGCGGATATTACACAGGTGGCGGTGGACCTTGCTCGTCATGAAGTTTTATATCAGATGTCGCTTTCTGTGGCGGCAAAGATGTTTTCGCTTTCGCTGATGGATTTTATAAATTAGCTTAGTTGCTTGACTATTGGGGTAGAAGTTTGTTCTTAGGTCGGCGTTCGTAATAACAAAGCAAATTGGAGATAGCACAAGTGTCCATATCGAAGGCACACGAGGATGGGCTTGCACTGGCACAAGCGGGGCGGTATGAGGAGGCATTATTGAGTATTCGCATCTGTGTTGAGTCGGAGCCTGATAACGGAGTGGCGTGGAATGATATGGGAGCGATATTATACCGTTTGGGTCGGGCGAAGGAGGCGGCAGGGTGTTTTGAGCGGGCGAAATTGCTGATTGGCCCGTCCGGCCGGCTGTATTGGAATCTGGCTCAAAGCTACCTTGCAGATAATCGGCCCGCCGAGACGGCGGCGCTTTTCGACCAATTGCAGCGTTTAGGTTCGCTAAATACAGATATCGTCGTCAGATGCGCCGATGCCTTTATAAGTTTGGGGGATAACGCAGCGGCGGGGCGGGTGGTTTCAGATGCGTTGAGATATTTCCCGGGCAGCAGCCGGCTGGAGTCGAAGCTTGAGGTAATCGGCTCGGCGGCGACAAAGCTTGCTTTTTTCTGCGGCGCCGATGGTACGACATTCCTGAAAGATATTCTTGAATTTGCCGAGCAGCGGTTTGAGGTGCGTCTATTTGATGGTAAGACATACGGCGAGATGTACGAGCTTATGAAGTGGAGCGATGTTTCGTGGTTTGAGTGGTGCACGGACCTTGCGACAAACGCCTCGAAGCTGCCGAAGGTGTCCAGAAATATCATAAGGCTTCATCGTTATGAGGCCTATTTGAATTATCCGAACGAAGTCAACTGGGATAATGTCGAAGTGCTTATCACCGTGGGTAACAGGTGTGTTAATGAGGCACTTGCCGCAAAAGTGCCGGATATTGCATCCCGCACGCGGATAGTGGAAATCGCCAACGGTGTGGATTTGGGAAGATTCGATTTTTTTGAGCGGACCCGCGGCCCGAATATAGCTTTTGTGGGGGACCTTCGGCTTGTGAAAAATCCGATGTTTGCGCTGCAGTGTATGCACAGGCTGCACAGTATTGACGGTGCATATAAGCTATTTGTTGCCGGTCGGGTTCCACCGGTGGACGCCTTCGTCGAGCAGTATCTGAATCATACGGTCGATACGCTCGGACTCAAAGATGTGGTGTTTTTTGAAGGCAGGCAGGCCGATATAAATTCATGGCTGGCCGACAAGCATTATATTATTTCGACCAGCGTGATAGAGAGTCAGGGAATGGGTGTACTGGAGGGTATGGCGTGCGGCTTAAAACCCGTGGTTCACAATTTTCCCGGTGCCGAGCGGACATTTGCACCTGAGTATCTGTTCAACACAGCCGAAGATTTCTGCAGCGGGATTTTATCGACTGAATATGAGCCGAGGCGGTATCGTGAATTTGTCGAGGCCAGGTACTCGTTGACTGAACAGCTAAGGCTGGTCGGCAGGTTGCTTATGAACCTGGCGTTGCCGGAGCTGTCACCTGGGTACCAGGCCGGGCAACCGGTGCCGGGTGGTGCCCTGGTTTAGTCGGTGAAACGGCCCAGCGCGAACCTGACGGCGGATTGTTCGAAATCTATACAAAATCGCCCCTTATAACGGCGTCGATGCCGTCTGAATCCCGAATATACCCTCTCTAAGGTGGTAGGCACGGGATTTGCTTTGCCTTTATACAAACTGTAAACGGTCAGTCTGTATTTATGTGAACAGGAGATAATGAAATGGCGACAGAGTCAAATTCGGGGTCCTACGAGCGTGCAGTCGAGTTAGCCGAGGCCGGTCAGCACGAACAGGCGCTGGATGGCATCAATCAGCACCTTAAGGCTAATCCTAAAGATGGTCAGGCCTGGAATGACGCCGGGGCGATACTTTATTGTCTTGGCAGGGTTAATGAGGCGATAGAGTATTTCGAGAAGGCCAAAGGTCTGTGTGCCGAGTCAGCCGAGATTTACTGGAACCTGGCTGAAGCGTACCTTGACGGCGGTTTTCCGGGTTTTACCGCGAAGCTTTTTGACGGGATGGAGCGGCTGGGCATACTCAGCGCAGACCTTATCAACAGAACGGCGAACGCTTTTGTTCAGCAGGGGTATTACGGCAATGCGGTCGAGATGCTGATTCGTTCCCTTCAGATGTCGCCGGGCCAGGAAATACTGCAGCCTATGATAGAGGTTATTCGCTCAAAGCGGCCGAAAGTGGCGTTTTTTGCCGGCGGGCGGGAGTCTGAGGAGATTTTTGACTTTGTTGCGCAAAGATTCATGTCGGAATTGCACACAGCGGAGTCTTTTGAACAGATACGTCCGATTATGGAATGGTGCGACATTGCCTGGTTTGAAGGCTGCGGAGAGTTGGCGGTTGAGGCGTCCCGGCAGGCGAAGAACTGTGAGATAATTGTCAGGATGGCACCTGCCGACGTGTATGAAACGTGGCCTGAGCGGGTAGAGTGGGAGAATGTTAATACGCTGATTGCGACGGGCAATTCTTTTTTCAAAGAGGAGCTTGTCGATAAAGTCGGCGATATAGAACAGCGCACGCGACTGGTGACGATTGAGCGGGGTGTGGATACGAGCCTGCTCGAATTTACAGACAAGCATCGCGGCAGGAGAATTGCTTGCGTGGGTGATTTGAGCGGCAAAAGCAATCCGATGTTTCTGTTGCAGTGCATGCAGAAGCTGCACTACCTGGATGCGGATTACCGGCTTTACTTTGCCGGCGAATTTGAGGACAAGGCGGTTGAGCAGTACGTCAGGTATATGGTCGAGGCGTTGGGGCTTCCGGGCGTTGTGTTCTTCGACGGCAAACCGAAGAACATGAATATTTGGTTCAGAGATAAGCATTACGTTGTTGCGACCGGCATAACGCAGGACGGTATTATGGGTGTTCTGGAGGGTATGGGGTGCGGATTGAAGCCTTTGGTGCATAATTTCCCCGGGGCGGGGAGGCTTTTGCCTGAAGAATTTTTGTTTAATCTGGCCGAAGATTTCTGCGGGCAAATTCTCTCGGACAGCTATAAGCCGGCCGAATATCGCGACATAGCTGAAAAGCGGTACAGCCGGATGCGGGAGACCAGAGGGATTAACGAAGTTTTAGTACGCATCGAGAAAGATATAACCGAACAAAGTCGATTGCTTCAAAGTCGCCGGCCCATACAGGACCAGTTTAATAATTACGGTACTGTCGGCGATGATATGAATCAAGGCCAGAAGCCGGAATACGGCGCTTCTGATTACAGCAGGACGGATGGGGAGGTCTTACCGGCAAATGATAACAGTCAATGGTCCGAGGCTGCCGGCGGCGGTGTTCTGAGCGGGCCCGAGGCTGTCTCAAGCCGGATATCGACACCGACTGCACAAACGTCTGCCGAAGTGATTCCTATAGAACCGATTAAGCCGGAAAGGCTAAATGTCATAATCGAACCGGCAGCTTCTGCGACCGGAGGTAATGCGGGTTCGGGTACAGCACCGCCTGAAGTGGGTTACTCTGCGGACCGGAATCAGCCGAAGGCAACGGTCGGTTCGCTTGTCGAACGGAGCGGTTCGATAAGTGAGATAGCGGCACAGGCCGTGCGTGCTTCGCGTGCCCTGTCCCAAACCGCGGAACAAAACGGCATTTTGCCGACACAGTCAGGCTCAGATACGGTCGGTGCGGAACCGGCGAATTTGAATCAGATTGGATACGACTCTCTTGAGGCCTCGGTCAGGGATGAAAAGACCGCTCGGGCGGCGTCTGAGTTTTCAGAAGACGGCCTCAGAAGGAAGACCAGTGTTAAACGTGTAAAGGTGAATCAGATTCCTTTTGTCGGTTAGGCCCTTGGTTATGCGGAGTAGGGAGGTGAGGGAGCCGGCTCGAAAAGTTTTGACTTAGCTTCAGGGCAAAGGAAAACCGCTGCAATGACAGTTAACAATCGACCAAAATCCGGACCTCTTGTGAGCGTGTTGATATCGACTTACAACCGGCCGGGGTATGTTCGACAGGCGGTGGCCAGCATCCTGCGTCAAACGTATACAAACTTCGAGATTATACTGGTCAGAGACGGGGGCAGGCCGGTCGGAGATATCGTCGGTCAGTTCGGTGACAGGCGGCTTATATTTATCGACAGAGACACCAACCGGGGCTTGCCGTATTCATTCAACGAGGCACTAAGCCGGGCAAAGGGCCGGTATGTAACTTACCTTGGCGATGATGATATTTATTATCCGAACCATATAGAAGTTCTGGTCGATGCTCTCAAAGGCCGGGACCAGTACGGTGTCGCCTACAGCGATTTGTATAAGGTCAATTGCCGCGTTACCGAGGACGGCAGGCGGGTGGTGCTGAGCAAGAATGTGGAGATAAGTCGGGATTTTAGCCGGATGACGATGCTGCGTTTTAATCATACGCTCCACGTCAGCCTGATACATGACCGTCTGCTTCTCGAAAGGGCGGGGGGCTATAATGAAGACCTGAACGTATTGGTTGACTGGGACCTGACGCGTAAGCTTGTATTTTACACGGATTTTCTGCACGTTCCCACGATTACCGGCGAGTTTTATGCACCTGTGCCGGTTGACTCCGAGCAGACGCGTTATGCGACACCGGCCGGTGATTGCGACAGGATATCGGTGAAGCGGCGGGCAGATGTGAGTGAGTTCATCAGAAATATGTTGACGATTCGCAGCACGAGGCCCCCGAAGCCGTGGCCGAAGGTGGGGGATATGTCGCTGATAGTTTTGACCGAGCGCCTCGATTATGCAACCGAGGAGACGCTTCGTGATATATGGTCCCACACTTTTTATCCCTGCCGGATATATCTGCCTATGCCACGTGAAGATTTGAGCAGACTCAGGACAGTGGTACCGAATATTCTCGGTGTTCCCGTTAGTGCCGACAGCAGCGATACGGAGAAAGTCGATGCCGCCCTGGAATGCTGCGATGGTGATTATGTCGCCATAGTACCGAGGGATTTTGAGGTAGGCTCCGAAGATATGCCGTGGATTGAAAGCGCGCTGAATCCGCTAATGAACTGCGAGGACCCGAATCAGGCGTTTGAGCTGCCTGCTTCGAGCAGTCTTTGTTGGTCGGCGGTATTTCGTCGTGAGCAGTTGAAACGTGCGCGCAGACTGGGTCCTCATTTGGGATTAATTGAATCGGTGTTGTCGGCGGGTATAAGGCTCAGGAAGCCCGCTGTCGAGGAGTATCCGCTTCAGTTTGACAACTTGATGACCGGTGCCCAGGAGATCGAAAAGATGGGCGACTGGGCGCGAGTTGCCGAAGTGTTCGAGTACCTGGAGCGAAATTATCAAAATGAACTATGGATGAAGACCAGGTGGGCAAACGCCTTATATCATGCGGGCCGATATGAAAATGCCGTCCGGATAGTCGGCCAGGTCAACAGTAAACGACCGACCGTATCGACCCTTTTGATGGAAGCAAGGGCAAGGCGGAAGAAGGAAGATATTGATGGGGCGATTCATTTATTGGAAAAAGCCAGGCAGGTACTTGAGGGAAGTGAGTTAGCATGGACATTGTAAAACAGACAAATATACCGGAGACCGGCTGGACACAGCATTACGACGTTCTGAGGGAACTGGGAGACTGCTATGTTTCGGTGGGCGAATACGACAAGGCACGGGAGTGTTATGACGAGGCTGTTGGGCTGGCGCCTGATGAAGCGGCGCCGTATATCGGTTTCGGGGTAATTGCGATGCAGACCGGCGAGCTGGCCGATGCGGAGACGGCTTTTAAGGTTGCGCGCCGGCTGGACCCGAAGTGCAGCAAGGCGTATTGCGGTCTGGCGATGATTTGTCAGAACAGATCGGATGCCGCCGGGGCGTTTGATTTGTACCTTAAAAGTCTTGAGACCGACAGCGATAATCTGACGGCGCTTCTGGGCTTGTTCCAGTTATCCTGCGCGATGGGGTCTTTTTCGAAGGTGATATATTATCTTGAAATTTACCTGGATGCCCACCCGGGTGATATAACGGTTATGTTTTGTCTTGCGACATTGCATTTGAAGGACAAACAGCCGCACAAGGCCAGGGAGCTGCTTTTGAATATTCTGGCGTTGGATGCGAATAACAAAGATGCATCCGATTTGTTGGAAGAGGCCGAGCACATATTGGCACAAGAATGCAGGAGTTGAGTATTATGAATAAAAAACCGGTTTCGGATACAGTTGACAAAAAATCGCTTACCGAGAACAGTTTTAAGCAGATGGTTGACTATCTTGAGAATATCCTGACGAGGCAATTGGCCAGGGTCAGGAACTACGACCTGGATGGTGCAATGGCGCTGGCGGCTGAAGCCAACGACCTGGCGGCAAGTGTCGGGAGAGAAAGAATTCTTGATAGGCCCGATTACGCCCAACAGCAAAGACGAATCAAAAAGCTTTATAAGGATTTGTGTCTTACCATCGCATCTGAGAGGCAGGAGGTCGGCGATAAGCTAAAACAGATTCGCAAGGGCATAAAGGCTCTTGGTGCGTATGCTGATAGTATGTAATTGCGACGCGCTGTTTATAAAGAAAAAAAGGATAGTGCCGAATTTTCGAAACAGGGATTTGTGGTTGTTCAGGTTTTGAAGCAACCTACGGGGACGGAGTGCGGATGCGGTTATATTTGGTTTGTCGAAAAAGATGCCTGAATCGGTGAAATATTTTGTTCATGAATCGGCCTATGTCGATCAACCCTGCAATATCGGCGAAGGCACGAAAATCTGGCATTTTTGTCATGTAATGAAAAATGCCGAAATCGGAGCCGGCTGCAACATCGGTCAAAATGTCAACATTGACGGCGGCGTGGTCGTGGGCAATAACGTCAAGATACAAAACAACGTTTCACTTTACACGGGGTTGATTGTTGAAGATGACGTTTTCCTTGGTCCTTCCTGTGTCCTGACGAACATTAC
>Ga0180434_10008575_pt1 | contig 11262 bp, 10 predicted proteins | sample SS_ome_7_FD_132453 | JGI IMG/M metagenome (GOLD analysis project Ga0180434, IMG submission 132453) | Hypersaline lake sediment archaeal communities from the Salton Sea, California, USA - SS_1_D_2 metaG | ecosystem: Environmental > Aquatic > Non-marine Saline and Alkaline > Hypersaline >... | reverse complement strand
GAGTATGCCGATGCCGTCAGGCAAGCGGATGGCGAGTCTTCGGGGCGGATCGAGCAGCTTGAGAATCTGCGACTGCAGGCTGAAGAGCGTGCCGGGGCCGAGGCCCGTTTGAGGGCCGAGGCCGAGTCGCGTCTGGAGGCGGAGCTTATGAACCGCGAACAGCTCGAGCAGTCCGAAGCAAAGGCGAGGGCCGAACTGGAGCGTATGGTTTCGAAGCACACAGCGGCGGTTGAAGAGGCCCGGGTGGAAAAGGAGGCCCGTCAAAGGGTGGAGGCCGAACTGGCCGAAAGAATCGGTGAGATATCCCAAGAGTTGGCCGAAGCCAGAAGTCGCATAGCGGATCTCGAGGTCCAAGAGCCTGAATCGCATATGGCGGCGCCGATAGTCGAAATCCCGGCTTCCGCGGTGGAAACAAACGCCTGCGAATGCTGCGGCAGGATTGGTATCGCCCGCGACAGGCTGACGCGGATCGATTCGGGGCAGCTTTTCTGCCCGGAGTGCCTCGATGCTCTGAGGGTGGGCAGGTAGGGCGGCTGCCGGAAAAGTCCCGAGATAGGTCATGCCGGCAAGCGGAATCTTGGCGGTAAAACAATGAATAAAAAGGCATTTACTCTTATCGAGCTTTTGGTGGTTATATCCATCATCGCTCTTCTGATGGCCATGCTGATGCCGGCGTTGGCCAGGGCCCGCAAGCAGGCCAAGGCCGTTGCCTGCCAGATGAATCTCAAGCAGTGGTGCATGGTCTTCTCGATGTATACATCGGATAACGGCGGTTTTTTCCCGAATGAGTATCACGTCAAGGGAGGATGGCTCACCGTGTCCAGGCCCTACTACAAAGACGAAAAACTCCTTTTGTGCCCGACAGCGACAAAGCCCTGGGGGCGGGGTGGTTGGCAGCCCTTCGCGGCATGGGTGGACACGGAGGGCACCGGCTTGGTCGGCAGCTACGGTTTGAACGACTGGGTTCTAAGCGGCTGGCCCGGTATCGGAAAGGAGCAGTACGAAAGGCTGTGGAGGACCATGGATGTAGGAGGGGGACCGCAGATCCCGATGTACCTGGACTGTTCGATAATCGCCTACGTGACCCCGCTTTACTCGAACGAACCGCCGGAGTATGAGGCGGACGTGATCTACAACGAAGGGCCGTCCAGCGGTGAAATGAAGCGGTTCTGCGTGAACCGGCATCAGGGGTTCATCAACGGCGCCTTTCTGGACTACAGCGTCCGCAAGGTGGGCCTGAAGGAGCTGTGGGAGCTGAAGTGGCACCGCAACTGGAATCAGAACAACGCCCCTCCGCCGGTCTGGCCGCTGTGGATGAAAGGCTTCAAGGACTACCGCTAATAAAAAGGTACCAGGTATCTTTTTTTCGCGGCGAAAAAAGATACCTGGTTTTTTTCCGTTTCTCAGTTGAACAGGGCAGGAAGCGTAAGGGTCTGTGAAAGGATCCAGCACCTGCCGCAAACGCAGCTCACCTGCGGTCTACGGTTCAACTGCTCTACTGCTCATCGTCCATTTCGTCCATTACCCGGCAGCCGTTTATCAAAGGGCCCCGCCCTTTTTTTCTACAGGTTCTGCTCGGCGTAACTTACCGCGTTGCGGAATATCGTCATGCCGTCAGGATCGGGCCCGGAATCCAGCCTGGTGAAGCGGGGGTGCTGTGTGGGATGCATGAACCTTTCGGGGTGGGGCATGAGGCCGAGGACGCGGCCGGTGGCATCCGTAAGGCCCGCTATGGATGCCGCCGAGCCGTTGGGGTTCACGGGGTAAGTGTCTTCGTTGCCGTCTTCGTCAACGTACTTGAAGGCAATGTAGCCGCCGGAGTCCAGCTCTTTGACAGTGGCCTGGTCGACGGCGGCCACCTTGCCCTCGCCGTGGGCGACGGGAAGGTATATTTGACGGCCGTTTTCTATAAAAACGCAACGTGTCGTCTGAGGCCGGAGGTAAACCCACCTGTCCTCGAACTTTCCGCTGTCGTTGTACGTGATAGTCACCCGCGTGCCGGGGCGGCCGATTTCGTTGAAGGGCAAGAGGCCGCACTTTACCAGCACCTGGAATCCGTTGCAGATGCCGAGGATCAGCTTGCCGTCTGCGGCGAATCTGATGAGCGTTTCGCTAAGGTGATGCACGATCTGATTGGCGAGAATCTTGCCCGCGGCCACGTCGTCACCGTAGCTGAAACCGCCGGGAAAAACCAATATATGAAAGTTATGAAGAATCTTCTTATCGGTCATCACGGCGTTAATATGAAGCCGCTCGGCGGCGGCGCCGGCCACCCTCAATGCATGTTCGGTTTCCAGGTCGCAGTTGATGCCGGCCGCCCTGAGTACGAGTGCCTTGATCTGTGCCATTTCGAGTTTCATTCGGCCGGTCAGCGGCCGAACCCTACCATTGAAGCGGTTTCTTCCAGGCCTGTTTCAAAGTGTCGATGTCCAGCTCGACGGCGGTCCGGCCGTCTTCGGTCTTTATCACGAGCGCCTTTTCGGCGGTTACCCTGCCTATCTGCCCGAACGGAAGGTTCAGCATGAGCCTTGCAAAGGCGTCGTAATGCTCCGGGCGGACTTCGACGACGTATCTCGAATTTGACTCGCTGAACAGCCTGATGTATGTCTTGACCGCGTCGCCGCTTGACGGAAGTCCCCTGAGATCGGCTTCTATCCCTAAGCCTCCGGCAAAGGCCATTTCAGCCAGAGCCGCGGCAAGGCCTCCTTCCGAGCAGTCGTGGCAGCTTTCCACCAGGCCCTCGGTGACGGCCCTGCCCAGCCTTTCGGCGATCTTCGGGGCCGTCTGCAGGTCGACCTTGGGCACGTGGGCGCCAAGCTGGTTGTGAATCCTGTGGTAGTGCGATCCTCCCATCTCGTTTCCAGTAAGACCGACGATGAACAGAAGGTTCGAGGCGGCCTTGAGGTCCATGGTGACAACATTGTTGACATCGTCGACTATGGACATCGCGCTGATCAAGAGGGTCGCGGGAATCGCGATCCTTGATCCGTCTTCGCAGGAAAACTCATTATTGAGCGAGTCCTTTCCCGATATGAAAGGTGTTTGGTAGGCCATGGCGCCGTCGTGGCACGCCTGGGCGGCCCTCACCAGCGAGCCCAGGGTCTCGGGCTTCGAACAGTTGCCCCAGCAAAAGTTGTCCAGGAGGCAGATTCGGTCCAGTCGGCCGCCTACGCATATGATGTTTCTTATCGCCTCGTCTATCGATGACAGGGCCATCCAGTACGGATCGATGTCGCCGTAGCAGGGGTTCATCCCGCAGCTTATCGCCAGGCCCCTGTGAGAATCGAGTTTGGGACGTATCACTGCCGCGTCCGAGGGGCCGTCGTTGCTGAGGCCGGTCAAGGGCTTGACCACTGATCCACCCTGGACCTCGTGGTCGTACTGGCGAATTACCCATTCCTTGCTGCAGACGTTGTATGACGACAGGACCGCCAGCAGTTCTTCATTGTAGTTGTTCTTTTCGACGATGGCCGGTTCGGATAGGCTAGGGCGGTTCCAGCTGGCCTTTCGCGTTAACTTCGGCACACCGTCGTGCAGGAATTCCATGTCCAGGCAGCCTACCCGGCGGCCATCGTAGCGCAGGACCAGCCGCCGGTCCTCTGTGAAGCGGCCTATTACCGTGGCCTCGACGTTCTCGGAGCCGAACAGCCGCATGATCTCGTCGAGCTTTTCGGGCCGGACGGCTATGACCATCCTTTCCTGGGCCTCGCTGATCCAAATCTCGGTGTAGCTGAGCCCCGCGTATTTGAGCGGCACCTTCTCAAGGTCGACCTCGGCACCCAGGTGGCGGCCCATTTCCCCGACCGCGCTGCTGAGCCCTCCGGCCCCGCAGTCGGTAATGGCTTCGTAGAGGCCGCGTTCATTCGCCTCCAGCAGTACGTCGAGCATTTTTTTCTCGGTGATCGGGTTGCCGATCTGAACGGCGTGCGAGAATACCATGTCGTGTTCGTGTGTCATCTCGCCGCTGGAGAAGGTGGCGCCGTGGATGCCGTCGCGTCCTGTTCTGCCGCCGACGACAATAATGACATGGCCCGCCCTGGGGTGTTTGAAGCACTTGTTCTTGTCCATGAGGCCGATGTTGCCGCAGAAGACCAGAGGGTTGGCGAGATAACGGTCATCGAAGTATATGGCGCCGTTGACGGTTGGTATGCCCATCCTGTTGCCGTAGTCGCGAACGCCGGCGACCACGCCCTTGGCGATCCTCTTGGGGTGCAGGACGCCTTTGGGGATTTCACCGGCACTTTTGTCCGGAACACCGAAGCAAAATATGTCGGTATTGGCTATGGGCTTGGCGCCCATGCCGGTTCCCATCGGATCGCGTATGACCCCGCCTATGCCTGTGGCCGCTCCGCCGTAAGGGTCCAGCGCCGACGGATGGTTGTGGGTCTCCACCTTGAAACATACGGCCGACCGACCGTCGAATTCCACCACTCCGGCATTGTCCTCGAAAACGGAAATGCACCACTTTTTGTCGAGCTGCCTGGTGGCCCGAAAAACGGTTTCCTTCAAAAGGTTGTCGAAGTGAATTTCGAGGCCGTCAAGCGACATATCAATGGAGCTCTTGAGTGTTTTGTGAACGCAGTGCTCGCTCCACGTCTGGGCGATTGTTTCAAGTTCGATATCCGTAGGCTCGGCGCCCAGTTTTCTGTAGTGTTGCTGGATGGCCTGCATCTCGCGCAGATCCAGAAATAGGTCTCTGGCTTTACTCAGCGCCAAAAGCTGTTCGTCGTCGAGCTCGCGGATCGGGCAGTGTATTATTTTCAACGCGTACGGTGCCAGGTGCGGGCCGGGGGGTTCGGCCTCACTTCCGGTCAGGCATATTTCGATGCAGTCGTTGGCCAGAACCTTTTTGGCTATGGTCTGTGTCTGCGAAGGGCTGATATCACCGCAGAGCACATACTTTCGGGCGGTACGCACGTTGCCGGCGGCGCATCCCATGTCGGCTATGGCCGCCGTGACGGACTCGGCCACTGGATCGGTCACACCGCTTTTAAGATGAACTTCAATAAGGGTGGCCTTGGCCAGGCCTGCGGGGGGACCGCTTCTTCCGATGTAGTAGTCCTCGCATACCGGGTCGGTGAGAAGTTCGACGGCCAGACGCCGTGCGAAGGCCTCGTCGAATTCCGCTTCGACCAGAAAAACCCTCGCGAACTGCACGGCCTCGACGCTCGCTATGCCCAGCCCGCGGATGTCCTCCAGCACGCTGTTGCCGAGAATGTCGGCAAAGCCCGGGCGGTTAAACACCTCGAAGCGCCACTGTTTCATAATGTACGTTCCCCGTACCGCCGTTTTGTCAACCAAGCGTCCTTCGCCTGTTCCTCGCTTTGCCCAGAAGCCGCCCGATCGCCCGCCTGTCGCCGGCGGCGACGGCCTTCTTGAGCTTCGACAATTCGGCTGTTGTCTTTTCCAGGCCTCTGACGATATCGGCCGAATTGGTAAGCAGCACGTCCGACCACACACTCGGCGGCCCGGCAGCGATTCTCGACGTGTCCAGAAAGCCTGTTCCGCAGTACCTTAGCTCTCCGGGATCGACGGCGTTGACCAATGCCGCCGCCAGGACGTGAGGTACATGGCTGACGTTTGCCAGGATGCGATCATGCCGGGCGGCCGTCATGAACTCCACATTGCAGCCGAGGCCTTTCCAGAAAGCCTCCAACCTGGCCGCGGCGGTCCCGCGCCGCGGGCCTGTAAGGATGCAGGTGGAGCCCTGAAAGAGATCCACTCTGGCGAATTCAAGGCCTCTCCGCTCCGAGCCGGCCACAGGGTGGGAGCCCACGTAGCAGACACCCGCGGGCAGTTTCTCGGCGGCCCAACGGCTTACGAGGACTTTGGTCGAACCGACGTCGGTTACTATGCAACCGGCGCCGAGCGAAGGTGAAATGTCCTCAAATATCCGCCGGAAAGTACATACCGGCGAGGCAAGGACGACAAGTTCGGCTCCCTCAACACAGGTCGCTGCATCGTCGAATATGCGAACACCCGCCAGAAGGCGCCCCGCCTTGGCGCGGGTAACCGGCCGGTGGCTGTAACCGGTCACCATGATGCCTTTGAAGGCGCGTAGTGCCGCCATGACCACCGAGCCGCCTAAAAGGCCCAAACCTATAACGCTTATACGTTTGAATCGCTTCATATCCGCCGATACCGCCCTGAAACGCCCCCAACCGGGATTTTTCAGAAGCTATATCAGGGTCAAACCCGTGTCAATTTTTTTCTTCCATTGCGGAGGTAAAACGAGTAAAGTAGTTTCTTCAAGGAAAAGCACTCTCAGGTTGGCGGTTTCCGTGTAATTTTTTAAGGCAGGGTTGCTGGTATGCCGGGAAAAACCATAACCGACAATTGCAACTACCTCCAGTTCGAGGCGGGCGTTGCCGATCTGGACCGCCAGATGGCCGAACTGCGGCGGCTGAGCTCTATAAAGGGCATCGACTATTCGGCCGAGATACGCAGCCTTCAGCGCAAGCAGGTGGTTGAGCTGAGACAAATATACTCGAAGCTCAGCGCATGGCAGACCGTCCAGGTGGCGCGACATCCTGATAGGCCCCTTTTGCAGAACTACCTCGACCTCATGGTCAAGGACTTCAAGCCCCTGTACGGGGACAGGTGTTTTGCCGACGACAAGGCCATTGTCACCGGTCTGGGCCATATCGGACGGGAAAGGGTCATGGTCGTGGGCCAGAACAAGGGAAGGACGACGCAGGAGAAAGTCGCATGCAATTTCGGCTGCGCCAACCCAGAGGGTTATCGCAAGGCGCTGGCCAAGATGAAATTCGCCGAGAAATTTTCCCTTCCGGTCGTTACGATCATAGACACCCCCGGCGCCTACCCCGGTATCGGCGCCGAGGAACGGGGGCAGGCCCAGGCCATAGCGGTCAATCTCGCCCGAATGTCCAGGCTCAGGACCCCCATAGTCAGTATCTGTATCGGCGAGGGCGGTTCCGGCGGAGCGCTGGGCATAGGGGTGGGCGACCACCTGGCCATGCTCGAGTTTGCTTACTATTCGGTGATATCACCGGAGGGATGCGCCGCCATACTGTGGCGGGACGGCTCAAGGGCGGCCGAGGCGGCCGAAGCGCTGAAGCTGACCAGCAGGGAGCTTCACAGGCTCGGTCTTGTCGATGCGGTCATCGCCGAGCCGCTCGGCGGCGCCCACCGCAACATGCACGACACCATATACAATGTGGAAAGACATGCCGCCAGGACCCTTGCGGAACTAAAACGCAAGTCTATCGACCGCCTGCTCGAAAGCCGGTATAAGAAACTGCGGGCACTGGGGAATGTCCGCATCCCCGGCCGAAGAGGCCGGCCGCCGACGGCTATAAAATCGGTGGAGAAAACCCGGAGCTTACGCGCCGCCGCCGCGAGGCTTTGAGTCGTCGTCGACCCCGGCGGGGATCACGGCCTCGGTGATGCGGGTGTCGTTGTTGTTGACTTCCCTCGGGTCCCTGCCTTCCTCGATGGCCGCAATCTTCTCCACCCTTCTCTTGTGTCGGCCCCCGCTGAACTCGGTGTTGGTCCAAACCTCCACTATCCTGCGAAGGAGGACCTCTCCGACCAGGTCGCCGGCTATGCACAAAACATTGGCGTTATTGTGGTGTCTCGATATGTGGGCGCTGAGTTCGTCGTGGCACAGCGCGGCTCGGACTTTTTTTACCTTGTTCGCCGCGATGCACATGCCGATACCCGTTCCGCACGCAAGTATCGCCCTGTCCACCTTTCCGGCGGCTACGGCTTTGGCCGCCAGGTAGGCCACGTCGGGATAGTCGACGGGGTTGCTGTCGGCCGCACCGAAGTCCACATACTCATGTCCCAGATGGCGGATGACGGCCTTGATCTGTTGTTTGGCTTTATAGCCGCGATGGTCAGTTGCAACGCCGATTTTCATGGTTCGATCTCTTCAACTCTGGCCTTTACGGCTCTCCTTATCATAGCAGCACATTCGCTGTAAACTTCGCGTCCACCTCCGACCGGATCCAGAACATCAGCCGCCGGGTCCAGCATCCGACACCTGCTATTGCTCTGAGGCGCAATCGAGGCGATCTGCCTGCAATGGCGGCCGGTCATCGCGAAGATGACGTCACTTTGCTCGATCAGCTCCGCGCTTAGCCTTAGGCTCCGGTGGCCGTGTATATCGACGCCGTCCCCGGCACAGGCCTCGACAGCCTCCGGTGCCGCCGACAAACCCTTTTCGGCGACTGTGCCCGCCGAAATAACCTTATAACCGCATTCAGACAGCTTGTCAACCCCGCATCCTGTTTTTTGGGCCATAAAGTGCCTGAAATAACCCTCTGCCATCGCACTTCGACACGTGTTTCCGGTGCAGACGAACAGCACAGTCACCTGCCACATTTTGCGGACTTCATCTGCCGGCAGGACTCCGTGCCTTAGTATTTCGAGTTTTTGCTTGCCGACCTTGACCACGGTGCTGCTGGTCTTGCAGCGGCACGGCCCGGCGTCCAACACAATATCGACGAGGCCGTTGAAATAGGAAAGTACCGAAGCGGCATCACCGGGAGGCGGCCGGCCCGCCGGATTGGCGCTGGGAGCGACGACGGCAACGCCGGCTCTCCGCAGCAGTTCATAGGCGACCGGATGATCAGGACAGCGAATTCCAATGGAATCCCTGCCATATAGGAGCCTGAAGACATCCCCGTCAAACAGTTGTCGGGCCCGCCGCAGGTTGTAGCCTGAAATATCGAAAACCACGGTAAGGGGACCGGGCCAGACGGTGTCGATCAACTTTTGCGACCGTGCCCCCAACCGCTCGATATATCTCTTGAGATCATCTTTTGCCGCGATGTGCAGCGTATACGGCCTGTCGGAGGCCGCGCCTTTCAAGCGGCTCAGTCTTGCAATGGACTCCGGTAAGGCCCTGCAGGCGATGCCGTATACTGTTTCGGTCGGGAACGCCACCAGCGCGCCTTGCCTGACGGCTATTGCAGCCGCATCGATGATAGCCGTGTCCGGCATGGAAGGTTCGATTGTGAAGATTTCGGTTTTCATTGGTAGAGGAACATACCGCAAAGCGGCCGCCTTCGCAAGCAACAGGGGCCGGCCTTCCGCCGGCATGTGCCATGGATGCCTGTTCAAAGTGCTTTACTATGCGGCCATGCAGTCCGATAAAAGTATTTAGGGCGGCAAATGAAAGACGGTCATGCGTCAAAGAAAAGAAAAAGTTAAAATGGGTAAAAAAGGTATAATCTATCCAGCTTAACATTGCCGATAATGCCACTATGTTATCAAGGGTCACGGCTGGAGATATTACCATGAAAACCTTACTGGAACGTCGCGTACATACGAGGACCGACCTGAGCTGGCCGGTCAGCATCTGGGTGCCGAATACGAGTAGTTTCCATTACGGAAGAACCGCGAACATAAGCAAGAACGGTGTGTTTGTGGAAACCGGGCCGGCGGCGCCCATTCACGCCGGCGAAATGGTCGAACTGAACTTCCCGCGGACTATGTGCCTTGCCAAGGAAAAAGGGCAGTTCGCCCGTATCAAGAGCGGCAAGGTGGTGCGGATAGAACGGTCTCGGGTCTTGAACGAAGCCAATCTCGGAGTGGCTGTTCAATTCAGTTAGAAGCGATCCCCCCGCTTTTTTAATGGGAAAATGCCGTCTGAGCCCAGAAGAAGTTTTGAGAAGGCTTTAGGCTTCAGAACGTAGCGGTTCCGATGGTCCTCCAGCCCGCCGGGTGGCGGTCCAGTTCCAGCAATTCGGCCCTTTGAAGGCACCACCTGTCGTCTTCCCGCCGATGCAATTCGAGGTTTACCTTGGAAAAGAACAACCGCTTGTAGTTGCGGGCGGCGTAGCTCTGCTCTTCCAGTATTGTCCGGCCGCTGACAGTGACATCGGCCCGGTTTCCCGCCAGCTGCATACTTATGATGGTGAAAACGTTTTTTTCCACAAGCGGTTTTTGCAGCCGCCGGCTGCAATGGCGCATCAGCGATTCCTTGTTCTTGTGGAAGGAATCGCTATAGCCCCGGCAGATCATGGCTGAGATTGCGGTGGTGTTTTCGGCCTCGACGGCCTCTGAGAGCATCACCAGGAAGGACCTTATCCTTTCCTTGTCGGTTGCAACGAAGTGGTCGAGGGCAAACCCGGCCGCGATGACTATAAGCGGTGGCGCGAAGATCGTCAGCCGGTGCATTCGGGGTCGAAAAAGACGCAGGATCACCAACAGTAGAAATAACACCCCGGCGGCGATCAACGCGCCCCAGTAATTTTCGAGTGGGTTCATCGTATTCCCGCCCTCCGCAGGGCCTTTGCCGGTGGGACATTTAGTCCCAGCCGATTTCGGAAAGATGCCGGTTGTTATCGTGGTTTGTCATATCCGACGTCAGTGCGGTCACTGTAACGTAGCCCTCGGCCAGCGCAACGGCGTCTGTATGAGGTCCGGAAGGGTCGTTGTCGTGACTCAGTACGCTGCTTAGCTTGTACATAATTCGACTGTCGCAGTTATTTTGCCTTATGTAACGTTCGGCGAGGGGATTTGTAGACTGGGCCACGACTCGGACGCCCCGCGGCCCGGCCACCGAAAGCTTCGGTACGTTGATATTGATTACATAGCCCGGCCGCACCGGCAGAAGCTTCCGTATCACCGCCGAGCAGTGTGCGGCAGCGGCGTCGAAATCCATCGGCTCGTCAGCGGCGAGGCTGACGGCGACCGACCCGATTCCGAGAAACGCACCTTCCATGGCCGCGGCCACCGTACCGGAATAGTAAATGTTTATACCCACGTTGGCTCCGCTGTTTATTCCGGCCACGACCAGATCGAAGGGCTCCGGGTGAATCTCCATCGCGGCAAGCTTGACGCAGTCAGCCGGGGCGCCCTGCACGCTGTAGCCGTGGAAACAGCCGTTGATGTCTACCTTGTTACAGGCGAGCGGCTTTAACGTGATGCTGTGGCTGGAGCCGGAACGGCCGTCGGCGGGTGCGACAACCGTGACCTGGCCCATTCCGGTCAGCCGGCGGTACATCGCCGCAAGGCCCGGGGCGAATATCCCATCGTCGTTTGTCAGCAGAATCTGCATGAATTGAAGGATAACCGAGAAAGCGGGCGTTACAAAGGCAAAAATGGCGGGGGGGTAGGCAGTAGACAGTAGTCAGTAGTCAGTAGGGCCACACCCCCCTTTTATCATTTCGAGCAATCCATTTCGAGCAATCCAGCCACGGCCTTCGGCCGCGCCCTTTGCGGCTTTTGCCGCAAAGGGGTTCAAAGTTGAAAGTTAAAGGTTGAAGGTTGGAAGTCCGCGACCCGCGGCAG
>Ga0180434_10008574_pt1 | contig 11262 bp, 7 predicted proteins | sample SS_ome_7_FD_132453 | JGI IMG/M metagenome (GOLD analysis project Ga0180434, IMG submission 132453) | Hypersaline lake sediment archaeal communities from the Salton Sea, California, USA - SS_1_D_2 metaG | ecosystem: Environmental > Aquatic > Non-marine Saline and Alkaline > Hypersaline > Sediment... | reverse complement strand
GAAAAACCATAGGATCTTCCAGAGTTGTTCGATTGGTTAAAAAGGCATCAAAATCTACATCATTGAGATCTGCAGAGGCATGAGGGTTTTTAGTCATTACCAAGTTGGGTTTCCAACTCTGTCCCTTATCCTGCACCATTTCCATGTAATCTTTCCGAAGGTCTAACCACACCTGCTCGATTGTTTTGAAGGTGAACCCCTCAAAAATTAGAATTACATCTCGGTGCTCGAGTTTTTCCTTTGGCAATAAGATAAGAGGAGCTGCCATAAGCAGTTGCTCTTGGAGTCCGAAATGAGAGTGGGTCCAAAAGGTTCCCGCTTGCACCACCTCAAAATTATAGTGGTGGCTTTTTCCTGGCTGAATGGGGGGTTGTGTTACATAGGCGACACCATCTTCAAGGACTGGATCAATGAGTCCATGCCAATGAAGGCTTGTGGGGACTGAAGTATGATTTTCAACAATAACGTTAAAACAGTCTCCCTTAGTCTTTTCAAGGATTGTTGGCGTTAAATCGTAGACTGTTGCGTGCCTTCCATTGACTATAATATCGCGTTCAAGAATCTTAACTCGGGTAGTTTCTGGGCCAACTCCTTTGCAATCGCCATATGTTCCGGTCGGCATTGCCCAGAGATTCAGAATACCAAGCAGTAAAATCGCTAATGTCTTCATGACTTTCTGTTACTAAGAAGTCATGAAATAGATCAATACTTAGATTTTAGATAATCCATGTAGGGCTTAGGGGAAAGGGGAGAGCCTGTGGCATTTTCAATAAGTTCAAGGGAGTGGAATTCGCGGCCATGGCGGTGAATTTTTTCATGGAGGAATTTTTGGATAAAAGCGAGATCTCCACCGGCGATGGAGGTTGCGTAGTCTGGAAACGTTTGTGTGAAGGTCTTGAAGATTTGTCCGGAGTAGAGATTCCCAAGGGCATAGGTAGGAAAGTATCCAATGAGGCCAAAAGCCCAGTGGATATCTTGAAGGCACCCATCGGCGTCGGTATTTGGAACAATTCCAAGAGACTCTTCCATTTTTTCATTCCAGATGCGTGGAAGATCAGCTAGGTCAATCGATCCTGTGATAAACTCCTTTTCAATTTCATAACGGATAATGATGTGGAGGATGTAAGTTACCTCATCAGCATAAACGCGAATCAAAGAGGGTTCTACATGGTTGATTGCATTGATAAAGTGGTCAAGTGTGACCCCCTCAAGCTGTTTCGGAAAAGCTTTTTCAAGGTGGGGGAAGGCAAACTCCCATAAGGGACGTCCTTGTCCAATAAAACATTCCCACCAACGAGACTGGCTCTCGTGAACGCCTAAGGAGCATGCATCAGCAAGAGGAGTGCCCAGGTCTTCATAAGGAAGGCCAAGTTCATAGAGGGCATGCCCGCCTTCGTGAAGAACAGCAAAGATACTATTAAAGAAAGAGGTTGTACTTGTGAAGGTGGTAAAGCGCACATCATGAGGGTTGAACCCCGTGCAGAATGGGTGGGCAGAAAAATCAAGGCGTGCTCTATTTAAATCGACTCCCATTTTTTCTAGAAGGAAATGGTTGAATTTTTGCTGTTCATCCAGAGGGTAATTGGCTGAAAGGAAAGCTGTTTTTTCTCTTTTTTGGGAGAGTTTTTTTGCGAGGCTGTTCAAGAAAGGCTTTAGTTCTCCAAAGAGAGAATCGAGTTTTTTTGAAGTCATCCCTGGTTCATAGAGGTCTAACAAGGCGTCGTAGGGGTGGGCATCATAACCAAGGTGATCTGCTTTTTCTTTGTGAAGAGCAACGATCTCTTTCAGGTGAGGGAGAAAGGCTTCGAAATTATTATCCTTCTTGGCATGCTGCCAAGCATTCACGCCCTGAGATGTTGCCTTTGCAAGCTTTTTGACAAAAGCGCTAGGAAGCTTTGTTTCTTTAAGAAAATCAGAGCGAAACTCCCTTAGAGAGGCCTTTTTTCTTCCATCAAGAGCATCGGATTTTATTTCGCCAGATTCAAGATCAATCAATTTTTCAAGAGCGTTTTTGTATTCGGGGCTGGTCTTTTCCTTGTGGAGAAGAGAGGTGATAAGCTCAACTTGGCTTGAGCGAAAGTCAATCCCATCCTTTGGCATGAAGGTCTCCTGATCCCACTCTAGAAGCATAGAAACCGAAGAAAGGAGGCGAAGATCCTTTCCCCGTCCCTTTAACTTTTCATAATCTTCTAGGACTCTGGACATGGCTCTTTTCTCCTTGTAAGTAGTTTTTCAATTCCGTTGATGCACCAGTTAGCCAAAGGAGTTCCAAAAGCTATACTGGAGGCTAGGATGGCTATTGAAGCGCTTCCGATTAAGTTGTCTGTGAGCCAGTGAGCTCCTGCAATCAGACGGGGCAAACAAAAAAAGATTGCATAGAGAATAGCAATAAATCCCGCCCGCTTTCCCATGAGGTAGAAGATAAGGCAAGTAAATAGAGTGGCAGTTGTCGCATGATCTCCCGGAAAGCTTTTTCGAGAATGATCCTTAACCTTGATCCAATCCACAGCACTGGAGAGTCGAAAAGCACTTTTATCGACCATTGTAGGGCTTTTTCTCGGAGCATGGATAAACTCTGGGAAAAGGATCCCATTGACCATGCAAATCACGAGCGCGATAAACAGGACTGAAAAGATCATTTCCGCAACCTTCCGTTTCTTAAAAGCGGTTGCTGCGCACAGGATGTTAATAAAGAAAAAAAGGAACATCAAAAGATCATGGATCCAATCCATAATGCGATGTCCTGTAAAGGCCCAAAAATTCTGCCAAAAAGTACTATGGTGAACCCAGGAATTAAGGAAAGTGAATGTCTTGAGGTCAATGGTGTCCCACCAAAGCCGTGTCAGAGGATTGAACCAGCTCACATAGATAAGGATCACTATAAGAGGGGGAATTAGTAATTTTTTATAATTCATCTGATACACATTTTAATGAATCGGGGCCCAAAAATGAAGAAAAAAGCGATCGGGAGGGTGAAGATTGCCCAAAATGGGGGGACGACACGCAACTCTCCCAGAACAACACACCCATCCATAATAGTAAAAAATGCGATGTATCCAAAAATTGTTAAAGAAAAAATGAGAAAGGTTGGGTGATTTCGACTTGAAACAACGCAGAAAGGAATCAGTCCAATCAGAACCAGAACGGGAAGCCAAGGCATAAAAAGTTTAAAGTAGAGGTAAGTATGAACAAGCCAACGGTTTTCATGAAAGAGACGGGTTTTATTAAGCGTCATGGTTGCCAACTGAGTCACCGATCGGTTTTCCATCGACTCTTCAAAATGATCTTGCAAATCAAAGTTTAAGTAGAGTGATTCGAAAGAGTGCTTTGCAAAGGAAGCGACCTTTTCTATCTGTCCTTTTTTATTCCGTTGCATATGGTCAACAAAGGTTCCTGTTGGGTGAGGAGCTTCGATTCTTAGTGTTTTCATATGATAGATTTCATCGGAAGAACGCACCCAGAAAACATCAATAAACTCTTCTTTTTCAGCATTATAAGATTGATAAAGAAGGCGCGTGCCGTCTTCCAAAGGGAGCGCATGAACAGCTGTTTCAGTCTTTTTGCGAGAGTTTTTCTTCTTTAGGTGTTTTTGTTCAAAATGATCAATGTAGTTGAGAGATTTTGGAGCTAGAACTTCAAAGTTGTAATAACTCAGTGCAACGCAGAGTAGTCCTACAAAAAAGAAGGGGCGGGTGAGGTGATGAACAGGAATTCCAGCTGCTTGAAATGCAAGGAGTTCATTTCGCTTATTCAAGCTTGTTAGAACCTTTACACTTGAAATTAATAAAGATAAAGGGAGGAGGAGGTCACATCGTTTTGAAAAAAGCATGCCATAATAAATAGACAAGTCTCCCCAGGAGATTTTCTCATTCTTTAGAATTTCTTGCATGTGCATTGAGTAATCAATCAATACGTATAAGAAGAAAAAGCAGAATAAAAACAGGAAGAAAACCTTGAGGATTTCCTTTAATAGATAGCGTTGCCAGAGCTTTGTAAATATCATTCAATTCCTCCTAGGATCCGTTTTTGAAACCAATATGAAGCAAAGAAGAGAATCGGTAGAGGGAGAGAGTAAAAGAAAATGACCTTATGGGGCGAAAGTTGGAATGATTTTGCGGCAATTGAACAGATAAAAGTAAATGCTGAGAGGAGGATTGCCCAATAAAGCCCCTTTTTCTTCCGTCCTCGTCCAATTTGCATTCCTAAAGAAAACCCTAGGAGAGTAAAAGCAAAGGTAATAGCTGGAAAAAAGAGACGGCGGCAAAATTCAAACTTTGCGCGCTTTATTGTCTTGATCTTTGCAGCTGGATCGGAAAATGTGTGTAGGAGTGCTGTCATAGGAAGATGTTCCATCCCTAGTCTGTGAGTACTTTTTTTCATGAGACCTGAGAGTGCTGAGGCAGAAGTCGACATTGTCTCCTGATTTTCGATAATTAAGCTATCAAAGAAATCAGTCTCTTCAGCGATACTGGAGATGATGGTCACTTGACTTCCTGTCATCAAGTTATCATCAACAACAAATTTTTTGGCTGTCATTAAACTGATACGGTCATTTGATTCATTTTTGACTGCAAAGATGATGTCTTTAGCTTCTCTTCCCAGATGTGTCATCTTCATATCGACATAAGAGTCTTGGAGTTTGAGCATCTTAGACTTTTTCATTAAAAATAGAGGGTTGATGGTTGCCGCACTCTGGATCAAGTTGTGGGAGAGATGGCGACATCTTGGGGTAACTTCTGCAACGATTGCAAAATTCACGACAGAAAGAAGAAAGGCAGCCATAAGGAGGGGCGCTCCGAGAGTTTTAACTCCAATTCCTGAGGCCCGAAAGGCGGTGAGTTCTTGGGTATGGGAAAGGCGCTGCAACAGAAGAATTGCTGAAATTAACCCAGAAATCGGAATGGCGATGGGGAGGATGTAGGGGATTTGAAAGAGAGTAAAGAGGAAAATCTTACCTAAGTGAGAGTTTAAGGCCGCAAGACGCGCAATTTCCTGAACCCGTGTGACGAGGAGAACGGAGATAAACCCAACGACACATAGGAAGAAAACTTGAAAATAATTGCGAAGGAGCAATCGCCATACGAGGGGCATTCATTACCTTAGTCATGCAAAATAAATCCCTCTTAGTGTATCCTAATTCCTTTTTTGTCGAAAGAAGCGATGTACGATCGTATTGTAAAAGATTTTCTAACCCTCCGGTTAAAAAAGGGAGCGACTCTTCTTCTAGGGCTTTCAGGAGGTCCAGATTCTATGGCGTTGCTTCATTTTCTGATGGAGGCTAAAAAGGAACTCGACTTTTCTCTCCATGTAGCTCACGTAGATCATGGATGGCGCGAAGAAAGTGGAAGAGAGGCGGAGGCACTTCGCCAGATTGCTGAGTACCATTCACTTCCTTTTTATCTCCATCGATTGGAAGAGATAGAGGGAGGCGATCTTGAAAATCGCTCTCGAAACGAAAGATTGAAATTTTTTCGCACTCTTCATTCAAAGCATCATTATCAAGCCCTTCTTCTAGCTCACCATAGTGGTGATCAAGCTGAAACAGTATTCAAACGGGTTGCAGAAGGGGCTGGGTTGAGAGGGCTTGGAGGTCTATATGCTGAACGGTCTATTGAGAACCTTGCCATATGGCGACCTCTCCTTTCCTTAAAAAAGGAAGACATTTTGACCTACCTTCATAAGAAGAAGCTTCACTACTTTGAAGACTCCACGAATCGAGATCCAAAATACCTCCGTTCCAGGATGAGAGAAACCCTTTTTCCAACTCTAGAAGAGATTTTTGGAAAGAGAATGGAGGGGAATTTTGCGAGAATTGGAAAAATGTGCCAAGAACTTTCCGACTATTTTGAAGAGAAAGGGGGAGAGATTGAGAAAAAACTCATTTACGGTCCTTTTGGAGCTTACCTTGAGTTAGAACAGGGAATTCACCCTGTCGAGCTCAAGTATTACTTAAAGGGGATGGCTCCCTTTTCGCACGATGCTCTTGAAGTTCTCATGAAACTTATCAGGGAACGTCGCTGTTCTCGTCTGATTCAGGCGGGGAGTGTAACTTTTCAAGTGACTCGATCGCACCTATTCATCTATCAGAATCCCTTTCCTGACTTTTTTGAAAAAAGTGAACTTTGGACAGAAGGAGAAAATGGAGACTGGAGAGAGTTTTGGCAGGGAAAGATTAAAATTGAGGAGGGTGTTTCTTTAAAAAGGCTGTCGGAGATTCAGCCGCTTCTTAAAAGAAAATTGAAGAAGTGGTTTGCCGCGCAGCATGTACCTTCCTTCTTTTATGATAAGGCCCCAATTTTTACGAAAGGTGATAAGGTTGTGGGAGATAGCCTTACCGGAAAAAACCTAAACATTTTACTGTGAATTATTTATATAATTCTACACAGAAAAAGGAAAATAATTTAAAATAAGCGGACTGCTAAAGCTTGATGCTGAGGCATTTTTGCGATTAACGAAACTTTTTGGGTTGCTAAGGAATTTCCATGTCAGTAATAAAAAAAATTAAAGGGCCGAAGAAAGATTTTCGGTCTCTCAAGAATACATTTAAGAAGCGGATGGATCAGCCTGAAAAACCACAAGAACCAAGGAAACGTTTTCCTGGTGGGTTCTTATTATTTCTATTGGCCGCCATCTTGATCATTCTGACAGTACAAAACCTGTCGAGTGATAAAGGGGGAAAGGTTTCGTTTAGCCACCAGGTGGAGCACTTGGTCAATCTCGATTTAATTCATAAAGATGATAGTCGAAAGATTGCCCAAAATGACAACCTAGTGACCTTTACGGGGAAATTTAAGGAGCGCCTTAGTGACGACTCTAAGGCTCGCTACCGCTATCTCGAACTCCTCAATGAAAATCATGAGCTCACTGAAAGGAAGGACGAACTATCTAATAACCTTTCTTCGTTGCAGCAAAATGTTCGGGAAGCAGCTGAGCGCTTCATTATTTTGAGTGGCACACCTATCCCTAAGGGAGGATTTAGCGTTGTCAGCTCTTTTCATGATACTCAAGAGAGACAGAACAGCGTTGTCATTTATTCTCTTCCTGAAAAAAGGGAGATGAGCCTAACCGATTTGCAAGCAGAATATCGCGCCGTTTCTCAATCTCCGTCAACTGATGCGGTCAGAGGGTTTGGCGAGCATGTTGAAAAACTTATCCAAAGTTATAAATCTCCAACACTAGGTATTGGAAGTGAAGCGATGAAACAAGAACTTCGCTCTGCTGAAGCCAAAGTTGGAACGGCACTTAAAAGCAATAAGACGACTGAAGAGGCACTAGCAGCCTATCAGTCGGGTCTTGTTACCCTGAATCAGATCACCCTGAATCTTTTAAAATCTGAAAACCATGTTTCTCTATTGGAATTGCGAAGCGTCCGAAACTATATGGTGGATCTTAACCAGTACCAAGAGACCTTTGTTGCGCTAGATAATAATGAAGCGCAGCTGAATAAAGCACGGCAGAGCGTTTCTGATGTGACGTGGTTCTTCAATAATAAGGAGCTGTCAACGAAAGCGTTAGAAAGGCAGAGTCCTGAGGCATTTTCCCTTTGGTTTACTCAGGGGAAGAAAGAGTGGGAAGCGTTTGCTGGGAACATGGGGACTCTTTTCAAAGCGCCTGATCAGCCGCGTAATCTTGTGCTAGAAAAAACGTTTAAGAGTCAGGAACCTTCACCAAATTATTTAAGCTATATTTTCTTGACGATCTTTCCAATCGTCATTGTCCTTCTTGTTTTATACTTCATTTTTTCAAGACAAATGAAGGGAATGGGATCAGGTGGTGCAATGAACTTTGGAAAATCCCCAGCAAAGATGCTCAACAAGAGCATGCACAAAGTGACTTTTAAGGATGTTGCAGGAGTTGAGGAGGCTAAAGAAGAGCTTCATGAAGTTGTTGATTTTCTGAAAGATCCTTCAAAATTTACCGCGCTCGGTGCTCGCATTCCTAAAGGGGTTTTATTAGTTGGTCCTCCAGGGACAGGGAAAACCTTAATTGCGAAAGCGGTAGCCGGAGAGGCAGATCGTCCTTTCTTTTCCATTTCAGGTTCTGATTTTGTTGAGATGTTTGTGGGTGTGGGTGCTAGCAGAATCCGGGATCTCTTTGGCCAAGCAAAGAAGAACGCCCCTTGTATCGTCTTTATTGATGAGATTGATGCTGTAGGGCGTCACCGGGGTGCTGGGATCGGTGGTGGACATGATGAAAGAGAACAGACTTTGAACCAACTGCTTGTTGAGATGGATGGATTCGACACCAATGAAGGGGTCATCTTAATGGCTGCAACAAACCGTCCAGACGTTCTTGATAAGGCGTTGCTTAGACCTGGCCGTTTCGACCGAAATGTGATTCTCGATCTTCCCGATATTAAGGGGCGTTTTGAGATATTGAAGGTCCACGCGAGAAAGATTAAGCTCGATGCGGATGTTGAGCTTATGGATGTTGCTAGGGCAACTCCTGGATCTTCGGGCGCTGATCTAATGAATGTTTTAAACGAAGCCGCTTTGCTTGCAGCACGCAAAGGGCGCAGTGCTGTGACCCATCAAGATACTCTTGATGCATGCGATAAAGTGAAATATGGAAAAGAAAGACGTAGCTTAGAGCTCGATGAAAAAGAAAAAATTCACACCGCCTTTCATGAATCAGGGCATGCTGTTGTTGGTCTCACCGTTGAGAGAGGAGACCCCATTGAAAAAGTTACAATCATTCCGCGAGGTTTCTCGCTTGGAGCGACCCATTTTGTTCCAGAGAAGAATAAAGTGAGCTACTGGAGAAAAGAACTCATTGATCGCCTTGCTGTTTTGATGGGGGGGCGTGTTGCAGAGGATCTCTTTGTTGGGGATATCTCAAGTGGTGCTCAGATGGATATCTCGCAAGCCACCAAACTTGCAAGAAGCATGGTATGCCAGTGGGGAATGAATTCAGCTCTTGGTCCTGTTGCTTACGACGAGCGGTCTGAAGAGGGAAGCTATGCAATGCCGGGTCAGTCTTCCAAGAATTACTCTGAGGAGACAGCAAAGCAAATCGATTCAGAAGTGCGTAGCCTTCTTGAGGAAGCCAATGCTTTTGCAAACAAGATTCTTGATGAGAAAAAGGACAAAGTTCAGCTCATGACCGATATGCTTATTGAGTTCGAATCCTTAGATAAAGAAGATGTTCATGCGATTATGGATGGTAGCTGGGATACGGAGAAGAAGCGCGAAAAGCTCAAAGCAATGGTTGAAGCTCATCGCAAGGTTCCACCACCACCACCTTCAGATGATGAAACGGAGTCCAAAAAAGGTGAAGGCCTAGGACCTGCGCCGCAGGGGGTTTAGGCAGTATTGTCTAATAACCACAATTTACCAAATTCCTAGGTGTTAAGTAACTCAATATCAAAAAATTGACTTTTATTTCATTCTGAGGTACTCTCTTTGCCAAATTAAAGGTATTTGGTATGGAGAGAAATTCAAACGTTTACTTTCACGCAGGACTGCAGGTCGCAAGTGTAACGTGCTATCTTTTGCTTGCAGGGGAGTCTCAAGGTTACTGTTCATTCACATCCATTGTGACGGCGACAGCCCTTCAATATATCCGATCGAATCAGATTAATGATAAGAACGAGCATTTCATTTGCAAACCTGCAATGGTCTTTATAGCCGTAGGGTGTCTTTTTAGCAGGACAGGGATAAAAGTATGGGGGCTCTCGCTTGCCTATTTTGCAACCGTTTTTGAAGTGATTCATTACCACCGACCTAAAGATGCAATACTGCCCCCTCCCCCGAAAAGATTAGAACCTGTGCGAGAAATTCCGCGTCCTCGCACTCCTCCTATTGTGGTTAGAAAGTTAAGACCTAAACACTCTCCAAACAAGAAATGGGCTGAGATGCGAGCACAAACGCATACACTGCAAGTTTTGAATTTATATCGTGGCAAGACGAGTTTGGGCGGTTATTCCTTTGAAAGAATCCTCGCTTTTAAAGAGGCTGAGCTTGAAATGAATCCAGCTGTTATTCACTGGCTATTCCCTGCGGAAATTAGAATTAGGCAGTTAGAAAAAGTGCCAATGATTACCGACGGGTTGATTGAGGCGTTCACAGAGGATCCTGCCCTGCAAGAGAAGCAGAAAGCAGCGCTAATTCTGATATTAAATCACTTTGGTTTGAAGCTTGATGAAGATGATACGATTGTCAAGAATCCTGAAAATTTTGAGTCTAAGAAGAAACATCTTTCAGGTGATAACTTCCATAGAATCACCTGCATCCTTTCAAGTCTGTTCTATTTTGGTCGGGAAGGTCTTGCGCAGTCATTTTATGATTGTCTTGATGGCCTTAATCAAGAAAGTGAAATAGACGCAGGAGATTTCCTCATTGACTGCTGGCAGCCAGCTAAAAGTGGAGACATGCCTAAACTAGAAGCAGACCCTCGCCCTCTTTTCCCACCTGAGCCTATGAGGCTTCCCGTTCCTGTGAGACACGATGATCCTCCAAGAGTGGAAGGTAGGGCTGAGGTGATTGAGTTCTATTCAGGGACAAAAATGGTAAGTGGGCGCAGTGTCGATGATGCGACTTCTCTAGTTTGGGAGAATACTCCAGAAATCATTGAATATATGCATTGGATTTTCCCGATTGAAGATAGAAGAGTCCCCCCTATTGGCCGCCCAACATTAGACGCAGTAACGATTGAGAGGTTCAGAGTAGATGGGTCTCTTCGAGAGAAACAGCGCGCAGCATCACTCCACCTTCTGACTCTCTTTGGATTGGAGTTGAACGCAGCCGGAAAAATTGTAAAAACTGGTGCATTTGAGGGGAGCAAGCCTAATATCGGGTATGCATATAAGACTCGTGGGACATTCAACCGTATTAGCCCAAGCTTAAAAGCGCTTGGCAACGGAGATTTAGCCAATGCTCTAGATGCTTTTGTAAGAAGCCTCAGTTTTGCAGAATTGCTAAGCATTGCCGGTTAAGAGCCTGCATCAAGGGTTTAACTCTCTTAATATCAACAAATTGATTTATATTCTTTTCTTTGGTATTCTCCCCTCGAAAATACGGAAAAGGTATGTCACAAGAGTCAAAAATTTATTGTCATGCAGGAGCCCAGGCAGCGAGTCTGGCTTTCTATTTTTTACTTGCGGGGAAGTCTCAAGGCTATTGTTCCTTTACGTCTGCTGTAACAGCAACAGCTCTTCAGTATTTTCGTTCGAATCAAATCAATGATCAGCAAGAGCGTTTTATCTGCAAGCCTGCGATGGTTTTCATTGCTGTAGGATGTCTATTTAGCCGAACAGGGGTTAAG
>Ga0180434_10008572_pt1 | contig 11263 bp, 13 predicted proteins | sample SS_ome_7_FD_132453 | JGI IMG/M metagenome (GOLD analysis project Ga0180434, IMG submission 132453) | Hypersaline lake sediment archaeal communities from the Salton Sea, California, USA - SS_1_D_2 metaG | ecosystem: Environmental > Aquatic > Non-marine Saline and Alkaline > Hypersaline >... | reverse complement strand
TACCCTTGGGGCAGGTCGCGGATGAAGGCATCGGCGTGGGCGGCGCGGGCGGCCTGCTCGATCGCCTCCTCCGACGGCGGCCGACGGTGGCTGCCCGCGGCCCCGATGGCGATGTTGGCGGCCACGGAATCGGCCAGCAGGACGTCCTCCTGCGGCACATAGGCGATCTGGTCCCGCAGGCTCCGCAGGGTGACCTCGCCCACGTCCGTCCCGTCGATCCGAATCGTGCCGGCGTCCGGCTCGAAAAAGCGGGGCAGCAGGCTGACCAGCGTCGTCTTGCCGCACCCGGTGCGCCCGATGACGGCCAGGACCTCGCCGTGGCGAACCGTCAGGTGGATATCGCGCAGGACGGGCTTGCCGGGCACGTAGGCGAAGGAGACGCCCTGGAACTCGATCCGCTCGGCGTGGCGAGGCAGGGCGGTGCCGTGGGTGCCGTAGCGGGGTTCCCGTTCGGCCCCGAGGAGTTCCCAGACGCGGTCGGCGCCGCTGGCGCCCATCTGGACACGGTTCGAGACGTTCGAGAGTTTGCGGACCGGGTCGGCCGCCGCGGCGAGTAGGGCGAAAAACCAGGTCAACTCGGCCGCGTTCACGTCGCGGCGGGTGATGAGGTACCCGCCGTAGATGATCGCCGCCGCCACCGAGATCGTGAACAGGGCCTCCACCACGGGGCCGGTGGCGGCGTCGATGCGGATCGTGCGGAGCATCTGTTTCAGCAGCCGCCGCCCCGTGGTGAAGAATCGCCGACGCTGGTGTCCCTCCAGCCGGTAACTCTTCACGACCCGCAGGCCGAACAGGCTCTCTTCGATGATGCCGACCAGCCCGGCGCGGCCCTCAAGGGCCTTGCGGCTGGCCCGGCGCATCCGGACCGCAAATCGCCGGACCAGCCAGGCCAGCAGCGGCGTCGCCACCAGCACGATGACCGGCAGGAGCGGGTGGATGCCCCCGCCGATGATCACCGCCCCCGCCAGGCACATCAGGACCCTCGGCGGCTCGATGACCACCTTGCCCAGCACCGTCTTCATGCCGTCCAGGATATTCCGGCAGTCGCTCTGGAATCGGCTGAGGACGTCGGTCGGCTTCAGGCGGGCGAGCGAGGCCATCCGGGCCCGAAGCACGTGCTCGAAGACCCGCAGCCGGATGGAGAGCAGCGCCCGGGCCACGGCGTGCCCCACCAGGTAATGGCTCGTGTAAACGAGAGCGGCACGGGCGACGGCCATCGCCATCAGCGCGAGCATCACCCACAGCAGGGCGTGGAAGCGGTCGGGGGGGAGGGTCTCGGCCAGCCACGTGACGGCGGGGGCGTAGGGTTTGCCCTTGCGGCGGGCCTCGCGCGCCAGGTCCGCCAGCCCGCCCTCCCGACGGATCACCTTCAGGCCCGGGGCGTGTCGGACCGTCCGCCCCTCGACCTCGAACCCATCCAGCGACGGGTCTGCGGTCACCAGCCAGCCGGCGGGCACCTCCAGGCACGGCGCCTTGGCGGCCTCCCCCTCGGCCTCGCCGGAGAGCAGGGCATCGGTGGGGCTGTCCGGCTCGTCGGGGCGGCCCGTCGGCTCGACGTACCGGACGGCCGAGGGCGGCTCGCCGAACAGGAGGTTGAACATCGGCAGGACGGAACTGACCGAGCCGACCCACAGCAGGGCGCTGACCCAGCCGCACAGCCACCCCGCCAGGATGCGGTAGCGGTACGGCCAGCAGGTTCGGAGGGCTTCGCGGAACGCGTTCATGCCCCGCCCCGTCTCGGCGAAGGTTCGGACCGCGCCTCGCGCGCCGGCCGGGCTCGGAGTGGTGCCAGGCGCCTTGACGCCGCGCGCCCTCGGGCCTCAGCCCTCGGTGTCGGCGTCGGGCGCCGGGGTCTCGGCCGGGCCGGTCGAGGCCGCCGGGGTCCGGCGGGTCTCGGCCAGTCGGGTGGCCTTGCCCACGCGCTCGCGCAGGTAGTGCAACTTTGCCCGCCGCACCTTGCCGCTGCGGACCGGCTTCAGGAACGCGATGGACGGCGAATGCAGGGGGAACGTCCGCTCGACGCCCTCGCCGGCCACGATGCGCCGGACGGTGAACGTCTCGGCCGCCCCCCCGCCGCGCCGGGCGATGACCACGCCCCGGAAGACCTGCGTGCGTTCCTTCTCGCCCTCGCGGATGCGGACGCCCACGTCCACGGTGTCGCCGATGTGCAGCGGCGGGTGGTCGGTCCGGAGGTGCTCGGCCTCGACCCGTTCGATGGCAGGTTTACGCATGGCTTCGATCCTTCGGCTGAGGCTTCGTCGGGCGGCGCGCGTCGGGCAAGCGGGACGGCGAACCCTAACGTTCACTCGCGCCTCGGCGCCCTCTGAACGATTCTGCGGCGCCGGGCGCGCCCGAGGCGCCTGTGTTCGCCGCAGCGCTTGCGCCGCGCGTGTTGTTGGCGAGGGCGCCTCAGCCCTTAGCCTCGTCGCGCGGCAGGTCGGGCCGGCGGCGCCGGGTCCGCTCGCGGGCCTGCGCCTGGCGCCAGCGGGCGATGGCCCCGTGGTCGCCGGAGAGGAGGACCTCCGGCACCCGCCGGCCGCGGAACTCGCGCGGCCGGGTGTACTGCGGATACTCCAGCCCGCCGCCCGGCACGCCGGACGCGAAACTCTCCTGGTCCGGGCCGTCCTCGGCCCCCAGGACGCCCGGCACCAGCCGGGCCACCGCATCGATGACGACCAGGGCGGGCAGTTCCCCGCCCGTCAGCACGTAGTCGCCGATCGAGATCTCTTCGTCGGCCAGCGACCGGATCCGTTCGTCGAATCCCTCGTAGTGGCCGCAGACCAGAATGAGCCGCTCGCGCCCGGCCAGGCGGCGGACCGTCGGCTGGTCGAGCCGCCGGCCCTGGGGCGAGAGCAGGACGACCCACCCCGGCCGCCCGTCCAGCCCCCGCACGTGCTCGACGGCCCCGTACACGGGCTCGCACCGCAGGACCATGCCGGGCCCGCCGCCGAACGGCTTCTCGTCCACCGTGCCGCGCGCGTCGATGGCGAAGTCCCGCAGGTTCGTGCGGACGACCTCGAGGCGGCCGTCGGCCACGGCCCGGCCCAGGATGCTCGAGGCCAGGATGCCCTCCAGCGCCTCCGGGAACAGCGTGATGACGTCGACGCGGCGGGGCATGGTCGGCCTCCCGGCCCGGCGCGGGTCAGGCGGAGGCGTTTTCCTCGCCGCCCGCCTCGGCCGAGTCGGCCGCTTCGGGAGTCTCGGCGTCGGAGGCCTCTGCCTCGGCGGCCGGGCCGGACTCGGCTTCGGGCTCGGCGGTTTCGGCCTCTTCTGCGGTGGCCTCGGCCCGGGCCTTCTCGGCCGCCACGCGTTCGGCGGCCTTGGGCGGCGGGGCCTTTTTCTTCTTCTTCGGCCAGGGCTTGGGCGTAATCTCGTTGCCCCCGGCGTCGAGGCCCAGGTGGCCGAGCAGTTCCGCCACGGTCTTCGACGGCCGGGCGCCCTGCTTGAGCCAGTGGACGACGCGTTCGCGGCGGATCTTGACCTTGTCCTCGTTGGCGAGGTACGGGTCGTAGTGGCCGAGTTCCTCGACGACGCGGCCGTCGCGTGCGGCCCGTTTATCGGTGGCGCAGAGGCGCCAGTGGGGGCGATTCCGCCGGCCCAGACGTTTCAAGCGAATCCGTAAGGCCACGCGCTTCGGCTCCTTCCGAGCGTCCAGTGCATACTCTCTCCGTCCCGCCGATGCGGCGAGTCGCATAGTCTAGGGACGCCCGTGCGGCCATGCAAGGGGAAAATCGGGGCCGGTTGGGTGCTTGGCGACGGCGCGCGGCCCGCGAGCGGGCCGGCGAACACGGGCCGCGCCGCGCAGGCGAAGCCATGGGGCGATCCGCCGTCCGGGGTTTCGCGCGCTCGGGCCGCCCGTGTTCGCCGCGGCGCTTGCGCCGCGGGTGCCTGCCGTGCCCGGGTCTCGGTCCTTGCTCCCGCCCCGCCCGCCCGCTACCATCGCGTACCTTGGCGGACGCGGAAGGAGGACGGCGGCCGATGGACCCCGAGCGGTTCCAGGACCTGGTGGACGAGGCGGTGGCGTCGCTGCCGGCGGCGCTGGCCCGGCGGCTCGAGAACGTGGAGGTGGTGGTGGCCGAGACGCCGACGCCCCGGCTGCGCCGCGAGATGGGCCTGGCGCCCGGCGGCACGCTGCTGGGCGTCTACCGCGGCGTGCCGCAGACCCGCCGTACCCACGCCTACGGGGCCGTCGGGCCGGACCAGATCGTTATCTTCCGCCGGCCGGTGCTGGCGGCTGCGGGGCAGGCGACGTCGGACGGCCAGGCGGACCTGGACGAGGCCGTCCGCGACCAGGTCCGCCGGACCGTCCTGCACGAGATCGGCCACCACTTCGGCCTCGGCGAGGCCGAGTTGCGGGGGCTGGGGTACGGGTAGCGTAGCGGCCGTTTTCAAGGGCACAGTTAGCCGCCGACCGTGGTCGGCGCGCGCCGTTCGAAACGCACGCGCCGAGTAAACTCGGCGGCTGACTGTGCATGGAGGAGGTCGCATGCCGATGGTCGAACCGCATGAAGCGGGATGCCGCATCGCCGTCAAGGTCGTGCCGGGCGCCTCGCGCGACCGCCTTGTCGGCCCGCTGGGTGAGCGGCTCAAGGTGCAGGTCCGTCAGGCCCCCGAAAAGGGCAGGGCCAACCGGGCCCTGTGTGGGCTGGTGGCCTCGGCCCTGGGCGTCGCGCGGGGGGAGGTCACGGTGGTGCGCGGCGAGAGGCGGCCGGAGAAGGTTCTCCTGGTCCGGGGCGTCGGGCCGGCCGAGGTCGCCCGCCGGCTGGGGGTGTAGATGGGTCGGGCTTGGCGATCCGACGTGCGTCAGGCAAAGTGTGTGCGCGGCGGGTCTCCGCACCCGCCTCGCAGAAGCGAAATCGGCGATTCCAGCGCGGTGGGTACGGAGACCCGCCGCGCAAAACGCGGTGGCATGGCCACGAGAAAGATAGCCATGCCACCCGCGACGGCGGCCGGCGCGCGAAGATAGGCAGATTGTGCAGCCTGTGCGGCCTGTAAGTCGCCGGCGCAGAGGGATTTAGCGGCCAGTGATTTGACGCTCGCCCATTCTTGTGGTATACTGTCAAGGTTTGCTCTGCTGTGTTTCGGGGGTTGTGACGTGCTGTCCTTTCAAGGGGGTTGTGGGAGGGGCGGCCCGCACCGGGGGAAGTGCGATGAAGGAAGTGCTGACGACGGGGGAGGTGGCGCGGATCTGTGGCGTGGCGCCGCGGACCGTGTCCAAGTGGTTCGACACCGGCAAGTTGCGCGGCTTCAAGATACCGGGCTCGCGGGATCGGCGTATCCCCCGTGAGGCCCTCGTTCGTTTTATGCGGGCCCACGGCATTCCGCTTCGCGGGCTGGACGGTGCCGGCACGCGCGTGCTGATCGTGGACCGCGACTACGAGGCCGCCGACGCCCTCCGCGTGGCGCTGGAGGCCAATTTCGACTACCGGGCGCAGGTGGCGACGGGCGTGTTCGAGGCGGGGATGCTGGCCCGGCAGACGCGCCCGCATGTCATCCTTCTCGACACGAACCTGCCGGGCCTCAAGGCCGCCCAGATGCGGGCCGCCCTGCGGTCCGACCCGGAACTGCTTGCCGCCCGTGTCGTGGCCGTCGAGGAACAACCCGGCCCGCAGGTGCAGGAGGCGCGGCTTCGGGAGGGCTTCGACGGCTGCCTGCCTCGCCCCTACAACCTGGCGGCCGCGGTCAGGGTCATCGAGGAGGCCACTAACATCGTGGCGTAACGGCCGCAACAACCAGAGGATTCGTTGCGGGGTCGCGTTCGTCGCGGCCCTGTTTGTGCGCGCGGGTTCGTCCTCCCCCCGCTTTTGCTGGCGTGCCGGCGGCGGCGGCGGTATGCTCTCTCCGTGGAGTTATGGTTCGAACGGGAGGCCGGGTCGTGGTCGGCGTGGCGATCTCTAAGAACGGTGTGCCGATCCGGCTTACGGATGAGCGCTGGTGCCATGTTGCCGAGGAGCACTGCGAACTGGCCGGCTACCGGATGGAGGTGCTGCAGCGCGTGGCCGATCCAGAGCGTGTCTTGGCCGGTGGCGCGGGGGAGCTGCTGGCCGTTCGACACGTTGAATCAGGGAAGTGCCTTGTGGTGGTATACCGGGAGTACCAGGAGGACGGGTTCGTGATTACGGCGTTTCTGACTCGCCGCGCTCGCTCGCTTGAGCGGAGGACGCAGATATGGCCCCGCTAGACATTCAGGATTTCGTCAGACTCGTGCCGCGCGTGAGGGAGGCCCCCTATCACCTGATGTGGCTTTCCTACGACGCCGAGGCCGACACCCTGTACGTCAACTTCAAGAAACCGTCCCACGCGACCGACAGCGAGTTGACCGACGACGACGTCATCGTGCGCTACGAGGGCGAAGAGGTCGTCGGGGTCACGATTCTCCACGCAAGCACCCGTTAGGGTTCGTCCGTTGCGGACAGGGAGGGCACCATGAGCGCCGATGCCAAACGCCGCGACCGCTTCGTCTCGCCGCTGGTTTCCCGCTACGCCGGCGAGGCGATGCTGCGCATCTTCAGCCCGGCCGAGAAGGTCCGGACGTGGCGCAGGATCTGGATCGCCCTGGCCGAGGCCCAACAGGAACTCGGCCTCGACGTCACCGACGAGCAACTCGCGCAAATGCGGGCCGCCGCCGACGCAATCGACTTCGACCGCGCCGCCGAACTGGAGCGCGACCTGAGGCACGACGTGATGGCCCACGTCCACGCCTTCGGCGAGCAGGCGCCGGCCGCCCGGCCCATCATCCACCTGGGCGCCACCTCCTGCGACGTCGGCGACAACGCCGACCTGGTGGCGATGCGGCGGGGCCTCGACGTCCTGGCCCGCCGCCTGGCGGCCACCATCCGGGCCCTGGCGGATTTCGCACGCACCTGGCGCGACCTGCCCGTCCTCGGCTTCACCCATTACCAGCCGGCCCAGTTGACGACCCTCGGCAAACGCGCGAGCCTGTGGCTGTGGGACCTCGTCCTGGACTGGCGCGCCGCGGCCGAGGCCCGCGACGGCCTGCGGCTTCGCGGCATCAAGGGGACGACCGGCACGCAAGCCTCGTTCCTGAGGCTCTTCGACGGCGACCACGCCAAAGTCGAGCGGCTCGAGCGGATGGTCGCCGAGGCGCTCGGCTTCAGCGAGGTCGAGCCCGTCACCGGCCAGACGTACACGCGGAAGGTCGACGCCCGAGTCACGAGCGTGCTCGCCGGCGTCGCCCAGTCGGCCCACAAGTTCGCCAACGACCTTCGGCTGCTGGCGAACCGGAAGGAACTGGAGGAGCCGTTCGAGACGACGCAGGTGGGTTCCTCGGCCATGGCGTACAAGCGGAACCCGATGCGGTCGGAGCGGATGACGGGCCTGGCTCGCGTGCTCCTGCATCTTGCGCCGGCGGCCGACGCCACCGCGGCCGAGCAGTGGCTCGAGCGGACGCTGGACGATTCGGCGGCCCGGCGGCTCGTCCTCGGCGAGGGGTTCCTACTGGCCGACGCGATCCTGCGGCTGCAGCAGAACATCGCGTCAGGGATCGTTGTCTATCCGAAGATGATTGCGCGGCACATCGAGGCCGAACTGCCGTTCATGGCCACCGAGAACATCCTGATGGCGGCGGTCCGGGCCGGCGGCGACCGGCAGACCCTGCACGAGGCCATCCGCACGCACAGCCAGGCGGCCGCCCGGCAGGTCAAGGCCGAGGGCCGCGACAACGACCTCCTCGCGCGCCTCAAGGCTGACCCTCTCTTCGAGGCCGTTGACATCGACGCCGAGATGGAGCCGGCGCGCTTCGTCGGCCGGGCGCCCGAACAGGTGGACGCGTTTCTGTCGGAGCACGTGGACCCGCTCGTTGCGGCCCATGCGGCCGACGAGTCCCTGGAGGCGGATGTCAATCTCTGACCCGCGCGCCGCGCGGACCACTTGGGATGGCGCGGTGGGCGGTCCCGCCCGCCGCGTCCTGCAGGGGGTCGCGGTCCTATTTGGTTGACACCCTGCCCGGCGGGAAACTATAATCCGGCCTTGATACATGGAAATCGAGGACGGCGCGGGGACCGGCGCCCATGGGCAATCTAAGGACGAGGGCGTGGCAGGCGGCCGCCCTTGCGGTGATGGCAGCCTCTATCCTGGCCGGGTGCTCGCGCCGCCCGTCGGCCAGCTCCGGGCGCGACCGCATGGTGGCGGAACTGGCCGACGCGCTCCGCGAGCAGGCCCTGGAGGTGGAAGACCCCGCCCGTCGCGAGAGGCTGGTCACGGGGCTTGTCCAGTTGCGGGACCTGGTGGCCCGGGACTCGGTGCTGAAGCCGACGGCCACGGCCCCCGGCGAGCCGGACCTGCCCGAGCCGCCGGGCGGCATGATGCCGGCGCCCGAGTGGGCGACCATGTTCGCCCCGCGGAGCCTGGTCATCGGCTTCTTCACCCGGAGCAAGAACTTCGACGAGGTGCCGGGGCCGGACGGGCTGGAGGTTCGCCTCCAACCGCTCGATGCGTTCGGCGACCCGACCAAGGCGGTGGGCTCGTACCGGATCGAGGTGTTCAGCCGCCGGACGCACACGGGGGAGAAGCGCGGCAGCCGGCTGGGGCACTGGTTCGTTTCCGTGCTGGACGCCGAGGCCAATCGCCGATACTATGACCCGGTGGACCGGTCGTACGTGTTCCCGCTGCTGTGGAACGAGCCGTTGCCGCCCGGCATGGCGGTGATCGTCCAGGCAACGTACTACCCGCCGGGCGGGTTCACGGAGAAACTGTTCGCCCAGCGCCTGATCCGGATCGGCGGGGCGGAGGCCGGCCCGAAGGCGGGTTCGCAGGCAGCACCGGAATCGGACTGACCGACGGCGAGGGGCTTCGATGCGTTGGCGGATGATCGGCGTGGCGTTGGCGGCCGTGGCAATGATGGCCGCCGGATGCAAACTGACACGCAAGAACTACCAGGCGGTGGGCGTCGGCCAGGAGACCGACCAGGTCCGGCAAGTGCTGGGCGAGCCGCAATACACCTTCGAGGGCCGGTGGGTCTACACGCGCGACGAGCCGCGCGACCTGACGATGGTTGAGATCTACTTCGACCCGGACGGCCGCGTCATCGGCAAGGCGTGGCAGAACCCCGAGAAACCGTGGGAGAACCATCGCGAAGGGCGGGTGCCCGGCGCCTGAGACGCCGATCCTGCCCGAACCGATTATACGGAAGGAGAAGCACATGCGTCGATGCGGCCTGGCTCTGCTGACGGGGGCGCTGGGCGGCCTGCTGGTCGCCGGTTGCTGGTACCAGCGCCCGGACCTGGAGGAGGAGTTCGAACTCCTGGAGATCGGCATGACGCGCGACGAGGTCATCGAGCAACTGGGCCAGCCCACCCACGTCCTCGGCGACACCATCCTGGCCGACCCCGACGACCCGGACAGCGAGCAGAAGGTCAACGAACTCTTCTACCTGTTCGATGACCCGGACGACCCCGTGCGATTCCGCGTCGTCCTGGACGCCCGCGACGTGGTCATCCGCAAGTTTTACGAGACCAAGCCGGAACTGGCCAAGCAGGCCGAGGCCGTCAAGGGCGAGGTGCCGCCCATCCAACTCGTGCCCGGCGAGGAGCCGCGCAAGTACCCCGGCGGCCCGCTGAAACGGTTCGAGGAGGCGACCAAGGAGCGCCGGCTGTAGGGCCGTGCGGCCGGCCCTCTGAGGCGGCGATGATGGAGGCGGACCCTGCTCGGTCCGTTTTCCGGGAATTGGCCTTGACAAGCGAGGCAGGTCCTGCCGACAATACACATGGAGTCTGAACCCGGGCCAGACCCGGTATTAGGACTCCCCCGGGCGGCGAAAGCCGCCCCTCTTTTTACAGCCACACGATGCCGTGCGGGTCTCTCGACGACGCGGCCTTGCAGAGAATCGGGTCCAGCAGCAAGAAGTAGTTCCTGCCCCCTTTCTTCCTCATGTACCGGTTTGGCTTCAGCCACTGATACAAGAGGAATGCGCCGAGGTCGCAGGCTTGGATGAAGTAGGATTCGGAGGATGCCCTGAAGCACGGGTCTTCGACGACATGCGCCAGCGTGAGGTTGCGGTACCCTGGGCTTAATTGGGAAGGCACCGGGTTGTATCGCCGCATTCGCCGGAGGAGACGCCACAGTTTCTTGTCATCCGTGTGGTCCGGAAAGAGCATTCCGCGCTCATCCGCATTGGCGGGGCCGGGGAAGTTGTGATAGGAAATCGTGTTCTCCAGGCGCTGAATGAGGGCTTTCCAGGCCGTCTCGAAAACGTCATAACCGGCAGGTTTGCCGTGTTTGTCCACGACGACGTTGATGAGGTTGATGTCCTGCATGCTCGCCAGTTCCTTGGCCAAGGCTCGCAGGATGGCCAAGCGGTCGTGCCTCCTGATTCGCAGGAGCGGGCCCGGCCGGCTGATCATGTGAGACGCGTGGAGTTCCTCTCGCAGTTTGAGGCCGTAGTTTGCTCTCATGCGCCGCCGGAACGCAATCAACTGGTCGAGGTACGGCTGCCAGCGCAGTTCGTGGACGACGAGGCCCGTCAGGACGAAGTAGCGGGTCGGCGAGTCCGTAAGCCCGGGGTCCCCGCTCTCGTCAACGTACATGAGGTACATCGTCGCTCTCCCAAGGCCGCATCCCAAACACTAGGCGAGGGGCCCATCGTATGATGCGCGTGGTAGAGCGGCAAGGGAATCTCACGGCCGGTGCCATCGCTGGCGGCCCCCGCCCTGGCGCGGCGTAGGCACCTCCACCTTGCACCCGCCCGCCCCGGCCGATACGATGAGCGTGCCCGAGTCCGCGATGTCCGCGCGGTGTATCTCCTGATGCACCGCGCGTCGCGCGGCGGGCCGGGAGCCCCGCCGCGCGGAACGTTACGTTGCGGCTGACCGGTGAGCGCCCGGCGCGCCGGTTGCCCCCGCGAGGACCCTGCCATGCTCGACGACGCCACCGCCAAGGCCGCCGTTCTCATCGAGGCCTTGCCCTACATCCGCCGGTTCCGCGGCACCGTGGCTGTGGTGAAACTCGGCGGCTCGTTCATGGACGCCGCCGACGACCTGGAGGCCGTCTGCGCCGACCTCGCGTTCATGCGGGCGGTGGGCATCCATCCGGTCGTCGTGCACGGCGGGGGCAAGGCCATCAGCCGGGCCATGGAGGAGGCGGGCCTCGCGCCACGCTGGGTCGAGGGCCTCCGCTACACGGGGCCGGAGGAACTCCGCATCGTCGAGGACGTCCTCGCCACCGACGTCAACGCTCGCATCGTCGGTCTGCTGCGCCGGGCGGGCGCCAAGGCCGAGGGCCTGACCTCCAAGGGACGGTGCCCCCT
>Ga0180434_10008570_pt1 | contig 11265 bp, 9 predicted proteins | sample SS_ome_7_FD_132453 | JGI IMG/M metagenome (GOLD analysis project Ga0180434, IMG submission 132453) | Hypersaline lake sediment archaeal communities from the Salton Sea, California, USA - SS_1_D_2 metaG | ecosystem: Environmental > Aquatic > Non-marine Saline and Alkaline > Hypersaline > Sediment... | reverse complement strand
GCTCGGCTTGCGGGGACGCTTCCCGCCGTAGTCCCGGGCGCTGGTCAGATACAGGTCCTCCTTCGCGCGGGTCATGCCAACGTAGAAGAGGCGACGCTCTTCCTGCCGGTGGAAGTCCGAGCCGCTGATCAGGTCCTTGACCAACTCGTCGGGCAGGGGGATCGGATCTCGGCGCTGTGGAGACGGGAACCGTCCGGAGACGAGGCCGACGAGGAAGACGATCGGGAACTCCAGCCCCTTGGCCTGATGGATCGTGAGCACACTCACCGCGTCGGTGTCCCACTGCGCGTCCCCGACGGCGGGGTTGTCGCCGGCTTCGATCAGCGCGTCGAGGTAGTCGACGAACCACGTCACACGATCGTATCGGGTGATCCGTGCGAACCGTTCGACGATCGAGAACAGCTTCGCGAGATTCTGGACCCGCTGTGCGTCCCGGGGGGACGTCGAGTTGGACAGCCGCTCGATCGTCCCCGTCTGCGTGGAGAGGTAGCGATAGAGAAGGTCCCCGGTCCGCTCCTGCGTCGAGAGCGGGAGCATCTCATCGAGGTCGTCGACCAGACGGGCGATCCGCTGGCGTCCGTCAGTGGGAATGTCGAGGAAGCCGGGCGTCTTGGCCGCGATGCGAAGGATCGGGAGGAGTCCCTTGTTCTGGCGGCGCGCGTGGCGGGTCAGCGACGCGAGCGCTTCAGCCGGGACCGCGTACGGTGGGGACGCGGCGAGGTGGTGGAGCGACATCGCGTCGCGTGGGTCGGCCAGGACCCGGAGGAACGCGATCGCCGAACGGATCTCCTCCTGATCGTACAGGCCGCGGCTGCCGGAGAAGCGCCAAGGAATCTGGGCGAGGTTCAGCGCGCGCAGGAACGGCTCGGCCTGCGCGTTGCTTCGTACCAGGACGGCGAAGTCGGTCAGCGCCCGGTCCTCGTCTTCCTGCCTGCGGGCGATCGTCTCCGCGACGAAGTCGCACTCCTCGTCCAAGGTCTCGAAGTGCAGCTGATGGGGCGGCCGTCCCCTTCCGCCGGTCGCGACGAGCCGCTTGTTGATCCCGGCGCGGACCTCGAGACGGTCGGGGTTGTTGTGCTGGATCAGGCGATACGACGCGTCGAGGATCGCCTGGGTCGAGCGGTAGTTCCGCTCGAGGACGATCGGCTCGGCGTCGGGATACGAGGACTGGAAACCGAGGATGTTGCTGATCGCGGCCCCCCGGAACTTGTAGATCGACTGGTCGTCGTCCCCGCAGACGGTCAGGTTGCGATGGGAGGCGAGAAGCTTGAGAAGCTCGAACTGGGCGTAGTTCGTGTCCTGGAACTCGTCGACGAGGACGTAGCGGAACCGCTCCCGGCAGCGGTCGAGCACCGTCGGATGCTCCCGGAACAGCCGCAGGGTCAAGGCGATCAGATCCCCGAAGTCGACAAAGCCGTGCTCGAGAAGGAGTCGCTGGTACGCCGCGTAGGTTCGGGCGAGCTCCTCCTGCGCCGCGGCGTCCTCGATCAGCAGGCGGCCGTCTTCCGTGTCGGCGTTCGCGCCCTCGGCCGCGGTCGTCAGGCGCTCGGCGTGGGCTTCGTACTCGGCGGGCGTGATGTCCTCGTCCTTGGCCCGGGAGAACAGGGTGAGCAGAGCGCGCAGATGACGCATCGGGTTGCCGAGAGGGCGGTACCGCAAGAGCGGAAGGTCGAACAGGTGGTCCTTCAGGAAGATTGCCTGCTCAGGCTCGGTGAGGATCCGGTAGTCGGGCGACAGGCCGAGGAGGACGGCGTTCTCTCGCAGCACCCGATCGCAGAACGCGTGGAACGTCCCGATCTGCGCCTCGATGTACCCGTACGGCACGAGGACGTCAACGCGCTCCTCCATCTCGGCGGCCGCCTTCTCGGTGAAGGTGAGCGCGAGGATCTCGGCCGGGAGGGCCTTTCTTTCGGCGATCAGCCAGGCGATCCGGCGGGTGACGACCGTCGTCTTTCCCGTCCCGACGCCCGCGACGATCAGGAGCGGTCCCTCACCGAACGTCACGGCGGCGCGCTGCTGCGGATTCAGATCGGCCAGAAGGTCCATGGAATGGAGTATAGGAGATGGCCGGGGGGCGGTCACACCGGCGGAGCCGTGCCCACAAAATGCAGGAGGGGAGGCCGTCGGCCTCCCCTCGCCGTATCTTGAAGGCTACTCGGCCGAGTAGCTAGGGCGATTCTCTAGACCAGCCCCCTACCTCGCCTTCTTGGCGACGAGATCCTTCAGGTTCTTCCCCGCCTTGAACGCCGGGACGGTCTTCGCCGGAGTCTTGATGCGCTGCCCGGTCTGCGGGTTCATGCGCGTCGTGGCCTTCCGCTTCCGGGTCTCGAATTTGCCGAAGCCGGTGATGATGACCGGCTCGTTCTTCGCCAGCGAGGCCGTCACCACGTCGACCACGCCGTCCAACGCCGCGCGGGCGTCCTTCTTCGTCAGCCCTGTCTTCTTCGCCAGCTTCTCGACGAGCTCTGCCTTGTTCACGTCTACCCCCTTGGGTTTAGAGAATCTGGCGCTCAGTATAGCAACGACATGGTCGCTTGCCAAGTCTGTACCGCAGAAGGCGCCCGGCTTTGCTGCATCGCAATCCATGAAATGACGTACCATTGGTCTCTTCGGCTCTTCAAAGGTCGAACGGAGGCTTCGGTCGAAGGGTCGCGATCTCCGACGGAAACGGCGAAATCGGACGCACGGCGACGTGCTCAGCCGCCGCGGCTCGGAGATCCGACGACCGCGTCGAACGCCTCGGAGAGGATCTCCATCCCCTCGTCGATCTGCTCGTCGGTGATCACGAGGGAGACGAGAACGCGAAGGACGTTTCCGTACAGGCCGGCGGTGGGGAAGATGGCGCCGCGCTGCAGCGCGGCGCGGGCGATGCGGGAGGTCAACTCCGTCGCCGGCTCCTTTGTGTGGCGGTCAAGGACGAGTTCGATACCGACCATCGCGCCGAGTCCACGGATGTCGCCGATGATATCGAATCGGTCGGACAGCGCAGCGAGGTGGCTCTTGATCCGATCCCCGATGCGGACGGCCCGCTCCATCAGGTGCTCGTCGTCGAGAGCCCGGATCACCTCGATCGCCGCTCGGCAGGCGAGCGGGTTTCCGACGTAGGTCCCTCCAATCCCTCCGGCTACCGGTGCGTCCATGATCTGCGCCTTTCCGACGACGCCTGAAAGCGGGAGACCGGAGCCCAGCGACTTGGCGACGCACACAAGATCGGGCTGAACGTCGAAGTGCTCGAACGCGAGGAACCGCCCCGTGCGGCCGATACCGGACTGTACCTCGTCGAATGCGAGCACGAACCCGTATTGATTGGCGAGGCGCCGCAGCGTCGGAAGGAACCAGTCGGGCGGCACGAGGAAGCCGCCTTCGCCGATCACCGGCTCGACGACCATCACCGCGACCTCGGCGGGATCGACGACGGCGAGAAGCGATCGCTCGATCTCTTCCGCCGTGACGGATTTTCGATACTCGTACGGATACGGGAGCCGGTAGACATCGGGCGCGAACGGGCCGAAACCCATCTTGTACGGCTTGGCCTTGTGGGTCATCGTCAACGCCAGCAGCGTTCGCCCGTGAAACGCGTTCTCGAAGACGAGGACGGCCTTTCGCTTGGTGTACGCTCGGGCGATCTTCACGGCGTTCTCCACCGCCTCGGCGCCGCTGTTGAAGAACGCGGCCTTGAGGTCTCCGTCGATCGGCGTTCTCTCGCAGAGGAGCTGGGCCAACTCCACGAACGGCGCGTACGGGACGGCGGTGAAGTCGGTGTGCAGGTAGCTGTCGATCTGGTCGCGCAACGCTCGAACGACTCGCTCGTTCCGCTGCCCGAGGGCAAGGCAGCCCCATCCCCCCGTGAAGTCGATGAAGCGATTCCCGTCGAGGTCCTCGATGATCGCGCCCTCGCTGTGTCGGATGACGAACGGAGCGTAGGTTGCGAGCGGGGCCGCGACGTACCTTGCCTTAGTGGCGAGGACGGCGGACGACTTCGGCCCGGGTAGCTCCGTGCGGATGCGGCTGAAACGGCGGTCGACCATTCGGTCCTCCTCGACGACGGGTGGATCGGCCGATGGTACCGAATCGGGAAGGCCCGGTTCAACGAACGCCCCGGTCAGTCGGCGGAGTAGATCCGGCCCGGGGGGACGAGGGTAATCTTGAAGTCGAGGTCCTCGTACCGACCGGAGGCCGCCATGATCTCGCGAAGCTTCCCCTTGTACCGACTGGAGATGTGGAAGCAGAGGAGTTCCTTCTTGACCCGGGCCTGGCGGGCGCAGGCGATCGCCTCACCGAGCGTCGCGTGCTTGTACTCCTTTCGATCCTCCTCGTCGAGGAACGTCGTGTCGTGGCAGAGGATCTCGGTGTCGGCGACGTAGGCCGGCTTGATCCCCACCGAATCGCCGCCGTAGGAGAACAGCTTCTGTTCGTAGTGCTCGGTGATCGACTCCTTCCCTTCCGCCTTGACCCGCGCCACGATCTCGTCCTGGGTCGCACCGGAGAGCGCCGGCTTCAGGCGGTGGCGCACCTCCACGACATTGTATCCGAGCGAGATCTCGTTGTGCACGTGCACGGTCGGGAACGCCTCAACGTAGCGCGGAAGCTGTCCGGCGAGGAGCTCGACCCGATCGCCCGGCTGGAGTGGGACCCACTCCAGCGCGTAGTTCAGCCGGCGATTCGTCCGGGCGAGAAAGCCCATCATCTCAGTGACGAGGTAGTTCCCCTTCGGGTAGTAGATCGACAGCTCCTTCTCCTTGTCGCCCATCGCGTTGTTGCGGATGTTGATCAGCCCGACGAGCCCGGCGATGTGGTCGGCATGACCGTGAGAGAGGAAGACGCGGCGAATGGCGAACGCCTTGTTCCCGAGGATGGAGCTGGCCCCCTCCCCGGCGTCGAACAGGATGCGATCGGCGCTGTAGTACAGCCACGTCGAGTACAGTGCTTTGGAGTACATCAACAGCCGCATGCTTTTCCTCCGTTCGACGAGCCGCTTGGGGCACGCCCTCGGGCCTCCGCCGCCGCGCGGTCGGATAGTATACCGAAGGGGCAGACACGAAACACTCGACCAGGACTGCATTGAGCCGCTGAGCTATTGCCGAGTCCTCGTTCGTCTCCTAGAATCCCGCCGGGGTCGGGCTGCAAGGATCTCGTGGCGACGGGAGGCGGGACGATGCTGGACATTCGTGAGATTCGGGAGGACCGCGTCGAAGTCGAAGCGCGACTGCGGACGCGGGACCCATCGATCGACCTGACCGAGATCGTCTCGCTCGACGACGAGAGACGTCGACTGATCGCCGAAGTGGAGGAGCTGAAGGCGGAACGAAACCGCGGCTCGCAGGAGGTCGGCCGGCGAAAGCGGAGCGGCGAGGCGACCGACGGTCTGCGCGCGCGGCTGTCGGAGATCGCGGATCGCGTCTCGGCGCTCGACGAGCAGCTTCGCGAGACGGAGTCGCGGCTGGAGGAACTGCTCGCCCTTCTTCCGAACGTTCCTCACGCGTCGGTTCCGACCGGGGGCAAGGAAGCGAATCGGACGTTGAGATCCGTCGGTGAGGTGCCGGACCCCGGCTTTGCGATCCGATCTCACCTCGAACTCGCCGAGGCGAAGGGGATCCTCGACTTTCCGCGGGCCGCGGCGATTGCCGGAGCCCGCTTTCCGATGTACGTCGGGGCGGGGGCGCGGCTGGAGATGGCGCTCATCCAGTTTATGTACTTCCACCACGCGGATCGCGGCTACGTCCCGGTTCTCCCGCCGTTCCTCGCGAACGCACGAAGCTTCTACGTGTCGTCTCAGCTGCCGAAGTTCGCCGACGACGTGTATCACGTCGAGAAGGACGACCTCTACCTGAACCCGACGGCGGAGAGCCTGCTGGTGAACCTCCATCGCGACGAGATCCTCGCGGTCGACGAACTGCCGAAGAACTACGTCGCGTACACGCCGTGCTTCCGCCGCGAGGCCGGGAGCTACGGCGAGGAAGAACGCGGCCTGATCCGGGTCCACCAGTTCAACAAGGTGGAGATGTTCAAGTTCACGACCCCCGAGTCCTCGTACGACGAGCTCGATCGGCTGGTCGCGGACGCGGAAGGGGTGCTTCGAGCGCTCGATCTCCACTATCGCGTGGTGCTGCTGGGGACCGGCGACATCGCGCAGCAATCGAGCAAGACGATCGATCTCGAGGTGTACCTGCCGGCCCAAGGGCGTTACTACGAAGTCTCCTCATGCACGAACTGCGAGGCGTTCCAGGCGAGGCGGGGCAACATCCGGTATCGACCCGCGCCGAAGGCGAAGCCGGAGTTCGTCCACACCCTCAACGGTTCCGGACTCGCGACCTCTCGTCTCATGGCGGCCATTTTGGAGAACAATCAGACGGAGGACGGGCGCGTGAGGATCCCCGACGTGCTCCGGGCGATGGTCGGAGTGGAGACGATATGAATGACATCCTGGTGTCCGCGGACGGGCTGACGAAGACGTTCACGTCCCGTCGGGGGACGGTTCATGCGGCGGTCGACGTCTCGTTCGAGTGCTCGGCCGGGAGGATCTTCGGGCTGCTCGGGCCGAACGGCGCCGGCAAGACGACGACCTTACGGATGCTGGCGACGATTCTGACCCCCACGGCCGGGTCGGCGACCATCGCCGGGTTCGACGTGCAATCGCAGCCGGGGGCGGTGCGCGAGCGGATCGGCTTTCTCGCCACCGAGACCGGGCTGTATGATCGGTTCACCGCGCGCGAGACGCTTCGCTTCTTCGGGCGGATCAACAGCCTATCCGCCGAGGAGATCCGGCGGCGATCCGACGAGATCTTCGCGACGCTCGACATGACGGCGCTCGCCGATCGAAGGGTGGGTACATTCTCCACCGGGGAGAAGCAGAAGCTGTCGCTGGCCCGGAGCATCCTGCACGACCCGCCGGTGCTGATCCTCGACGAGCCGACGTTCGGGCTCGACGTGATGGCGGCGCGAACCGTGGTCGATACAATCGCGCTGTTCCGGGAACAGGGCCGGACGATTCTGCTGTCGACGCACATCATGCGGGTCGCGGAGAAGCTGTGCGATCGGATCGGCATCCTGTATCGCGGACGGCTCCACGCCCTCGGGACGCTCGACGAGCTGACAAAGCGATTCGGAGGCAATGACCTGGAGGAGGTCTTCTTCTCCGCTGTGGGACGGGAGTCGGAGGACTGAGGGTTCCCGCGACGGACGGGACGTGGTATCCTGGGGACCGCGAAAGCGAGAATGAGAGTAAGGAGGCAATGATGGGCAGGAAGGTCGCACTTGCGGCGGCGGCCCTAGTGGTCGTCGTACTGTCGGTCGTCCTGGTGGGGGGGCAGGTTGGAGGCGGAGGTCCTCTGTGGTGGGGAGACCGTGAGCCGATCTACATCTACGGGAACGAGGGCTTTACAATAGAAAACGGCGTGATGTCCGGCAGCGGGTCCGCGGACGACCCGTTCGTGATCGAAGGGTGGCGGATCGACTCGCCGACCGCCGACTACGGGATCTACATCGATCACACGACGGTCCACTTCGTGATCCGGGACTGCGTCATCGAGCGGGCACGACTGGCGGGGATCTACTTCAATACGGTCCGCAACGGCCGCGTCGAGGCGATGCAGATCGGCCTGGGAGACACCGCCGTCTACCTTCTCGACTCGACCGAGAACGCCTTCGTGGGCAACGTGGTGGCCGAGAGCCGATACGGCGTCGTCATGGGCGCCAACTCGCGGGACAACCGCGTCGTCGGGAACAGCTTCCTCGACAACGGGATGAACGCGTACGACCCGCATCGGTGGAACCTCTGGTACGAAAGGGGAACCGGAAACTACTGGAGCGACTACGAGGGCGAAGATGAAGACGGGGACGGGATCGGGGATGTCGCGTACTACCCGGTCTACGATCGGTATCCGCTGACGGAGCCGCCGGTCGAGTGGACGCGTGTCGCCCCGGCCGGATTGGGCTTCGCCGGGAATCGCGTCACACCGAGCGGGGCGCTGGTCGTGACGACCGAGACGCCGATCACCCTGTCGGCGATCGACCCGGGCAGCGGCGTGGCGCAGATCCAGTATCGGATCGATGACGGGGAGTGGCAGACGTACGCGGGGCCGATCCACATCGGCGGGGACGATGGGCCGCGGACGCTGACGTACTACGGGCTGGACTACCTCGGCAACGTGGAACCGAAGCAGACCGTGTCGCTTCACCTCGACAACCATCCGCCGGAGACGGTCCTCGAGGTCGGCGAGCCGAAGCACATCGACAGCCGGGGTACGTGGATCACGTCGAGGTCGCGCATCACGCTTCGTCTCGAACAAGGTTCGACGTACGGGGAGACGCGGATCTACTACGAGATCGACGGGCGCGGATGGAGGCTGTACTCCCGTCCGTTCGTGATCGACGGGGCAGACGGCCCCCATCGGGTCCGCTACTACGGACAGAATGCCTCCGGGATCGCCGAGGCTCCGAACGCCATCGTCCTGTACAAGGACGACGTGGCGCCGACCACACGCGGCGGACCGGCCTCTTCATCGATCGAGTTCGAGATCGGTCCAAGCGTCGAGGAGACCCCTCCGGAGCCCTCGCCTACGAACGAAGGGACCGTGCAGACAGAGTCCTCGACCGCGGGGCCGACCGGCTCTTCTGAGTCGGAATCCGCGGAGCTCTAGGCACCGGCGCTATGTGGAAGAACGTCCGACTGCTCTTCTCGAAGGAGCTGACCGGCGCGATTCGCGACCGGCGGACGCTCTTCTTGACGGTTTTCTTTCCGCTGATCTTCTACCCGCTCGTCCTGTCGGTGCTCGGCCAGTTCAACGAGGCCGAGCGGGTGCGGTACGAGACCCTGACGCCGACGATCCTGGTGATCGACCGGTCCCAGGACGAGACCTTCGGGGCCGAGCTGGCCCGCGAGGCGACGCTCGCTTGGCGGGACGTCGACTCGGTCGAGGACGGACTGACCGCGCTGAAGGCGGACGAGGGCCACGTCCTGATGGTCGTCGACAAGGAGGCCGGCGGCGAGGGCGTCGGCCTCCAGGTGACCCTGTACTACGATCAGAGCGACGTGTACGCACCGATCGCCGCATCGCAGGTCCGCGGCTTCCTCGAGGGGTACCTGCAACGCGTCGTCGCGGACAAGCTCGACGGGCTCGGCTACGACATGGAGGAGCTGACGCCCCCGTTGTCGATCGAAGCCCGCGACGTGGCCACCGGGGAGTCGCTGGGGCGGATGATCCTCAGCCGTCTCCTCCCGTACTTCATGGTGTTGGCGATCCTGACCGGGGCGATGGGCTTGGGGGCCGAGATCACCGCCGGCGAGAAGGAGCGCAGCACCATCGCCACGCTGCTCGTCAGCCAGCTTTCGCGGACCGAGATCGTCCTGGGCAAGTTCCTGACCGTGCTCGCCGTCTCGCTGACGTCGTCGATCCTCTCGGCGGTCGGCTTGCTCATCGGCGTCCGCTTCTTCGGCGGCGGTCTGACGCCGGCGAGCGTCTCGGGGGAGGCGGTCTTCCGCCTCGACGCGGCGGCGCTCGGGTGGATGCTGATCGTGCTGATCCCGCTCGCGGTGATCCTGGCAGCGCTGGTGATCATCGTCGGCACGTACGCGCGGAGCCAGAAGGAGGCGAGCACCTATCTCCTTCCGATCTACATGGTGATCGTGCTGGTCGGGATGATGTCGATGACCGGCGGGATTCGCTTCGAAGGAGTGCGCTACCTCATTCCGGTGGCCAACGCGCTGTACGCGTTGCAGGGGATCATCGTTGGGGAGTGGGCGAGCGCGAACATCGTCTATACGTTGATCGCCAATGTGTTCTGCGGCGCGCTGCTCATCGCCGCTGCCGTCCGGCTGTTCAAGCGCGAGGCCGTGCTCTTCAGAAGCTGAAGAGCAGTCTCTCGCAGAGACGCAGAGGACGCAGAGGGAACAAGAAGGCGCTCAGGTTCGTGGACCAGCTTCCTTCGGTGAGACCATTGACCATGCGGACGATGCCATCCTTCATCAGGGCAGCGCCGAAGTTGAGCAGATAGCCGAGTCTCAGGCCGCTGAGCCGGAGGTAAGTCAAGAGCTGCTTCTTGTGTGCAGGGGATAGCACTTCGACGGACTTCAATTCGAGGATGATTCGTCCGGCGACAACGATATCGGCTCGGAAGCCCTCATCAAACCGGATTCCGTCATGCACAAAGGCGACTGCAACTTGTCGCTCTGCTGCGAGACCTCTTTTGCGAAGCTCATGGCTGAGAATCGCTTCGTAGACAGACTCAAGCAGGCCAGGACCGACGCTTCGATGAACTGAGATTGCTGTCTGGATGACGATCGTGCCGAGGTCATTCAGCTCCGCGTCCGGGTTCATCTTCGACCGTTCTTCCATATCCGCTAGTATATGAACACACAGGTGTGTTTCCCAAGTTGCTCTCCCGCCTACAAAGCACAGTGAGGTCGGTCATCTCATCCGCATTTCCCACTCTGGCCTCACGGTTCTCCGCGAGCTCCGCGCCTCTGCGAGAGACTGCCCTTGGGGCTTCCCTTCATAAGGCTCATGTTCTTCATCGGTTAGGCTGTTGATCCTTTGGTGTGCCCTGCATCTCCGCGAAGGACGGACGGTCAGACTTGCTGGCCGCGGGAGTACCGCTTCAGGGCTTCGTCGGTCCGGCGCTTCTCGTCCTCCTCGCGGAGCTTGCGGCGCTTGTCGTAGGTCGCGCGTCCCTTGGCGAGTCCGAGTTCGACCTTCGCGTACCCTCGGCTGAAGTAGATGCGCAGCGGGACCAGGGTGCGTCCCCGCTCTTGGAGCTCGATCTGCAGCCGCCGGAGCTCGCCCCGGTGAAGGAGAAGCCGGCGGTCGCGGAGCGGATCGGGGTTGTGCATCGAGCCGTGCTGATACGGCGCGATGTGGACCCCCTTGAGGGTCGCTTCTTCATTGCGGATGACTGCATAGCCCTCCTGAATCGAGCATCGGCCGGCGCGAAGGCTCTTCACCTCCGTCCCGGTGAGGACGATCCCCGCCTCGATCGTATCGAGAATTTCGTACTCGTGACGGGCCTTCCGGTTGGTTGCAACCACGTGGACCATGGCGGGACAGACTAGCCGAGAGGACAGGTCGTAGCAACAGCGCCGTATCGCAAATGAAGAGAAAGGCGTTCTCTCGCAGAGACGCAAAGAACGCAGAGAGTGCAAGGGAGAGGCCAGATCCGAACCCATGCTTGTGGGAAGCTTCGTGCGCGGCACATGACAGGAAGACCTCCATCCGCCTCCTGTGTCCGTCGTTCGACCTTTCGCCTGCCGCAACCTGGCCGAACACCTCT
>Ga0180434_10008568_pt1 | contig 11266 bp, 8 predicted proteins | sample SS_ome_7_FD_132453 | JGI IMG/M metagenome (GOLD analysis project Ga0180434, IMG submission 132453) | Hypersaline lake sediment archaeal communities from the Salton Sea, California, USA - SS_1_D_2 metaG | ecosystem: Environmental > Aquatic > Non-marine Saline and Alkaline > Hypersaline > Sediment... | reverse complement strand
CTTGTTGCCATCCCGGGCGAATGCCAGTTGTACTTCTGGGCGTATATCGCGAATCGCCCAGTCATAATTGGCGATTTCGTCTTTCTGGATATCGTAGAAGTATACGCCGTCAAAACCCAACTGCATCGAGTTAAGCTCGGAGATGAATGTGTTGTTCCAGAATTGGACTATCTGCCGGGAATTGCCCAACAAGGTAGGGTAATATATCTGGTCTATATGGAAGGTATGGCCTGCTATCAAGAGCTCGTTTGGGTATGATATATACAGCTCATATCCTGTGATGCCCGATAATGGATTGTCAAGCAGGGAAGTGTGGCCAAGGCCGAATATGTAGAAGCCATTGAGACAATTGTCGATCGTGTTGCCACTGACGGTCATGTTGTCCGAGCTCCCGAAATAAAGGGCAGTGTCGCAATCACTTATGTCATTGTCAGTGACTGTGTTGTTCTCTGAGGTATCAAAGTATATCCCAGCCCCCGTTATTATATTGTCGCTTATGGTGAGGTTATTCGCAAACCGCCCTAAGGATATGCCGCAGCCTAGACCAGCACTATCAAGGAATAGACGATTATTTAGTATCGATACGTTGTCCGCTTCTGAAATGCCGATACCACACCCGCCTGAGAACCATGAGTCCTGGATGATGCTATTCGGGGTGCTGAGGCTGAGGCTGGAGTCAGTGCCGAGCCGCGAGATCGTGTTGTTGTTGCCCGACAATATCGTGAGGCCTTTCTGGTTGTCGTAGCCGTCCACATCGTCTATGACGCTATTGTTCAGTTCCCATGAGAAGAACATATAGCCATTGTTGTTAAGCGTTACGCGGCTGATGGTGATGTTCTCGCACAATATGCAATGGATGAAACCGGCATCCGGAGTGGTCGCTGGGCTGTATACCAAGTCCCGGGCTGCGTAATCATAATAGACCACAGCCCCGTCCACTAGGTTGTCCGTGAGTATCGTGTGGTTGAAGCTGGAGAGCGAATCCGGGTCCGGCACGCCATCGCCAGTGACATCTGGACCGTCTACATAGAGGTTATGGCTGTTGTCCGACATCACGTTCCCGGATAGGTATGCCTGAGTGCTGCCGAGTAGATATAGTCCCCCACCAGGATTATCGAGGGCTGTATTGTTTACCAAGGTGGTATTGGTGTTGTTATGTATGTAAAAGCCAGGCGCGATGCTGGAGCCGGATATCACGTTGTTCGTCAGGCTGTTGTTGAAGCCCGTCATTATAGATATGCCGCCGCCGTTCCCGTCGCCAGTTATATTCTCTATCCTGCTGTTGTTAAGCCCCCATGAGAAGAAGGTATAGCCCACATTGCTGAAGGTCATGTCGCTGACAGTGATGTTATCGCAGAGTATGCAGTGTACGAATCCTGCGTTTGGCGTGTTTATTGGGTCATAGAGCTTATCCTGGGCTGTATAGTTGTAATAGACCACCCCTCCATCCACTAGATTATCTGTAAGGATGAGATGTAGGAACTCGAGCAGCTCGTTCCCTTCAACGGCGAAGTTATATTCGTTGCCGGTCATGATGTTCTTGGACATGTAGACCATGGTCGTAGAATCCAATAAGATGCCGCCCTCTGCATTGAGGACTGTATTGTTGGTCAGATTGATCAATTGGGAGGCATGGAGGTGTATACCTAAACCGATGGTGCTGTCTATGGTATTGTTCACGATAAAGGCGCCGGCAGAGTCTTCGGCAAAGATACCCGTGGGATCGGCAAGGCCTGCTTCCGCGTCTATTATACCTGTGAATGTGTTCCCGATGATGAGGTCGTTGGTCGAGGAAATGAGTACTACGGACGCGACTATGTCGTCAAAGGTGTTGTTGGTGACCTGGTTATTATTGCCGACCGCGATGGCGACTCCTATACTCAAATCGGTGAATTCGCAATTGCGGACTGTATTGCCCACCTTGCCGAGTATCACTATCCCCAGATTATCCGCGGTATAACTGCCATTCCCATCTATGCGGTTACCCTGGCAGTCGAAGAGCTTGTTGTTGAAGTTGGCGGGATTGCCGGCTAGGTCGCCGATGCATGTGCCGTTGAAATTGCGAATGTCCTGCGTGAGGAGGACCGTGTTCCTGCCATTATCGTTTAGGGCCGCTGTGCAGTCGGCGCAGCTGTCACACTCGAACGCAGTGCCAGTGTCAGTATATGCGGAAACCGAGGTCATGGCGAGAGCCATCGACAAGACAAATAGTACCACTGGTGTATAGCGTTCTCCACCCATCTTAGGGTTAAAATAATATATATGCGAATAAAAATGAGTTGATGTGGTGGCTAAAGGCTCCTCAACGAGCCCTTCTTTGAACCTTTCTTGGAGCCTCGTTTCATATTAGCAAGGATGAGCCCTGATGCCACTATGACCGCCACTATTAGAACCCAAAGCCAGGTCCAGTCGGCCGGAGGCTCTTGGGCTTCCGCAGGCGACTGTGCTGTCGGCTTGGGTGGGGGCGGGGCTGGCTCTCCTGCTTCGGCTTCTTGGGCTGCTTCTTCAGGCTCGGGGACTACGCACAGATAGTCTATGCAGCGTTCACCTTCCTCGCAATCCTCATCGGAACAGCATTCGAACGGGATACAGATGTGGCTGGTGATGTTGCCGCATGGGCATAAGACAGGCCTGCAGTCGCCATTGTCGCAGTATTCGTTTGCGCGGCAGTCGGCATCTGTTATGCATTCATACTCAGGGGCTACCAGGACGAAGCCTCTGGTCTCGCCGCGGTCTTCCTCTTCCTCTTCCTCCTCGCACGGTACCGTATTGATCACAATCTCGTGCTCGCTGCCGAGTGTTGGATATAATTCGACGATTCCATCCACCACCACGTAGGGGCAGTCAGGAGAATCGCAGACGCCGTCATACCGGACGAAGTACCTTCGATCCTCAGTCATATTGACAGTTATGTTTGTGGTCTCATTGCCCTCCACCTGCATGAGCATGCTGCGGTCGGTGCCTGTGAATGAGAGTATGTCCGTATCGGTGCCGTTCACTCCGATGATGCGCGGGAAAGCCGCAGAATAAGACTGGAAGACCATGTCTGACCAGCTCATGTTGCCGGGAGTGGTGTTCATCGCCGGGAATGTATCATAAGTCCAGTCTCCTCTCCCGAATTTGAGGGTGACATTGTAAAGGTCCGCGACTGCCGGGAACACCCACTGCGGAGCGAATGTGTTGTTATAACGGTTATTGATCTTGGTCGCGTTGAACTCATATTTGAGCGCAAGGATGTTACCCACCTCGACCAGATCCCTGAGCATACCCGCGCTCTGCCAGTCCCAGGAAGTTGCCGGCCTGTTGACCTCGTACCTGAACGAGTTGTTCAGATACTGGAGCATTATCACGCTCGGTTCAGCGGCTGAGCGATAATAGAATGGCAGCGCAGAGATTGTTATATTGGATATATTATCCAAGGCCAGGACGAAACCGAATTGGCAATCAGTCGACTCATTAACCGTCGGCGGTACTGTATTGAGTGTGCCTACGTCGTTCGGCCCGACTATCCCCTGCCCATGAGTCGGGTCCGGACCGCGCATATAATACCTAAGACGCTGGCGAACATTGACATCCGCGAAATAATACACACGCCGCGAATATGTGTTGTTATAGCTGTCGGTCAGATTCATCCGGATGTAGTACATACCCCTTACGGGCGGGGCCAGCATCGAAAGGTAGGCGCCGGTCTTGGCGAAGGCGACAGCCACATCAGGCTTGACCTCGTCGAGAGCCCAGGTATAGTCGGCCTCGTATTCGCCGTATATGTTAGTGAGGTATATCCTGTCGAAGGCCACTATAGCATTGTCATCCGGATAGATGAAGATGTTATCAGTGAAGTTGTTCGGCACATAGGTCGCCATCCAGATGATGCCGTAATAGACCTCCGTGTCGTTGAGTGTGTTGTTGATTATCTGGTTCTCCCGCGCACCGGGCGTACCAGCACCTACGGCTCCCGGCTCGGGGACATAAAGGCCGAACTCGGAGTTTCGGGTGATGAAATTGCTCATTATGTTGTTGTAGTCAGAACCGCTCATGAGTTTTAAGCCGTTTGTGTCATCAGAGAGGAAGTTTGCCAGGATGGTGTTGCTGTCCCCGTTGTTGACAAGGATGCTCGTATTCTTGAAGCGTATATCGTTATATACTATATTGTTCCAATTTGAATCATCAAGGAAGATACCTTCCCCGTCGGCGCCGTGCCAGATCGTATTGTTGTATACGCCCACATTGTCCGAGGAATCTAAGAGTATCCCTATTGTCGTCCTGTAGATCTCATTGGTCACGACAAGGAAGGTCAGGCCGGCAGCGGCCGCCCCATTGATCTCCATGCCGGTCTCACAATCCGCGAGATAATTGCCCCATATCCTGATAGGACCATTTACGCCCGATGAAGTGATGCCTATGGTCGAGTTCGTGATGTTGTTGTCTCGGATGGAATAGTTCGCTCCGCCAAGGGCAGCCCAAGCGGCGGTGCAATTGCTGATATTGTTCTCGGTCCAGGTGACATTGCTTGATAAGAATGACGCCATACAGAACTGGGAGGCATTGCGCATAATGTTGCTTCTGATTGTCAGGTACATGCTGCCGAAAGCGATCAGACCGCCCTGGGTCGAATTATAGAGTTCATTGCGCAGGAATGTATTGTTCTGTGAGACGAAATCGACAACAACACCTTCGACTACAAGATTGTCCTCTACGAGGGTGTTGTTCGACATGTTCAGTGATATGCAGCCCGAGGGGATGATGCCGCCAAAAAAAGGCCGGGTGCAATTGGTCATGTTATTGCCGGCTATGAGGTTATTGTTCGAGTTCTGGAAGAATGCCGCAAATGAATTGTTGATGTTCGTGTTCGAAGTCAGGTTATTGGATGAACCCCACTGGAACGCCATACTCACACCATTGTTGATGTATGTGTTCTGCGTGATGGTGTTGTTAATGCCTGCGACCATATAATTGGAAGCAGCCCAATCTGTGAATATGCAATTCTGTATGGTGTTGCTGGCTTTGCCTATCGAAAAGATAGCTACATCATCGAGGTCGTAGGTCGCATCGCCGTTCATGACGTTGCCCATGCAGTCGAACGTGATGTTGTTGAAACCTGCCGGGTCGTTGATACAGAAGCTTGCGTGGTTGGTTATATTTGCTGTGAGGTAGACTATACTGCGGGAGCCATCGTTGATGGCATTGGTGCAGTCGGCGCACGATGTGCAGTTGAATGAGATTCCGTCGGAATTGGCGGTATATGCGGAAACAGAAGTCATGGCAAGAGCCATAGCCAAGCCCAATAGTACCACTAGTGTATAGCGTTCTCCACCCATATTAGGGCTAAAATAAAGCAAGAGAGTATAAAAACAAATAGGTCTTAAAGACCTACAAGGACCTACCAGGGGACACTCTTGGCACCGGCTTTGTAGCCGATGAAGTTGCCGATCAGGTGGAATAAGGGCGTTATGACTGCTATAGCGACTAGAGATTGCCAGATGGGGAACGTAGGAGCCAGGAGGTACGCAAAGACTGCCGCTCCAATCAGGAAGTCCAACTGGTCCAGGCCCCAGAGGCGCTGACCGCGCTCTAGGCCCAGCCTGCGTTTAAGGAAACTGGCGAGCATATCGCCAAGGAGTGCACCAAGGCCCATGTACAAGCCGAAGAACGGATCCGGCATCCTGAAGTCGATGCCATAATATGTCTGGCTCAATGGGCCCGACATAGACAAGAAATACCAAAGGAGGCCCATGAGGTAGCCGAAGAATAGACCGACCACGAAGCCACGCCAGGTCTTGCCGTCGCCCAGGACGCGCCTGCCGTCCCTGCAATACCTGCCGAAGTCGATGGGTTTTCCTCCCCCAAATAAGACTGGGAGCGAATTCGCTGCGTAGGCGGGGCTAAAGTAATATAGCGCATGCAGTATTACGGCCAGTATCCACATTTTGTAGTGTAAAATGTAGTGTAAGAGTCAGGCGGTACAAGAATGTAGTGTAAGGGTATGGATTCGTAGTATACGACTACGATCAGTCCACTACCCGCTTCTTGACCGCGACTATGTAACCCGCTATCTTATTGCGCAGTGATTTGCTCTGCACAGTCGTGTACTTGTCCACCTTCACCTTGTTGTGGCTGAAGTCCTCGGTGAACTCGTCCGGGTGCTGCTCGAGCAATTCCTCGCCTACCTTCTTTATGTTCCTTGTCTTTACTCTGCCCATTTTGTGTTAGTTTTTCCTGTTAGTTGTTTAGTGTAAGTTCAATAATCAAGTGTCAAAGACCTGCCGGATGCGGTCGCACCGACATCGCCGATAGAGTCACCGATGCCTCGCCCCACGCTGTAAGCGTAGGACATGCCGAACAGCTCGCTGAAGAGGTCGCCCTCTTCGAGCGTGACAAGCTCCGCATCGGGAGCCGACGCATACAGGCGCGCGACAGCCACGGCGTCATCAAGGCCACCCAGCTCATCCACGAGGCCCAGCTCCAGCGCCTTTGTGCCAAGCATCAGGTTTGCTTCCCTCAACTCGGCGACCTGATCTTCGCTCAACCCGCGGTTGACGATGAGCGTCTGGATAAAACGTTCATTCACCTCATCCACGATCTCCTGGAGCATCTCGCGCTCCTCGTCGGTCATCGCCCTGAAAGGCGAACCGATATCCTTGTACTCGCCCGACTTGATGACTGTGGTGTTTATCCCCAATTTCTCCTCGAATAGGTCCTTGTATATCGAATATATGCTTATCACGCCGATACTACCGACCAGGGAATCGCTGTCCGCGACTATGTGGTCTGCGAACGAGGCGACATAATATGCGCCTGATGCGCCCACACTGCCGACCCAGACGACGACTGACTTCTCAGCGGCCAGCTTATCGAGGGAGCGCGCTATCTCTTTTGTCTCGACGACCCCGCCACCCGGCGAGTCGATCGCTAGGACCACCGCCTTGATTGAATCATCCTGACGTGCCTCGTCAAAAAGCGCCTTCATGTCCTCAGAGCTCACACCGAACGAAAATAGGTCGTCTGAGGCGCCGATCTCACCTTCAAGACGTATCAAGGCTATCTGTTCATCGTCAATGTCGAACCCCCCTCCTAAAAGGGCGAAGAGCACGAAAAGGCCTAAGACCATGAATAGTAGTATCCCCAGGACTATGACGATCTTTTCGGCTTTCATCTTGTTTCAGCGTGACCTAGTACCTTGACTCATCAGTCGATCTATTTCTTGACAAGCAGCTCCATCTTCCGGATCTCTGCCCTGCCCAGCGGGATTATCTTCTTCCCCTTATTGAATATCTGGGAGCCGGCTTTTCCGAAGACGACCTCCTGGACCACCTGGTCGAAGGTGCTTCTTACAGCTATGCCGGTAAGGATGTCCTCGGCTAGCTTGCGCACCTCACTCTTCTGTGAATCGTGCGCCTTGCGCCTCGTCGAGATGATGAGCTTTATCCTGACTGTGTCACCATCCCTGGTCTTGACCTTGAATACGTCCTCGATGAGGTCTGAACCACCATGTATCTGCGAACCGATGTATGCCCTCGAGAGCTCGGTGCCGACGACTTTGGTCAAGGCCTTGAAGCCGGATGCTTCCGTGACCCTGAGGAGTATTTTTATATGGTGCTGGTTCGAATTGACCAGCTTGCTAAGGGTGGTCTCGACCATTCTGCCCCTGAGCGTCTCAGGATCGGTAGCGACGATCGTGCCGACTATCGCATTGTCGAATATATCAGGCGCTACCACCTCATACTTCTTCTTGAGCTTCCACTTATCCACGCTTCCCTTGCTTTTCGTGGTCGTCTTTCTTGCCATCTTGTTTTGTTTTTCTATTTGTTTTGTAGTGTAAACATATCCCTTTATCCCTATCCTTTTATCTCCTTAAACCCGAGGTATGGCCCCAGAACCTCCGGGACCTCGATGGACCCGTCCTTCTTCTGGTAGTTCTCGATTATGGCCACGAGCGTCCGCCCGACGGCGCATGCAGTCGAGTTAAGAGTGTGAACGACCTCTGGCTTGTCATTCGTGCTGGCCCTGCATCGGCAGTTCAGCCTCCTGCCCTGATAATCGGTGCAGTTCGAGCAAGAGACGATCTCACGATACGTATTCTGGCTAGGGAACCAAGCCTCGATATCATACTTCTTCGCTGCTACATTACCCATCTCGCCGCTGCATACGTTGACTACTCGGTATGGTATCTTCAGCTCCTTGTATATCTCCTCCGCGACAGCCAGGAGTGAGTCATGCTCTCCCCAGGACTTCTCCGGGGCAGTGAACTTGAACATCTCTATCTTGTCGAACTGGTGGACGCGGAAGATGCCCTTCGTGTCCTTGCCGTGCGAGCCGGCTTCTGTCCTGAAGCAGGGTGAGAACCCCGCGTAGTATAGGGGCAACTGGCCCTTGTCAATGATCTCATCCATGTGCAGGCCCGCAAGCGCCTGCTCGCTCGTCCCCACGAGGTAAAGGTCATCGCCCTCTATCTTATAGATATCATCCTTGCCGGCTGGAAGGAACCCGGCGCCTTCCATGACCTTCCCGCGTATCAACGCGGGCGGCACCGTGAGGACGAATCCCTTGTCCTTGAGCTTGTCTAAAACGAACCTCACCAAGGCAAATTCCAGCTGGACCGCCTCGTTCTTCAGGTAGTAGAACCGCGCTCCCGAGACCTTCGCAGCCCGCTCTATATCGACAAGATCAAGAGCCTCACATAACTCTATATGTCCCTTCGGCTCGAATGCGAACTTCGTCGGTTTGCCGACAGTCTTGATGACCTCGTTATCCTCCTCGCTCTCGCCCTTCGGCACTGACTCGTGGAGGATGTTGGGCATATCCAGCATTATCGCATCGACCTTGGCTTTCTGCTCCTCGGTCTTCTTCTCAAGGGCGGCTATGTCCCCGCTTATCTTTCTCATCTCGCTGATCTTCTTCGAAGCATCCTGGCCGGCCTGTTTCGCTTTTGCGATCTCCATGTTCACCGCATTCCGCTCAGCCTTGAGCTTCTCCATCTTCTGGAGGGACGAGCGCCAGGCCTGGTCTGCCTTCTGGATGTTTTCCACTAATCCGACATCGGCGTCCCTCTTCCGGAGCGAGTCGATGACCACTTCTGGCTTCTCCCGTATCAGTTTTATGTCGATCATCTCTTCTTTGATGCAAGATAAGCGTCAACGTCCTCGATGAATTTGTTGAGATCCTCAGCACTAGGCTCTTCCGACTCGAACTCCTTCCCCAAGGCCGTGAACTCGATTTTCTTGATCATTGGTTTGTCTATCGTATAGCCTACCTCAAGAGCAACTCGATGTTGTTCACATCATAGTAGAAGTCGCTTGGCAGGATATGCTTCGTCTTGTAATACTTCACAAGCCTCTTGATCTTCGACTCGACGAGCTGCATACCTCTCTTATTACTGAGGTCGTGTGGGTTGTTCTCCATGTGCTTCCTCAGCTTGAGCGCCCTCACGAAGAGGTTCTTAAGGCCCTCTGGCAATTCCTGCTTGAAGCCCTTCTCCTCAAGGACCTCCGTTATCTTCTTGCCCAGGATAGCCTTCACGTCCGGCACCCCATATTGGTCCCGTAGTACCGCGCCTATCTTGGACGCAGGGACGTCGTTCTTAGCCATCTCGACTATGAGGTTGATTATCTCGTCGTTATTGTGCTCCAGCCACTGCTCTACGTTGCTGACCATGGGCTTAGTGCTACCGCTCTTGCCCTTCTTCCTTGCATGCATTCGTGCCATTTTGTTTGATTGACCAGGATTAGCGAACAGCCGGTCCTGTCTAAGAAAAAAGTAATCGGTCTGATTTAGAAGGAAGGGGTATAAAAGGCTTAGATCATAACATAGTCATATATCCTCACTTCGTCCAGGAGGCCTTATGCGATTAAATCACGTCTTTCTTCTTAAGGGCCCCAAGTGCGATCAGACCTGCCAAGACGGCGGCTATGACGACCCACGCCCACATCGGTAGCTCCATCAAGAAGTCCCAGACATCATCTGCCAGGTCTTTGAGTGCGTCCCAGAGGTCATTGAGCATGCGCTCCAGGTCAAAACCTGGTTCCTGTCCCGGCCTTGCTGTCGCCGCCCCCGCGACAGGCCCTGATGGCAATTCCTGCTCTGGGGCTTCTTCACCAGGCTCAGCAGGCGGCTCTTCAGTCGGCCCAGTCACCGGTTCTACCTCTGTAGGCTCCCCTTCCCCAAGTTCTTCCTCTGGCTCTTCCTCCTCAGTCTTATTGATCGGCTGGACCATAGCAACGAAGCCTCCACCTCCACCGCAGGCATGCTTAGAACTCTTGTCTTTGACCGTCACCGTAGCGGTGCCGATACCAGTGACATTGTCCCCGTTTATCACACTTCCTTCGGCCGTCGCTGTATTGACCTTAGTCCCCTTCGAGGTCGCCTTGACCGTGAGGGTTATGGTCCTTTCCTCGCCGATGCTCAAGTTCGAGAGGTTGTTCCAGTAAAGCGGCGCGGTGGTGTTTGGAGTAAGGTTCGTCGCGACGAACTCCAATCCATCAGGCAAGACATCAAGTAAGGTCACATTGCTGATATTCTTGAAACCAGCGTTCCTGACTACTATCGTGAAGGTAGTCTCATCATTCTTATATATCGTGCTATCCTCGACCGTCTTTATAACCTCGATCCCTGCCTCGCATATCATAAAGGTCATATCATCGCTCGGGGTGACATTGTCTCCATTGGCCGGCATACCCTCGACTAAGACGTCGTTCGTGATATTCACACAACCATCCGGGACATAATCGACTGTGGCATTGATTATTATCGTCGTCGTGTCGCCCACTGCCATCGGCCCGAGGTTCCATACTTCCGGGTCGGTCTCATCTGGCGCGATTGTCGCTTCGAGGAACGTAAGCCCGTTCGGTAGGGTATCCGTCACCCTCACTGTATCGAGCGTGACATTACCATTGTTCGTAAAGGTCACATTGAAGGTCACGACACCGCCCTGTGAGGCAAGGAAGAACGTTTGGTCTATCTTGATGACGCTGGCATTGGCTTCGCACACCGTAACGTTCAACTCGTGGGTGCTGTAGACCTCATCACCGTTCAATGGTATGCCCTTCGCTATTATCTCATTGGTCGTAACCTCACATTCATCGGGGTAGTAATCGACTGTGGCGTTGACATAGATCAGCCAGGTCTCACCTGGTGCGAGATTGGATAGGTTGTACTCCAAGAATTGCGCTCCGAGGTTTGCTGAATAGTTCGCCCCTATATGCCCTATCTGGACCCTCTGTGAATCGAAGGTTAGCAAGGCGGGAAGGGTATCGTTTAATTGCACGTCCAT